>Ga0137362_10003113_pt1 | contig 11011 bp, 15 predicted proteins | sample MadtaG_2_FD_104801 | JGI IMG/M metagenome (GOLD analysis project Ga0137362, IMG submission 104801) | Vadose zone soil microbial communities from Angelo Coast Range Reserve, California, USA - Mad1_100_16 metaG | ecosystem: Environmental > Terrestrial > Soil > Vadose zone | place: USA: California... | reverse complement strand
GAAATCCGCGCCGGGCCTTCGTGCACGGAGAGATAGCTGCCGACGCCGTGGCCGGTGCCGTGCTCGAAATCGACGCCGGCCGGCCACAGAAATTGCCGCGCCAGCGTGTCGATCTGCGCGCCGGTGGTGCCGTCGGGAAAAAGCGCGCGCGCGATCGCGATATGGCCGCGCAGCACGCGGGTGAAGCGGTCGCGCATCTCGGAAGTGGGCTCGCCGATCGCAATGGTGCGGGTGACGTCGGTGGTGCCGTCTTCATATTGCGCGCCGGAATCGATCAGTAAAAGCTCGCCCGGCGAAATCCGCCGGTTGGTTTTGCGGGTGACGCGGTAATGTACGATGGCGCCGTTCGGCCCCGCGCCGGCAATCGTCGGGAACGACACGTCCTTCAAGGCGCCGGTGTCGCGGCGAAAAGTCTCCAGCGCCTCGACGGTGTCGATCTCGGTCAACGCGCCCGAGGGCGCCTCGCGGTCGATCCAGGCGAGAAACCGCACCAGCGCCACCGCGTCGCGCCGGTGCGCCTTTCGCGTGCCGTCGATCTCGGTTGCGTTCTTGACCGCTTTGAGCAGGCTGACGGGATCGGGCCCGCGCATCGGTTTGCCGCCCGCGGCGCCGACAAGCCGGCTCAAGGCATCGGCGGCGGTTGCGTTGTCGAGCGCGATTCCAGCGCCGCGGCCAGCGAGTTCGGTGAGCTTGGGCGTCAGCGCACCCGGCTCCTCGACGTCGGCGCTCCGCTCGAGATGATCGCGCGCGCTGTTGGAGAGTTTGCGGTGATCGATGAACACGATGGGACGGCCGTCCTTCGGCACCAGCGCATAGGACAACGGCAGCGGCGTGTGCGAGACGTCGGCGCCGCGGATGTTGAAGGTCCAGGCCACCGCGTGGGAATCCGACAGCACCAGCGCATCCGCGCCGATTTTTTCAATCGCACCCCGGATTCGGCCGAGCTTGTCGTGTTCGGTTTCGCCGGAAAATTGCGGGCCGTGCACGGCGACGGGGCCCAACGGCGGAGGCGGGCGTTCGGTCCACACGGCATCAAGCGGGTTATTGTCGACCGCGATCAATTCCGCGTTTGCCTTGGCGCAGGCCGCGGCCAGCCGTTCGGCCGCCACTGCTGTGTGCAGCCACGGGTCGAACCCGAGCCGGTCGCCGGCGACGAGATGCTTCGCCAGCCATTCCTCCGGCGGGGGATCGACCAAAGGTGTGACGCTCCAAGCCTTGCGATCGACCTGCTTTGCCGCCTGCAGCGTATAACGGCCATCGACGAACACTGCGGCCTCGCGCGTCAGCACCACGGCGAGCCCGGCCGATCCGGTGAAGCCGGTGAGCCAGGCGAGCCGCTCCTCGGAAGGGGCGACATATTCGTTTTGTTGCTGATCGGCGCGGGGGACGACGAAGCCGGTGAGCTTCCGCCGCGCCAATTCCTCGCGAAACGCCGACAGACGCGCGGTCAGCGCCACGCCGCTTTCGGGTTCTTCGAATGTCTGGAAATGAGCTTCGAACATCGTCTGGCTATCTTAGATCATGATCCGATTAGATTAAATCGGATCATGATCTCATCTGTTTGTTTGAGCATGATCTTTCGGAAAACCGGTTCCCACTTTTCCGGATCATGCTCGAGGATTGCGGGGAGAAGTCCGCAATGTGACCCAATTGGCCCCGTTTGGGAGGAGTCTTGTTATAATTGTTGCACCTGCGTAAACGGGACGGAACGGTGCCGTCAAAGGCACTCCATCGAACGATATCTGGGGGAATGCCGGGAGTGTTTCAACTCGACGACGAGGAGACACGCAATGCCTTCTTTTACGTTTGAGAAGCTCTCGCAACCGATCCGCCGCGGCCGCCTGCCGGCAATCGAGAAAAAGCAACGCGGCGTCATCGTCGCGCTCCTGGATCGCGTTGCCGAGGCGCGGGTGAAGCGAAGCTTGCGCAAGGAAAAGGGCGTCATCGCCCGCCACGAGCCGAAGCCGCGGGATTGATCCCTCACCGCGTGTAACGCATCAAAAGACTGCTCCAGCCTTCGATCTGGAGGTGCTTGAGCAGCATCACCCCGCGCGCGCGGTAGGCGGCGATGACGCCGTTGGCTTGAGGCGGCAACAGCCCGGAGAGAATGACCACCGCCGATCGTGCCAGATGCCGGGCCATCGGTGTCGCCATCTGCTTCAGCGGGTTGGCGAGAATATTCGCCAGCACCAGGTCGAACGGCCCGCGATCGGCGAATTCCGGTGCCGAGAACCCGGAAGCCTGGATCGTCTGCACCAGATTCCCGGCCCCGTTGAGCCGGGCGTTCTCCCGCGCCGTGCGAACCGAGAGCGGATCGATGTCGCTCGCCAGCACCTTACCCTGCAGCGCTTTCGCCGCCGCGATCGCGAGCACGCCGGTGCCGGTGCCCAAATCGAGCACGCGGCGCGGACGATACGCCCGCAGCACGTGATCGAGCAGCAACAGGCAGCCGCGCGTGGTGCCGTGGTGGCCGGTGCCGAACGCCAGCGCCGCCTCGATCTCGATGCCGAGTTGGTTGGGCGCGACTTTTGAACGGTCGTGGCTTCCGTGGACGATGAAGCGCCCGGCGCGGACCGGGACCAGCCCCTCCAGCGTGGTCTTGACCCAGTCCTTGGCCTCGATCGTGTCGAACGTAATGTCCCGCGCCACCTCGTCGCCGGCGGCGAGACCGACGAGTTCGCGGATCGAGTCTTGATCCGGGCTTTCCGTAAAATGCACCGTGACGTCCCAGCGCCCGTCCGGCCCCTCGAACGCGGCGATCGCGGCCTGGCCCTCGAAAAAGCTCTCGGTCAAGCGATCGACGACGCGCTTGGCGGTCTGCTCGCTGCCGATCGCAAAACTCGCGCGGCTGGTGGAGGGGGTGAGGGTGGAGGTCATCGAGGGATCCGGGGAGATTGCGCGGGCGGGTTACGCGTTAGTGTCCCAGTTTGGCTCTAGCCTCTTACGTCGGGTCGTACACCTACCGCAAGCTGTGGTATGGTTAACGGAAAGCAGGGAGTTGACGCCATGACGGTTGAGAATCCCAATGTCAAAAACATCTGGACCACGATCGAAGTCGACCAGGACGGCGTGGAGACCGTCCTGGTGGTGGAAACCGACCTTGAACTGAATGCTGCCGATCCCGCTTTTGACGTTGCCAAGGTTGATGCCTTGATCGAGGCCGCCATGAACAGTTTTGCTGCGAGCGGCGGAACGATCGATCGGGTCCATTTGGTTCCGATTCGGTGAAAATGAGGCCGCGAAGGCCCTAAAGCCGGGGGGCACCCCGCCGACGCGATGGGTTCCGCGTGCTATTTTTTGTACATTTCCCCGGAACCAATCACCCCTAACGCAGTTATGCATCCGGCTTTTGGGCCGTTTTACATAGGGGAAATTTTGGATGATCGACAGGAACTATCTCGCGCGTCATGCGGCAACGCTTCTGAGGCTTGCCCGATCAACTGCGGACCCGGACCTCGCAGCGGCCCTGATATCGAAGGCGGCCGATCTGAAGGCGCGAATTGATGAGGCCGGTTGCCCCGACATGACGTCTCTTGCTTCGGGCATTGACCCGCCGCTCGCAACGTAAGCGACCATCCGCGAACGTTAACCTTTCAATAACCCACAGCAGCGCAACCGTTTCGATGACGGGCGCTTTTCAGATGGCAGATACGGCGATGTTTCAGCTTTTCTTGCGGGCTTCCACTGACAACACCTTCAAACTCCCCCGAGCGGATCTAGATTTCAAGGCGCGAGACGCCGAGCTAGATCGCACACGGGTGAGGTCCATTTTAGAGGCGATCGACGGCGCTCTTCTGGAGGCGGAGAACGAACAACCCGTCATCCGCCGACGGTTGGAGGATGCTCTGGCGCGTGCCGCTGTGACCTTGGGAAATGGAACTGACGAATACCTGGAACGCGATGCGGTCGACACTCACTATCAAAACCTGCTCAGCATAGAGATTTCCAACGCGGAACGCCGCCTCAACGAACTCGCGGATACGATCGCCCATTTCCAGTCGTTGAAAGCCGCTATGTTGACCGGGTTTCCGGACCTGAGTGCACGCTAGGGCATTTCATGCCGCAGCGGATTCTATTAACCATCATCGCGATGATCAGTGTGTGATGGGGGACCTCTACACGCTGGCGTAACGGCCGAAATTTCAAACTGAGACACCACCGCGTTCTTCGGTAGTGTCTCAGTTTGAAATTTCAGCGGTCTTTTTGTAAGGCCCGCGAACCATCGGCACCTTAGCCGCTTCCGCGTCGATCAGTGCAACTACGTCCGTCATCTTCATTATCCGATCAGTCAGACCTGTAGCCATTGCCGGGTTAGCTCCAAGCGTCTTGTGAACGCGGCAGAAATTGTAAAAAACGAAATACAGTGCAAGGGCATGACAGTGGTTCTCAAACTTCTTGCTAAATGCATTCGTTAGCCTTGTGAACCGCCTCATGCTCATGCGCATGGTGAGGTTCTGGCGCTCAGCAAAGGACGTATTGATAAGGTCCGGGTCCGGGCTGCCCATGATGGCCTGCTTTACCGCGCCAATGCACTTGGGCGGGCTGTAGCGGCCAGCGCCAGCGTAATCGGTCGCGAAAATCTTGTTCAGCATCGCGTAATCGGCATCAAAATCCACTTCTTTTACGGCCTTCAGGTAAGCCTTGTGGCCGTCCGTGGTGAGTTGAACGCGGTTGGCAAGCCGGGCCTTCAAATCTCCCATGAACGCAATCCCGGTGTGCTGGCTGCGGTCGCTAACATGCCAAGAAACGATCAGCTTGGAATCGGCATCAATCGCCGTCCACGTCCACACGTCGCCAGCGGCCTCCGGGGCGGCCTTGGCGAACTTGACGTTCTTTTGCTTGGCGTAGCTGAACGACCAAATTTCGTCCGCCTGAATGGACTTGGAGGTAACGCCGCGCACCGTCTTGTCGTGGAACGCTGCGCAGGCATGGCCTGCGTCAATCAGCAGCTTGGAAACAGTATTGATCGAAACGCCCGTGATCCGGGAGATCGGACGCATGGACGACCCCTCGCAGAGCATGGAGAGGATTTGAACGCGGGTTTCCAGCGGAAGCTTGTTCATAACGCCATTCTGCCTGAAAAATATCTCATTTGTCAAGCATAAAGTTCAGTTTAAGCTATTGCATTAAACTGTCTTGAACTATATAAGAATCAATGTCATACGGCACAGATGGATATCGTGTTCGCCGACCCAATATTGGCGTTGATTGAAACGGAGGATGCGGGGCAAACGAAGCTCCCCGTCCCCGTAATCAAATCCGTCAGGCGAAAGCTAACCGTGATCCGAGCCGCACCGGATGATCGTGCATTGAGGAACTGGAAAAGCTTGCACTACGAAAAATTGAAGGGGGATCGTGATGGCTATCGGTCAATTCGGGTCAATGAAAAATACCGGATCGTTTTTTCGCTTGATGAGGACACTAAGCCGCCCACCGTCACGATAATCGCTATTGAGGATTACCACTGATGGCACAGGCACAGGTCAAAATCGCGTCCGTGGATCACCCCGGCACGTTCATCGCAGAGGAGCTTGAGGCGCGCGGCTGGTCTCAGGTTGATCTCGCATACATTCTCGGCATGTCGGTTCAGCAGCTTAACCCGCTGCTTAACAGTAAGGCCAATATTACCCCGGACTTGGCCGCCGCACTGGGGGAAGCCTTCGACATGCCCGCTGAGTTCTTTGCAAACTTGCAGAAGCTTTACGATTTGCATCGGGTAAGGCCCGTCGATCCTGGTGTTCGCACAAGGGCATCTTGGCTGGTCCACTTTCCTTTACGGGACATGATTAAACGCGGGTGGGTTGAGGATACCGAGCCCGGCCTGCTTGATCTTCAAATGCTGAGGTTCTTTGGGAAAAACCGTGTGGAGGATATCCCGTTTATCGGTGACGGTGAAATCACGGCCCACGCTGCAAAAAAGAGTAGCGGCTACGAAAGCACTACACCCGTTCAGTACGCATGGCTTCATCGCGTAATGAAGATTGCGAAGATGCAGGAGGCCCCTCTCTATTCGCCAGATGCTTTGAAAAAGAATCTTGGACGCATTCGGGCACATCTTCTCGATAAGGACGACTTGATCCGCATTCCGGAAATTCTCCAAACCTGTGGTGTTCGGTTTGCTTTGGTTGAGGCTTTGCCGAAGTCAAAGATTGATGGCGTCTGCGTATGGGTGGACGGTCAACCAGCCATCGGAATGACAACCCGGTTGGATCGCCTCGATAATTTTGCCTTTGTACTTCGTCATGAGCTTGAGCACGTTTTACGGGACGACGGCAAAGATGTTTCTTTTTCCCCTGTAGATGAGATAGATGCATCCAGTTTTGATGCATCTAGCGAAAAGCCAGATGAAGAAAAGCGAGCGGATGATGCCGCCGCTGAGTTCTGCATACCCAGAGCACAATTGAACTCCTTCCTAGCGAGGAAGGGCGCGTTTATTTCTGAACAGGATGTCATTGGCTTTGCCGCACGGTTGGAAATCCATCCGGCAATTGTGGTGGGACAGGTTCAATACAAGCGTCAAAACTTCGCGTGGCTTAGAAAATATCAGACCAGCATTCGAGACTATTTGACCGACTGGAAATACGTCGATGGTTGGGGACGACTAGTCCCAACCGGACTATAGACCGTAGGAGGCCAAGAATGGCCAATTTCGACAACCAGTTGCTACAAGCGTGGGACGAATGGGAAGGCATCACTGGCGCAACAGCCAACGATCCAGATGACTTCATCACATGGGCATTGGAGAACAAGCGACTAACTCCGCGCCCGCAAGACGTCCGAAAGTTTCTCCGTAAGCAGGTATCACGGGTTCTGAGGCAAGTAATCCGTATGGACGACGGTGGCTTCACTTATCGGGCCAAACAGTCTGTGCTTCTCTTGGAAAAGGATGGACGCCAACATCGTATGTGGTTTGATACCGATAAGGGTGGAACGACAAACCTTCGTCAGAAGGCTGTGCGTCAGCGGCGGGACGGTATTGCGAACGATGTCTATCGCGCTGCCTGCGATATCGAGCATATGAACAAGGTGTTCTCGGACGACCCCCAGTTGAATTTCTTCGCAGATTTTAGTGAAGATATCGCAGAACGGCGCGCAGCCGATCTATTGAATCGGGACGCCGAAGACGATCAAGATGAGGCAGCTTAGGGACGCATAATGGCCCGAGGACCCAAAGGCGAGAAACGTCCAGCCGACGTGATTGGCGCTGCCATTATGGTTGGCAGGATTGCCACGGGCGAGATTGAAGAGCCAACAGGAAAGGCCCCAAATCGCGCTAAGGGTGGCCGCAAGGGCGCAAAAGCGCGCGCTAGAGTCCTTACCCCCCAAGAACGATCCGAGATAGCCCGAGCGGCGGCGTCTGCCCGGTGGAAGAAGGGCTAAGGCCGGTAAGCTTCGCAAGGGAGGGGCAAACATGAAATGGATGCTAGTGATAATGGCTCTCGGCACCACTCCGATTCAGACCGGGCTCATTTATGACACCCTAGACGCTTGCTACACTGCAGAGGACCGCGTGGCCGCTGAATACGTCAGGCTTTATAACGACTGGGTCGCCAACAATAGGGGCCGTCCTGTGCCCACGTTCATCACGCAGCGACTGGCGCGCGGGATTTGCGTCCCCCATTCAAACCAATAAAAATTCAAACTGAGACACCACCGCGTCTTCACAGCCTATCGATCTCAGGCGCAAGGGTTGTCTACAGCCTTGTGGGCCAAAACATACCGGGTTTTTCCCCTGGTTTTTGACAGGCTTTCCTCACCCGTTTGCGCGCCATATCCACGGGCTTTTCCACGGAGTCATCCGCCGGTTTTCCACAATTTATCCACCGGGCGTATGCCTACGTCGGAGCGTGTTGCCGACCTCAACCTAGGCACCCGCAAGTCAGAAAAGCGTCATGAATTGCCACGGCGGTGAGCGGCTCCGTTCAAACCTCTCGCGATACAAAGCACCCTTGCGGAAATGCCGGAGCCGAACGGCTTGGGGCCGCTTTTCTTTTGCGATTCCGGCCACTATAAAGGTTTTGCCCGAGTTGCTCAGTGTACGGTCCATGTCGTTTCCGAGATGGGTCGGCCTGACGAGAGGGCAATGTCTGCACCCCGGCCTCGATCTCGAAAAAGGACGGCTATCCGCGTGAATACGATTGTGAAGAACTTCGCGATTGTCTGTGGCGTCGCGGCGCTGGTCGGAATCTCGGTCGTCTCGAAGGCCCCGGCGGCGACGCCCGATCTCGACGGCGTGTGGGTGCCGGATACCAAGGACCAGAAGCGCCAGGAAAAGGAGAATATGCCGCCCTGGACGCCGGAGGTCATGAAGCAAGTCGAGCATCTGGTGGCCGAGGAAAAGGCCGGGCGGCCGTTTCTCGTTCTCAGCCATTGCATGCCGCACGGCATGCCGACCTGGATGCTGATCACGCACAATGCGTTTGAAATTCTCACCACCCCGGGCCGCGTCACCATCCTCGGCGAAGGCGACGGTAACCGGATGCGGCGGATTTACACCGACGGTCGTTCGCATCCCGAAGATCCCGATTTGACGTTTCACGGCCATTCGGTCGGGCGCTGGGAAGGCGACACGCTGGTCGTCGATACGGTCGCGATCGCGCCGCAAGCCTTTATCGCGATCAGCGAGGCAGCGGGCGTGCCGAACAATGGCGACATGCACGTCGTCGAGCGGATTCATCTCGCCAAGCCGAACGTTCTTCAGGACGACCTTGAAATCACCGCGCCGAAGGTGCTGACGACGACCTGGAAAACAACCCGTCTTTACCGTCGCTATCCGGAGCGTAAATTCGAGATCACCGAAGGGGAATGCGCGCAGGAAGAGCTGTCTCCGGCCAAGGATCAGTTCGGCAACGATATCTTCGTTTCGAACCCGCAAAATCCGGACGGCTCGATCCGCGCCGTAAAGAAATAAAGGATGATTGAGATGCCATCGTCGAGACTGGTTTTCGTTGCCGCAACTTTGCTCGTCGGTTTTGGCGGCATTGCCGCCGCGCATCATTCGAACGCGGCTTACGATCTCGAACATCAGAAGATCGTCGGCGGCACCGTCAAGACGGTGAACTGGACCAACCCGCACATCACCTTCGTGGTCGACACCGACGCCAAGGATGCGGAGCCTGCGAACACCTGGGTGTTCGAAGTCTCGAGCCCCGGTGTTTTGACGCGCTCGGGCTGGACCAAGCGCTCGCTTCAACCCGGCGATCACGCCACGTTCCGCTACGCGCCGTTGCGCGACGGCACGACCAGCGGCTTCCTGACGAAGGTGACGCTCGCGAGCGGCCAGGAATTGAGCTACAGCCTGACGCCCGCCGAAGAACAATAATGCGATGTTTGACGTCGCCCTGAAAGAACTCTGCAACTGGCTGGCCGCAACCTCGCTCAGCCACACGATCCAGACCGTCAGCTGGATCATTCCAACCGTGCAGACCATCCACATTCTCAGCGTCGCCGTGCTCTTTACGTCTGCGGTCCTCGTCGATCTCAGGGTTTGGCGGTTGCTTGACCGCGACGTGCCTGCCTCCGACATCGCGCGGCGCTTCCTTCCCCCGATCTGGCCGATCCTGCTCGTTCTTCTGATCACCGGAAGCCTGTTGATCGTCGGCGAGCCGAGGCGATCGCTGCTCAATTCGACCTTCTATCTCAAGATGGCGCTGCTGGCGGTCGCGCTGGTGCTGACCGCGATCCTGCAATGGTCGCTGTCGTCCGCGCCGAAAGTGCCGAACAAGAACGCGAGGTGGTTAGCGGAGCATTTTGCGGCCACCGCCTCGATTCTGGTCTGGAGCGGCATTCTCTTTGCCGGCCGCTGGATCGCTTATACCCAGGCGGGATGATGCTGCAGCTTCTTCACGACTTGATCGCCTTTTTCGAGGACAGCGCGCTCGCGGACAATATTCGCGAGAACGATTTGCTGTTTCCGCTGATCGAATCGATTCACGTGGTCGCGATTTGCCTCGTGGTCGGCTCGATTCTTTTCGTCGATTTGCGATTGCTCGGGCTCGCCTCGGTTCACCGTTCGGTCAGCCGCGTCGCAGGCGGCATTTTGGCGCTCACCTGGAGCGCTTTCGCCGTGGCGCTTATGTCCGGCGGTTTGCTGTTTATCTCGAACGCCACCAAATATCTGGCCAACCCTTATTTCGTCGCCAAGCTCCTTCTGATCGGCGCGGCGGGCTTGAACATGATGGTCTTTCACGGCATCAGCGCCAAGGACATGCCGGAATGGGAGAACAAAGCCCGGCTGCCGCTTCGCGCGCGGTTCGCCGGCGGATTGTCCATCCTGCTCTGGATCGCCGTCGTCGCGTGCGGGCGCTGGATCGGTTTTACGATGCAGGTGCATTAGAGATGATCCGCGTTCGTCTTTTCCCTGGTGTGATTGCCGCGGTCGTCATCGCGTGTGCGGCCGTATCGCCGTCGTTATCTGAAGACGCCGTGCAGACCTCGCCGTTCCAGGCCCATGTCGACCTGCAAACCTTCATGGAGCATGTCCTCAGCCCGGCCGCGGCGGTCATCTGGAAATCCAATGCAATCGTGATCGACAAGGACGGCGAGCATGATCTCTCGCCGAAAACCGACGCCGATTGGGAGAAGCTCGTCACCGGCGCGGCGACCTTGGCCGAGGCGACCAACGCGTTGATGATTCCGGAGCGGGTCCGCGATCCGGCCTGGAACCCTTACGCCAAGAAACTGGCGGACGCGGCGAACAAGGCCTACCGCGCGGCCGAGGCACACGACCTGAAATCGATCTCGGAAGTCAGCGACCAACTCGACGAAATTTGCGCCGCCTGCCACCGGCATTACGGGGTGGAATAACTGCACATCCGCGGGCCTCATGGTTCGAGACGCGCGGCGTCGCCGCGCTCCTCACCACGAGGGTTTGCAGCACCTCGCGCCGTGAGAGGCCGAATGCGGTCTGCGACCTCATCCTGAGAGTCTGACTCAAAAAGCGATCAATGTTTTGTGGTTGCGGCGAGACGTCTGGTCAGCAGTCGTAGATGGGCGACGAGGAGCCAGGCGG
>Ga0137362_10003111_pt1 | contig 11013 bp, 5 predicted proteins | sample MadtaG_2_FD_104801 | JGI IMG/M metagenome (GOLD analysis project Ga0137362, IMG submission 104801) | Vadose zone soil microbial communities from Angelo Coast Range Reserve, California, USA - Mad1_100_16 metaG | ecosystem: Environmental > Terrestrial > Soil > Vadose zone | place: USA: California... | reverse complement strand
TTGCTCGCCAGCGTGGGAGGCTACTTTCTTGCCCGAAGAAGCTTGTCGCCCGTCGTGGCCATGAGCACGCAAGCCGGGCGCATCGGGGAAGCGAACTTGCATGACCGTTTGTCTGTGCAAAACAAGGAGGATGAACTTGGCCATCTTGCGCACTCCTTCAATGATCTACTCGACAGGCTTGATCAATCCTTCGAACGCCAGCGGCGTTTCGTAGCAGACGCGTCGCATGAACTGCGTACACCGATCGCCATTCTTTGCGGCGAGGCGGAAGTCGCGCTTTCACAACAGGCTCGATCTCCCGAAGACTACCGCGAGTCCCTGGACATTCTTCGCGCGGAGGCGAACCGGCTTAAGCACATCGTCGAAGATCTCTTCACGTTGGCGCGCGCGGATGCCGGCCAATATTCGCTGACAACGACGGAGTTCTATCTCGACGAGCTCGCTGCGGATTGCTCGCACATCGTTCGGACACTCGCGCTTGCAAGACAAATCACGCTTCATTGCGAAGCGCCCAAGGAAATGCCAATTCGCGCCGATGAAGCATTGCTTCGCCGCCTGATCATGAATCTCTTGGACAACGCAATCAAATATACGGCACGCGGCGGGTCCGTTTCGATCGCCTGCGGATACGGGGATTCTCAATACACTTTGAGGATCAGCGACACGGGGCAGGGCATTCCCACAGAACTCCAACCGCGCATTTTCGAGCGCTTCTTTCGCGCGGATAAGGTGCGGTCGCGCTCGGAGACTGATGGGGGCGGCGCGGGACTTGGCCTTTCGATCGGCCGTTGGATCGCCGAAGCTCATCACGGTCGTCTGGAGCTTACTCATTCAGGTCCAAAAGGGAGCACCTTTACCTTTGTTCTGCCGGTCTCCTCCAAGACTGACCAGCCCGCCCGTTAATCCTCTGTTCATCTTCCGCTCGCTAGCGTGGACTGTCCAATCCTGGCACGGGGTGTGCCTTGCTCAGGAGCAATAGTTTATGAAATGGCATCGAGTCCTTGCGCTTTGTTCCCTCATGGCATCAGGCTTCTTTTGGCCTTGGGCAGGAATTGCCGTCGCGCAGGAGTCCGCCCATCTCGCAAGTCCGCCGCCTGCCAAAGCCTCGCAACAGGAAGCGGCGAGGACATCGCAGGCGCTCCGTCTGACGCTGCAAGATGTGTTGGCGCTGGCCCGAAAAAACAGCACACAATTTCAAGCCGCGCAGACCGACGCTGCCCTTGCTCGCCAAGACCGTTATCAAGCTGCCATCGCGTTGCTTCCGAGCGTGAACTACAACAATCAGGCGCTCTACACGCAGCTCAATAGGAGCAATAACGTCGTCTTCATCGCAAATAACGCCGCGCACGAATACATTAGCCAGGCGAATGTCCATGAGGCTCTGGATCTTGCCGGTGTATCCAGTTTTCGACGGGCCTCGTTTGCCGCCGCCGCCGCACGAGCCCGCGCAGAAATCGCTTCGCGCGGTTTGGTCGTGACAGTTGTTCAGAGCTACTACGCCGTAGCTGCGGCCCAGCAAAAGCTCGAGGCTGCGCAAAAGGCAGCCGGTGAAGGAGACCGTTTCTTAAAACTCACGCAAGATCTCGAACACGGCGGGGAAGTGGCCCATTCGGATGCCATCAAAGCAGAATTACAAGCTCAGGAACGCCGCCGTCAATTGCAGGAGGCACAACTCGCTCTGCTCAATGCGAGACTCAATCTGGCCGTGCTGATTTTTCCGGACTTCAACGATAACTACGAAGTAGCGGACGATCTTCATGCCGTTGCGACGCTGCCAACTCTTGGGGAAGTTCAGCAGCTGGCCGCGCGCGATAATCCTGATATTCGTGCGGCGCTGGCTGCGGTCAGCGAAGCGGGATGGGATGTCACTGGTGCGCGCGCCGGCTATCTGCCGTCGTTGGCCGTCGACTATTGGTACGGCATTGATGCACCACAATTTGCTACGAATTCCGTTATCAACGGCCAAAAGGTTTCGAATCTCGGCTCCTCGGCTGCGGCCACTTTGAATATTCCCATTTGGAACTGGGGCGCCACGCAAAGCAGGGTCAAGCAAGCCGAGCTGCGCCGTTCGCAGGCGCGGCGCGAGCTTTCGCTTGCGCAACGCAAACTGCTTGCCGAAATCAAGTCTTTGTACGCAGAGGCGGAAACCGCGCTCAACGAACTCGGAGGTCTCAGCCGCTCGGCCGAACTTGCCGCCGAAAGCCTGCGGCTCACGACGCTGCGTTACACGAATGGCGAAGCCACCGTGCTGGAAGTTGTAGATGCCCAGACCACCGCCGCGCAGGCGAATTTTGCGTATCAAGACGGAGCCGTGCGGCATCGCGTGGCGCTAGCGAATTTGCAAACTCTCACGGGAGTGCTGACAACTCCATGAATCCGAAGATGAATCATCTCCAACCAATGCGGCGCAAGTCCATCGCCCCGGCTTGCGCCGTGATTGGCTTATTTTTCCTCGGCGGGTGTGCCAATGCCGAGAAAGAAAAGGAGCCCGTGGTCTCCGTGCAGACCACACCGACGAAGCGCGGCCCCATCTCACAGGTCATCTCCGCTGAGGCCGTGGTGTTTCCGCTGGAGCAAGCCACTATCGCGTCAAAGATCACGTCGACTATAAAGAAGTTTCACGTGCAACGAGGCGCGCGAGTAAAGAAGGGGCAATTGCTCGCCGAGCTGGAGAACGCCGACCTCTCTGGCATAGCGTTGGCAAGCAAGGGCGACTACAAACAGGCCGAGGCCACCTACGTCACCACGGTTACCTCGGGCCTCCCGCAACAGATCCAAAAGGCGGAACTTGACGCAGCGAATGCCAGGGCAGCGTTTGAAGCGCAACAGAAGGTCTACGAAAGCCGTAAGGAGCTTTTTCAGCAAGGCGCACTACCGAGGCGTGACCTGGATGCGGCCGAGGTCGCTTTCCTGCAGGCGCGCAGCCAGAACGAACAGGCGCAAAAGCAGCTTGCTGATCTACAACGCGTGGGCAAAGAGCAAGGTCTTAAAGTTGCCGAAGGTACGAAGGAGTCCGCACAGGGCCGCATGCTTAACGCGGAGGCGCAGCTCAGCTACTCAAGAATTGTCAGCCCCATAGACGGCGTCGTAACGGATCGCCCTCTTTATGCGGGGGATTTGGCAAACGCCAATCAGCCGATCCTCACGGTAATGAACACTTCGAGGCTCATCGTCAAGTCCCACATTCCGCAATCGGAAGCCGCCGTCCTAAAAGTTGGCAATCCAGCCGAAGTGAAAATTCCCGGTCTTGACGAGCCAGTGAAAGCCCATGTAAGCCTCGTAAGCCCGGCTCTAGATCCCGGCAGCACGACGATCGAGGTTTGGGTCGAAGCGAAGAAGCCTGACCCGGCGCTCAGACCGGGCATGTCCGTGGAGGTCTTAATGACCGCGAAGACTGTAAAGGAGGCGCTCATCGTGTCGACGGCGGCAGTCTTCAAGAGTCTGGAAGGCGCTGAGTATGTTTTGCTAGCAGGCTCGGACGGACAGGCGCACCAGAAGACCGTGCAGGTTGGCATACGCAACGCGGAATTCACCCAGATTGTGAGCGGCATAAACGCCGGCGACCCAGTGATCATTTCCGGAGGCTACGCGCTCCCAGACAAGACGAAAATCAAAGTGGAGGTACCGACTCCTGCGGAGAAAGAAGGCGAAAACAAGTCCGGAGAGGCCGCAAAGCCAGACTCAAAGGAAAAGGAGTAGGCCTATATGGACCTACGGCTCGGCTCTTCGAGTTTCGCGGCGGCCCCCGGGGAGCAGGCCGCTCCGTGGTTTCAGCGGCTTTCTCGCCCAATATTATTTTTGATCATCAGTGTGGCGCTTGTCGGCGGGTATCTTGCATTCAGCATTCCGGTCGCCGTGTTCCCGAACACGGATTTTCCGCGCATCGTGATCGGGGTCGACAACGGCGTCATGCCCATCGACCAGATGCTCGTGACCATCACGCGCCCAATCGAAGAAGCCGTCAACAGTGTCCCCGGCCTAAAGAAGGTCACTTCCATCACCAGCCGAGGCTCGGCCGAAGTGGATATGTTCTTCGATTGGAATTCCGATATGATTTTGACGCTGCAGCGCGTGGACGCCGTCGCCGCCCGTCTGCAAGCCGAGCTTCCAACGACCGCGAAGGTTGAGACTCATCGGCTTACCTTTGCCGTATTTCCCATCATCGGATACAGCTTGACGTCGGACACTGTGCCGCCGAACAAGCTCTGGGAAATTGCAACCTACGACTTGAAGCCACGCCTCAACCGGCTGGATGGCGTCGCGACGGTCATCATCCAAGGTGGGCGCGTCCCCGAATTTCAGGTCATGCCCAATCCCGCACGGCTGCTTGCCGCTGGCGTTACTGTCGCCGACATTCTCGACTCAATCCGCCGCACAAATTTGATTGATTCTCCGGGTCTCATCGAGCACGAACATCAACTCGTACTTGGATTGGTAAGTGGACAAGTTCGCACTCCGGAGCAAATCGGCCATATAGTTATCAAGAATTCGGCCGCGGGCGTCCCCCTACGGCTGGGGGATATTGCTGCGATAACGCCGTCCGTTGCGCCAACCTACACCATCGTCACTGCCAACGGCAAACCCGCGGTGCTCCTCAATGTGGATCGCCAGCCAGAAAGCAATACATTGCAGGTTGCCAACGAAGTTCACAGTTTGATTCAGGAGCTTGCACCAACACTGCCCCCCGGCGTGCACCTCGAGCCGTTCTACGACCAGTCGACCATCGTCCACGATTCGATTTCCAGTGTGCGCGATGCCGTGTTACTCGGAATTCTCCTCTCCTCCATTATCCTCGTTCTCTTCTTGCGAGACTGGGGAACTTCCTTCGTGGCCGGCATGGTGATCCCGGTGACGCTCCTCATTACGTTCATCGTCCTAAAGGTTACCGGACAATCCTTCAACCTGATGACGCTCGGCGGTCTTGCCGCTGCTGTCGGTCTGGTCATTGACGATGCCATCGTCGTCCTCGAAAACATCGTGTTGCACCGTGACGCGGGACAGAGCCGCTTCCAGGCCATCGAGAGTGCCTTGCGGGAACTAACTGTCCCGCTCATTGGTTCGACGATTACACCTATTGTCGTATTTGTTCCTCTTGTTGCCATCACGGGAGTCACGGGAAGTTTCTTCCGCGCACTTGCGGTCACCATGACCGTAGCTCTGTTCACCTCCTTGCTGCTCGCACTTACCTGGACTCCGACGCTCAGCCAATATTTCGTGCGACGCGCTGACAGGTCCGCGCCCGAAGATGGAGGGGATGCGACTGGCACCGAACCGCCATTGTCCGAAGGGCCGGACATGGCTAGGTTGCTTGCCGCGGAAGAGGCGCACCTTTCTGGCTTCTTCGGCAGGATCGTCGAATTCTATGTGCGCATGATGCAGGCCTTGATGAAGCGGCCCTGGGTACTCGCCGGCAGCTCGGTCGTAATCGTTGCGCTTTCCGTTGTGTGTTACAACTTTCTTGGCAGGGAGTTTCTTCCAACGATGGACGAAGGCGGTTTCATCCTGGACTACTTCACGCCCCCCGGCAGTTCTCTGGCCGAGACCAACCGCATTCTGCTGCATATCGAGGAAATCCTGAAGTCCACGCCGGAAGTGGAAAACACGTCCCGCCGCACCGGGATGCAATTGGGACTTGTCGCCGTCACCGAGGCCAATAATGGGGACTTTACAGTCAAGCTGAAGAAAGATCGTAAACGCGACATCGACGACATCATTGCTGACATCAGGTCGGAAATTGAGGCAACAGAACCCGCCACGAAAGTTGAATTCATTCAGCTTCTGCAGGATATGATCGGCGACTTGACCAGCCAGCCCGAGCCGATTGTGATCAAACTGTTTTCGCCGGACGGCAAACTTCTCAATGACACGGCTCCGCGCGTTGCGGACGCAATTGGCAAGCTGCGCGGTGTCGTGGATGTGCTCAACGGTATCGAAAATACCATCAGCGGCCCCACGGTAACGTATCAGGTGAATCCTGCGGTTGCTGCGCGCGCGGGGTTCACTCCCGAGGAAGTGGCATTGAACGCGGCGGCCGTCCTGGAGGGTGAGCCGGCGGCCACTCCGGTCATTTTGAACGACCGCGCGTACACCATACGAGTCCGCTTCCCCGAGCAGAGCCGCACATCGCTCGACAATATGAGCAATGCGCTTCTCACAAGTGCGACAAGGCGCACCGCTACACTCGGATCCTTGGCGACAGTCATCGCCGACCCTGGTAAGACAGAAATTCGACGTGAGAATTTACAGCGCCTGGTCCAAGTTACAGGGCGTTTCGAAGGTGTGGACCTTGGCAGCGGCATTGCCGCGGTTCAGAAGGCGGTGAAGGATCTGCATCTGCCCTCGTCGATCCGCGTGGAATATGGCGGTTTGTATGCAGAAGAACAGAAAGCGGCGGGCGATTTGTTGGTGGTTCTCTTCTTGGCGCTATTACTTCTATTCGCTGTGTTGCTTTTCGAGTTTCGTACTTTCTCTGCACCAACTGCAATTCTTGCATCCGCGCTGCTATCCAGCTTCGGTGGATTTCTGGCGCTGCTTCTTACGAAGACTACGTTCAACGTGGCCTCCCGCATGGGCATGATCATGGTTATCGGCATCGTGGCGAAGAACGGCATCCTTCTGCTCGATGCCGAGCATCGCTTCCGCGATCTCGGTTATTCCGCTGAGGAGGCCATGATCCAAGCGGGCCGCCGCCGGCTGCGCCCTATTGCCATGACTGCTCTCGCCACGATTGCCGGAATGCTCCCGCTTGCGTTCGGTATTGGCGCCGGATCTGAAATGCTAAAGCCACTTGCTATCGCAGTGGTCGGCGGCGTTCTCAGCTCCATGGTGTTATCTCTGGTTTTCACCCCGGCGATTCACTACTACCTGCAGCGAAGAAATTAGTTCTGTTTTCAGGTATTCGCTGCTGTTAGTGACATAATTTCAAGTAGCGGATTTGTCCGTTGCGCCCGACCACCTTGAGCAAGGTCAAGCCACAGCAAAGTGCCTTAGGAGGGGGAAAGCATGGGAGATGATCGAAACAAATGCGGGCCGGCAGAGAACGACCGGACAATTCTTTCGCGGCGCAGCCTGCTCGAATTGATGGGTCTGGCTGCTGCAACTGCGACGCTTCCGCCCGGAGTGCTGATGGCCAAACCATCCCTCAACCGGGACACGACCGGGCAAGGGGTGAGCCCAGTCATGGACAAGCTCAGCACATACATGAGCGAAGCCAGCGCCCGCGAGCTGCCCGACGAGGTGACTGAGAAAACGAAACAACACATTCTGGACACGGTGGCGGCGATGATTTCGGGTTCGCAGTTAGCACCCGGGCGCGCAGCGCTGCAATTCGCCGGCGCCTATGGTGGCAAAGAGGTCGCGACGGTACTTGCCTCGAGAATTGTATGTGGCCCGATCGAGGCGGCACTGACGAATGGAGTGATGGCTCATGCCGACGAAACCGACGATTCCCACGCCCCGTCGCAGTCGCATCCAGGTTGCGCGGTAGTGCCCGCTGCCCTTGCGGCGGGGGAACGGTTTGGTATCAGCGGGACACACTTCCTGCGCGCAGTGACGCTTGGCTACGACATCGGACCGCGGTTCACGATGACCCTGGGTGGACAGCAGTTTGAAGCGGAGAGCCACTGGAGCACGCACAGCATATCTCCACTCTTCGGCGCGGCAGCGGCCGCCGGGTGCGCGGCGAGCCTGAACGCCGCGCAAATGCGATTTCTCTTGGGCTACACCGCTCATCAATCCTCCGGCCTTGGTGCATGGAACCGCGACACCGAGCACATTCAGAAAGCATTCCACTTTGGCGGCATGACGGCGCGCAGCGGTGTCACCTCTGCCTTGATCGTGCAGTCCGGATGGACCGGTGTCGAAGACATCTTCTCGGGGAAGGATAATTTTTTTGAAGCTTACAACCCTCATGCCGATCCTGCCGGACTGACCGAGAAGCTCGGCGAGCGTTATGAAATCATGCGAACGAACATCAAGAAATGGCCTGTAGGTTCGCCGATTCAGGCGGCTCTCGATGCCCTCGAGATCCTGATGAAGCAGCATCCCTTCAATGCGAATGAAGTGCAGAAGGTCTTCGTGCAGTTAGCGACGGATGAGGCGACGATCGTGAACAACCGCGAGATCCCGGATATCTCCTTGCAGCACATGGTCGCCGTGATGGTGATGGACAAGACGGTTACGTTCAGTTCCGCACATGACAAAGCTCGCATGAAAGATCCGGCGACGCTCCGGGAACGCGAAAAGGTGAAATTAATTCCGGATGAGCAGTTGGAGCGCCTGATGCCTTTGCGCGTGGCGATTGTGGAGATGCAACTGATGGATGGAACACTTCTCACACAGAGAGTTGACAATGTTCGGGGCACTCCCAAGAACCCCATGACCCGTGACGAAATTGTTGCCAAAGCCCACGACCTGATAGCGCCGATCCTCGGCCCGGCTCAATGTGCAAACCTCATTGAGAGAGTGCTTAGCCTGGATAGAGTGAAGGACGTCCGAGAGCTGCGGCCCTTATTACAGCGTGCCTAAGCGAGATAGGTTTTCCGGGGGAATAAGGTGGTGAGGATTGTAGACATCCGCGAGACCGTAGTGCCTATCAAATCGAAGATTCGCAACGCCTACATTGATTTTAGCCAAATGACCGTGAGTGTCCTGGCGTTAGTCACAGATGTGACGCGTCAGGGCAAGCCGGTGGTCGGCTTCGGATTCAATTCGAATGGCCGATACGCGCCTAGCGGACTTCTGCGCGATCGTTTTATCCCCCGGCTTAGAGCCGCGGAGCCAGGAACGCTGGTCGACGAAAGCGGCGAAAACCTAGATCCGGTTCGAATCTGGAACGTTGTCATGCGGAATGAAAAACCCGGAGGACACGGCGAAAGATCAGTGGCAGTAGGGGTGCTCGATATGGCGGTGTGGGATGTCGTGGCAAAGATCGCCGGGCTGCCGCTTTTTCGGCTACTCGCAGACCGTTATCGGGGAGGGCTCTTCGACGACAGAGTCTTCGTCTATGCGGCGGGTGGTTACTACTATCCGGACAAAGACTTATCGGCTCTGCAAAATGAGATGCAAGGGTATCTCAATCTTGGGTATTCCACGGTGAAGATGAAAATCGGAGGAGCCCCGCTATCGGAGGACCTGCGGCGCATCGAAGCCGTACTCAAAATCCTGGAGAATTCGGATCAATTGGCGGTGGATGCAAATGGCCGCTTTGACTTGGAGACCGCCGTCGCCTACGCGCACGCACTCGCCCCCTACGGGCTGCGTTGGTATGAGGAACCAGGTGATCCCCTGGACTTTCAGCTGCAAGCCAAGCTCGCGAGTCACTATCCAGGTCCAATGGCGACGGGAGAAAATCTCTTTTCATTGCAAGACGCACGAAATCTCATACGCTACGCGCAACCGCGGCCGGATCGCGACATCTTGCAGTTCGATTGCGCATTGAGCTACGGACTGGTCGAGTATCTGCGAATACTGGCCATGTTGAAGGAACATGGATGGTCTCCAAATCGCTGTATTCCGCACGGAGGACATCAGATGTCGTTGAACATCGCCGCCGGTTTGGGGTTGGGAGGCAACGAATCCTATCCTGGAATCTTTCAGCCGTTTGGCGGATTTGCCGATGGGATACCGGTCAAAGACAGCTACGTCAAGCTGCCGGAGATTCCCGGTATCGGGTTCGAGGCAAAGGACGAGTTGTTCCGTGTTATGAAGCCACTGACGGATAACTAGGCTACCTTCATGGGAATAAGAACGGAGCGTATCCTAATCGAGCTAAAAGGAAATTAATGCTGTTTTCAGGTAATTGAATCTCTAAATGTCATAACTTCAATTGCGCAGTTGGGTGCGCTGTGCCGGGCCACCCTTGAGCAAATTCAGTCCAGCGCAAAGTGCCGGGGGAGAAGAAGACACATGGGACATGGCGGAGGCAAAGATAAACTGGCAGGAAGTGGCGGGGCAATTCTGACCCGGCGCAACCTGTTTGAATTCGCCGGCCTAGCGTTGGCAGCCACCGCCATTTCGCCCGGAGGCATGACCGCCGAAACAGCGGGCAACCAAGGTGAGGCGGGGCAAGGCGTGAGTCCAGTCATGGACAAGCTCAGCAGGTACATGAGCGAGGCCGGTACCCGGGCGCTACCGGACGAGGTGGTCGAGAAGGCGAAACAGCACATTTTGGATACGATGGCTGCGATGATTTCCGGCTCAGAGATACGCCCTGGGCGCGCAGCGATCGAGTTTGTCCGCGCCTATGGGGGTAAGGAAGTTGCGACAGTAGTTTCTTCGAACATTGTATGTGGACCCATCGAAGCCGCGCTGGCGAACGGAGTGCTGGCTCACGCTGACGAGACTGACGATTCGCACGGCCCGTCTCGGTCGCATCCCGGTGTCTCCGTGGTTCCCGCGGCGTTGGCTGCCGGTGAGCAGTTTGGAATCAGCGGGCAGCATTTCTTGCGTGCCGTGACGCTTGGTTATGATGTCGGGACGCGCGTGACGATGAGCATGGGGGGACCGGGCTACCAGGCTGCGACGCACAGGAGTACGCACGGGACCGTTGCGGCCTTCGCGGCCGGTGCGGCTGCCGGCTGCGCCGCGGGTCTTGGGCCACACCAGATGCGCTTCCTGCTGGATTACAGCGCTCAACAAACATCGGGAATTGGGGCCTGGAGCCGCGATGCCGAGCACATGGAGAAGGCTTTCCTCTTCGGGGGGAAGCCGGCGGCGGGCGGTGTTACTGCCGCGATGATGATCCGCACGGGGTGGACAGGTGTTGACGATATTTTTTCTGGTCCCGACAATTTTTTTGAGGCCCTGGCGCCCAGGGAAAATGGTGTTGTCAAGGCCGATCCGACGCAACTCGTCGAAAAACTCGGGGAGCGCTACGAGATAACGCGCACGAACATTAAGAAGTGGACGGTAGGCTCACCCATCCAGGCGCCGCTCGACGCACTCGCGGGCTTCTTCAAACAGCGCTCGTTTACCGCGGACGATGTACGGAAGGTGGTAGTGCGAATCGCCAGC
>Ga0137362_10003107_pt1 | contig 11015 bp, 10 predicted proteins | sample MadtaG_2_FD_104801 | JGI IMG/M metagenome (GOLD analysis project Ga0137362, IMG submission 104801) | Vadose zone soil microbial communities from Angelo Coast Range Reserve, California, USA - Mad1_100_16 metaG | ecosystem: Environmental > Terrestrial > Soil > Vadose zone | place: USA: California... | reverse complement strand
TCCACTTCGCAGCAGCATACTGCAAATCACAGCTTATGCCAGTTACAACATAGATACCTTTATTTATTTACGAATCCTTAGGGTGAATATTTCACACCTGTCATGAGCCCCGTAGCCGATACAGCCCAATGGTGTGGTACAACTTCACAGGTTGGATCGAGGACGTTGTAACGCGCTATGCTACTTTCGCTACATTCTTTGCTGTGGGGTGCCGTCGTTACTTCTGTCATATTTCTCGCAACAGCCCTCCCACTAACGCGAGCGCTCAGAGAAAACTGGAAGAGTTTGGTTTGCATCATTTTGTTGGCTTCCGTGTGGCGACTTCCGTTCGACGGCCACTTCTTTTACGGTCTCGAATACGAGGATTCATACATCTACCCGGCGGCCGCGCGTTATTTAGCGTCCAATACGCCGCACACTGCCCCGGGAACGTCTCGCTTCCTGACCACTGTCTGTGCCGTCGGAAGCTGGACCTCTTGTAGAAATCCTGAGACTTCTTCCGGACACTTCATCGGATATCCGTTCATGATTGCGGTCGTCGCAAAGCTCTTCAGGTACAACCCGACGACAGCGAGTTTCATAAGCATTGCCGCATCATTGATCGCAGTGGTGTTTGTTTTCCTGGTGGGCAAGCTGCTCGATCCTGGTGGAATTTCTGGGGTTGCCGGAGCATTAGCGTTTTCCGTGACTCCAGCCTTTGCAGTTCAGGGAGGTAGCACGTATGCGGAGCCGGTCTCCAACATGCTTGCGATCATTTGTTTGCTGATGTGCCTGTACCTGCTCAGCCTGTCTATCGGAGGTTCGCGGCCTGCGATTTTCATCACCTGGCTGGCGTTAACGTTCACTGGACTTCTAGCTGTCGTGGTCAAGAGAGAGAATTTGGTCATTGTTCCTATGGTTTGGCTAATAGGCACGGTATTTAAGGTGAACGAGAACAGCGATGCTCCAAAAACACGGCTACCCAGCCTTGCGGTTCTGGTCACCATCTGTATCTGCGTCGCGTTCGCACTCAATCAACTCCGGCTGCTTACCGTAATCCGCCGAGAGCAGGCAGAGTACTCACTGTTCCCGTTCAGCGTCCACGTGTGGCGAACGATGATCCCTATCTTTCTAAAAGGGTACCTGTCTCTGAGCTGGTACTTTGGGAGCGCTCTCCTAGTTCTGATAGCGATTCTGACAGTCAAATCACAACGGCAGTATCTCTATGTAGTGGGTCTGTTCGCTGCATATCTCTTGCTCTACACGTCCCATGTGCGGAGCTATTATCAGCTGCACGACGGTGCAGTGACGGAGCTGGGTGCCCTTCGATACTCAATGAATCTCGCTGGCCTTTGGTCAATCATGGCTGGGTTGGGCGCTTCGACGCTGGTGGGATTCCACAGGACTGGATCCGGTGCACTGGGGAAACCGTGGACACGTCGAATCATGTGGGTTTGCCTTGTTGGCTTGGTACTTTGCAGTTGGATAGTGACAGATCGACTGAAAGAGGATATGGTCGCAAACGAAGCCGCAGTGCGACTCCGGCCTGCCGAGGCAGCGCTGCAAGAGGTCCAGAGAAGCGGCAATCCCGACACGTTCATCATTAGTGCGGAACCACTGCTAGTTCAGATGCTGGCACACGACCCGGTAAACGTGATCGACTTTAAGAACCTAAGCACCCAACTGCTAAAAGACCTTCGCGTTGAGAATCCAAATGCAACTTTCTTCTACCTTCAAGAAGATATTCACAGCTCTCGCGCCGACCACGAGAGGTATCGCACGTCATTCGATGCCGTGGACGACGCGCACAAGACGTTGCTTGCCCACGGTGACCGCTACTCAATCTTCGAGATTTTGTAGCAGGAGCTTACAATTTGGCGACGGGTAAGGAATGACCGAAGCGTCTTGTTAAGCCACCGCGATACGATGTATCCCGCGGCTCTGCAATTTCGTGTCCCATTGAAAAAAGCCACCGCAGCGCTCTCGCACAGCGCACCCGTGACATACCTCTGTGTAGGCATTTTTCCAGTCAGAAATTGCCTGTTTCGAATACTTCCACAAAGATTGCCTTAATACGCACAACTGCAGGTTGTAAATTCGCACGTCTATTCCGAATCTTGCTAATATACTAACGCTCGCCTCCAGTTCATCTTGGTAGTCGACCGGGTCAATCCACAATTCACCCATGTTTCGAGGAGCGTACCCAATGTGCTCCATTCCCATGAATGCAACATGATCGACGAACGTGAGATTCCGGCAGATGTACTCCGATAAGTGACGTAGGCGCGGCACTGATAGCGAATGCAGCACGATGCGGATTTCCGTTTCGATTCCATGGCGGGCGAGTTGGTGTAAACCCAAAATAGTTTGATCAAATGCATCTCGTGCCTGGACGATGTAGTCATGCGATGCAGCATCATCTGAGTAAAGAGGGATGCCCAAACTGAGATTGGGATGGCACACCGCTGCAAACCGCGACGCGAAATCCGCCCATGCAAAACGGCGACCGTTCGTGAGCATATGGACAACAGTAGAAGGAACGGCGTCGCGTAGTTTGCTCACAATTGCGAGCAAGTGTTCCCCGAGGAGAGTGGGTTCCCCTCCCGTTATGCAAAGGTATTCAGGAGGGGGCGACATAAGATCGATGAGCCTAAGATTGCGCTCCGTTAGAGCTCGTATGTCATCCCTGTCGACCGGTGGTTGGGAGCACATCAGACAGTTGCTGTTGCATCGCTCGGTCGTAAAAATGGTATTGTGAGGAGAATCTGGTCTGTAGAGCGTGCGGACAAACCCATTTAGTGGTTCTAAAACCACTATATAGCCGGGTTGCAGATGGTCGATTTCTCTTACCGAATGAACCAGAGGTGTCGAAATCGTTTCCTTCTCCACTTTATCCGAGACGACAATTGCAGCGTAACCATGGAAATCGCTGTTAGGTGCCTCGAGAGATGGGAGGACCAAAATCGCATCTTTTCTCTGCCCCCTCGGCAGTTGCTTGGTCGTCACTCGCCCGAGAATCGGTCTGCGGAAGTTTAGGGCATTACCGGCGGTATGCAGTCTCATTGAGGAAGGCTCGCTCGCATCTCCGCTAGGTTGCGGTCAGTGACCCACCCCCAAAGGACGTTCTGCACGTCCTCGTCACCGGTCAGAAGAAGTGAAAACACGTGATCGATGGTACTCATGTTTCGCGTGCAGAATCCGCTCAAGGCCCGATGACCGTACATGTCCCCCTGGGTAGCATGGTGATAGACAGGATCGGCCCCGCAGTAGGGTTGGTAGGCACAGTCTGAACAACCCGGAAGAGATTGGTTGCAACCGGCCTGAAGCAGGTCTACAAAAGCTTGACTTGTAAACAGTTGAGAACGATCATGCGTTAACACATTGCCTAATCTGAATGTGTGATCTTTCATCTCGGCGAGCATCCGGGATTCATCTGTGGCATACACGTCGCCGTCGTAGTTGTAGACCAAGACATTCAGCCCCGCACCGCATGGAGACTGCAAATCTACGTACCCGGTTCCTTCCGGCGTGAGAATCTTCTGCAAAAGTATTTTTGTGTAAATTTCGACGAGATTGTAACCTCTGCGGTTGATGTCCAGAATGTGCTTCAAGCCGGTTTGGTAAAACTCTAAGAATGCTCCCATCTCATAGCCGGTCTTACTGGCACTTTTTACTGCAAATCCGTATGGGCTGATGGGCCTCAGAAATATCGTATGAAATGACTGTCGAACGTATTCGTCAATGATCTCTATTGGATGTTGAAGTGACAGCTGGGTCGTCGTCATCAACGCCGCAACTTGATGTGAGCCGAGCGACCGGCGGGCACGCTTAATACCTTCAACTGCGACTTGATAACTGTCTCCCGTTGGGCGCGGACGGTTCGCATTGTGAATAAACTCAGGTCCATCCAGTGAAGTGGACAGTTTTATGCTGTGCTCGCGGCAGTATTCAAGGATGTCATCAGTCAAAAACGCGAGGTTCGAGGTGATGACGATATCTAGCTCTTTGGATCGCTGAGCAGCTCCTGGTTTAGCAATCGAAACAATGTATTTGATCGTGTCAAAGGCTAGTAGCGGCTCTCCCCCCTGTAGTTCAAGGGTAATGTGTTGCGAGGGAGTGTCCAGCATTCTATCGACCGCTGCGCTGGCAACGTCCTTACGCATGTCGAACTCGCCCTTGTTGACGGTCTGACGTGATACTTGGCAATAGTGACAGGAGTGATCGCAACGCAGCGTCACGACGAAAATGTGCAGCTTGGTTGAGCCACTTATGAAATCGAACTTGGTACGATATTTTGCGGCTAGGACGTCAAGGAGCGGGGAGGAATAATCGTCGTATATAAAATGTTTTGCCTTGAGCAGGGCGTACAGAGGGTCGGTGGGCCCCAGTTGTTTTCTGACAACCTGAGCTGCCGTGCCAGCGGGGGCGGCAATAAACTCGCCGCACTCATTGACCAGAAGTTCGCTTTTATCCTTTAAGCGCCTAAATCGGAATGGCAGCAAACGGTAGGCGCTGCTCGATGGCCCGAAACCCGTCAACGGCAGGAATGACCGAGCCATCGCCTTATCTCCGGCAGCTAATCAGGTTGTTTACCATCAATCCGCACAAGCCCCTTCGACTCGATACCAATCGAACCCAAAGGATCCGAAAAAGTCCCTGGCGGAGGGTCTTCCAATATCCCGGATTCCGCAAAAGCCTTGGCAATTATAAGTTCTCGGACCGTTGCGGTTTCTGCTTGAATTTCTACTCGCAGCTGAAAATCCAATAGAGCGTCGAAAAAATCACTCAACCAATCATCGATAGGTTTGATTCGCGGCTGATCCAGGGTGGGAGCAACCACGCGAAGCGAGAGGACGACGACGAGGCACTCTGCTACTTCGTCGACGCGGCAGTGAAGATCCCTACCAAGCCAGTAGCAGGCTCTCAAGACCGCCGATTTCGAATAGACAGCCTTGTCAATTCGCAAGGTCGCGGCGGTGTGTGCATCATCAAATTCAATACCCGCGAACTGCATCGTCATATCGCTCTAGAAGCATGGGACGAATGGGACGAGTGAGACGAGTGAGACGAGTGAGAGGAATGCGAAGAGTGCGAGGAGTGCGAAGCATGGGACGCGTGCGAGGCATGGGAGGCGTGGGACGAGTGGGAAGAATGCTGTGCAATCATTTTAAGCCCCTGTCTCGTCTTTCTCAGCACTAGCTTCGACGGTAGCTTCCTGCTGACGCCAGGCTCAACCAGCCGAGTGCCGCTCTCGGAATCGGATATGGTAGGGGCGGCAACCACTGCGGAAGAGTTGCTTGCAAGGACGGCACCGCCTAAAAGAAGTGCCAACTTCACAGAGATGCGTGAGAAAAAGTCCCTTAGCTTCTGATCATCCATGGGATTCCTCCTCCGAAATCTCCAACCTTATGACACCAAAACCAACCAAGGTCAAGACTTCCAACGCCGATACTATCTAACTGGTTAACAGTTGGCGATCGAAATTCTATTTCGTAACGCGCCGAGTGAGGTGATTGAATGAGAAGGCCGGGCAAATTTAGGACCGCAAAGTGAGAGGTAGGATCGCGACCCACATTGTTCATTGTGAATACCGCAGTGCGAGGAGATAATCCTACGCTAACGATCGCCAGCATTCGGAACTTTAACGCCGCGGTTTCTTGAATCTCGACCTCGCGAGAATCTGTACAATCCTGAGCTCTTGATATTCGGGCGACGGTACGCTAAAGGTTGGTGCCTTGAAAAAACTCGCTAAGCCTGCCAACTGGATTTGGACAAACACTGAGTTTCTAACAAAATGGATTCAGGTTGTGGCACTCACCGTAGCGGCCTACTGGGCATACACTAGGTTTCAGATCGGTGAGAGGCCATCACTCGAAACTCGTGTTGATATCACATCAAATCTGAGGTGGGAAGATCGCGGCCCTGCTCCGGACACTTGCTATGTGTTCTTTGACATCGAGCTCAGGAATCAAGGAAAAAGTTCGTTCGATATTGAGAAAGTTCATATTCAGGCTTGGCGCAATGATCTACCGAGGCCGGGCGCGGGTGTGGCACAGTACATCAATATGGACGAGTTCGAACACGGACAGAAGGTGATTGACAACAGCGACCCTGGACTTCTTGCTATGCATTTCGCCCCGGGGGAGCGTGCTTGGCGAACGTTTTCGTGGGTATTTCGGGCGGAGCCTCCGGGCGCGTACCTGTTCAGAATAGACTCTGACGCTGCCCACGAAGGAAAGATGACTCACATTTCCGCCCGGAGTTGGAGCCAACACATCTGCACGACGACTGAGTATTCACCTATCAAAAGAGGGACGAAACTCCCAGCGCGCTCGCGGGTTCCAGATGTTCCCGCGCGATAGATTTCTCGGTGGTTTCTAACTCTTTCCAGTCATGCCGATTTCCCGATACACGGGGCCGAGCGCGCCCCGCGCGGTCCCCTTCCAGGTTGGCCTGACGTCTGCGAATACGACTGTGCCGCTTGCGACGCGCGTTTCAGCATGATTGAGCCTGGTCCGCCATCGCAGACCGAACGCTGCATAAATTATCTTGCGAAGGGTGTGCGTCTCGTCAGCAGGGAGGGCGAGCAAAAGGGCGATCCCCACCGCTTCCCGAGTCATCCGATTCTGTTGGACGGTACAGCTCCGAAGCGATCCGAAGAGAAGTACGAAAGAGCCTCAAATAACTTGGGGACTGTTTCGACTCATCTTGCATGCTCGAGTGCGCTCGGCGCGGCCGGGCAAGCATTCTCAGGTCCGAAACACGAAACCACAGACTTCACCGAGCCCTCGTGTCTGGCTTCTGCAAGGCTATTGAACTAACGAAAGCGGAGTTGGAATGCTCAACAGTTTCCTCATTGTGTAGTGTGTGCATCTGAAACCGACTCGATCCGATACTCCTTCTTCTTCTCTTTGCTGCCCTCGGGGATCATCAACAACATGCGGTCACCCTTTTTGTTGATGCCGCCTTGAATGCTGGAACCAACTCTGACCACGTTGCAGTTCCGCCGGGAGAAACCACTCGGCATATGCAAATTGGATTCGAGTTCAACCACAATGTAGAGTTGCTGACCGTCAGAGACGTGCAACCAACAGCCGCCCGTCTGTTGGGCACCATTTCCGCCCGACATGACAACCTTGAAAGGTTTCAGGCCAACTTTCTCTCCAGCAATGGCTGCTCCTGTCAGTGCCAATAGCACGATCAATACTTTTTTCATTGTCCTCTCCCGTTTTCTTGATATGGAGCAGTGAAGCGATCCGACCTCGATCAACGTTTCTGAGCACATGCTCATGAGAACTCGAAGACGTTTTCTCGTAATACCATCTAACATGTGACCATTTAACGTGTGTAGACTACCAAAATCAAGCCCCAGATCATCAGGGGCGTGCAGAACCTCAGAGGGCGGAGGCTGTTTGGCAAGAACGTGCGCCAACTCCGGGAAAAGCGGGGGTGGTCGCAGGAGCGACTTGCGGAGATTGCCAATCTACATCGCAACTACGTAGGGAACGTGGAGCGCGGGGAGCAGAACGTTTCAATCGACAACATCGAAAGACTTGCCCACGCCCTGGGCGTCAGACCTGAGAGGCTATTTGCTGGAATTCCGTAGTCTTGGCGACGTGTACTCCCATTCATAATCCAATCAACGCGCCCCTTAGCATTGCTTCAGCGGGGCGTTCGAACTTCGCCTAGGGGTCAGCACCACCGGCAATCTCCCAATCTCTCCAGCGTCGTAAACCGGTAAGATTCCGGATGGGCACACGCGGTGGCGCTAGACAGAAAAAGTAGCAAGCCAAGGGCTGCGAGGCTCACGAAAGAGGAATTCAGCCGTCAGGGGCAATGTTGGCGAGATGGTCCAAAAAGGAAAGATGGTCAGCAATTCCAAATCGGCGATCATCGCTTACTGCGAACCGGGGTCACTTTGTACGCCAAAGGTTTCATTTCGAAGCCCCGCACCAGTTTCTTGGTTGTGAATAGGCGGACCCAGGGCTTCGTCATTGCGTCAACCACGAGAGCGACGCGAAAGCGAGGATCTGAGAGCGAACATCGCTGCTCCCCTGCGGTGAGAATGAAGCAGAGCGCGTTTCCGCGAATGCCCTTCACCTCAACATGCAGCCGTCGAGTGCCTTGCTGACATTCCAAATCGAAACCACGATTTTCTTTCTCCCTCGACTTGACACTCCAACCTCGACTGCTGAAATAGCGCCTTGCGGCACCAATGGCCGCACGTTCGATGCGGCTGTTTACCCAGTAGTTCATCGTTGCGACCTCCGCATGGCGTCCAACAATCCGGCTCAATGACATTGACGATGGCGAGATAAGCGCGAGTCCTCCAGCCGGAATTTCCTTCGCTGTTCAAATGAATGCAACGCCGCACCTGTTCACACCGGGCGGGTCGTGTACGGTACTTGTCTACTTGTCTCAGATTGGAAATGTGGCACGTGGTAGCGCGGAACGCGATTGGTGGGCGCGGGTTCCACAGCGGAGATCACTCCCTCTGCCCGTAGCCGCCGGTCTCTTCGAACACGACCGCACGAATCCCCGGATGAAGCTGTGCGAGTTATGTTCGCATAAATGGCGTAGTCAGGGCCGACGCCATTTTGAAGGATCGTATAAAAGTCCCGGTAGAAGCCGCTCGCTAGTTGACCCGTTCTTTGGGAGCACTCAGGTATAAGGTAAACGATCGTGCACTCTTTCCCACACATTTCAAAAAGCCGTCAGCGCGCCCCCTGGCATTGGCTCAGCGTGCGTCCGAACTTCCAGCGGGTTCAAAGCCCTAACCGGTATCTATTTCTCCCCCAGCGTCACCCTGTCAAACCCAGATCACTTCATCCCCGCCAGCCACGATCGACCATGTATTCATCATTTGGCACGGTTCCAGAGGACCATCTCCGCTTCTCGGGGAGTCCACTTTCGTGTGAGCAGTGCCGCCGCAACCCGTCTGCTCGCGCGCAGCGCCGTCGATGCAATATTCTTTGCCCTCAGGGGGGAGCGATTCACACTACAAATGCCGACCTGTCCCCCCAATAAGGACGGGGGCGAGGTCCCAACGCAGTGCCCCTCGCGCTACGAGCGATGGGCTTCTTGACGTGTCTTTCCCGAGTCCAGCAATCTTTGCCCCAAGTCCATGAACTCAGAATGGAGGACTTCGCCATGGGAGTTCTTTCTCAGCTCATTGTCCCACAGTGGGGTCAGCCCGAACTGGCATTGTCTACCCCGACTGCTCTGGGTCTCGTTAAACATGCAACGTGCCGTGATCCTGGCTGATGGGATTCGGTTTTCTGTCAGAAGGGTTTTCCACAACGTCTGCGCATCTAACTTCGAGAGGTATCGAATCGCGGGTTGCGAGGGAATATTCATAAATGTATATACAGTCGGCGGCGTCTAAAACCAAAGGAAAACCTGAAATTGATGGCGCTAGAATTGCAAGACAAAAATCAGCTCCAGTCTGGTCCTGAGACGCTCGCCTCTGACAAAAAGGCAACGTGGCACGAAGCTACCAGGTGCACAACCACGTGTTCCGGTCTCCACTTTACGACATTTTCTTTTGGCTTCCTAACCCCCCCGGCTCGAATATTTCTGGGTCCGCCTCACTACCATTTCCTAAGCTCTAGTTGGTCGCACTTTTCGTGGGAAATCCAGAAATCAGTCCCCTGCTTATCGCTCCACCCAAAATCCTCAAAAGCCCAAGCGCAGTGAGGCTTCTGCCATCGGTCCCGCAAATTGCGCCGTCGTTTCCAGAAATCCCAGCCCGAGTGGGTAAGAGTACTTATTTCTTCCTCCGCTGGCGTTCATTTTGCTGTGAATCCCGTATCAACTTCTCCTCACACCTACATTGACCGCAGCAGTCGAATCTTCCGGATGCTTTCCGCTTTCGGAGATGGCCTTCTCAAGCTTGAGTCTCATCTGGATCGAGGTCGGTGATGTGGTACGATCATTCGCCATGCTCGAAGGTCTCGTTCCATTGTTGGGACTTCTCTACTGGGCACTCCTGGCGGCCGCGATCGTGATATTTGTCTCCGCGTTCGTGCGGATCAGTCGCTCGTTCGAGTCAATCAGCCGCGCCCTTACAGACATCGCCGATACCCTGCGACGCAGGACCCCTTAATCGGCGCGCGACCATGCGCCGCTGAAAATCCGCTCTCTACCGACGTGCCTCCGAGTTTTCCGGTCTTGGGCGGTCCCTGGGATTCATCCCGCTGTGATTTCGAGGCGAGCTCGTTGTTCAATTCAATCCTTGGGTGCCTTTTGAACTACGACGAGTCCAATTCCATTGCCCGACGCAGTGGCGACCGTTACGTTGAGCCCTGACTGTTCCAGCTTGCTCACAATTTCCGAAAGATTCTTCGCGCCTTGTTTCTGTTTTTTCTTAGCTGCTCCAATTCAGTGGACGCCCAAATCAGAAACGTTACCACGGGAAATCGACCGCCGGAATTCCGTCAGCAGACCTCGAATCACCGTTCAACTTGTCACAAAAGTCCCGTCAGCGCGCCATCTAGCATTGCCTCAGCGGTGCGTTTAGGACTTCCAGCGGGTTTCAGCCCTACCAAGAACTTACCTACCCTCCGGCGTCCTTTGGCGCCACTGCCTCCATCCGGAAGAGAAATCTCTTGGACCCGATGGTGAGCGTTGTGACGGCTTGACAAGGGGGCTGCTACGTCGCCGCCCACTCAAGGCAATGACCCCATTCAACTTGATTGGTAAGGAAGTGGAGCGTCGGGCGCAGGAAGGCGAGGACGTAAGCGTTCTCGAAAGCTCCGCGCCAATTCGGTATCAGGCGGGCCGAGGGAAAACCCGTCCAGCTGATCCGGGCCTCATTCTCAGGGCTAAACGGTTTTCATTGCGTCAGGTCATGCGTGAGTCGGGGGTATCCCAACATTCGGTTGAACGCTTCCTTTGCGGTGAACCGGTCCACCCTAGCACACGTGCAGGACTGAAACAGGCGGTGGAAAAACTGGAGCGGGACGTAAATGTTCCAAACCGGCCTGTGACATAGCGGAAGCCAACTTCAAGTCCGCCAGTCCAAAGACCGCCGCATG
>Ga0137362_10003106_pt1 | contig 11019 bp, 10 predicted proteins | sample MadtaG_2_FD_104801 | JGI IMG/M metagenome (GOLD analysis project Ga0137362, IMG submission 104801) | Vadose zone soil microbial communities from Angelo Coast Range Reserve, California, USA - Mad1_100_16 metaG | ecosystem: Environmental > Terrestrial > Soil > Vadose zone | place: USA: California... | reverse complement strand
GAAGAAGTTCTTGCCGTCGATCGGCACCATCATGATTTGCAGCTTGTCCGACAAACGCTCCGCAATAATTTTCTGGATGAGCATCGGATTCTGCTTCAGTACCGCGGCTTCATACTTCATCCGCTCGGAATCGGCGGCGGCGGTAACGCGAATCCGGTTAGCCTCGGCGTCGGAAAGGTTGTGTTGACGTTCGAGTTCGGCCTTGCTGTCAATGATCTTCGCCTGCGCCGCAGCCTCCGCATTTTGCAACGTGGATTCCTTGCGAGCCTGCGCTTCCAGCTTGGTCTGCTCGATCTGCTTCTGTTTCAGCGGCAGGGTATACTGCATCGCGTCGGATTCCGCCTTGGCTTGCAGCACACGCACCTGCGCCTGGGCCTCCGCCTGCTTTACGTCGCGAGCCTTTTGAGCATCTGCTTCCAGTTCGGCAATCTTCACTTCTTTCAGCTTGATGTCCTGCTCCGTGCCCAACCGTTCGTTCTCCTGTTCTTTCAACAGAAGACCTTCAAGCCCCTTGGCGTATTCCGCGGGCAACTGGATGTCGCGCAGCAGCACTTCGCGCACAACGATTCCGTCCGAAGCCAGGCGTGTCTTGATCATGTCGGCGGCCTGGGTGCGAAGCTCTTCGCGCTTCACCGCAAAAATTTCCCGAGTCACATAGTTGGGGGCAAGCTGCCGGTACGTGGAAGAAACCACCGGAGCAACTACCTGCTCGCCCACCGGCTGCGGCAAATTCTGGTGAATGCTGGAAAGTTTCGAGGGGTCGATGCGATAACGAACGCTGACAGCCAGCCCAAGGTTCAGTCCTTCGCGCGCCTGCACTGTCAAAACTTCCGTGCTCGCCTTGTTTCCGGCATTCGCCGAAGTCGTGTACACCTGTTCCCGCGTGTCATACAACACCACGTCATCCACCAGCGGCGTTACCAAGTGGACGCCCGGATACAACGTACCGGGGCGCACGCCGGAAAGCTGGCTGACGCGAATACCCGCGGTCCCGTCGGGCACCACCACGATGCTCAGCGCCAACAACACCGGCACGATGCCGACCGCCGCCAACTGCAGCGCGAGTCTCCACCGTACCGGACCGAAAGGGCGCGCCGCCTTGCGTTGCACCGCCTCCGTCCCCGGTTCCCCACTGGTTTGCTCAAGCAGCCACCTGAGCCTTGCTGCGATGTAAATGTCGTACGCGACCAGAATCCCCGAGCTGCCGAAAAGGCCGACTCCGAGGATCATCAGAAGATATTTCAGTGCCAGCATGTCCTTTTCCCCTTTTCCCTACTTCCGGTAACCCTGCGAAGCGCCAACCGCGTCCTCGTTCAAGTGTTGTGCCGGAAACTCTCCGTGAAGCTACCTCTGCATCTGAAAGGCGCGCGCAACCATCCGCGTGCCGTGAGCGACTGCCACGCGCACCGGGCGGCGGTCTGCGGTAGCCGGCTGCATCAGCCGGATCGTGAGGTGAAGCAGAGCGCTCTGCAGGGCCAGCGCGGCAAACAGCGCCAGCATCGTGATGACGACCACTCCAGCAAATCCAAGCATCGTTTCCATGTGTGTTCTCCCGAGCTGCGCTGGGCTGTGCAACTCTTCGCAATAGGCAATGGCAGGTGGTGAGCCATACATAGTGCAATGAAAATGAAGGACTTACCTGGACGGCAAGGCCGGGACTTCGTGGTTGGCCGGACACGGCGTGTTTCCCGGGCCGCAGTCAGCCACTCGACAAAGGATTGAAAACAGGTCGGTTTGAGTTGCGCTGACTCGAAGCCGAAGCTTCGCTTAGCAAAAGATACGCCTGCCGGGAATAATTTCCGGCCCGAAACTGTCTACCTATTGCAGGTCGCCTGCGACACGGACCGAACCTGCGCAAATAGCGAAGGTCTTTCCCGGCAAGAAATTTCTTCCGGATAAATCAGAAAAGGACACAACGAATGAGTAGCAGAACTATTTGGGTTTTAGGTTTTACGACTGTGGCATTGCTGATGACGGTTGTGCTGGCAGCCGCGCGAGGAGTTGCAGCCAGTCCCCAGCAAGCGACAACAGCCGAAGTGAAAATCGACAATTTCAGCTTCGGGCCGGCCACGCTCACGGTTGCTCCCGGAACCACGGTAACTTGGGTAAATCACGACGACATCCCACACACCGTCGTCAGCACGGACAGCGTCTTCAAGTCCAAGGTTCTCGATACCGATGAAAAGTTTTCTTTCACTTTCACGAAAGCCGGAACTTATCCGTACTTCTGCTCCATCCACCCGAAAATGACCGCGACCGTTGTGGTCAAGTGAGCGGTGAATGAGCCTGAATCCCTTCGACATCAACAACACCCTGCTGGCCAAGCACGCGCAGCACGTGGTCCTGATTCACTTCCCGATCGCCCTGCTGATTACCGGCGCGGCATTTGATTTCCTCAGCCAATGGACGAAGCGCCGCGGCTTGGCCGAAGCGGCCTACTACAACTTCCTGGCGGCCGCCATTTCGACCATTCCGACCCTGGCAACGGGCTTGCTCGCATGGAGATTCGCGCTCGAAGGGCAGAAATTGAAGGGCATCCTTCTCGAGCACTTGATCCTCGCCTGGACGTCGAGCCTGCTGATTTGGGTGATTTGGGCTACCCATTTTCGCGCCCGCAAGCATCCGAAAATGCCACCCACCTATCGTTTGTGGATCGAGATCGCAGCCGTCGCCATCATCGCCCTGACCGGCCACCTCGGTGGATTTCTTAGCGGCGTAAACGGACCGGGATAGCACGCCGCAAGTCAGCATTCGGAAAAAGCAACCGATTCGTCAGTGAACTCTCCTTTGAGAATTCATGGAGGAAGACCCTCGCACGGAAGATTGCGGGAATACGGGGACAATACTGTGCACGAAGGTTTCCTGGGGACAGCAGCGCCACTCTATGCAGATCTCATCCTGCTTCTCGAGCTGGCAATGGGCGTGGGGCTGCTGGTTGGTGCGATATTCGCGCGGATCAGAAAGTTTCAGGCGCACGCGTGGTGCCAGTCGGTGATCGTGCTGCTTAATGCGGTCATTATTGTAATATTTATGCTGCCTTCATTTCGCAGCCATGTTTGGCCAAGGATTCCGCGCAAACTTGGAAATTCTTACTACACAATGGCCACGGCGCACGCGGCCCTTGGAACAGTCGTTGAATGCGCGGGGTTGTACCTCTTGCTCGCGGCGGGCACCACACTCATGCCCGAAAAGCTGCGGCTAACGCGTTACAAATTGTGGATGCGGATTGTCTTGACGGCCTGGTGGGTCGTCATTCTGCTGGGAGTAGCCACGTACGCCCGTTGGTACATCCCCAGTTTGTTTCGGCGATGAAATCACTCCCAATCAACTCTTGAGAGCTGGGTGAATATCACTCTCTGGCTAAGATTTCTTCCGCGCCCCGACAATTACCAGCGCGATGCCCCCAGCCAGGACCAGCCCTCCGAGCACAGGAGGTATGGAAACGTGTTTCTGCTCTTCCGCAGTCGCATGAATCGGGCCCAAGTCCAGCACCTTTTCCTGATGAGTGTAATCAAACCCCTGGTAAGCCAGCGCCAGGCCACTAAGAACAATCAGAAAAATTCCAACCCAAAAGATTGGTTTCATAGCGTTCGCTTTCTCTAGTAATCCGTGGCGCCTGGGAACGGCACCGGGGTAATGGTAGCCAAAGAATGCCCAACCCGCTCAGAATTGTCCACAACATTGCTCCAACCAAACTTGTTTGTAACCTGAATCGCGCACAGCCGTCCGTCTGTCGCCAGCGACACGTACGCAAATTGAGCAGCTAGGAACGGTTTGTGGGATCAACCATAAACTCGCATTTGACAACCGGGTAATCTTTGTCTAAAGTTTCGCGAGCATTACTCCTTAAAACCTGAATTGGAAGTCTTCATGGCGCACGTGAAGACTTTGGTGTGCCCGATGCCAACTTTCCTTGGTTCGCTTCGATATCGCGCCCTGTCACTCGTTTTCATCGCTGTTTTCTTCTTGGTGGCTCCAGCCTTTTCACAGGGGGGAGGCTCCACGGCGCAAGCCGATCTGGATCAGTTAGTTCAGAGCGCCGAGCGGATTGTCCGAGGACAGGTCATCTCCGCCGCTCTCGAGCCGCACCCGCAGTTTCCAAACCTTCAGACAGTCCTGGTCACTCTCTCGGTTTCAAAAGTACTCAAAGGCTCGGCTGGTGGCACGCTGACCTTTCGCCAATTTCTGTGGAACTCGCACGACGCCTCGGTTTTGGCCCGCTACAAGGGCGCGGGCGAAGTCGTGTTTTTTCTCAACCCGGTTTCCCAATATGGACTGACCAGCCCTGTTGGGCTGGAACAAGGGCGCTTCCGTGTGGTGCGCGATCAAAAAGGCGCGCGCTATGTAGTCAACGGCCGTGGAAACCTGGGCCTGTTTGATCAGGTCTCCCAGAAAGCCGCATCTCGTGGTATCGCCTTGTCCAAGCCAATTCGACAGATGCTGGCCGCTCCCGTAGGCAAACCGTCCCTCGAATCGTTCGAAGCCGCAGTGCAGGCCCTAGCGGCGGTGCCCCAATGATCCGGCGGGTCCTCTCACTGCTTCTTTCTGTGTTTCTCTCCACGGCCTATCTGGAGGCCGGCGGGCCGCTAAGTGTCACGGGCAGTGCGGCACAGAATCCCGGCCAGGCTTTTGTTTGGAATGTCTCCACCCCCATCCGTTTCACAGTGGACGGTGGCCCGCTGAGCGTGACTCCCACCGGGGCGACCGTGATCAATAATTCTCAGGGAGTCGCCCGCGTCCAGGCCCTTTTTCAGAATTGGCAATCGGTTCCCACCACCACGATCTCATACTCTTACGCAGGTAAAATCACGGCTCCGGGCCTTTCCTCCAGCGGCGACGTGAAAACCATTCAGGATTTCAATGCTGTGATGGGCACCTGCAACGGCGGTTCTCAGAACCCGATCATTTTCGATGCGGACGGCTCTCTCCTTCGCGCCCTGGGACTTGATCCACTGGTCATCGGTTTTTCGGGTACCTGCAAACTGGACCCCCAGGCCGGATACATCATCTCCGCATTTGTTTTTTTGAACGGCGAATTCCAGGATGGCGTCACTAACCCAACCAATAACAATTATGAGTTGACCGCAGACCAGTTTGACGAGGCCATTACCCACGAGATGGGCCATTTTTCCGGTTTAGGCCATTCCCAGATCAACCTCGATCTCTATCAAAGCGGCTTTGTGGGAAATTGTCCCCTGGACGAATTGGCCGGTCTGCCTCTCATGTTTCCAGTTGAATTCTGCCAATCCAGAAAATCGGCGGGACTCCCGATTCTTGCCCCTGATGACGTAGCGTGGATTTCCAAGCTCTACCCCAATTCCACTTACGCTTCCAGTTTTGGCACCATCAGCGGATTTATCTTTTTCTCTGATGGAATCACTCATGTCCAGGGCTTGAATGTGATCGCTCGCCGGGTCGACGATCCTTCTACTCCGGAGAATGAATCCCAGCGCATCGCGTCTTCCGTTGTGTCTGGTTTCCAATTCACGGGTAATCCCGGCCAGTCAATTACGGGTGACAACACCGGCGGCAGCTCCCTTGGCAGCCGGAATCCCGCCCTGATTGGTTATTACGAGATCCCTGTGACACCAGGCACGTACACGGTACAAACCGAAAACATCGATGCGGCCTTTACAGGCGGGTCCAGCGTTGGTCCGCTCGATCCGCCCGCTCTCACCTACGGCGCGTTCGAATACTGGCACCTGAACGAATCCGCCTTCGACGACCCTTCCGTCAAAGGTTCCGTGATTGTTCAGGCAGGCCAGAAACTCAGCAATATCAACATTATTCTCAACCAGACGCCTCCTCGCTTTGATTTATTCGAAGATGGAGAAGCGCAATTGAAACAGCCGCCCTTCTTATTCCTCGGCCCACGGCGCTTGCGCCTTGCGGAGAAGTTGTCGTGAGGCCGGTAATCAGTTTAGTGAGGCCTATTCTCGCCTTGGCTCTCCTAGCGGTGGTAGCCGGTTGTGGTGGCGGCTCAGGAAGTTCAGTGACCCAGCCACCGCCGCCACCTCCTCCAGGTGAGTCGATTACCATCACCACCAATCCCAACGTTCAATGCGTGATGACCGTTCCGTTCAGTCTCCAGCTCCAGGCCCAGGGAAATTCCGGCCCTCTGACCTGGACAATCTTGTCTGGCCAGCTGCCCTCAGGACTTTCCCTGGATTCTTCCAACGGCACAATCTCCGGCACTCCCGTCCCTGGAACCCCCATCACAGCCGCAACCATTCAAGCCGCTGACGCAAAGGCAAGCGGCTCTCAACAGTTTTCTTTTACTGCCTGGAACAAGCTGACCATCACACCCGTCAATCCGGCACCAGCCCATCTCAACGCACCCTACTCGATCACTTTCAGCGCCCAGGCATCCGGCGCCATTTCCAGTTGGACAATAACCTCAGGGCAATTGCCCCCTGGCCTTTCCCTGCAGACTTCAAACTCCGCTGTGCTCTCGGGAACGCCAACTCAAGCCGGCACCTACAACTTTACGGTTCAGGCGCAGGATTACACGCTTCCTCAGACCGCCACGCTGAACGTCTCTATCGTCGTTGATACTCAACTCGCGTTAATCAAAGCCAGCCTCAAGAATGGAAGCCAAAATCTCAGCTACGTCGACTCTTTTGTAGCCGTCAACGGAACGCCTCCTCTGCACTGGTCTATTTCTGGAAATATGCCTGCGGGCTTGACACTGAATGCCGCCTCCGGACAACTTACCGGCACACCCACCGATTTCGGCGGCTTTCAATATTCCGTTTCCGTAAGCGATTCGAGCGCAACTGTTGAGACTGATTCCGGCCAAGGCATCCTGACCATCGCGCAACAGATGCAAATTGTCGGTGTCCTCGCCCCGGCTTACATTGGCCAGCCCTACGACTCCGGCTTTGGAGCAATCGGCGGTTACTTTCCCTATACGTGGACCCTTATCACGGGTTCCCTGCCACCCGGCTTGAATCTGGCACCAGCCGGCAACCTGGTCGGCACGCCAACCCAGCTCGGTTCCACAGGTTTTACACTTCAAGTCACGGACTCCGGAACCCCGCCCTACGTTTTGACACAGCCAGTGACTCTGAATGTCGTTCCAACCTTGCTGAGCGTCCTCGGTAACCCGCTGTCTCCTGCTCCGGTTGGCGTGCAATATCATTCGCAAATCCCCATGATCGGGGGCACACCGCCGTACACTTGGAGTATTTCCTCAGGCCAATTGCCTCTCGGTCTCAATCTCGACCCTACCACGGGCTTCATAGATGGCACCCCGACTCAAATCGGTACATTTAATTTCGTTGCCACGGGGACTGATTCCGGCAATCCTGCGCAGACAGCAAACGCCAACGATTTCATTCAGATTCGCTCTGGGCTAGGTCGCAATGACTCCATCGCCACCGCCACCCCCCTTGGGAACAGCGCGAGTCTTCCGACTCCGACGCCGCTTTCTATCAGTCCCTACATTGACCCGATAAACGCGGCTACCCCTAATCCGGACACCGACTTTTACAAGCTTGTCGCAGCAGGCGGAAGCTCAGTTCACGTGGAGACGTTCGCGCAGCGATCCTGGGGCGTTAATACTTTGGACAGCGTTCTGGAAATCCTGGACACCAGCGGGAGGCGCTATGCTTTCTGCGGTCAGCCCATCTACAATTCGACTTGCTTGAATGACGATCTGGACAGCACAACCCTCGATTCTGCCCTGGACTTCAAGGTTCCGGGCTCCTCCACCACGCAGACAACTTTTTATGTTCACGTGTTCGACTGGCGAGGTGACGCCCGTCCCGACATGCAGTATTACCTGAACGTCAGTGGCGTCATCGAACCGCTTATTATTTCGCCCTCGAATTTAGGGCTTGGTGCGACCCGTGGCGTGAATTACCAGCAGCAGTTCACCACTACAGGCGGGACCGGCAATGTCACCTGGTCGCTCGGCGGCGGTTCACTGCCGTCCGGATGGGCCATAAGCTCTTCTGGGCTGCTGAGTGGTATTCCGACCACGGACGGTACCTATACTTTCAGCATTAAGGCAACGGACTCGGCCAGTCCCTCGCAAACCAGGCAAACTTCCTATACAGTTCTCATCGCGGAGCCTGTCGCGATTACCAGTTCGGCCACCTGGCCCAATGCCTGTCTCAACCAGCCCTACTCCTTCACGGTTCAAACAACAGGCGGAATCCCGCCGATTAAGATCCTTCTGAACTCAAACCGCTGGATCCCCATCAACAACACAAATTACGGGCCGACTTACAGCGGCGTTGCGGGGACGCTAGGCACTTTCACCGCTGTGGTCACCGCGCTCGATTCAGCACAACCAATTTCGTCACAAAATCAAAACATCAGTCTCACGGTCGTGAACTGCCCCTAAAGATTATTTCCTGACGTCAGCTAAATTCCCCAACTGCCAATCAACTTGGCGTTCGGTTCATGCTTGGTCACCCGAACGCATCCGAAAAGGAAAGGGAGGAAGTTTTGCGGTACGATGGAAGAGATGTCTCAAGCACAAGGGATTCGCGTCGCTCGCGTACTCGGCATACCTATTTACGTTGATTTCAGCTGGATTCTTGTCTTTGGCCTGATCACGTTCACTATCTCCGGAAATTTCGCCGCGCAGCACCCGACCTGGACCGGCACGCAAACCTGGACCGTGGGCCTGCTGACCACTTTGCTCTTTTTTTCGTCGGTCGTTTTCCACGAACTGGCCCATAGCGTTGTCGCCCAGTCCTACAAAATCAAAGTCCTCTCCATCACGCTGTTCATCTTTGGCGGAATGGCCCGCATCAGCCGCGAGCCTTCAAAAGCGATTCAGGAGTTCAACATTGCGGTGGCCGGGCCGCTCGCCAGCGGATTTCTCTCCGTGTTTTTCTACTCGCTGACGGTCGTTTTCCCCAGGAATCCCATGATTGGCGCTCTGGGAACATTTCTCGGTCAATCGAATTTGTGGTTGGCGGGCTTTAATCTTCTTCCCGGTTTTCCGTTGGACGGCGGCCGCATCTTCCGCGCTATCGTGTGGGGAACCACCAAGGACTTCACGCGCGCCACGCAAGTGGCAGGGTCAAGCGGAAAGATGATTGCCTCCGCGATGATCGTCATAGGCATCGGTTCATTCGCGTCCGAGCGCCTGGCAACATCGCTGGCAGTTTTGGGACTTGGCCGCTGGGACGGCGCCTGGTTCGTTTTGATCGGCTGGTATCTGTTGAATGCGGCTCAAGCCAGCGTTACGCAGGTTACTATCCGCGGCGCCCTGGCCGGTTTGTCTGCAACAGACGTCATGAGCCAGGAAGTGCCTACCATCCCCGGGAACATGAGCCTGGAGGAATATAGCAACGAGGTCTTGCGCACCGGACGCCGCATGCACATCGTCACTATGGATGACCGTCTCGTCGGGCTGATGAATGTGGCCGCGCTGAACAAGGTGGCGCGCGACGAATGGAATATGAACTCGGTTCAGGCGGTAATGGTGCCGCGCGACAAAATCATCTGGGCTTCGCCGGAAGAGTCTTTGCAGCGTTTGCTGGAACGACTATTGGCCGCGGATGTAAATCAGATGCCCGTGGTCAGCCATGGCGAGGACGGCTCCGCGCACATCGTTGGCATCGTCACGCGGGACGCCATTTTGCGCGTCATACAAACGCGCAGCGAACTCGGCGCCGCCTTAGGCAGTCGCTGACGCCGCGGCCGGCTGCTCAGTGATCGTTTCCTCCGCGGCCCTGCGCGCGCTCATGCGATACCCGCCGCTGCGAAAATCCAACGATATTTTCGAAAAGCCCACTTTCGTCAGCCGCGCGAATGCGGAACCCGGCGTCACCGGCGTAAACGTGCTCTTGTAATGGGCTGTCCGGTGAATCCAGCCATCGTTGATCTCAAACGCAAAAAAAGATCCGCCAGGACGCAGCACACGGTGCACTTCGGCAAGCGCGCAATCCTGCAGTTCCCTGTTCTTCAAATGATGCAAAACCAGGATGGCGACGGCGGAGGAAAAGGACTGGTCGGCAAAGGGGAGCATCGCTGCGTCGCCGCAGAACGTGGTCAGCTCGGAGCATTGGTGGTGCGCTTTCAGCTTTCGCAACAAGCGCGGGTCGTACTCCAGCGATGTGACGCGAGGCGCAAGTTTCAACAGATGCCCCGTCGCCGCACCGTACCCTGCTCCAATTTCCAGCACGTGCTCCCCCAGCCGCGCTCCGGACAAGACCCACGGAAGCAGAAACCGGTGCGTCATGCGCTGCCACAGTGAAGTGGAGCAGAAAAAATGTTCGAAGCGGTTCATGGTCGGTAGGCAGGGATCTCCTGTATTGTAGCGCAGCCAACCCTGCATGAGCCGATTTACTTGGGCCACTAACTCTTAGTGGCAGCTTCCTGAACCCGAATCCGTGAACGTTTTCCCCGCCTCCGGAATGAACTTCCAGTCGTACCCCGTCGTTTTCAGTGTCACCTTCAGCACGCCGAAGGCGTTGTTATTCCTGACTTCGCTGTTCGATTTGTGAATTCCAAACTCTCGATGGTTCTTTCCGCCGGTGCCGACAACGAACTCGCGAATCCCTCGTTTGGGATCGGCGTTTCCGCCCGGATCTTGCGGCGCAAACCGCTCGTAGTCATGGTCGTGGCCGTTCAAAATAAGTTCCGCATTGTAGTCATACAGCGCCTGCCAGAACGCTCCAACTTCCGGATCATTCCCATGGTTGAGCCCGGAACTGAAGCGCGGCTTGTGAAAATAGGCCAAAGTGCATCCCACTGGATGTGCTGCAAGATCCGCCCGTAGCCATTTTTCTTCTGGCGATCCTGCTTCGCAGCCGCCAACCTCCGTACATTCGGAATTCAGCACAATCACGTGCCAGGTGCCAAGGTCATAGCTGTAATAACCGGTCTTCGGGTCACCGGCGGCACTGCCAAAATATTGGAAGTAGTAGCTTGCGTCAGTGGAGTGAAATTCGTGATTTCCCACTGCCGGCCGGGTGCGATCCTTCACGCGCCCCCAAGTTCTGTGGTAACACTTGAAATCATAAGGAGTGCCGTTCGGATAAGCCAAGTCGCCCAGCG
>Ga0137362_10003103_pt1 | contig 11021 bp, 9 predicted proteins | sample MadtaG_2_FD_104801 | JGI IMG/M metagenome (GOLD analysis project Ga0137362, IMG submission 104801) | Vadose zone soil microbial communities from Angelo Coast Range Reserve, California, USA - Mad1_100_16 metaG | ecosystem: Environmental > Terrestrial > Soil > Vadose zone | place: USA: California... | reverse complement strand
GTATCAGACCATTTCCGACAAAGAAGCAGAAGCTCATGGACTTATTCGCGTAATAGATGAAAGCGATGAGGAATACGCTTTTGGGTCCGAACGGTTTCACCTTATGGAATTGCCACCGACGATCAAGAAGACTCTTTTGCAAGGCCTTATGCCAAAGTTGCTCAGGAGCTAGTCCATGACAGACCTAACCCATCGACCTCGTCGTCTCAGAAGAACCGAAGCGCTACGCTCGCTGGTGCGCGAAACACGTCTCGCGCCTGAAGACTTCATACTTCCCTTGTTTGCCTGTGCCGGCAAGAAAGTGCGACGCGAGATTCAATCGATGCCCGGCGTGTTCAATCTGTCGGTTGATGAGATTGCCAACGAGGCGGCTGCTGCTTTCGACTCCGGCGTGAAAGGATTAATGCTGTTTGGTCTGCCGGAAACAAAAGACGAGGCGGCCACGGGCGCTTATCATGAAGATGGCATTGTGCAGCAGGCGATTCGTTCAATAAAGAAGTCGGCGCCGGATTTAGTGGTGATGGCCGACACCTGTCTTTGCGAATACACTTCACACGGTCATTGCGGTGTAGTGCGCAACGGCGAGGTGATCAACGACGAGTCGCTGGAATTGCTCGCACAAACAGCGGTCAGCCAGGCGGGCGCAGGCGCTGATGTAGTTGCGCCCTCGGCGATGATGGATGGACAAGTCGGCGCAATTCGTGAAGCACTGGATGAAGCAGGCTTTGAGCAGATTCCGATCATGGCTTATGCCGTGAAGTATGCGTCCGCTTTGTATGGTCCATTTCGCGAAGCGGCCGACAGCGCGCCTGCATTTGGCGACCGGCGGGCCTATCAGATGGACGCCCCGAACGCTCGCGAAGCAATGCATGAGGCTGAGCTCGACTACCTCGAAGGCGCCGATATTTTAATGGTGAAGCCGGCCACCATTTATCTCGACGTGCTGAAAACAATGCGCGAAGAATTCGATGTGCCACTGGCTGCGTATCACGTTTCCGGCGAGTACGCGATGATAAAGGCCGCGGCGCAAAACGGTTGGATCGATGAGCAGCGCGTGATGATGGAGACATTTACCAGCATCAAACGCGCCGGCGCCGACATTATTCTTACCTACTACGCGCGCGAAGCGATCAAGCTACTGCGAACTATTTAGGCGCACGCCGCCGCCCGTGCTAATTCCTTTGCGCCTTTAGCGATTTACCTTTACTTTCCCCTTCAAGACGCGAACGCAAAGAGCGCAAAGGAATACTCCAATTAATTATGAAAAAACCTGCCTTCATTGTTCTGCTGTTTATTTTCGTCCTGGCCGTTGCCAATGTGCCGGCGCAAACGCAGGCTGACGAGCAACTGTCAGCTGCGATTGCAAAAATCAAAGCCATCGACAATCACGCGCATCCCCTACGCTACGTTGCTGCGGGCGAAAAGCCAGACGATGAATTCGACGCGCTGCCGCTTGATTCGCTCGGGCTCTTTCCCCTGCCGGTCCGTTTACATCCGGACAATAAAGAGTTCATTGGCGCCTGGCGCGATCTTTATGGGTACGCGCATGACGACCTTACGCAGTTGCGTGAGTTGATGGAAACCAAGCAGAGAGTGGCGCGCGAGCAAGGCGACAAATTTCCTGTGTGGGCCCTCGATAAGCTTGGCATCGAAACGATGTTTGCTAACCGCGTGGCTATGGGGCGAGGCCTGGCGGCGCCACGTTTCCGCTGGGTTGCCTTCGACGATGCGTTGATCTTCCCCTTAAGTAACGATGCAGCCGAGAGATCAAATCCGGATTATCGCGCGTTGTACCCACACGAAGAACTACTTCTGAAGCGCTACCTTGCAAATGTGGGCTTGAAAGGCTTGCCCGCGACGCTCGATGTTTACCTCGCGAAGGTTGTCACCACCACGCTGGAATCCCAGAAGCGTGAGGGAGCTATTGCGGTAAAGTTTGAAGCGGCCTACCTGCGTAAGCTCGACTTCGATGAAGCGAGCAGCAGCGAGGCGCGGCGCATTTACGCGCGCTATGTACGAGGCGGCCGGCCATCTGCCGCTAACTACAAAACACTTCAGGATTTTCTCTTTCGCTACGTCGCTCGTGAGGCCGGCCGGCTTGGTCTCGCGGTGCATATCCACGTTATCAGCGGTGTCGGCGCTTTTTATAAGCAGAGCGGCAGTAGTCCCTTGTTGCTGGAATCAGCATTCAACGACCCTTCGCTCAGAAAAACGAACTTCGTAATCATTCATGGCGGCTATCCGTTTACGAAAGAGACTGCGTCGCTGCTGAGCAAACCGAATGTTTACGCAGACTTTTCCGCGCAGACATTTTTCATTTATCCGCGCGAGCTGAGCGAAGTGCTCCGCAACTGGCTCGAGGCTTATCCGGATAAGATTCTTTTTGGTACCGATGCCTTCTCATTTGGACCGGAAATCGACTGGCCGGAGGTGGCTTGGCTATCCACGACAACCGCGCGCCAGGCAATGGCCCTGGCGCTAACAGGCATGATGGCTGACCACGAGGTCACGCGCGATCAGGCGCTAGAGTTGGCGCAGATGGTGTTTCGAGAGAACGCTATCAAACTCTATAACCTGCCACGCTTAGGCGAAAAGCGTCCCGGAAACAGAGATGTAGAAACGATGGCCGCGAATTGGCACGCAACCTTGTCTGCTATGCACAGCTTCTAACGGGCAACACTGGAATGAAATCTGACTGGGGAGGCTGACTGTCAAATGCTTTATGCCCACCAGAAAATCCAATCCGTCGCCTTGCTCGTGTTGCTGCTTTCAATTTTTTCGGACGTCTCGCGTTCACAATCTGGACGCCGCGCCTCGAAATTACCAGGCCCTCCTCCAGCCGCGATCGAAGCTCCTAATGCAAACTCCGCCAGCTCAACCGGACCCGCGCAGCAAAAGATTCATCTGCTGGTTGCCCGGCAAACGACGCGCAAACATTTACAAACAGAAGATGCGGTGTTCGCCAGTTTCGTTAAACGCCTCAATGAATATGCGAATATTGAAGGCGTCTCGATTGGCGACATGAAACAATCGCAGGCAGCGGCGCGCGCGAAAACCGAAACAACTGATTCCGTTGTGATAGTTACATTTGATATCGACAGCTTCGCGGGCGGAACGATCATTTTGAATTCGCAGGATCTGGAGATTGAGTATTTCCTTTTTGCGCCGCGTTCGGGCAAGAAACAGACGCAAGGCAAAGTTTATTTTCAAGGAGTTGGCAGCGGCCGCTTGCGCAAGAGCAATTGGCCGAACGGCACGCCGGTGAAGATGACGCCGGAAGACGCTGGCATTGAGGCGGCGGAAAGCTTATATCAATGGCTTTTGTTCAGCGCGGCAACGAAGAAACCAACTCAGTGAAATGAAGGGGAGTGATAACGCGCGACAAAGTTGTACGCGCTTCGCGCTCATTGCGGGCGGGACGCCCGCGATCCGAGTAGCTACGATCTCAGTTCATCAAGCGCTGCTCCAAGCCGCTGAAGTCCCGCAGTTAGAGTTGCGCTATCGCCGCCCAGACCGACGCGAAAATGCGCCGGCATCTCGAAATAGCTTCCCGGCACAACTGACGTCTCATATTTTTCTCTTAGCAGACGGCAAAGCTGTTCTGAACTCCCCTGCCGCAGCCGCGGAAACACTATCGTGCCCGAATCGGTGCGAACCGTTTCCAGATCGTCGCGTGTATCGAGAAACTCATTGAGCAACGCTCGGTTGGTTTCCAGGCGCTCCCCTGCCTTGGCCGCAATCCGACCAAGCTGAGCGAAGGCGCACACGCTTAAACGTTCTGCCGGATGCGCCGCGTTTACTCCGAACAAGTCATTCAGCAACCAGATCTGCCGCGCCAGTTCCGGTTCTGCAACAATCCAGCCACAGCGCAGCCCGCTCAGTCCAAAAGCCTTGGTCAAGCTGCTAGTCGCTAGAAACTGCGGGCCCAAATGCAGCGCGGTGGACGGCCGCTGAGCAAACATCGATTCAAGATAAACCTCGTCAAGCAAGACTCGCGCATTCACGCGCTGAGCCAGCATGCCTAATTCTCGTAAAGTTTTCTCGTCAGTCAACACGCCGCTTGGATTGTGATGGTTTGTGATCACAATCAGCCGAGTGTTCGGCGAAAGGTTCTTATCAATCTCGTCAGGTAGAACTGCAAAACCATCTTCGAAGCGCCGCGGAAAACGACGGATGTTTGCGCCGAGGTAACGCGCCAGCGCCAGCAATGGTTCGTAGCTGGGTTGTTCGATCAAGACTTCGTCGCCCGGATCGATGATGGCCGCCATGGCCAGATGATTTGCGAGTGAAGTTCCCGTCGCCGTGACTATCGAATCCTTGTGGAGGTTCAATCTTTTTGCAATCGCCCCGAGTAAAGGCGGGTAGCCGTAGCCACTCGTTCCCGTTAACTCAAGATCGTTCAGGCTGACGTTGAGATCATTTAGCTCAAGATTATCCAGGCCGCTGGTGGCGAGATTAAAGCGCGCACGCGAACGCGTCTTGGCCCAATTCATATAATCCGAAGCATGCGCTTCGCGTTGAGCAGTCATGATCGATTCCCTCGTTGCCACAAAAAGTATGCAGGGATTCCCGCCAGCAGAATTGCCAAGCCGATCAAAGTGTACCGCGGATATTGATAGACAGTATTGATCACTACGAGCCAGCAAACGGCAATAAAGAGCGCCGTGGTTAGCGGATGGCCGGGCACTCGCGCTAAGGGTCTGCCAATGTGAGTTCCTTGCAACCGGCGCCGGAAAATGAAGACGCACATAGCCGTCAAGCCGAAGAAAATGAAGTCTACGGAAACTACGTAGTTAAGAATCTGCTCATACTTTCCCGAAAGCGCAATGGCGGTCGCCAGCAAACCTTGCATCACGATCGCGATGACAGGTACACGACTGCGCGGACTCAGTTTCGCTACCGCGCTAAAAAACAGTCCATCCTTGGCCATCGCAAAATAGACGCGCGGCGCCGTCAACATACTCTGGCTGAGAAAGCCCAGCGTGGAAATGGCTATCCCGGCTGCAATCAGTCTGGCGCCAGTCGGGCCCAGCGCCATTCGCATAACGTCTGACGCCGGCGTTGTTGTGTTTGCGAGTCCGGAGATTCCGAGCGCTCGTACACACACAAAATTCACGGCAAGATAAAGGACGACCACGGCAGTCACTCCGATGACGAGAGCGCGCGGCAGGTTCTTTCCCGGTTCGCGTATTTCGCCGGCCACAAAAGTTGCGGTTTGCCAACCGCCGTATGCAAACAGCACCGGCACCATTGCAGTACCTATCATCGTCAGGAAAGCTAACGAGGCCTGGAGACCAGCGCCAACGTCGGACGCACCAAAACCGCCCGCCAAAACATGAATTCCGTTCGTGCTGCGCGGACCCGTCAAGAAGAGACCACACAAAACAAGCGCGACGATCGCCAGTATCTTCAGCACCATCAGGAAACTCTGCACTGTGCCGCCCGCGCGCACACCGAGGCAGTTGATGATCGTCAACACTGCCAACGCCAGCGCTGCCACCACGCCGTCAGCCGCATGAAGGTTGGTCAGTTCGAGAAAGTAACGCGCAAAGGTTACGGCGACAGCTGCCATACCGCCGGTTTGAATTACCAGCAGCAGGCCCCAGCCATACAGAAAAGCAACAAGCGGATGAAAGGCCTCGCGCAGATAAGCATACTGCCCACCAACTTCAGGGCGCGCCGTTGCCAACTCCGCCCAAATGAATGCAGCGGCGAGCGCGACGAGTCCACCCAGCGCCCAAACAGCCAGAAGCAAAAATGTCGTGTGAACGCGGCGAGCAGCTACCGCAGGGTTCATGAAAATTCCCGAGCCGATGATGCCGCCCATCACCAACATTGTGGCGTCGAATAAACCGAGGCGACGCGCCAGACCTTCAGCTTTTTGAGAATGTACCAAGCCGCTCGAATCCTTTTTTGTTTCTTTTAAGTGCGCCGACTTCTGGTATAACTGTCGCTGCTCGAAAGTAATTTCATTCACGCACGATACTGCGAATAATTTTGCTCAATTATGGATTTGAAAAATCACGATAGGCCCCTGGGGCTTATCGATCTATGGTCATGGCTTTTTCCGCTCACCTATTTAATTCACGTCGCGGAAGAGTACTGGGTCGGCGAAGGTTATCCCGCGTACATTCTCCGCGTTCGCAGTGTGCAGCTTTCGACCACCAGATTTCTGATGGCCCAGGCCCTGGGCACCGTGTTGATGGCGGCCGGGATAATGCTGGCGCGACGATTTAATTTTCCCCACCTGATGATCATTATTATGGCGTCAATGGTGTTGGTCAACGGTCTGACTCATACACTGACGAGCTTAAGCAATGGCGGTTATGGGTCCGGCGTGTTGACGTCGGCGCTGATTTGGATTCCGTTGGGCATCTTTGTGCTTGTTCGTTTTAGGCAGGACTTGAGCAGAAAGAGATACTTGATCGGGGTTGCGATCGGTCTCGGCGTAAATGTTTTGGTTTTTCTAATCACCATGCGAGGCGCGCGCCTGGTCTGAAAGCTAAATCCGCAGATTACGCAGATTACACGATTTAAAAAGACCGAAACACTAATCTGCTCCTAAACAGAATCAGCGGAATCTGTGTAATCTGCGGACATAGTTTTCCAATTCATACGCGACAAGGGCCGCGCCAAAATAATCTCAACAAAAAAACCGGAGCCACAAGGTTGTGACTCCGGTTTTGTTTATCGGGTTTACGGATTTTAGAAGCTGCCGCTTACTCCCTTGAATCCGTGTTTGGCCTGTTTTGCCGCCCAGGTCAACACGCGCATGGTGTCGTAGCAGTAACCCAGGATGTAGTTGCAGGTCGACAGGCAATGCTTGGTGCAATCAACCTTCATTTCATCGAGCTGCTTGACGTCAAATTTGTGATCGCCAACCACGCCCCAGTCGTGTGTCGCCGAATACATCGGGAAACAGGGCGCCAACGTTCCATCGGTGCGAATGATCAGCGAGTTTTGACCGGCGCGACACTGCCAGGGTGGAACTTTCCCGCGCATCAATAACTTCATGTCTTCCATGTGCTGGATGGGATTAACCATTTTATAGCCATGATTGACTCGCTTGTCGTTAAGATAATCGAGCAGCGCATCAACCTTGGGCCAATCGTCCGGCGTCAGGTAGGTCTGGTTCTCAGTTAAGTGTTTGAAGTGGTCCTGCTCGGTCATCGGCGTCTCGTTGATGTGATAATCCGTGGCGATGCCGCTGTCATGAGCAATCTCAGTCAGTTCCTTCACATCGTCCATGTTGTTGTGGCAGATGTTGATATTGAACATCACGGTGTAGCCGTAGTAGCGCTGCCGCTTCACGAGATAATCAAAGTACGGGCGAATCGGCTCAAAGGCCTTTGGCAGCGATTTTCTTTCCTTGACCGAATCAACCGCGAGGTTCACGGTAGCAATGCCGGCATCACCGAGACGATCAATCACATCGGGCTTCATCAACCTTCCATTTGTCGGCAGGTAAACGAAGATGTCTTTCTTGGCGCTATAGTCAACAATTTTGTGAATAAACTTCGGGCGCAGCAGCGGTTCGCCACCCATCAACGCCAGCACGCGCGAGCCGATTGAATGCAGCCAGTCGATCGAACGCTTGGCCACGTCTTCGGTCATGCCCTTGACGGCATTGTTATACGACCAGCAGTAGTGGCAATCAAGATTGCATTTCCACTCCGTAAACAGATACGGAATGATCGGTCGCAACTCGCCGCTGTGCCAGCGCGATTTGAAGTAGGGTGAACCCCACGTCTTCCACGTGCGGATCGCGTTCAACTTCTGATACTGCCGCTCCGTCATCTCCACTGGATTCGGCTTTTGCGGATAGACCGGCTCGGGAAGAACGTTTTCCGGCATCGGCTCGAGCTTCGGCCGACTCTCTTCTTTGTAAAGTATCTGGTGAAGTTTTTGATCAATCCGGAAGGCCGGGGCATCAGTGCCTGTATCCGTGGCCACAGGTGGGGGCGTCTGAATGTTCTCCTGAATTTCTGCCATGATATTCCCTCTCTGACGTTAAACGAGTAGGCGCGAGATTTGTCCGGCTGCCAATTGTCGAAACCTCTGAAAAAACGATTGCGAATAATTACCAGCGAGCAGTACAGCTTTCTGGGTGGTTTGCAAGACTGCGGCCGCGGCGATTGCCTTATAAACGTCGCGAATATTGGCTGATTTCCGGCAAAATTGCAAGCTTCGGAGCCGCCCACCGAAAGGAAAGTAAACTCGGGTTGCTTACCTCTTTGAATCGCGCTACTCTTGCGGCTTTTGTTGGCGGCCTGATTCTCCACTAACCGCAGACAAAGCTCTATTTACCACCCTAAAGGAAGTCAAGTTGGCCGCAAAAGCCGAAGCAATTGTTACCGCCGGATTGAGACCAGAGTTGTTTGCAAAACGAGGTATCGTTGTTGTAAACGCGCGGTCGCTTGTCATCGTGCTCGCGCTGATCGTTGTCGCCGGCTTTGCCTTTCGCCTTACAAACCTCAGCGCCGAAGGCCTCAGTGACGACGAGCTCAACAAGCTGGAGGCGGTCAGCGACTATCGCCAGCACGGCCTGACTTCGGCAAACGGCGAGCATCCGCTCTTGATGAAGGCGTCGCAAACGGCAACGGTCGTGGTCGCCGACAAATGGAACAGCACTTCCCTCGGCAGCCATAATCCAATCGCAATAGAAACTGCGCTTCGTTTTCCCAACGTGCTGTTTGGCTCCTTGACTGCAATTCTTGTTTACCTGCTGGCGGCTGAATTGTTTGGAGCAGAAGTTGGATTGATTGCGGCAGCGCTGTGGGCTTTTGATCCGAGCGCAATTGGATTTAATCGTATCGCGAAAGAAGACACCTTCCTGTTGTTCTTTTTTCTGCTCGCGAATGTCTTCTGGCTGCGCGGCCAGCGCGTGGCGGAAAGCAAACGCGGCGTGAAACCCATGAAGTATTACTGGGCCACGGCCGCGGCGTTTGGCGCGATGCTCGCCTCAAAATACCTACCGCAGATGCTGAACATTACCATCGCCTACTACTGGATCTTCCAGGCAATTCCAGAAACACGCTGGCGGCTCGGTAAGAAACGTATGCTGACATTCTTTGCGATCATGGCGGTCACATTTCTGTTGCTCAATCCGACCATTCTATTGCCGGGAACCTGGAAACAGATGGGGCTGTTCGCGGGGCAAAAGTTAATCGCACATGATGGTTACGAATTCATGGGCAAAGTCTACAGTCACCGCCTGACAGATTGGTTCAATGGGATCCCCTGGTATTTCTACCATCTCTTTGTCGTCGTCAAATTGCCATTGTTAACACTGGCCGGATTTGTAATTGGGCTACCGCTGCTTTTCCGGCGCAAGCTTGGCGACGGCCGCTATTTCATAATGTTGTGGCTGTTTCTCTTTATGATGACGTTCAGTTTCGTTGGCGGAAAATTCACGCGCTATTTCACGGTCGCTCTTCCCGCGATACTGATAACTTCGGCGATCGGAATTCAATTCTTCAGCGGTTGGATTTCCGAGAAGGTTTCCAATGCACTGGGGGCAAGTTGGCACGCAACTTACCTGCGACTGGGGCTGGTTGTAGTGGTCATTATCGGATCAGTGCAAGCATCGGCGTCGGTAGCTCCGCACTTCAGATTCTTTACTAATGTACTGGGTGGAGGCGTCGCACGTGAGGGTTACTATTTTCCGCACGACGAATTCTATGATGCCAGTGTTCGCGACGTGATGTTTGAGATAGCCAAACGAGCAAAACCGAATGCGCAGGTTGCCAGCGAGATACCTAACCTGGCCGAGTATTACGCGCAAAGGGCCAATCGCCCTGACTTGGTATGTGTGTCTTTGTCAGACCCGAATGCGTTGAAGCAATTGCAGGAAGGCGATTTCGTTATCGATGCGCGTGGCCGTCGTTACTTCAGTAACGAGACGGTGCTGAATGTTCTTTCACAATCTGCAACTCCAGCATTTCAAACGACGCTTGGACCAGTGGTGTCAGCTTCAGTGTACGAACTGGACAAAAAATCCCAGGATACTCTCATCGAAACAGCGCGCCGGCTGCCGCCTTTAGCCAGCAACATTCGCCTCTTATCGAATGGCACTCACGTGATAAACAACTGAGTCCTTGCTTTATCTAGCAACCTGGTCACCAGCCGTTCGCTTTTGCAGCCAACGCTGAAATGAGCTTTGACTCTCGCCCGACCGTCTTCCAAGCAAGAGGTCGTGAATGTTGATGTCTTCATCCAACTCAGGCCAATGGAGTCCTTCCCCTTTACCAATGAGGCGCCAATTCTTCCGCTCAGCCATTGTCGCGTGCACTAGCCGCGGGAACCATTCCAGTGGCACGGTGATGGTTCGCCCATCCGCCAAACAAACAGTAAGCGCCTCTTCTGTGATTGCAACACTCCTGGCCTGGGCATCAGCCGTTGAAGTACTCATTCCAACTCCTCAGCAAAAGGTCTGAATTATTTTCCATAAGTTTACTTATGCGATTGATTTCTGTTGTCGAAAATCCGCCGCCATCCTGCAATTTTACAGGTTCCAGCCAGAACTTTGCCAACTTATCGTCGCGCTCGATATGAACGTGAGGAGGTTCGTTACGGTCCCCGGCATAAAAGAAAAACCTATAAGGCCCAATTCGCAGGATCGTAGGCATCGCCGCACAATATTGGGCTAGCAGAGAATAGTCCAGGCGCTCAGTTGTTTCTTATTGATTACAAAATTGAAAGAACGCTTGCTTCGGTTGCAGCCTGACATAACTCAGTGCCTGACTTCAACTTCCACCGGCTTGGCGTCATGCGACTCGTAACCCTCGGGCCAGTTTGAAATGTTCACGCCGTAAGGCCAGTCAGCGTCCGCACTAACAGCAAAGCTGATAGTGATGGGCAGTCCACGCATGGCGCGCAAAAAAACTGACAATTTATCGCTGCGCCATTCCTGAATCAACGGAGCGCCGTGGGGTTCGACCGAGATTAGCCGTGAACCACAGTCGGTCCCGTTAACAAAAAGCGTGACCCGCGTTTTGATTTGTTCTGGCCTTGCATCAATC
>Ga0137362_10003102_pt1 | contig 11022 bp, 9 predicted proteins | sample MadtaG_2_FD_104801 | JGI IMG/M metagenome (GOLD analysis project Ga0137362, IMG submission 104801) | Vadose zone soil microbial communities from Angelo Coast Range Reserve, California, USA - Mad1_100_16 metaG | ecosystem: Environmental > Terrestrial > Soil > Vadose zone | place: USA: California... | reverse complement strand
TCGCCGGTGACGATGAGGCGATCTCCCGGCGGATCGCCAGCTACGAGGCGGCCGGCGCGACGGACCTGATGCTCGGCTTCGCCGACTTTCCCGAGACGCGCATGCTGGAGTCGTTCGCGGCGACGATGCTCGCCCGTTAGCGCGGCCCCGCGCCCTCACAGCCGCTTCAGGCGGATGTCCTCGTAGGGCGCGGTGAAATAGAGCAGCGGATTCAGCCCGACCGCCGGCTCCTCGACGCGCGGCCCGACGCCGTGCAGCGTGGCCGGCTCGAAGATCGGGGCATGCATGACCCGCTCGTGCATCAATCGCTGGATCTCGTGCAGGATCGCCTCGCGCTTCTTCCGGTCACGCTCCTGCGCCTGCTGGCGGAAGAGGTCGTCGATGTCCGGATAGCCCCCGTAGGCGTACGGGCCGGTACTGACGACGAAGGCCTCGAGGCGGGAGGCGGCTTTGCCTGGCGCCGCCGAGACCGTGACGAGGACGCCTTGCAGCTTCTTCGACCGCCACGCCTCCATGTAGGTCGCGCGCTCCATGCTCCGGACTCGCGAGCGAATGCCGACCGCAGCCAGGTCGTTCGCGACCGCCTCGCCCATCGTCGTGAACGGGGGCAGCGGGGTGAGATCGCCGGCATCGAAGCCGTTGGGGTAGCCAGCGTCGGCGAGGAGACGCCTGGCGTGCGTGGGATCGTGCGGGAACGGGTCGATCCGCAGCGCGAACTCCATGACACTCGGGATGATCGACCCCGTCAGGCGCGAGAAGCCGAGTCGCTCCGCGTCGTTGATGGCGTGCTTGTCCACGGCCAGGTTCGCCGCCAGCCGCACACGGCGATCGCGCCACGGGGATTTCGGATTCCACTGCTCCGGGAATTCGAGCCACCACACCGCGGACGGAATGACGCGGACCAGGCGAAGCTTGGGGTCGGCCGCGATCGTTGCGCCCTCGACACCGACCATCAGATAGCCGATGTCTGCGTCGCCAGCCTTCAGCATGGCCAGGCGCGTCGTGCGGTCGGGGACACCCTTGAACACGAGCCGCTTGACCGATGGCTTCTTGCGCCAGTACTGCTCGTTCGCCTCGAGGACGAGCTCCACGCCGGGGCTCATCCGCACGAACCGATAGGGCCCGAGACCGACCGGCTGGCGCTTGAAGCCGTCCTCGCCGACTTTCTCGATGTATTTCCGGGGCACGATCCACGCGGCGCCGGTGGCCGGCGTGGCATAGAACGCGAGGAAGTCAGGCCAGGGCGCGTGGAGCACGAAACGCACGCGATGCGGATCGACGATCTCCACGGCTTTCACGCGGTCGTGCAGCTGCCTGGCCGACGTCCCGCGGTAGCGGTGGAAGCTGAACTTCACGTCCTCGGCCGTGAAGGGATCGCCGTTGTGGAACTTGAGGCCTTCACGCAGCTTGAACTCGACCACGCGGCCGTCTGGACTCTCCTGCCAGGACTCGGCCAGGCACGGCGCCATGTTGTTGCCGGGCAACGGCTTGATCAGCGCGTCGTGCATGGCGTAGAGGAAGGCGAACGGCGTGGCGATGCCCGAGGTCTCGGCCGGATCGAGAAACGTCGGTGCGATCGACGCGTCGAAGGCGATGGTCAGCTGACCCTCCGGCGGGTTCTGCGCCGCGACCACTCCGCTCGACATCGCCACCAGCACGAAGACGAAAACACCTGTGAGCCGGTGGTGCTTCCTCATACGACCCTCCTCGTCCGCATCTTGTCCACATCTCCACAGTGATCCCCACCCCTCAGATCTGCACCGAGTGGCGCGGTCCTGCGGTCACGATGCCGGGAAAGTGACCATCTGACCATTCTCGACGAGGAGCAGCAAGGAAATTCGCCCATTCGACGGGACCGCGCGCGCCTCGAGCGCGCAGGCACGCGCATTTAATGCATGCGAACGCGATCTTGACAGCCGGATCGCGCGGCCTCATTAATCTGGCGTTACACGTGAAGTTCGCTGGGAGGAATGCCCACCCGCACAGTTATGCACATCTGTGGACAAGTCGTGAACACCGCCGTGTGCAAGGGGGCTCTCACCTGTGCTGACTAGCCTTTGGACGCGCCTCGTCGACTGCGCCTCACAGAAGCTTCCGCCTCTTGTGCTCGATTCCTGGGTGCGCCCGTGCCGACTTCTCGCGGTGGAGGGCGACCACCTCCGCATCGGCGCGCCCAATAGCTTCTTTCGAGACCGGCTCCTCCAGCACCATCTCGAGGCGCTCCAGAGCGCCGCGCAGGAGTGTCTGGGCGGCCATCCGCGCGTGTCCATCGTGGTGGATACGACGCCGACTCCACCGCCGATGGAAGCGGCCCCGCCGGCCGGCCCTGGTCAGGCGGGCGGGGGTGGCGGGCGAAGCGAGGGCCTGAACTCCCGCTACACGTTCGACTCGTTCGTGGTCGGCGCCTCGAACCAGTTCGCCCGGGCCGCCTGCCAGGCGACCGCCGAGCGGCCCGCGCGCGCCTACAACCCACTCTTCATCTATAGCGGCGTCGGCCTCGGCAAGACGCACCTGCTGCACGCCGTCGGGCACCAGACCATCGGGCTCTTTCCGGGCGTGACCGTCGTGTACCTGTCCTCGGAGCGCTTCACCAACGAGCTCATCAACGCCATCCGCTACGACCGCACCGCCGAGTTCCGCGCCCGCTATCGTACCGTCGACCTCCTGCTCATCGATGACATCCAGTTCATCTCGGGCAAAGAGCGGACGCAGGAGGAGTTCTTCCACACGTTCAACGATCTGTACGAGTCGCGCAAGCAGATCATCGTGTCGAGCGACTGCTCGCCGAAGAACATCCCCGAGATCGAGGAGCGACTGCGCTCGCGCTTCGAGTGGGGGCTGATCGCCGACATCCAGCCGTCGGACTTCGCGATGCGCGTCGCCATCCTCAAGAAGAACGCCGCGCGCGAGCGCGTGCGTCTGACGGACGACGTCGCCGATCTCATCGCGAGCCGCATCAAGGCGAACATCCGCGAGCTGGAAGGCTCGCTGACGCGGATGATCGCGTTCAGCGCCCTGACCGGCCGTGAGATGAGCGTCGACCTGGCGCAAGAGGTCCTCGCCGACCTCTGGGGCGAGGAGGAGAAGATCATCACCATCGAGCAGGTGCAGCGAACCGTGTGTGACTTCTACGGCGTGACGCTGTCCGATCTGAAGGCGAAGAATCGGACGACTGCCATCGCCTTCCCACGACAGGTCGCGATGTACCTCGCGCGTCACCTCACGCACGCCTCGCTCGCCGACGTCGGCCGCGCGTTCGGTGGCCGAGATCACACGACCGTCCTCCACGGCGTCGACAAGATCCACGCGCTGATGCAGGGAGATTCCAAGTTCCGCAAGACCGTCGACGGGCTGGCCCAGGGCGTCCACCTCTGATCCCCTACGCCCCACCTGAGCTGACCTGCGAACGCGTCCTCCTCCATCCCACCTGGGCACACGGGCGGAATAATGTTTCGGAACGAAGCGGGACTAGGGGAGTGGGATGCCCAGACCCGAAGATGAGGCGTTCGTCACGGCGAGAACTCACCGCGCTCGCGCCATCGGTGTGGCGGTCGCGCGTATCGCTTGCGATTGGTACTGGATCGTCAGCAACCGGCCGATCTGACTGTGAACGCTTCTTCCACGACGCTGGTGCGGCGAGTGCTTATCCGCCCTCCAACGCTTCCGCAATCCGCTCAGAGGACACGGGCTTGGTCAGATGGGTGTCGAATCCCGCTTCCTCGGTTCGACGGCGATCCTCCGGCCGCCCGTACCCCGTCACGGCGATCAGCCGTACCTGCCGACCGAACAGCGCTCGCACCTGCTTCGCGACCTCGTAGCCATTGAGTCCGGGTAGACCGATATCGACCAGCACAACGTCTGGACGGCTCGACAGTGCCATCGCGACGCCCTGGGGCCCGTCCTCGGCCACCTCGACCCGATGCCCGTCCACCTCCAGAGTGGTTCGAAGCATCTCGCGCGCATCCGGATTGTCCTCGATCACAAGGACGTGGCGCGATCGACTCCGCTGCTCGGTGACTGGCGCCCCCGGCATTTGAGACGGGGTTCCGAGCGGTAGTCGAACCGCGACTTCGGTGCCTCGGCCCAGGCCCTCACTGTGGACCGTGACCGTCCCGCCGTGGAGCTCGGTGAGCTTCTGCACCAGCGTGAGGCCAATCCCCAAGCCTCCCTGGGAGTGTGCCAGCGATGGATCGGCTTGCGCGAAGAGGTCGAAGACGCGGGGAAGCATCTCCGGTGAGATGCCAAGGCCGGTGTCTCGTACCCGAAGGACGACGTCATTCTCCTCTCGGGAGGCCATCACCGCGATGTGCCCCTTCGGCGGCGTGTATTTCGCCGCGTTGTCGAGGAGGTTGGTGAGGATCTGCTCCAGACGCGTGGCGTCGGCCTCGAGCCAGATAGGCTCCTCGGGCAGGGAAATCGTCAAGGAGTGTCCCTGCGCTTCGATCAGCGCTCGGCTCGTTTGCACAGCGTGAGCCACCGACGTGGCCATGTGTACCGACGACTTCCGCAACCCGATCCGGCCGCGCGTGATCCGAGACACATCCAGCAGGTCGTCCAGGAGCCGGGCCACATGCTTGACCTGCCGATCGACGATTTTGGTCGCGTTCTGAATAGCCGTCTGGCTCGCCCGCCCCAGGCGGATGATCTGGGCCGCAATCTGAATTGCCCCGAGCGGGTTGCGCAGCTCGTGGGACAGCATGGCCAGAAAGTCGTCCTTGGCCTGGTCGGCGGCAGCCAGACGCGTCGCCGCCCGCTCGTGCTGCCGGGCGCGAACGTTCTCGCTGAGGAGGGCGTTGCAGAGCACCTGGAGCAGTTCGCCGTACACGTTCAAGCGCGCGCGAGTGAGCGGCAATTCCGCACGGATCTGCTGCCACAGCGTGGTGAAGGGAACGCCGCATTCTATCGCGAGTCGACGCACCGCGTGCTCATCGGGGAAGGCCGTCAAGACATACGCGGCGACGGCCGCCCCGACCACCTCGCCGTTGAGCGCGAGCGAGCTCCCGATGACCGCGAAGCGGTGCCGCTGCTCGACGACGATCGGGGACGCCCCGGCCGTCTGGGTCAGGCAGCGTCGAACGCATGCCTCGAACATGCTCAGCGTGTGATGACCCGGCGCCAGAAGCTCGAACAGGGGAGTTCGATGCACCGGCCCAAGGATCAGGTGCTCGTCGCGGCCGTAGAGCTCGACGGCCAGGTGGGTCGCGGCCCCGTACTTCTCGAGGGCCCGCGTCCATGCCGCGTCGGGCTCGAAGACCGTTTCGTCGTGCGCCATGATCGAAGAACCGCGCTAGGAGGCTTCGGGGACCTCCTTCGGGGCACGCCGTTCGGGCGCGCGAGAGATGAGCCCGAGGTAGCCGGCGAAGGGCACCGAGGGGACCGCGACAGCGAGCCGCCGCGGGAGCACCTTCATGCCCTGGCCGTTCACGACCTCGCACTCGTGGGTCGTTCGGCTCGTCGGCATTCCCCGCATCTTGGCCACCGTGAGCGCGTGCCGGAAGGTATCGCCCAGCTCGACCCAGTTCATCAGAAGGATGTTGTCCACGAGCGAGCTGACCTTGAACTCTCCCATCATCGACGACATGCCGAGCATTTCGGGGTTCTCGTGGTTGTAGACCGCGGTGACCTGGTGCTCCTTCATCAGCGCCACGATGGCGTGGAAGAAGTCGCGAAAACTGCGCTCGGTGGCGCCCAGGCTCGACCCGTAGGTCGACAGGCTGTCGATCACCACGCGCTGGGGCTTGAAGTTTTCGACGATCGCCTCGATCTGGGCGAAATGGCGGTCGATCTCGAACTCTTGTGGCGGCTCGTACCACAGATGCACCAGACGCCGATCGATGAGTGACCGGAGATCGATCCCGATGCTCTGGGCGTTGCGGAGGACCTGGCCCGGCGGCTCGTCCAGGGTGATCATGAGGCTGCGCTCGCCGCGCCGGGCCCCTTCCGCGATGAACTGCAAGGCCATGACGCTCTTCCCCGCACCCGAGATCCCGACGACGAGCGTCGTGCTCGCCACGAAATACCCGCCGTTCACCAGCTCGTCGAGGCCGGGGATGCCCGTCGCGACCCGCGAGGTTGTGTCGAACGCGGCGCTCGCGCTCCCTTCGCGTTGCAGGCTGCGGGGCGCCTGGACGCGACGATAGACCTCGAGCCCCTGACCGTTGACGATCCGGAACGAGTGACGTCCCAGGGCATACTCGTGGCCGCGCGACTTCACGACCTCGACTGACCGCAGCACGGCGCGCTGGACCGGCTCGATGGTGAGTTGGAGGATCGTGTCGGCGACGAACTCCTCGGGCGCCCGGGCGGCTGCCGGACCCATTGTCGACTCCAGCGCCAGCATCGCCGTCAGGTTCTCGCGATGCAGCCCCTCCGCGAGGAGATGGAACGCCTCGCGAGGCTCCCCGCCATTGGGCTCGGGGAGCCGGACGAGCCCATCGACGAAGATCCGCCGCGCGCCAATCTCGGCGGCCTCGGCAAGGAGCACGCTGTCGGCTTGCAGCAGCTCCTGCTGAAAGACCTGTCGCGTCGTGAAGACCATCTTCAGGCGCCCGTCACGCTCGAGCTCTCTCAGGTCCCACCCGAAGAGCGCCGCGTCGCGGATGAGCTTGTCCGGGGCCACTTCGAACAGGACGATCACGCCCGGCTCGTTGAACTGGCGGGCGCCGCGATACACGAACTCCACCCCGAGCGTCGTCTTCCCCGTCCCCGCGGTTCCCGCGACGAGGATGATGTTCCCCCGCGGAATGCCGCCGAACAGAACTTCGTCGAGCCCCTTGATTCCTGTCTTGACCAGGTCTGATTCAGGCATATGGCACCTCGAGCCTCCTCGGGACTACTTGACCGCTGCGACGGGGCCAGACTCGCCATCAGCCGAGGGCCCTGACGATTGTCGCTGTTTGAGTGCGTGAATGACGGCCAGCCGGCCTTTCCGTGTTGCGGCGATTCGCAGGAGCGACGAGAGCCACCCGCCGCGAGTGCTGCCCGGCGTGAGCACGTAGAGCCGGGCGGGATGGGTCGAGTCCGGGGACCGCCGCAGGAGCCCGGCGGTGATCACGGTCTCGAGCGATTGCGCGACTTGCGGGAGCTCATACCCGACGTACTCGGCCAGCCGCTCGCTGAGGAGGTAGGCCCGCGGATGCCGAGAGAAGAACAGCAGCAGATCGAGATCGCACGGGTGCCTCAGACACTCGATTCGGTCAAGGAGATCCCCGATTCGCTTTGCCGTCATGAGAAGACGATCAGTATGCTCGCCCTCCCTCGGGGCCGCAAGGGCCCTAGCCACGAGCCGAGGCGCAGACATTCTGACCCGTCGCGCTGACCCGTCGCGCTGGATCGGTCGTGCTGATCGATGAGATTTCGAAGAGCAGTTCAGCCGCCTGGTTCCCGGTGAGCACCCTGCCCGCGGCCGGGTTGACGGAGGGCCTGGAACTTCGCATCACAAGACGTGCCCTAGCCTTTCGCGAGCTTCTCGACTTCCTTCTTCGACATCGTTTGCAACCGCGACAGAAGGGTTTTCACCTTCCGCTCAGACGCGTGATCAGCCAGGATGAAGTCTTTCGACCTTGCCCTGAGGATGTAGGCCACCCAGTCGTCCAGGCTCGGCGTGCCGCGCCAGACGATGGTGAGACCGCTGAGCCGCAGGCGACGGCGTCCTTCGACTCTTGCCAGTGGCTTGCGACTCGCCTCCATGGGCTCCAGTCCTCACGTGCGAAGGGCAAAAATTCGATGGTGGATCGATATCTAGGAGCACTCGATCGGGGATGTCAATGCTTGGGTTGCCCGCACCAAATGCGTGGGCGCGCGCCTCGAGGCCCGAACGACCCCGTCGAATACGACATATCTTGGGCCCGCGCCCGCGGTGCATCGATAGACCGTTCGATTTTGGCGATCACAGCCGTGAGGCCGCATCACGCCGAGAAATTCTGACCCGGTGGATAACTGTGAAAATGTGGACACGATGGAGGTGTGTCGTATCCGAGGCCGCCGAGATCCCGCAGGGTCATGGCGACGTGAGATACATCAACGGACCGCCGAGCCGCTCGGCAATGGCGCGCAGCCGCTCGGGCTTGTGGGCCATGGAGAGGAGCACTACGTCGGCGCCGGCTTTTCGATAGGCTTCGCCGCAGCGGAGCGCATCCTCCATGGTGCTGGCCCGCATCGCGTTGGTTCGCGCGACGATGAGGAAGCCCGGGCTGCGTCGCGCCGCCACCGCCTCTTTGACCTTGGCCGCCATCAGCTCCATCGGGATCATGTGCTCGATGCCGATGTGATGGTGGGCCCGCTTCGGCACGAACTGGTCCTCGATCTCGATGGCCGCGAAGCCCGCCGCCTCGCTCATGCCGATGGTCCGGTGCATGTGCATCGGGTCGCCGTAGCCGCAGGCGCCGTCGAGGATGAGGGGGAGCGACGAGACGGCGTGGATGTCGATGGCCGCCTGGCACATCTCGGATTGAGCACCAGCGGCGCGGTCACCGGCAGCGGTGCCTGCATCAGCGTGGGAGCGTCATCGGCGTCCCCCTCGGCAGTGCTTGCGCTGACGGATTCTACTGCCGGAACGTTTCGAGCGTGCTGGGCGCGAACGCGTCCTCCAGCGCGAAGTCGCGCTCGAGCAGGTCCTGCTCCTGCAGGTGACGCTTCAGCGTGTCGAGGTCGTGGCGGTTGTTGTGAAAGCCATACGACCACAGATCGTCGCCCCGCAGCGCGCGCTCCTGCTCCCAGTAGCCGACGAGCCAGGCCAGGCTCACCGTGAGCGCGTCGCTGTCGTACATGCGCTCGACGGCCAGGTCCTTGGCCTGGCAGAACGCTTTGTACAGACTGACGGCGATCCAGGGATGGCGCTCGTAGATCTCGCGCTTGATCGCGACCACGTGCATGATCGGGAAGACCTTGTGCTTCTGGTAATACGCGCGCTCGACGTTCCAGAAATCGGGGAACAGACGGGCCACGCGCGAATCGCGCCGGCGAAAGACCTGCGGCATGTGCGGCGACAGCAGCGCGTCGATCTGACCAGCCACCAGCAGGTCCGACAACGATTGGTCCGCGGGCGCCGATTCCACCTGGATGCCGGCCGGCGGCTTCACGGCGATGCGCTCCCTTCGTCCCGGCTGCTCGACGCCGCCGAGCACCCACCACACGTCGGCGGGCGCCACGCCGTAGTCGTGCTGCAGGAAGGCGCGCTGCCAGATGGCCATCGTCATGTAGTACTCGGCGCACCCGATGCGCCGGCCCTTGAGGTCTTCGGGGCGCTTGATGCCGTTCGCCGGGTTGATGTAGACCGCCGAGTGGCGGAACGTGCGCGACGGGTAGACGGGGATGGCGACGAAGCGACGGTCGCCGCGCGAGAACACCGTGAGGTAGTTGGCGCAGGACATCTCGGAGACGTCGAACTCGTTGTGCTTGAGCTGACGCCAGAACGCCTCCGGGGGAACGACGGGCACGTAGTTCAGGTCGATGCCTTCCGGCCGGACCTCTCCCGTCGCGAGCGGGGCGGTGCGGTCGTAGAGCCCGCCGGCATAGGTCAGATGGAGCGGAGCGCTCGTCAGCAGGCTCATTCGTTTACCGGCTTGCCCAGCTCGCGGAGCGTCGCGGCCAGGAGATCGCGAGCGACGAACTGCTCGACATCGGGCAACGGCTTGTCCTTCGGCCAGCCGAGCTCGGGCGTCGCGACCGAGTCGAAGAGCTGGCGGAAGAGGTCCTTCGGGATCTGAGGCGCGAACTTGTCGCGGATCTGGTTGTAGAAGCCCTCGGCCACGCGGCCCTCGAGCTGGAAGTGCTTCTGGATGACCTCGAGCGTCCCCGCCTTCTCGGTGCGGATGTAGTCGGTCGACCGCGCGACAGCCCGGATGAAGCGACGGACCGCATCGCGCCGATCGCGCACGGTGTCCTTGTGGGTGCTGATCGTGCCGCCGAGGCGCGGCAGGTGATCGCCGGCTTTGACGAGGATCTTCAGGCCCTCGGCCTCGGCGCGCGCGGCGTGCGGGAACGACAGCGCCGCGCCCTGGATCGAGCCGGCGATGATCGCCGCCACTCGCTCCGGCTCGCCACGGAAGTTGATGATCTTGTAGTCCTTGCCCGCCTCCATCTTGAAGAACCTGCCGAGGACGACGACCAGCTCACCGTAATCGGCGGATCCCGGCCGGCCGAAGCCGAGGGTTTTTCCGCGCAGGTCCTCGACGCTCTTGATGCCGGGCGCGGTCGTCAGCGTCCACTGCGACACCAGCGATTCGCCGACCACGAACACCAGCGGCGCGCCCTTCAGCATCGCCTCGGCGCTCGCGCCCGGCACGGGAGCGAAGTCGACTTCCTTCGCGACGGCGGCCCGCGCCAGCTCCCCGGCCGTCATGTTCACGAACTCCGCGTCCAGTCCCTCCGCCTTGAAGAGCCCGCGGTCCATCGCGACGTAGGTGGGAAGGTGGAAGCCGCTGGCGCCGGTGGTGCGCCCGACCTTGATCTTCGGAGCCTGGGCCGCCGCGACGCCGCTGCCGAGCCAGAGCGTGCTGCCGATCACGAGAGCTGTGAAGCCGTGTTTCATCGGCCCGCCCCTTTCTTCGTCGATTCCACGTCGGCGTCGCGCAGCGCGCGCCAGACGCGCTCGGGCGTCATCGGCAAATCTCGAAGCCTCACACCCGTGGCGGCGAAGATCGCGTTGGCCAGTGCTGGCGCGACGGTGATGATGCTGCCCTCGGCGACGCCCTTGGCTCCGTGCGGCCCGGGGCCTCCCCCGCCCTCGATGATCAGCGCGTCGAACGACGACGGCAGATCGGAGAACAGCGGCAACCGGTAGTCGATCATGCTGCCGTTCACGAGCTGGCCGTCGTCGTAGACCATTGCCTCGAAGAGCGCCGGGCCAAGGCCCTGCATGGCGCCGCCGAGGTCCTGGCCCTCGACGCCAGCGGGATTGATCGCGCGGCCGGGATCGGACAGCGAGACGTAGCGATGGAGCGTGATGGCTCCCGTCTCGCGATCGACCGTCACGACCGCCGCGCCCAGCCCGATCTCCCAGAAGCTCGCGGTGGCGCCGAG
>Ga0137362_10003098_pt1 | contig 11032 bp, 9 predicted proteins | sample MadtaG_2_FD_104801 | JGI IMG/M metagenome (GOLD analysis project Ga0137362, IMG submission 104801) | Vadose zone soil microbial communities from Angelo Coast Range Reserve, California, USA - Mad1_100_16 metaG | ecosystem: Environmental > Terrestrial > Soil > Vadose zone | place: USA: California... | reverse complement strand
GTCCGCCCCCGCGTACTTGCGATGTGTGACAACGTTTCTGGGAGGGTGTTGTGGGACGGTGGCGAAGGTGAAGGGGACGGCGTTAATGGTTGGTGGTTGGAAGGAATGGGTGAAGGAAGAGAAGATGACTGGGAGGAAATCTACAGGTTAGCGTGTTGTTCACGAACATTCGAGAAGAGAAACGGAGGGTACAGAAGATAACGGTGGGAAGATGGGATAGAAAGGGTAAAGGGCGGGGATGCGCAAGATGTATGGGGTTTGAGAAGCGGCATCGGGGGAAAGAGTCTCCGGAGAAAAATACAAAAGGAATATGGCAATCGAGTACTTACCTCGGTGGAACTCCACGCGAACTCACGGTCTGGGTAGCGGTCGCGCGTCTGTGCACTGGCGCCGTAAAGATAGCCCTCGAACGGGGCTGGCGTTACCGCACTACGATGTGGATGATTGACGTGTAAAGGGGGTGGAATAAGCTCCTTCTCCTTAAGATCCGATTCCCGACGACTGCTCATAGAATGCACGTCTGCTGAACTCTTCGAAGAACGTTGAAGTGGAGGTGAAGGTTTCTGCTGATGCTGGGGGAGATTTGCAAAGAGGAGAGAGACATGGTGAGAGGTTCCATGGTCCCGGTCGACTTCGTCATCACTGTCGGTGCAGGCGCAATGAAACATCTCGCTGGACGTGGCTGTACTTGCTACGCGGCCAGAGGCAAGGTCGGGGCGGGGATTGCGGGTAAGAGGAGAGAGGGAGGCTGCCCGGTCGCGTCGGAGAGTCTCGCGAAGGAGACGCTCGGATCGGGATGACGGGCGGGGTTGGTCGTGTACCGATGGGTTTAGAGATGGGAGGGGAGGAGCGAGTACTTGGGGGGACATTGTGAGCAAGGTGGGAAGTGCAGGAGAGGGGACTAAGAAGGGGGACGGGAGGACAGAGGAGGTGCGACGAGGAGTCGAGAAAGAGGAGGTAATATAGTGGGGCGGGAAAAGGGCGTTTGCCTCGTTGGATTGCGGAGTTGAAGTATTAGCCGGGAACTGTCTGTGGCTGGGTGCAGATGTAGATGGATATGCAGATGTAAATGGGGACGGAGGCGCGCACGCAGAGCAGGTGGACGGAGAGCTGTGAGTCTTATGAGGGTGACACACAGGGAGACGAATAGGGATGGCAGGTTCACGCTCAGACCGTGAACTGGAACGCGAACGCTGTTGATGTTGATCCATAATAATCAGGAGCACAGCCTACAGACAGGACCCCGGCGTGGAGAACAGCGTGTGATATGCCTGTCTTTTGAGTCGCTTTCTGCACGAGGCAGCTGATCTTGATTCGGCCAGCTTCTCTACGCCCGAATGTTGTTTCCGGCCAATTAAACTTCCAAAAAAAACAAACCGAGGTGATACTTGAAGGCGAGTACTGATGCTTGACTTGGTGGCCGCGGGAGGTCGCAGGAATATTGAGAGGAAATTAAAAAAGGAGGGGGAAAGGGAAATCGTTTGACCGTGGATAAAAATGCGCGGGTGGTAATGTCCAAATTAAGCAATGAACCCCAGATCTTGACACCGGATCGCCGGATCTCCCATTCCAGACCCCTCCGACACTTATTCTATTTGGCCTTGTATTTTGCACGACAACACCTTGTCTTACATCGGCTCCGACTTTACCCACACCCGCACCGTTCCGAGGCGCCGCACGGCAACAACGCACCCCCCTTGTCCTCATCCGCATACCATACCCCAACCACCCATCGCCAATGCAAGGTTGGTGGGATCCGAACCGAGGACTGCCCGACTTATTTTCATCGTTCACGGGAAGGCCCCGCGTCCATCGGGTCCATACTTCGCTTACCCTACCCCTAGCCGCGTCCCGGCATCCGATGCCCTTGCATTCCTCGTCGATGTCATCGCTTGCTGTGCCATCCAGCATCTAGGCTTTAAGACCTCTTCATCGTCCATCAAGTCTCATAACTTATTCACAGACTTATATTGAGGGCTCTTGCGGATAGTGGCAACTGCACCGGATCTCAGGCGTGTGCCCCCAATTTCGAACGCCTTCGCTCAAGGGGGGAGGGGGAACACGGTCCAGGCCGGTACATTCTTTCTCCGTACCATGGTGTCTCGCGAGCGATGATCACGATGTCTCTATCCAGCGTGTCTCATGCGTCCAATCTAATTTTTTTAAATGCCCTGATATCCGTGGCGCGCATCCAGAAGCGTGAGGCACTACGAACGTGTAATGTGGACTGAAACACGGAAGTCAGGGTGTGAGTATTTTGACATAGGTTGTCCCTAACTTGAGTGATTTGGCGCTCATTGCATCATCAGCAGACCCTTACGACAATGTCCCTCAATGCCTTGCAGTTGCGTGGTCCGTTTGCCCAATACCGAATCGAAAATTTCACCGCTGCCTCGACTCTTCAACAGGTTCCGTCATGTTCGCAGGACAGTTTCGTTATCGGCGGTTCGAGACCTCAAATTCGGGCTCACGATCCCAAGCGGCTCCAAGGACACTTACATTTCTGAGAGTTCATCTTGTCACAAGATGAGCCCATCACATAATGTTGTAATCTCTGGATATACTATCGTCATTGCCAATCCAAACGAAATTTCAGTGAGGTCACTTTCCCCTCATTTATGGTCTCCTATTGCGCCGACTGTCTTTTACTTCCTCAGTGATCTTCCAACTCCTTCGCTGACGTCTTGACATTCCATCAATTACCATCTTCCATTTGTTTGTTTATCTCGAAGGACCGTCCCGACGCCTCGTTTTGAAAATGATACCATCTCCCAAACCGCAGCGATGACGCACTCCGTACCAGTGTTTTGGGTGTCTTTTTCCCCCGTTCAGTGCGCAACGGGCGCACGCTCTCAAACTCGCGGGACTTCCGCGAGAGGGTGCCAGTTTTGGTGAGTTATTGAAACCGTTTGCGCCCGCGCGCACGACTCAGAGAATGGAAACGATCTGATGCCCAGTTTAACAGCGCGATGTGGACAACCTTCGGACGGACCATCATCTGCCCGGAAGCTGCAATGAGGAGTAAACAGGCAATCCCAACTGTGTTCTACCAAGGCAAGTATTCTTATCGCCTCCTGTAGTAACTGCGTAGTTTTCGCCATTCCCCATCGCCGTGTTGCGCGAATTTTGCCATTTTATATTTACATCACCATATCACCTAACACACAGCCCCGTTCGAAGTTTGCCCGGTAATAGTAGGCCTTCTTTTCTCTTCTCTTTCTTTCCCTGATCACTTCACTCGCCCATGCGGATCGATCGAGCAGAGATGCAACCCGGAGGACTGCCACATGCCAAACACTGGATCCCCGTCGGATGCCCGAATTATAAATGCGACCCCCGCGGTTGACCCTCTTACCGTAGACACATGTAGCGTCAACGAACACACTCCTGCGCAGTTAACGCTGTTCGCCTGGAAGTGCTCTGCTCCGCTGTTGCCACCCCTTCTTGTTTCCGAGATTACTATTGAATGAAACCTTTCTCTTCCTACTCCACTCTACGAGTTCCATGCATCATCGCACCTACTACTGTCCAAATGATTAGGCTTGGACTGCTTTTTCCTGTTCCAGTACGTGCGCTTGGTGCTGGATGTGCCAGGGGTCTCAGTGGATTTTCACTTTCTTTGGGGTTTTTTCAGGTATTTTAAACCCCCGCAGACACCATGGCGGGGTACTGGGATTGGGTATGTTATCGGATAACATGCCGAATCGCAGTACCCCGCCCCACTCTCAGGACGCTTCCAACGGGAGGTTTTTGTCCAAGCAGACCCCTCTGGTACTGTATTTCCGCTCGATAACCGCCCCGATAAGCCTCTGACATGACATGTGGATAGCGCCGTGACATACACGTGATATCTGTGTGAAAGATGCGGTGCTTTGTTATCCACCACTATCGTATGGAGCACTAGGACGCAGAATGGATTGTTCTCGAACCCGTCTTCATATGGGTGTGACTGATACTACTTCCTTATGGCCTTGGGGTGCGCAATAAGAATAAATATTTCTCAACTTTGCCTGAGACTCTTATGATGATTGTTTACGCTTCCCTGGCCGGGGATCTTGATAAGAACATGTAACGCCATTGCCGACCTTATAGCAGTCCCAACTTTGTGCGCTTGTGCCATCGTATCGAGAGGGACAATCACAATGGATCTTGATTTACCCCGGAGTTGGCCCGCGAGTGGGCGCTTACAGTAAATTGGCTTCTCACCACAATTGTTCACCGGCTTGCGCTCTCTCCAATTCCAACTAATTGTCTATTGATCTTTGATCTTGCGACTGGTCTAGAATGAGGTCACCACTGTGACCGCAGCATGTGACGAAAGGCGCTTCACTCAAAATCTCACATACAGTACGTAGGTCCTTTTCGGTACAGCTGTATTCTGTTCTAGACGATTCTACGATCCCAGACTCGACCCACCGCAACTGGTTCGCGCGCTCTTGATATACCCCAACACTGTCCCCTCTATGGCCACTTTAACGAATCAAATTGAGGATAGAGACATACTACTGTAGTATCTGTGTACAAGAGATTTCGCAGACGATCACTGGCAACGTGCAAGTACTGACCACAAAGCTGGCCGAGCGGTTTCCGAATCAGGTGGGTGTTTCAGTTTTACAACAATCATGGGCATCGTCTTTTACTATCGATCATCGGGAGCACAACAAGCGAGCTTCCCATAGTTGCCGTATCGTTCCGCAGCATCGAGTGCTCAGGTCCAGGGGGCGTACTAGCGAGATGGCGAGATGGGCGAAAGGATGAGCCGCGAATGACCGTAGTATCGTTATTCCGAGGCCGGTGCCATGGTATAGCACTTCCCGCACTACAATTGCTCATCTCAACCGAACTGCTCCCGGGCATGCCCGTCAGCTTGGCCAAAGGGCCACACTTTTTAAGAGTCCCACGTCTGTCTGTCTGTCAGGTACGTACTACCAGCCTCCGATCCCTTGCCCTGATTTTTTTTTTTTGCACTTCTCCATACGTTCTAACATCATGGGTGACGTGTGCACGCCGCACACCCCAAGTCACCGACAAATGACACTAGCAAAATAATCGTGATCGCACAGGAACGACGTGTGGAGCGGGAACGAGGTGAAGGTGTGCATCAGCTGACTACGCAAAGAGGTGGTCAAAGTTCCGTCTCGGACGCACGTCCTTTGATCGTGAGATTGCGGCATGAGTTGTAGTACTTCGTTGTTTTGCGCACAACATGTACAGTAAAGTGTACTGAGCGCTCGTTTATGAATAACTTGAATATGACAGACTCGGACCAACTTGTTACTGGGTAGTACCCAGTAATATTACGTTACAGATCGCGCCCATTTTTGCGGACTCTACTCTACTACAATCGCACATCACGCGGTGCCTCTGGACTCAGACACTATCGCACCGTCACACCAAACAGACTGGCTTTGATGTGCCAGCGATCGATTCATTGAGTCGAGTCGGCTGACCGGTCACACGGGCACGTGTGACTAGTAATCGAATAATCACCCGGGCGTTTCACCCGGGCGTTTGCACCATCTGACATTGACATCTGACATTCGTTCTCCCAATTGCGTAAGCTCAACATGCTCTTTTTTTTCATGCAGCAGCCGTGGTCGTGTGACGCCATCAAAAGAGAGAAGAAGGGTGGTTGAAATTCCACACGTTCCCTTCTCGCCACCATTGTGCACCCAACCAACCGGCGATGTTGGTCACCCCCGATGCATTGGCCAAAAGTTTATATGAAAGAGGTGACGCGCTGTGACGCATTGCGGCCCCTCACCCCTTCCCCACACCAACGGAGTATCGTCAAATTCTGAGAGAAAATGATCAGGCGGTAAACACGTAAGTGGGAATTGAGGGTCTTTTTTTCGGTTGGTCATACGGCAGTACTGTCGTCTAGTGTGGGACGGGGCATGATGTCTCTCTTTTTCCCCCCAGAACATACGCCAAAATGACAGGGTGATGGGGCTGCAATGTTGTCGACTCGGTGCCTGGTTGACGGCTTGGGCTTCCCGAGTCCGAGTCGTCCGTGAGGCCGCACGTCGGCCGAACTACTTTTTCATACTCCCCGGTTCTAACGAGCAAGGACACAATACAACTAGCGATTTTTCAAGATGACAAGCCTTATCCATCTCGTGCTCAGCTTCAGGCCTTAGCGCTCAATTAGATCAAATCTCAGCGCTCAGCGCTCGGCCTGAGGTCGGATCTGTGTTGGGGGCCCTTTTGGCCTCCAAGTCCGGTCTAACGGTCATTCAGTGAGTACTGCTAGCCGCCGTTCCACTGGCAGGCCTTGACACGCATGAGGTCATTTCCATCATCATCTTCGAAATTCCGGGGGCCAGTCCAAGCAAAAAGAAATTCCAGTTTTCCACGAGCGGGGTTCACACGCAATGCGGCCCCTTTCCATCTTGTGACAGAGCGGTGGAGGTGGATAATTTAGTTTAGCTTGAAATAACATGCTTTAGACTGACGCTTCATACAAGCCTCAGACCTCATGGACAATCAGAATGCAATTCTGGACCCCATTACTGTCACTACCCTCATTTATTGGCGCGACGCTTGTACATTGGCCGTAAAAAAGAATATTCTTCTGTTTGGCGCACACGCTCAGGGCCCTTTGAAGCCACCTGTGTCACCACCACATCGAGATCGAGGATCGTCGCAGTCTTCGAGGTCCATCATCACAAAGATGGGGAAACTCATTGGGTAACTTTACCGTATATCATATTGTAGAAGAGTCCTTGACGTTCGATATTACGACTAGTCAGCACCGCTGATGACGATGGTGTTGGACCCGCGGTGCCACATTTGGTCTTCAGCCCTCGACCTTTCTTCGAACAGGGCCATGACTCGATGAGAATCAGAACTGCCGTTATCATAGACTACATTCCGAGGACGCTTCTTTGCTGCAGTCTGATGCACTGTCATCATATCATCCATGGAGGAGAATTTTGCACACGCTTTCGAAGTCTAGAATGAATCGCTCAAATTGAATAAGATTCGTGAAATTGTAACCAATAGGAATGAGGAATGAAGATATTGCAAAAAAGAAAAAGAAAACAAGAAAACAGCGTAATCAAACTATCCCCCCGCACAAATAGATCAGTCCGAGCACAGCAGTGCAACACACAGCACTATCATCGTCAGCTTGAAAACTCACATTTCACCGAGGACCCTCCCTTGAGTAACTAGAACCCGCTAGCCCACGCCCTCCATCACGTTCATATCCCCCGTATGGTCCTCCATAGGTTTCATACTGCGATGTGCGATTATGACTATACCTCGGTTGCGGTGGTGGCAGGGGAGTAGGACGGGAAGTCGGTATTGGTACTGGTATCGGTCCAGATGGTGGTCGCGGTGGCAACGGCTCCCTGTTCATTGAGAATCCCGGCGGCGGATGATGAGCCTGAGGATGACTAGTACTGTAATAGTCATCTCCCGTCGCACTGTGACCCCCGACGAAGGCGTCGTCACGCACCCTCTTCGGAGGAGGAGGCCGCAGCTCGGTTGCCTCGCGAGACGGTGAGCCAGGGCTGCGTGGACGCCCGCGCGGCGCAGGTTTGTCAAATTGCCGCCTTGATGAGTTATCGTATGAAGGTGGATACCACCTGTCACGATTTCCTTGGTTGCGGTCCTCAAACCGTCTGTCTAGGCCGGCACCAGTGTACGAGGGCTCAGGGTACCGTGTGCGCTCGCGATCCCAGTAAGACTGAGGCATTGGTTCAGGCGGCGTAGGCAAGACACGAGCCCGGTCTTTGTCCCAATAAGGGCGATCACGGTCGTAGTGATCACGATAACCGCGCCTATCCCCGTATGGTGGAGGGGACCAGCGCCCACGTTCATCATACCGCCTGAGACTGTCACCAGGCTGTGAAGAGTGCGCATCCGGGCGACGAGTATCCTCTAGAGGACGGCTAAACTCAGAGCGAAAGTACGGCCGTAAGTTGGATGGTCTTTCACGCGATGGCTCACGAGCACGGAGCGACGGTGACGGTTGCGTAGAAGAGAATGCTGAATGAGCGGAGGAACTAAGTGGCGGCGGTGGTGGCTGAGGCCTTGGTTCATCTCGCCCAACAGAAAGCGCACGGGGATAGGCAGCAGATATAGAGCGTGTCTGATTGTCCTCAGTAGGAATTGAATAGTGCTCCTGATCGTCTTTTAAGCCCGCGCGCGAGTTTGTGGCATGCGAAGGCTCCGAAACACGGGTGTACAGCAGATCATTGACCGGTTCGTTCGAACCCGGCAGTGAAGAGGGGGTGGCGCCTGGGTTTTCTAGAGGTTCTGTCAGCCGCTCCTCGAGAAATGGCTCAGGCTGTGCAGATTCCGCCCGTGGTCCCTGGGAATATGTACCGGAGATGCGTTCATGCAGAGAAGGCACTTGACTTGAACATCCCTCTAAAGGCGGCGCAAAGGGTGAAGCAGAATTGCCCTGATCATCGACAACGATTGGTATAGAGGAACTGACTGAGGGTCGATGGTCACCGGTCGTAGCACCCTCTGCAACAGGATCCGCAGAATCAGGAGCAATACTAACAGCAGCAACGTTAGTGGGAAGGACAGAAGAAAGCAATGGCACTCGAGTCTTCATAGCCTGAACCGGACCAACATGCCCCTCATTCCCTAAGAAAGCTTCCAGTGGACGACCTTGCGACGGAGCATTCCCAGAGTGAACTTCTTCTGACAGTGGACGATGCTCATGATCAGGGAAGCGACGATCATCAAACATGCGTCGGTCTGCAAAACTAGGGTGTTGTTTATCTTCAAAGTGAGGAGGACGTCTATCATCGTTCTGTGGTGGACGCCTATCGTAGCTCGGACGTCGGTGACCGTCTGGAGGAAAGCGCCGGTCATTATCAAAAGATCGTCGATCATGGTCGAAGCGTCGATGGTCAGTCAAGCTCCAGCGCCGCTCTCGCATCCTCTCGCGGTCTTGCTCATGTGTCTCGTGCACTCTGTTGAAATCCCGTTCGTGATCATACGGCCGCATTTCGCGGAGTGGTGGCTGATCTCTACCCGACGTGTAGACAGAAGGACGGGCAGACGGGTTGATGTCAGGACCGGGATTATGCCTCTCTGGAGAAGAAAGCGACTGCGGCTGCATCCGCCGCGTATCCGTCGGAACATCTCGGCGTAGGGTGCCTCGCGGAGAAAAAACGGAGTCTCTGAGAGGCCGTGGAAGAGGACTGGTATCCAAGCTGACAGTTACACTACTACCGTTGGCTTCTATGACCTGTTCAGCAGAAGCGGCCCTGAGCTGAGAGGTAATTGGGTGAAGAGAGTCTTCGGCATTTTGCTGAGAAGTCGGGTGGCCATTAGTCAAGAGACGACTCTGATCCCGCGGATTCACCGTATTGGAAGGAAGCTACGAAGTGGGTCACAAATCAGTGGGTGACAACGATGTAGGCGTAGTAGAGTACGTACGGTGTCATTAGAGATGGACGGTCTCACAGCTCTCTGAACAGCAGATACAACGTGAGCACTGTGGGGATCACTGATAAAGGTAGATGGTGATGGTGTCTCGAAGCTCAGGCTGGACGGCGCAGTCGTAGGCTTTTCCTTTGTGTTGCCAGGGATCGGTTCCGGATGCGGAGGGACCGAGGAAGATAGGGAGCCCCTGTACAAACTGGCAAGAACAGCTGGCTGTGGTGTCGCACGGAAGATCTCGTGTTGATTGTTCTTTATGATATTCTTGAGGCGCTCGAGAGCCTCGAGGTCGCCCTGACCTGGGGGGAGGGAAGGATCAGGGAAGAACTGAACCTGTTGGGGGTGCTGCATTCCTGATGCAAAAAATTTGTAGCCAAGCCAGAAAAAGTAGGACAAGATGTAGTATGGGGACTGTTGGGCGCAGGGTAGACGATACCGCTAGACGAAAGTTGCGAGGGACGACGTGTTTAAGATTGAAAAAAAGTGATGCTGAGGGGAGTGTATTGTAGGAGAAGTAAGCGCGGTGACGGTTGGGATCTCTTTTCCCTTTTTTCTATTCTGCCACACCAAGACCGAATGACACGGGGCGACTTGAAATGGGGCTGTGCAAGATGGCAGATGAGCAGTCACCACGTTCACAATATGTTCACATACCGTGAGGCCCAAAGTCTTGAGCAAGGGATCAATCAAGGTGTAAAGAGACAAAAAAACTTATCCGAGAAGTGCAGTGCAGTGGGACCGGCCGGACTGACGAGGCGTGTGGACACAACTGGTGATCACGTGTATTTGTACATTATTCAACAGTTTAGACAGGCGACGGTATGCAACTACAATCAATATATATACCATGGCGTAGAAGAACTATGGGTCGTTCGCGACAAGAGTAATAACCCTTCCGGGGAAGTGAATTAGGATGGGTTATAGCAAAGACCTGGCAATCGACGACAGGGTGTTTTACTCAATCCTCTTCATTGTTTATAGCTTTCTTCTCATCGACTTCCATGTAAGGAGGGGCGACCTCCTCGGCGCACACAAAGATAGTTTCCTCGCGCTCGGGAATGCCGCGGACGCCGCGGACGAGCAACACGGCCAAGACCCAGACCATGCGGAGGAGAACACCAATCCCACAGCCTACCATCAACAGTTGTTAGCCCTAAGCATCAAATCAACCCTGCGGAGAAAATAACGGTCGCACCGAGAACAAACGCCACTATACGGCCCTCCCAAGATCCGAGCGACATCAGCGCACGATGGACACGGTGCAAGAACGAGCCCTTAGGACCATCCTTATGGAAGTTGTGCACCTCATGGTAGCGCATTACAGTGTCGTCGGATTGAGGCCCACCCTGAGAATCTCCCGCATCCAATGCTAAAGCAGGATGGTTCACAGGGACAGGGATGATCTTGTGATAAGTAAAATGAATGCGGCTCAGGCGGCCCTCGGAAACAGGAACGGTATTGGACAGCGAAGGCCCACTAATACCGATTATAGTGAGCAGGCGTGTGGCGGTATTCTGGACGGCCTTTTGCATGTTTTTGCAAATATAACGCATCCTGGCAGGTCGGGTGTCTGGGCCGACAGGCGGTCCTGCATTGGCCGCAGCGTGTCCTAGGCGGATTGCTG
>Ga0137362_10003096_pt1 | contig 11034 bp, 9 predicted proteins | sample MadtaG_2_FD_104801 | JGI IMG/M metagenome (GOLD analysis project Ga0137362, IMG submission 104801) | Vadose zone soil microbial communities from Angelo Coast Range Reserve, California, USA - Mad1_100_16 metaG | ecosystem: Environmental > Terrestrial > Soil > Vadose zone | place: USA: California... | reverse complement strand
ATCAAGTTCATGTACGCCATCCAAAAACAAAGTTCTCGGTGCGGCTTCCCCATTTCCACCGCTCGAAAGAAGCTCCTCACGCAACTCTGCCAGCAATCGACCGGCGTCCAGGGCGGCACAATTCACCTTATTGAGCGGCGCTTCACACAATCCCGATAGCCTGTGGATCAAGCGGGCATAAATCTCCTTGCCGGTCCCGCTCTCCCCTACAAGCAAAATGGGGAGGTCTGTTTCTGCGATCTCTTGAATCAACGCATTCAGGGACTGGACGGCCAGGGCCTGCCCGTATACGAATCCCGTGCTGGTTGACGGCTTTAAGCTGTTGGTCGCTATTCTTGACATGGAGTCCGCGCTCTATGGTGAGCAGGTAGCATACCAAGAGGAAAACGCAAACTCACCGCTTCATACGGAAGTTAACATGTGTATTATCAGTAGTTTAAACGCATTTCCGGGATTTAAACAAACAATTTTTCATGGGCCAAAAGTCCCGAATTCCTTCCATCAAGTGGCAATCTGTTTTCCTTACCGGGGCTCAGTTTGAGGTCGCCGGGCAGATATCGTCGCTGAAGTCCCTTCGGCAGACTTCCAGGGATCCTACTCGTTGGGCATCCCAGGGAAAACCGGCAGGTTTCTCGGTGTCTGAAGCAGGATAAATTGGTACTAGAATTCTACGGCATCCCCTGCGGAAAAGTACGAGCAATCGGGGTGCTGGAACACCAGCGCGCTCACGCTGGCCTCCGGGTCCATCATGAAGCCTTCCGTCAGTTGCACGCCGATTTCTTCGGGCTTCAATAATTTCCAAATCGCGGCTTGATCCTCGAGACTCGGGCACGCCGGATAGCCAAAACTGTAGCGCTTCCCGCGATAGCGCGAAGTGAATCGCTGCGCCATGGTCAAGTCGGGCGGATCGGGGAAGCCCCAGTCCTCGCGGATACGCCGATGCAGCCATTCGGCGCAGCCTTCCGCCGTCTCGATTGCTAGCGCCTGTAGGCCATGCGACTTGAAGTAATAGCCGTCGTTCTTCGCTTCCTCCGACCGGCTGCGAATGCCTTCGCCCGCCGTCACCACGAACAGCGCCACGTGGTCGCGTCGGCCGTTCTGTGCCGGCAAGACGTAATCGCTCAGACACAGAAAATCGCCCTGGCGCTGCCGCGGAAATCGAAATGTGTGTACCGACTCACTCTCTCCCGGCCCAAAAAGCTGCAGAGAATCGCCCGCCGCCTCCGCCTCGAAAAACTGCCATACGGCGCGAACCTTCATGAACTCGGCGGCTTCTTTCTTCACTTCTTCCATACTCTCAAATAGTTCGATGGCTTTCGGATCGCGCTCCGTAAGCCGCTTCTCGAAATCCCCGCGGAAGCCCATGTGTCGTCCGTACAGCATGAACGGATTGATGTAGCCCCAGACTTCGCGCAGATCCGGCACCAGCCGGATTTTGCGGTCCAGATATTGCACCGGCGCAATCGGGAGGTCGGTTCGCACGCGCGGCGACCTCGTCACCTTGGGGATTTCTTTCACGCTGACCGTGGTCGTCACGCCAAAACCGTTTCCGGAAGAAGTATGCTCGCGCACCACCGTCCCACGTGTGACCGGATCCATCAGTTCGTTCATCAAGCGCAAACCGGTCATGGCGTCTTTGGCGTAGCAGACCGCTTTTCCGTAACTTGGTGCGATCTTCGTCTGCGTGAATTTCGCGGATAGCGCGGCTCCGCCTACGAGCAAAGGAATTTCAATGCCGGCGTCCTTCAAATCGCTCGCGGTAGTCACCATCTGCTGCGCGCTCTTCACTAGCAGCCCCGACAAGCCGATCGCATCCGGCTTGTGCTCCTGGTAAGCCTTGATCAATTCTTCCGGCGGAACCTTAATGCCAAGATTTACGACCTCGTAGCCGTTGTTCTTCAGAATGATCTCGACAAGGTTTTTGCCGATGTCGTGCACGTCTCCCTTTACCGTGGCCAGCACGACCTTCCCTCGCTTGGCGGTGTCCGCTTTTTCCATGAATTGCTCAAGATGGCTGACGGCCGCCTTCATGGCCTCGGCCGACTGTAACACTTCCGCCACGATCAGTTCATTGGCGTTGAAGAGCCGCCCGACTTCCGCCATGCCCGCCATCAGCGGCCCGTTCACGATGTCCAAAGGCGACGTGCCTTCGCCGCGCTTTTTCTCCAGATCTGAAATCAAGCCGTCACGTGTTCCTTCGATGATGTAATTGCTCAGGCGCTCGTCGAGCGGCAGGTCCGCGGCGCGTGCCTTTTCTTTTTTCTTTGCGGTTCGAAAGTGTTCGGTGATTGCCACGATATAGTACTGATTTACGGCCGCGCGCTGTTCCTTGCTTTGTTTGCGCCAGTCCGCGGGGACGTCGCGCAGGAGCGCCGCGTTCGAATGATCGGCCGGAACGTCCTTCGGCGGGTGTGAAAACAGCAGGTTTTCTGCGAGTTCGCGCTCGTGGGGGAGGATGGACGCGAACCGCTCGATCTTTTCCGTGTTTACGATAGCCAGATCCAGTCCCGCTTTCGTGCAGTAATAAAGGAAAACCGAATTCACCACTTCGCGCGCGCCTGCGGGCAGTCCGAAAGAAACATTCGAGATGCCAAGGATTGTCCGCACATCCGGCAAAGCTTGCTTGATCAGCCGGATCCCTTCGACCGTCTCGACCGCGCCGCCGATGTAATTCTCATCCCCTGTCGCACAGGGGAAAACCAGCGGATCGAAAATGACGTCTTCCGGTCCCAGCCCGTATTTTCCTGTCAGCAGTTTGTATGACCGCTCCGCGATCGCCAGCTTCCTCTCGCGCGTAAACGCCTGCGCCTGCAGCCTGTCCTCATCGATGCATCCCACAACCACTGCCGCGCCGAATTCATGTGCGATCGGCACCACGCGTTCAAATTTTTCCTCTCCATCTTCCAGGTTGATGGAATTGATGATGGATTTGCCTTGGCAATACGTCAGCGCCAGCTCGATTGCCGTCGGATCGGTGGTGTCGATCATCAAGGGGGCTTTCACTTTGCGAATCAGCTTTTCATAAAAGGGCGGAATGTCCTTTTTCTCGTCGCGCTCCGTGCTCTGCAGGCACACGTCCACGACTTGCGCGCCGCCGCGTACCTGTCGCCGCGCAATTTCGCTGGCCTCCTCCCATTTTTCTTCCGCGACCAGGTTCTTGAACAGGCGCGAGCCGATCACGTTGGTGCGCTCGCCGACCAGCAGCGGCCGCGTGCTGTCCTCCGCCTCAATCGCTTCAATCCCGGAATACACCGCCCGGTGCGATTCCGCCGGACGTATACGCGGCTTCTTGCCCTCCGCCATTTGCGCAATCGCGCGAATGTGTTTTTCCGTCGTTCCGCAGCACCCGCCCACGAAATTCAGCCAGCCGTGATCCGCGAATTTCTCCAGCTGTGCTGCCAGCGTCGTCGGGGTTTCCAGGTACTTTCCTTCTTCATCCGGCAAGCCGGCGTTCGGATAGCAGGACACAAATTCGCCTGTAAGCTGGCTCAACGTTCGAATGTGGTCGGTCATGAACTCCGGTCCCGTGGCACAGTTCATGCCAAACGCAAGGGGTTTCGCGTGCCGCAGCGATGCCCACAGCGCTTCGATGGTCTGGCCGGCCAGCATCGTTCCCATCGGCTCGATCGTCACGGACACGATGAAGGGCACGGCGCTCCCGATCTCTCTCGAAAGTCTGTGAATTGCCAGAATCGCCGCTTTGATATTCCGCGTGTCCTGAGAAGTCTCCACCAGCAGCAGATCGACTCCACCTTCCACAAGCCCCTTCGCGTGCGTGTAGTACGCTTCGAGCAGTCCTTCGAATGTCACGCCTCCCGTGACCGTAATTGCCTTGGTTGTCGGTCCCATCGATCCAGCAACGAACCGCGGCTTCCCGGGCGTGCTGAATTCATCAGCCGCTTGCCGTGCCAGCTCCCCCGCGCGTTTGTTCAAGAGATGCGCGTCGGCGGCAAGCCCATATTCCGCCAGCACAATCGGCGCTCCGCCGAAGCTGTTCGTCTCGACGATGTCCGATCCCGCCTCAAAGTATTTCCTGTGAATATCCAGAACTACGTCCGGTCGCGTTCGAACGAGATTTTCATTGCAGCCTTCAAGCGCAGCTCCGCCAAAATCCTCCGCAGTCAAGTTGCATTGTTGCAGCATCGTCCCCATCGCCCCGTCGAGCACGAGGATCCGCTGCGCGAGCAACTCGCGTAAGGCTTTGGCCGATTCGTTCAAGTTACGCATCTTCTGGAAGGCGTTACTCCTTGCTCGTTTGCAGGACAAAATGGCCCAAATTGCCATAGGAATCTGGCATTTCCCGGCACTTCTATTTTACTCATGTTTCCGGGCCGGCACCTACCCCCATGCATCGAACCGGTGCTTTTTGGGCTCGAGCGGCAATTTTGGCACCCTGAACGGTCATTTCCCACGTGCTATGCTGCCCCCGCGGCACCAATTTCCTCGTTGGTACGGATCCGGGCAAGATTGTCGCCGCCGCCCGTGATACCCTTGCGGGCCGGGGCAAAGCAGGCCGCGTTCCTCCTCTTTGGGACGGGCATGCTGCAAGCGGTATAGTTGACATGTTATTGAAGGAAATACCCCCGGGATATGCATCCTAGTTGTCAGTAACAGTTCGTGAACAGCAACACCAAAGGACTTGCCCCTTCGGCCAGTTTTCAATAATCTGTCGAACAGTGACTACGAAGCGTACGTCCTCGAAACTGACGGTCTGCATTCTCTCGCCGCACCCTCTGGTGCTGAGTGAGTTCGAACGCATTTTAGCCAAGGCCCAGTTCAAAGTTGTCGCCAAACAACTGGAATCCACGCTTGCGCCGGACCTCCGCACGCTCGAGCCGCCTAAAGCCCAGGTTTACGTCATTGACGCGCATGCAGCTAAGCCCGCCACCGGCGCGCTCCTGGCAAATATTCTTGAGCGTTACCCGGAGGCCCGCCTCATCGTGGTTGGCGAGCAGCACAATGATGCCAACAGTTTTTCTCTTCTGCGCTCCGGCGTGAAGGGCCTGCTCACCTACGTCGAGGCCCGCGACCAGTTGATTCGCGCTCTCCCCCTCGTAGCCACCGGAGGGTTTTGGGTTCCGCGACAGCTTCTCTCCGGCTTCGTTGACTCTATCCTCACAGGTCAGGGCCGTCGTCTGAAGACCGATTCGGTCACGAATCTGAGCCGCCGCGAGCAGGAAGTTCTCGATTCACTGCTGGAAAATCTTTCCAATAAGGAGATTGCCAGCAAGCTCAACATTGCAGAACGTACCGTAAAGTTTCACGTTTCAAACTTGCTCAATAAGTTCGGCGTGCGCCGCCGCGCCGACCTCATTCTTCTTACCTTTCAGCGCCGCCTGTCGCAGGCTTAGTCTTTGACCGATTTTCGCGGCCGTGCATCGCGCTTTTCCACAGCCCTGGCTGTTGGTCCGGGTAATTCCGCACCCGTCCAGTTTGGTTTTCTGCCTAAATCGAGGAGAATGGACAGGTGAATATTCTTGTTACCGGCGCGGCGGGTTACATCGGCAGCGTTTGCTCGGAAGTTCTGATCGCGCGCGGCGTGTCCGTCATTGCGTTGGACAGCTTGCTCGAGGGACATCGTGCCGCCGTTCCGCCCAGCGCCATTTTTTGCCAGGTTGATCTTGCGGATCGTGCGCAGCTCGAAGCTGTTTTCTCCCGGCACAAAATTGACGCCGTCATGCACTTCGCCGCCGAAGCCCTCGTGGCCAAATCCGTGCGCGAGCCCAGCATCTTCTACGCCACCAACGTGGCCTCCGGCGTGAATCTGCTCGATGCCGTCACCCGCCACGGCGTCAAAAAATTTATTTTCTCTTCCACCGCTGCCACCTACGGCGAACCCGAAATCGTTCCCATTCCCGAAGACCACCGGAAAGCGCCCATCAATCCCTACGGAAAATCAAAGCTCGTATTCGAGGAGATTCTTGCCGATTACAAGCTTTACACCGGGCTCAAATATGTCTCCCTCCGCTATTTCAACGCCGCCGGAGCCTCCAAGGAGCGTGGCGAGCATCATCGCGTGGAAACTCATATCATTCCCCGGATTCTCGATGCCGCCGCTGGTGACTTGCCCCATGTCGACGTCTTCGGCACGGATTACCCCACGCCCGACGGAACCTGCGTCCGCGATTACGTCCATGTGCTCGATATCGCCGATTCCCACGCCCGCGCCCTTGAGGAGATCGACCGCGTTTCCGGGGAAGCTTTCAACGTCGGCAACAGCCGCGGCTTCTCTATTTTGGAAGTCCTCGACGTGGCGGAACGCGTCACCGGCTGCAAGATACCGCGCAAACTGGGTCCGCGCCGCCCCGGTGATCCTGCCGTTCTCGTTGCCAGCAAGGAAAAACTCAAGCGCCTTCTCGGCTGGGAAGCCTCTCATTCCTCGCTCGAAGAAATTATTCAGTCAGCCTGGGCTTGGAAGCAGAAACACCCCCACGGCTATGCAGATGTGGCTTCCGCCTAAATTTAGTCCGTGAATTTATATCGAATGATGCACCACAGCGCCTGAACGCCGTCTTTCCAGGTAATCTTCTTTCCTTCTTCGTAGGTCCGGCCCGCGTAGGTAATTGGCACCTCGTAGATGCGCCACTTGTGCTTGGCGATTTTTGCCGTGATTTCCGGTTCGAATCCAAATCGGTCCGATTTGATCTGTACTCCTGTAAGTACCTCTCTTCGGAACACCTTGTAACACGTTTCCATATCCGACAGTTTCAGGTTCGTAAAAATGTCCGAAAGCAGCGTCAGCATCCGGTTCGCCACGTAGTGCCAAAAATAATGCACGCGTTGCGGCCCGCCTAGAAACCTCGATCCGTACACTACGTCCGCCCGCCCATCGATAATTGGCCCGAGCAAAACCCCGTAATCACGCGGGTCGTATTCCAGGTCCGCATCCTGCACCAGCACGATGTCTCCGGTCATTTGCTCAAAACCACGCCGCAAGGCCGCTCCCTTGCCTTGGTTCGGCGCTTGGAAAAAAAATCTCAAATCCCGCAATGCAATCGGATCGCTTCCATCCTGCGCCGGTGCCAACGCTTCGCCATTCGCTTGCCTTGCAGCCATATTTTCCAGAATCTGCCGCGTTCCGTCGGTCGAGCAATCATCGACGATGATCACTTCCTTGCGAATCTCCGTGTCCAGCACCCGCCGCAGGATTTCGTCAATTGTCGATCTCTCGTTGTAAACGGGAATCACAATCGAAACTTTCGGATTGTCCAGTGCGGAGGGATTGCGTCGTTGATGGGCCATGAGTGTCGAAAGATTGTAGCGGCGCAGGCTCCTGTGAGTAAAGCCAACTGCACCAACAATCTTGGCTGCTATCGGTCTTTTCGCCCTCCTCCAAACCCGCTATCCTAGCAAGGCGCCGCCAGGGGCTGCGTCGTTTCGTGGGTTCGCGCAAGACTCCCATGTGGCCGTTCTTCTCTGTGCTCTCTGAGTACTCTGGTAGAGTGTTTTCGATCGAATGCGGCAACTCTGAATGCCTACCTTCTTTATTGAACAATTCGGTTGCCGCGCCACCCAAGCCGATGGCGCCGCCCTTGAGCGCCAGTTGCTCGACCGCGGCTGCACTTCCGCCCCCACGCCCGCCGCTGCCGACATCGTTGTCATCAACACTTGCACCGTCACGGCCTCCGCCGACGCCCAGGCCCGTGACGCCATTCGCAAACTTCACACCGCCAATCCCGCCGTTCGCGTCATCGTCACCGGCTGCTATGCCCAGCGAGCTCCCGAGGAATTGGCCGCACTCCCCGGCGTCTCCTGGGTCGTCGGCAATTCCCACAAACCGCAAATCCCCCAACTAGTCGATTCGCTTTCCGGCGCCGCCCCCGCTGTCTCCTCGAACGATTTTGTCTCCGCCGCCGCGCTTCATTCTGACTCTAGTCTTCCGTTCCATTCCTTTGTAGGGGCGCGGCATGCTGCGCCCCATCTCGGCAAGATCCTCACGGGCAACATCTTCGACCGCACCGAATTTCTCCCCGCTCCGGTCCTCGGCGGAGAAGGAAATCACACCCGCCCCACGCTCAAAATCCAGGACGGCTGCGACTCCCGCTGCTCCTACTGCGTCATCCCCTTCGTCCGCGGCAAAAGCCGCAGCCTGACGCCTGATGCAGTCATCCAAGAAATCCACGGCCTCACAGTAGGACAGACATTCCTGTCTGTCCTTCCCGCGTCTCAGAAAATGTCTCCTTATCCCGCTCGCGAAATCGTTCTCAGTGGCATCAACCTCGGCACCTACGGCCGCGATCTTACGCCCCGAGTCGAATTCGAAGATCTCCTCCGCCGCATCCTCGACGAAACCGCCGTCGAACGTCTCCGCATCAGCTCCATCGAGCCCCTCGACGTCACCCAGGACCTCGTCGATCTCTTCGCTGGGACCGATCGCATCGCCCAGCACTTCCACATGCCCCTGCAATCCGCCTCCGACCGCATCCTAGCCGCCATGCACCGCTGGTATCGTGCCGAGCATTACGCCCGCCGCGTCGAACTCATCCACGAACGTCTCCCCCACGCCGCCATCGGCGCCGACGTCATCACCGGCTTCCCCGGCGAAACCGAAGACGACCACGCCGCCACGCTCGCCTTCATCGAACGCCTCCCTTTCACCTACCTCCACGTCTTCTCGTTCTCCAAGCGCCCGGGCACGAGGGCCGCCTCGCTCGCAAACGAAGTCCCCGGCGCCGTCATCAAGCGCCGCGCCCGTGAACTCCGCTCCCTCGGCGAAGCCAAAGCCGCCGCCTTCCGCCAATCCCAACTCGGCCGCACCCTCCGCGTCCTCACCCTCCGCCGTGAAGATCCTGTCGAAGGTTTAGAGATGGACAAGACTCCAGCCCTCTCTAGCAATTATCTGAAAGTGCGCGTGAATGGGAGTCATCCCGCCAACAACTGCCTTGATGTCTTGATTTCAGCCACAACTGGAACAACTCTAGCAGGTGAACCTATTCTTGCCCGCTCCGCGAACGACGCTTGCCCCGAGCCGGTCAAAGCGTCTCTTCGTTAATCTTCTCTTCTCTGCGCTGACTCTGTGTCCTCTGCGTCTCTGCGTTATCTTTGTCTTTCTTCAATCAATCTACGTCAGCGCAAGTATTCTCCTCGTTCAATCCTGAGAGGAACTATGAGGACTCAGCCCACCCTCGAATTTTTTGGAATTAACCAAGGAAAAACCCGAACAGCCTTGGGGCATCATGCTGACTGCTATTTCTCGTTTGGGCTTCGACTGGGGACGGACAAGAACGAGGTCAGTTGCAGCTACTGGGACAGCCTCTACGTAAACTCGAATTTCATAGCTGCCGGCCTCTAAATGATCGAAGGAAAACTTGCCATCGTTGTCGGTTTCTCGCACAGCAATCTCCTTGCCCGCTTGTAGGACCGTGACCTTCGCATTTGCGATGCGGTCACCACTTGGAAAGAAAACGACTCCACAAATGCGGTGAACGGGCTTGAGGGGTGGCAGCCCTACGCAAGTGGTCGCGGAGGATGTGGCAGACGGCAGCGAGAAAAGAAGCGTAACGAGTAATGAAACAAAGAAGGGACGAACACGTTTCATCAATTCCTCCTAATACGGGAAAAAAGCACAGCGAGGTTTTTCGCCTCTCCTTTCAACTTTCACCTTTGAACCCTCAACTCTCAAAAATCACCTGCGCCAGCGCCTGGCTCTCCGTGTGCGTGATGCTGAGCGCCACACTCTTCACCCCGATCTGCTGCGCGATTTTCGCCGCCTCACCCGTTATCGCCAGCGTCGGACGCCCGCTCGTCTCCCGCACCACTTCCAAATCCACCCATCGCACCCCGCGCCGCCAGCCCGTGCCCAGCGCCTTCATCGCCGCTTCTTTTGCCGCAAACCGCCCCGCATATCGCTCATACTTGTTTTTGAACCGCTCGCAATATTCTCGTTCTCTTGGTGTATAAATCCGTTTCAGAAACACTTCCCCATGCCGCTCGATCGCCCCCTGGATGCGCTCCACCTCCGCAATGTCCACGCCCATTCCAATGATCAAGACGCCTCCAGTGCTCCCGCATTCTGTCCCGCAGCCGACTCCGATTATACTTGTAGACTTGTGGCTTCCACGAGAACAGTAGCGGCCAAGCGCAGCGCGCGCAAATCAAGGGCTCGCGCCGGTGACAAGAGTATTTGGACCGAACGCAAAGTGCGCAGCATGCGAATTCTCCAAATCCCCGTGCTTGCCAAACTCCCCTGGCTCGTCCACGGTTTCAGCGCCAAACCCGGCGGCGTCAGCGATCAAGGCGGCGAAAAGGTTCTTAATCTCGGCTACACCGAATGGGACACCAAAGAAAGCGTCCTCGAAAACCGCCGCCGCTTCCAATCCGCCCTCGACGCATCAGATCTCCATCTCATCTCTCTCCAGCAAATCCATTCCGATGTCATCCATCTTTTCGACGCCGCGCCCGCCGAACTTTGCCGCGGCGACGCTTCCGCCACAAACAGCCCCGGCCTTCTCCTCGGAGTCCAAACCGCCGATTGCGTCCCCATACTCCTCGTCGACCCAAAAAAGCGCACCATCGCCGCCGTTCACGCCGGATGGCGCGGCACCCTCCAGCGCATCCTCGTCAAGGCCATCGGCAAAATGCAAATGCAATACAAATCCAACCCCGCCGATCTCCTCGCCGCCATCGGCCCATCCATCGGCGGTTGCTGCTACGAAGTCGGCACCGAAGTCGCCACCCAGTTCCTCTCTCAATTCGCCGAAGCCCCGGAATGGTTCGACGAGTTTCGCACCGGTGACGAGCCCAATCCCATCCAGTGGCTCAACATGATGCCCCCGGGCCACCAGCCTCCCCCCAAGAACGTCCTCCTCGATCTCCGCAAGGCCAATCGAGCCCAGCTTCTTGGCGCTGGCCTGCGCACCGCAAACATCTTCGTCAGCGATCTCTGCACTGCCTGCCGCCGCGACCTCCTCTTCAGCTACCGCAAGGAAGGCCCCCAGAGCGGCCGCCTGCTCTCTGTCATCGGCATTCGCTAACTCTAGGTCCGTCTTGGATTTATCTCCGCCACCCTTCTCATGAAATTTTCTTCGCCGATTT
>Ga0137362_10003092_pt1 | contig 11037 bp, 10 predicted proteins | sample MadtaG_2_FD_104801 | JGI IMG/M metagenome (GOLD analysis project Ga0137362, IMG submission 104801) | Vadose zone soil microbial communities from Angelo Coast Range Reserve, California, USA - Mad1_100_16 metaG | ecosystem: Environmental > Terrestrial > Soil > Vadose zone | place: USA: California... | reverse complement strand
AGTTTGATTGACTTTGAGAGCGCCCGACTGCGGGGAAAACCAGGCGGCCGTTCCTGTTGACCCATTAGTCATGACAGTATTATGAGCTGACGATGCCTGGGACGACGACGGCCTGCCCAAAACCGGGTGTGGTGCAGGTGAGCCCGCAGCGACGACGATGTTCGAAGTAGCAGCAGGATTTCCGTTTCCCGGCACATCCCACGAACGTTCGATCTCCTCGCGTTCCCTCGCCCTATCCTTCTTCGAGAGTTTCGCGTTTCTGCCATTCTGTCGTCGTCGTTCGAACGCATCGACATCACTAAGTGCACTCGTGTCTGCAAAGTCAAGCTCGACGATATCATCACGATCGTCCAGCGGTGCGCGCGGGTAGGGCCACAAGGAGGATTCTTCATGGAAGGGCACGAGCACACGGGGTGCGGGAGAAGTCCCGATGCGGAAAGCGGGCGCTGCGGAAGCTGGTACGTCTACCACCACTGCAACCGGAAAAGGTTCGGAAGGGGCTAGTACAGACGGTGCAGACAATGGTGCACTTGGTAGAGCAGATGGCGCAGAGTGATAGGATGGCAAGGGAGGAGCCAGAGAGGGAAGCACCTTCTCAGACGAAGCGAATCCGCGTAACGGAGGACGTGGCGTGACGTCGCCTAGTTCGTGCTTCCTGGGGCGATTTGCATGCGTTTGCGGGCGTTCATCGATTGGTGAATCGGCCTCATGCGGGTCGTCGCTACTCTCGATATCGCCCTCATATCGGCGATGGGAGGATGCAACGCTGCTCGTGCGACTAGGCGGCATACCGAGCAGTGCAGAAATCACGTCCTGCGTGAGGATCTGTGGGAGCTGTGAGTTGGTGGGCTGGGGTGAATGAATAAGTGTCGTCGCGGTATGACATGTTGGGGATGGGGGCTCAGATGACTCGGGCTCGGAGGAAGAAATGTCGCTACGCAGATGCGCTGTTGCGAACGCCAAGCGCGCGGACGGGGGTGCAGATGGAGGAGGCGGGAAGGGTTCCGAGCTCACGTGATGAGGGAGAGGAGGTGTTGGCGCCGATATGGAGCCCTGTGGCGGTGTGGCTGAGGCGAAAATTGTGTGAAGAAGAGCAGGTCCTATATTGGTAGTGGTCGACGGTGGGCGAACAAGATCGGAAGCAGGAGTGGAAGCAGAGGTGAAACTATTCGACGGAGTGGTGGCTGGCGTTATGAGTTTGGAGAACAACTTGTCAATTTCCGTTCCGATTCCATTGACGGCAGTCATCAGGGGTTGAGCGCCGTTGCTTTGAGCCTGATCTGGGAGCATCACAGAAGAAGCATCTACAGGCGAGGTTGCGCTCGCCTCGTGGGGCTTTACGTCGGTCAAAGCGGGATGCTGTCCGGTTGGCGGCGGCCCATCCAGATTATACGGATATGGCTCGCCCTTGCGTATGAAGGCCATCAGTCTAGCAAGTCAATTCAGCTCGGTGTGGAAATTTCAAGAGAGACATGCACTCGCCGCTCCATGGTGTCCGATAACGGTTCATGTTGTTCCGAGTCGGAGCCCAAAAACCAGAACATGACGGTCTCATGTGGACCCTTGTCTGGCTTTTGATTGAGGAGGTAGCGCCAGTTTGTGAGTGGATCAGAGGTAGACGGTGGCCGGCGGTGGCCGTCCGTCCAGCTCTCCGTCAACGTTGCTGGAGCCGATTTGGCCAAGGCGAGGCGCTTGGCAGTGAATTCCGGGTAAGAGCGGTACATCAGATATTCGCCCTCTGGCTGTATTTCGTCTTCCGGATAGATGAAGTGTATGTAATCGTGCATCCCGGCACGATTAAGAATAAAAAGGCCATAAGGAGGATATGCAGCTCTAGAATAAATAAATATTGGATGTGAGAGAGGGTGACGACAGGGCCTGAATACGCACCGCTCAAAGAGAAAGGATGCACCCTCGAAACCATCCTTTTGCCATTTGCCCTCATGGAGACGATATAGACAGATGTGGCTGAACTGATCGATGATGGAGACTATGCTAGGATCTACACGGCGTAGGCTCTTGAGATTCTTCTGGTACCGAGCAGTGGCGGTCAGGGCGGTGGTGCACTGAGTCTGTGGTGTCTGTGGCTCGGGGACGGGCAAATGGGTGGAGACTGGTGGTTCAGACTGGGGTGGTCGTTGCTTTGGAGGAGAGAGGGGAGTAGGCTTTGAGCGTTTTGAGGAGCCGTTGGAGGGTAAGCGAGACCTCCTGGATGGTTTCATTGTGTATTGAGAGGTGGTGAGTTGTGTGTGGTTGAGAGCAAGAGAGAAAGCAAAAGCGCTCAAGGGCTACGCCATCTGCCTGCCATTCTAGGTAACTCAACTCTCCCGTGCTCGCCTCACTCTCCCCATCCACTTGACATCCCTCCCCACCTTCTCCTCCCGAGCACGCCGTCGACGCCTGTTCAAATGGCTCCAGTCCTCTCCTACCCCGACCCCTGTACCGGAAACCCCCCCATCTTTATCCTTCACTGTACCCTCTAAAGACGACTGGTTCGACTTGTCCTCCAGCTGCCACATCCACGTCGACACAGGATGCGACAGGGTCGCGACTGACGTCCTTTTGGCATGCGCCTTGGACATTGTCACCATGCGCTGCTCGATTTCCGCCGGGGACAACACCCGTTTTATGTGTACTTTCTTGATGTCCCGTGTACGGACGAGGTCCTCCAATATTGTTCGTTTTAGGTAGCTGCGCGCGTGGTGTGCACATTAATGGCAAGCAATGCAACACGGAATACGCACCTTAGAGATCGCACGGGATGGTCAGGATGTGAAGGAGCAGGTTTCATGTTTTTTAAGTACTTTGCCCAGAGTGTAAGAGGCTCTCCAATCGGGGCTGCTGGCACGTTGACTGCCAGATTGAAAACCTCGCGCGTAGAAAGGGGCTCATTGTGGGATTTGATGACGCCCAATACAATATTTCGAGCCTCTGAACTTGCCTGCTTGGGCCAAGCGAGGAGACGCTGAGCGATCATGGTGAGGGAAGGTAGAGAGAAGCGTGGGAAGAGAGCGCATAAATTAGTCGACGGTAAACTACACATTCCACTCCTCGTCCTCTGGCTTAAAGTTCTTCGCCATATCCCAGTAACTCATCAACTTTGTCCCAAGCACGTCGCGCGCTGCAGAGTCCGTCGGGCAGCTCTTCGGCCTAAAGTTCGTGAAACCACGCTCCCGAACGGGCCCTTCCCACACGAGATCGCACCTATTACCTTCAAGGGATACCTCGCCGCTAGATGATCCAGCTGCCTCCTTGCCTGTCCTGCTTTCTTCACCACCACCACCCTCCTCATCCGAAGCGAGCTCGACTTCTTCCTCACCTCGTGCCCGTGCGGCCTCGGTCCACGCGATCCGGTGTAACATTAGTCGCTTATAGCTTCTCATGAACTTCGGCGCGCCTTCAACATACACCATGCTGAAAGCAGGATTAAAGATTGCAAGCCCAGAAAGGGCCATCTGCTCCGCATTCTTCCGCACTTTGAACCGATGCGCCGGGTCCGACAGAGTTGATATTTTGTAGACCGCACCAAGAATGCCCTTCTTGTCCTCCTCCGCTTTCTTTGTTTCGGTCTTATCCCGCCTTTGCTCGTCTGTCAGCTTGCGTTCAGTGTTCATCTTGTCATGCGTGTGTTTACGCATAGCAACTTCCCGGCGTACGCGAGCCTCAACACGGGTGGGATCTTGGACGGCATCGGAAGTAAGAACCTTCATCAGGTTGGCCAGTCGCACTGCAAGGAGTTGTGAGTAGAAGGACAACTAACACAAATGGACACCAGACCTTTTGGTGGGTCAGGAGGAATCAAGCCCATTCGGATGCGGTCTCTCTTGTCCTGAAGTTCAGCTTGACGTCTCTGCTTCCTCATCTTCTTTTGCTCCTTTAAGTAGTTATGAGCAAGCCGATTCATTTTCAAGTCAATTAACCCGTACCTTCTTCGTCAGCATCAGGGGTTTCGGTGGTGGTTTGTTCTTATCTCCCGGAGCAGGAATTGGAATTGGATGCTGAATATAGATAGTAATAGGTGAATTCTCTGTCCGAATCTTGAGGTACGCTGGGTCGAACTCATCCAAGTCGGAGTAACGCCCTGTCGGAAGGAGTGGTGCATCCCACCACTCTGCCATTGGAGGGGCTTCACGCTACGGTGCAACAATGAGCCAAAAGAATCTCAACATCAAGATCCAACGCACTCTGATATTCTTCTCCAGCGTATCGAACTCGCCGTCCAATCCCGCCTTCCGTGCACTTTCCGCAATACGCTGTTTCAAGGCTTCCAGCTGTGTGTCTTGTCGAAGTTGGTTGGCGATAGACACATATTTCCCCTTGGGATTAAACTTCAATGATCGTCCAACGCGCTCGCGCGGCGTGCCTTCAAACCCGGTTTCGGCAGATGCACTGGCGGCGGCGGCGGCATAGGGATTTTCCTTAGCGATGGTAGGTGCGGGAGGGAGTGCAGGTGGCGGCGTCGGCACATTGCGGGCATTAGCGCGAATCGAGGCAAACTTGGGTTGCATAGGTTTGTAGCGGTCCTTCTTTGACTGCGGCGCGGGCGTAGAAGTGTCGAGCAGGAGCGGGTGAGCCGCCATCTTGAGACCGACACCTTGCGGTGCGGGCTCTGCACTACGACTCTTCCCATGGGAAGGCGCGGGTGACTGCAACAGCTTCAAGTCAGTCAAAATAGCCAGCTTGTGGGAGAAGGAGTGAGGAATCGAAATACCATGTACGGATTATCTTTCGTAGAAAGCTTGTTTTGGGCGTCGGCGACTTTGCGCCTCGCCTCAGCGATACGCTTTCCAACATCTTCTGCAAAATGCGCGGACGCTGCTGATGGTCCAGGGCTGGGGGTATGTGTAGGTGCGGGGGTACGCGGCGCTGGTGAAGCGTGACCGGTGTTCGGACCAGAGCGCATTGCAGCTAGCTTTGCAGCAATCTCGGCGCGCTTTTGCGCAATAAGGGCACCTTTCTGTGTACGAGAGTAAGGTCCCTTTATCGCCCGAGAAAGAAGAGACAAAAGACGTACATCGCCGATGCTATCTGGTCCATTAGAGGAAGTCTGGGGGTAAAAAGGTTATAGAAGCGAGTCAGAAGTGGATATTGATAGCCGTATTCACCTTGGAGGGGTGGGAGAAGAAAAGGTACTCACTGTTGTCTCACTGTTGATAGACGACAGTCAGGACGAGGAACGAAACATTCGATAGCATAAACACAGACCTACGAGCCTTCTTTGAGGCCGATGACGATCCACCATCCTCGAGTGCCCTCTTTCTGTCACTCATTGTCGCGAGTGAAGGGGTTAAGTGGAACGTGGAGGGCGGGGGATGACGATGACGGCAAGCGTGGAAAGGACGCGAGCGCGATGATTACATAATCGCACATGCCTTTCTTCCTTCAATCCGCGCATTCAATCCTCTTTTCCGCCCTGCGGACTACGCAGACACCGTCGGCGCCGAAGTATGGCGGATTCGGACTATCGCTTGTGCGGTTAAGGCACCAGCTCGCGCCGCGCAAGGTAACGTTCGTCAAGCGACACAAGGGTGTCATTCCAATCCCGATTGGCGGATCCACCAAAGGCACTACGCTTGCATATGGAGACTGGGGCCTCCGCATCAAGGGCCAAGGTGTCCGCCTCACTGCTAAACAACTTACGACCGCGGAGGAAGTCATTAAGCGTAAAATCAAGCCCATAAAGGGCGCAAAGGTGTACTTGCGGGTCTTCCCTCACCTTCCCGTTTGTGTAAAGGTATGTCCGTATCTTCAAGTACAGATTTTACGTGTTTGTTGACGCAATGTAGGGAAATGAGACACGTATGGGAAAGGGAAAGGGTACATTCGAGTTTTGGGCAGCGCGGTAGGCTCTCAGGGTTTGAGTGGCCATAAACCCAGTGTACTTATCGCTGTTTTCCAGGGTACCCACAGGTCGTGTCATTTTTGAGATCGGCGGAGCTCCAGTCCGCGAGGAACTGGCCCGTGATGGTGGGGTTATGCTGTCCTCTAGTCAAATTTTTGCTAATTGTCTATGCAGCACTTCGCCAGGCAGGTGACAAACTCCCAACGATCATGGAGTTCATCGACCGGAAGACACCACCTCGGCTAGGAAATCTACTTCTTACTCCGGAGGTGAAAGGACGACTTGAGTCATCCTCTACCTCCTTGTCTTCATAGCATACAGCTACCCTACTGTGGATGCATGGTAATAGACTTGACAACCCCAGCCACGGGAGTGTCCAAATATCATTCGGAGCATCGCTGAGAATGTTTCTGTGAAGAATCATCTTATCAAAACTTAGCAAACCAATCATCCTTACGATGCCCACGTCGTCATCGCGAGAGCAAATAAGTCAAATGGTTTCACATTAAATGGTTTCATAGCATAGGTGCATATACATTACCGCATCTTCACGCTGAACATGGTCAGAATACGAGCCACATGCCCCGCCGCTTCCTTCACCGCCTCGCGATCACATACAACTACCTTGTCAAGCACCTTCCCTTCGAATTTGTCCGGGTGCCAGCGCAGCATCTCCGAGCGGACGGACTTGGCGTGCCCACCGCCGGGACCCTGGATGTGCTCGTGCAGCGGATGGCACACAAACGCCAAAACGCGCTTCTCAGTGATGTCCTCGACGCCCTGGACGTTCTCAAACAAAGGCCACGGGATATCATAGAAGCCGAGTTGTTCCGTCCCGATGACGTTGCTACGCAGCATGGCCCATTTCTCCTCGTAGACGCGAAATACATCGGCCAGGTTCCACTGTGCAGCATCGCGTTCACGTAGCTCTTGCTCACGGCGTTCACGCTCACGGTGCTCCTGTTCGCGGCATTCGCGCTCACGACGCTCTCTCTCCATGGACTCCTGTTCAGCTTGGCGGCGTCTCTCCTCTTGCTCCATGGCACGACGATAAGCTTCCTGGGCCTTTCGCATATCTTCTTCAAGCAAGCGCGCATATTCCTCATTCTCCGCTTTACGCCTCGCCTCTTCTGCCTTTCTCTTATCCTCCTCAAGCAACTTTGCATACTCCGCGTCCTCCGCCCTGCGATGTGCCGCGCGCGCCTTCTTCAAGTCCTGCTCGAGTAGGTGGGCAATTTCGTCTTCCTCGTCTGTCTCCTCCGCCCCTCGGCGCTCCTTCTCGGCCCTGAGCATCGCCTGGCGCCCCTCGTCTAGCGCGTCGAAGAAGAGCTTTTGCACGACGAACGGGGGAAGGTGTCGGTCGTCTAGCAGAGGAAAACCAGGCACGATGAAGGACGGCTCGACGACGAAAGCCCCTGGTGGCTGTGGATGGGTGGGTGCTTGCGGGGCGAGGATGGTGTTGCAACGCCGTAGAGGCTTCGTGCCGGCGAGAGGGCGCGTCTTTACATTCCGGTATTTGGTGCCGCGGAGTTTCGCTCCAGGCGCGGTGCCAGCGCTAGATGTAGAGGAGGGCTGATTTGTGCTGCTGGCAGCGGGGTTGATGGTGGACCTGTGATTGCGAAGTCTTCCTGCGCTCTTGGCTGCGCGGAGTCTTGCTGATCGCGATCGCGCGTTGACGCGGAGGTTACGCTGCGCGAAGATGTTGGGAAGGTGAGTGCTGCCAGAACCGGACAGGACCTTGCGGCTTCCGAAAAGGTTCAGGAATGTTGTCAAGGTGTTGAGACCGAAGCGCATGGCGTCAATAAAAGAGAAGAACGAGGGTGAGGTGATTAAATGGTTTAAACAATGTAGGTCTTGACTCTTGAAGTGTGTTTTGACTGGATTGCTGACGGAGTCTGCAGGGTCAGCGAGACCGGAAGAGTAAAACTGGGGCAGATGTTGAAGAATAATGGCCGCAGAACCGGGCTGTGAGACCCTTTATACCTTGGACAGCGCCTAGATCCGTGTTGTGGCAGACGACCAATGTTGAACGAACGAGATAGTGGAATGGTTCCGAAGACTGGTCGGCTCAATGTTTCAAACTATCGTTGTGGCATTTTTATGCATCGAACAATAGGTAACGTTGACGCATTTTAGAGGGCAGTCTTGTGGAGACCCCTCGCATGGACACGCGGTGTGGATCTGCTCACCGATTACTGCAAACGGACCTGCTCACTCGCAGAGGCGGGGGGCTTTATTGATATTGATAGAGGTCAGCTTGAGTTTCACACCGGGCCATTGCAACTAAGGGTGTCCGCACTAAAAAACACCTACACCAAGATGCAGCCATAATTCAAGATGAGAGGAGACCGCCTTATCAAAAAGCGCAGGTGATGAGCATAGATCCGGAAGAACAGATCGCCTCGCCGATTTCGAATCGGTCATGCGAACGAATACTGTCAAACAGTGGGTGTACGGAGAATGGCTGGCAGTACGTACAGTAGATAACACCAAACATCAATGTAGAGCCTGAAGGCACTGATCCTGAAATTCGGTTAACACGGTCACCATTCAAACTCGGCCGCGACCAGTGACTCCGTGTCCGCGTCGCTGCGGCCTGAGTAGAGTCGGCTCAAGTCGGCTCTTCTCGCCTAAGAGTGGGTGGAGTTATGTGGTACCAACTTTGCTAAGTTCGCACTTCGGCCGACACTGACAGCAAAGTACGTATTTTCTTCTCCCTCAGATTCGAGCACGCGCTATGATGGCGGGGTTTCCTGATAATCTTAACGACCCTGCCAGTGCTTTACCTTCGCGCGACTTCCCTCCCAAACCCGCATTTTCTACTCCGCACTCCATACGCGAGGGCATGCAGTGCTGTGCAGGTGATGCGGTAAACCAAGTTGGGCTCGGGCTGGTAGTTGGGACTCAATAAAACACGAATACGCTATAAATGCGGGCGAAGGTAGTGGTGGCAGTCACTGAATCTCTTCTCTGTAATTTTTTTTTGCTGTGGTCATTTTTGGTGGAACGGACTTTAATTACAGTCAGAGGAAACCTCGCACTTCTCCAAACTACTGTAATCAGGAATTACTCACGTCTGTCTCTGTCAAGTCGTTGATAACACCGCCTTTCTATCATTTGTACCATTTAAGCGTGCGTTGTACAAAAATAAAAAGGTGTTCTAGTCGGACCCAAGTCTTTGAGGCATTGGATAAGGAGTAGCTTAAGGATAGGCTAATGTAAGGGGCGCGTCGGAGCCACGCTCGGAACGGAACGAGATGGCCACGTCGGAGCGCCCGTCAGCTACGCGTTCAACATCAACTTGTTTTCCTCTTTCTCCTCTTTCTCTTGATCTCGCCGCCCTTTCTTTTACTTTGTGCTTCAAATCAACAAGGGTAGGAACGAACAATACATTAACGAGTCAGGTTAAGTCATATTATGAAAAATCAGGTCGGTGACATTCTGAAACATCCCGTGCCAGCCATTGCGAGCGCAATAACAACACTTGCTCCATGGCAACAATATAATGCCTGTGAATCAATAGTTCCCATGATAAAAGTCAGATCTTATGTTCTGTTAGGCACGGGGATCTCGACACACCCTAAAATGGCGTGAACTATAGTTGTCCTAGGCTGTCGCATATGCGCTGCTCACAAACATCCGTGCGATGTCCATGTCTCCCTCTGCCACCTGCCACGGAGTTGTTCCCTGATCGTCGAGACCAGTCGCATCGGCGCCGTGTTCGACTAGGAGACGTGCGACTTCAATGTGCCCTCCTTGTAATGCTAGGCGCAAAGGCGTCGATCCGTACTTGTTTTGTGCTGTTGCATCCGCACCATGATGTAGGAGGGATCGAGCAGCGTCCAAATGTCCCCAGCGAGACGCCACATGCAATGGTGTCCAACCATGCTTGTTTTGAGCTTCCACATCCATGCCACGTTCCAAAAGGATGGAAGCGACTTGCACATGTCCCCAACGTGACGCCAAGTGTAATAACGTTGACCCGTCCTTCCCCTGACCCGTAATATCTGCGCCATGCTCGAGAAAGGGATGAACAAGTTTCGCATGTCCAAAGCGCACCGACAGGTGTAATGGAGTTAACTTGTCCCTTGTCTGGGCTGCGGCATCCGCACCGTGTTCGAGAAGAAGGCAGGAGACTTGAATATGTCCATTTAGCGATGTCACATGGAGTGGTGTCCACCCCTCCTTGTCCTCGGCAATCGCATCTGCACCGTGCTCGAGAAGCAAGCGGGAAACTTGCTGGGATCCTAGTCCCGACGCCAGATGCAATGGGGTTATCCCGTCCTCGGTCTGCACTGTTGCATCCGCACCGTGCTCGAGAAGCAAGCGAGAAACTTCCTGGGATCCCCGTTCCGACGCCAGATGCAATGGGGTTATCCCGTCCTCGGTCTGAGCTGTTGCATCCGCACCGTGCTCGAGAAGCAAGCGAGAAACTTCCTGGGATCCCAGTTCCAATGCCAGATGCAATGGGGTTGTCCCGTCCTCGGTCTGAGCTGTTGCATCCGCACCGTACTCGAGAAGCAACTGAGCAATTTCCAGGCTCTGAAAATCTGAACACGACCCCCAATGCAGTGGGGTTGACCCATCCTCGGTCTGAGCTGTTGCATCCGCGCCATGCTCGAGAAGCAAGCGAGCGACTTCCAGGGATCCATTTTCCGACGCCAGATGCAATGGGGTTGAACCGTCCTCCCTCTGAGCTGTTCCACCCGTGCCATGCTCGAGAAGCAAGCGAGCGACTTCCAGGGATCCATTTTCCGACGCCAGATGCAATGGGGTTGACCCGTCCTCCTTCTGAGCTGTTGCATCCGCGCCATGCTCGAGAAGCAACCGAGCGACTTTCTGGTATTCTCCTGCCGACGCCAGATGCAATGGGCTTGACCCGTCCTTGGTCTGAGCTGTTGCATCCGCGCCATGCTCGAGAAGAAAGCGAGCGACTTTCTCGTATGCTCTTTCCGACGCCAGATGCAATGGGGTCGACCCGTCCTCGGTCTGAGCTGTTGCATCCGCACCGTGCTCGAGAAGCAACCGACCAATCTCCAGGCTTGACGCCCGATGCAATGGGGTTGACCCGTCCTCGGTCTGAGCTGTTGCATCCGCGCCATGTTCGAGAAGCAACTGAGCAACTTCCAGGTTTGACGCCCGATGCAACGGGGTTGACCCGTCCTTGGTCTGAGCTGTTGCATCCGCGCCATGCT
>Ga0137362_10003090_pt1 | contig 11043 bp, 11 predicted proteins | sample MadtaG_2_FD_104801 | JGI IMG/M metagenome (GOLD analysis project Ga0137362, IMG submission 104801) | Vadose zone soil microbial communities from Angelo Coast Range Reserve, California, USA - Mad1_100_16 metaG | ecosystem: Environmental > Terrestrial > Soil > Vadose zone | place: USA: California... | reverse complement strand
TCAGTTGGCGCAGCGGTTTATTTAGTTTTGCAGGGAGAATTGCCACCGCCGGCCGTCGCGCGTTTGATGGACGCGATTTTGGTCTCGTCGATCGACCACGGCGCAACACCGCCAAGCGCGCTGGCTGCGCGGACGGTTGCGTCTACCGGCGCGTCGTTGAGCGCGTCAATTGCCGCCGGCATTATGTCGATCAATCGACACCACGGCGGCGCGATTGAAGATTGCGCGCGTCAACTCAAAGCAATCGCCGACCTCGCAGCGAGTGAATCGATTTCAATGGGCGAAGCTGCTACGCGCAGGCTCGCGGCGATGAGAGAAACAGATGAGCGTATGCCGGGATTCGGTCATCGCCTTCACGCCAAGGACCCACGCACGGCGCGTCTGTTCGAACTCGCGCGCGAAGCCGGCGTGGACGGTGTACACATGCGAGCTGCGCGAGCAGTCGAGAAAGCGTTCGCCGCCGAAAAAAAATCGCTTCCTATCAATGTGGACGGCGCCATCGGCGCGATCCTCGCCGATCTGGGAATGGACCCGGCGGCATTCAACGGCATTTTCATGATCGCGCGCACGCCCGGACTGGTCGCGCATGTCATCGAAGAACAGACCCGCGAGAAACCGATGCGCCGCATCGATCCAGTCAATCACGGCTATGATGGGCCGGCTCCGAGAACGATTGGCGATATTGACAGTCGCAAGTGACATTGGCTCGACAGACATGAAGCACATTCTCATTTCGCACGCCGGTGAGGACCTACAATTCGCTAAACGACTTGAAAGTGACCTGCGTAATGCCGGCCACGAGACCAAGGTGGATACGAAAGAACTAAAATTGGGCGACGATGTCGTCGAATTTATAAACCGAGGTGTCGCCGAAGCGCATACGGTTATCATCCTCTATTCTCGACACACTCCCAGCGCGAATTGGCAGAATCTTGAGATTCGCTCCGCACTCTGGAACGAAATCGAGCAATCGGGCGGCGTCTGCGTCGACGTTGCAGGAACTCGCGAATCGCTTCGCGAGTTCCCGCTTAACGTTTCCAAATAGCGCTACAAGCTAGGGCCGTGGCGGCGGAGTCGGTCGCGGCCTTGGCGAAGGCGTACCTCTCGGCGTCGGGGTTGGTCTCGGTGTGGAAGTAGGCGTCGGTGTAGCAGTAGCAGTTGCTGTGGCCGTAGGCGTTCCTGTCGGTGTATGCGTAGCTGTTGCTGTCGCAGTTGCTGTAGGCGTCGCCGAAGCTGCCGCCGTTGCCGTTGGAGTGAACGTCGCTGTCGCTGTAGGCGATGGCGTGTGGGTAGCTGTTGGAGTTGGTGTGGGTGTAGGCGTAAACGTAGCTGTCGCTGTTGCCGTCGGAGTGAATGTCGCTGTCGCTGTAGGCGATGGTGTGTGAGTAGCTGTTGGAGTTGGTGTAGGTGTAGGTGTAGGCGTAAACGTAGCTGTCGCCGTTGCCGTCGGAGTGAACGTGGCTGTCGCTGTAGGCGATGGCGTGTGGGTAGCTGTTGGAGTTGGTGTGGGTGTAGGCGTAAATGTAGCCGTAGCTGTTGCCGTCGCGGTAGGTGTCGGAGTTGGAGTAAACGTAGGCGTTGAAGTTGACGTCGGGCTCGGACTGGCTGTGGGCGTCGGCGTGGCAAGACATTCAGTGATCTTGACCGAGTCGAGGCGCCAGCCTGCGTAGGAGACGCTGTTGTCGCTACTCATGCGCCACCGGAGCACGATGTTTTGACCGGCCGCAGTCGCAGGCAGCTTCGCCGTCGTGGTAATGAATCCGCCGGAGTAACCGCTCCAAGCATGGCGACCACCGACGGGGCTTTGGAAACTGCTGCTGATCGTGTGCGCATAACCATTAAGCACGAAGCTGCCGCCCGCATCGAGTATGTCTTGGAACGCTCCGCCACCGATGCTAATTTCCAGCACGCCCCCGTCAAAACCGCTTTCAAGGTCGAAATTATGGCGGAAGGTCAACTGGGCAGAGTCGCTCTGGATGGGAATGCTCGGCGAGTCGAGCCGCTTGTCGCTGATCGCGTCAGGATCATTAACAAAGGCGGCATTCGGGGACGAGTCGAAAGGTGGAAATGGATCTCCGTCATTTGAAGTAACCCACAATATGCCATCCGGATCGATCGCATTCGTGGCCGTCCACCCAGGAGGCAACCCAGGCGGGGTGACCCCATCGAAGTCCTCGCTGAACACCATGGTCGGGTTGGGGCAGCGCTGCTGTTGAGTGCACGCATCAAGCTTCTCTACGCTGGACAGTGTGCCGCGTAGTCCGCCTAGTCCGCCGGCTGCAAATATTTTTGGGCCAATCGATGTGCCCGATGCAAACGAACGCAGTTGGTTCATACTCGGGGCATCCGACCAGCTATCGGTTTCCGGGTTATACACGAACGCTGTGGTGCTGATGTCGGGAACCTGGATGTTATTGTTGCCGCTTGAGGCGCTCGTCCCCGGCACCGGGCGTATGCTGCTTACTGATGCAGCGTTGCTGGAACTCTGATGAGCGGGGCCAAACGGGTTGCCGCCACCGAAAACCCAAAGTCTGTCGAGTGCAACAGCGCTCCCGAGCCCATTGTTCTGCACCGCCGGCGTCACCGCTTTTTGCGTCCAGCTATTAGCAGCGATGTCATAGTCCCAGACCAGATTAACGACTGTATTGGTCGCATCCCGCCCGCCGGCGACGTACAAGTGACCGTTGATAATGCCAGAAGCAGCGCCGCCTACCGCGTGGGGAATTGGTGCGCGCTCGGTGAAGGTGTCAGCGCCAGGATCATACTCCCATGTATTTGGCTGGGCGCTGGTAACGTCCCCGGTATTGTAGCCGCTGACCAGGTATATCTTTCCGTTGGCGCTGTTGTAGCCTGACGCCATAAAGCTTCGCACGTCCGGCATATTTGCGCCGGTGGACCATGTGCTCGTTGCGACATCGTAAATCCTAGTGATGTTGTAATTGGTGCCGCTTATAGCATCTTCGCCGCCGAACACGTAAATCTTGTTGGTCGCCGGGTAATAAACGGCGGAAGCCATAAACGCCCCAGTCGGCATACTAGCGAGTGTCGTCCAAGCATTGGCGACCGGATCGTAGCGGTTAAAGACGTCCAAGGTGGCGCCAGAACTGAAGGAATAGCCGCCTGCCTCATAAACATACGTGCCGTCGGAAGCGCCCGCCGCGCCATAGACGTCCACCGGCATCGATGCAACGAACTGCCACGGAGCTGGGCAAGGAGTCGCCGTTGGCGTAGGTGTAGGGGTCGCGGTTGGTGTTGCGGTCGGAGTTGGCGTCGGAGTCGCGTTAGGCCACGCCAGGTCAAGAATCAATTCGGAGCTGTCCTGGTCGTCACTCCCTGAACGGCTGCGGGCGTTGCCGGTAACCATGACGCGATTCCCATCGCTACTTACCTGATCGGCGCTCCAGTAATCAGGGTTCGGCTGGTCAGGTATAAGATCGTCGACAAGCGTCAGGCCTGTATCTGCTGACCATACAAAGCCTACGTCAAGCGGGTCACCCTGACTTCGGGAGCACGCCGTAAGCGCTCCGACAACCACCCGTCCATTGTCAGAGACAGCGTTGACCGTGCTCCGATCGTAGAAATCCTCTTGACCATTTTCTGGCAGAATCGTGAACCCGCCGCTAGCAGTCCACACAAATGGTGCCCAGTTGCAGGCCGGATCGGGACAGGAGGGGCAGGAAGTGGACATGGCAAGTGACCCGGCGGCAGCCGTACCCGACCGATCGGTCGCCATTAGGGTGGTGACGCTAAGACCGTTTGGGGCCTCGAGAATCTGTGGAGTGCCGTTGCTATCCCAGCGAATCATCACGATGTGCCCATCGGCACGGGTTGCAGTACCAAAAATAATTCCATTGTCGGCAACGAACGTGGCTACACTGGATTGAGGTTGGAGGTTGCCGGTAGAAAGCTGTTGTTCGGTACTATTCACCCACTTGGTCGCTTGCATCTGGGTAGTTGACGGGCCAGCAGCGCCAACGATGATCGAGCCGTCACTGGTCATCGGGTGCGGGTTGGGCGGTCCGCTTGATTCAAATACGCTTCCGACTTCCGACCAGGTCTGGGCGCTTGGCAGAGTCTGCAAAACGCCGTCGCGCCAGGTAGCCGCGTGGCCTGGCGGAGCACGGAAGCCCCCGCCTAAGGTGCCCGCCACTAGCCGCCCGTCGCTCGATATGGCGATCGCGCTCCCGCCTCCTGAATTCTGCGGCAAGGGCAGATATTTGAGTCCGATGTCGCGTTCCCCGACCCAGGCTCCCGGCATTCGCAGATCCAGGAATAGTACGCTGCCAGCGACCTTGCTTCCATCCGGAGTAATCTGATGCGGGAAATAAATGCTGCGCAGTCTGTCGAGATCATGTGGCGGCTGGAAGAGCATTGCGGTCCCATCTTGCGACCACAAAAAGGGCACGCGCGTATCATTGTAGATCAAGCCGTCGTCGTGCAGATAGCGCGTGGCACCTGCTGCAAGCCCATGGTCGAGGTCGGCGATACTCACACCGGGCTGATATGCTCTCTCTGGCCCCCTGATAGGCGTAATGCTCGTCACTACGGGAGGACCGCCAAGAGGCGCGGCGGCAACTGCGTGTGAGGATTTGCCAAAGCCAAGTCCGCTGCCGGTAGAAGGATTCGCTGTGGCGAAGAGCGCCAAGCCAACACCAGCCAATGCGACAACCAGAGCAATCAAAACACGCAGATTAAAGAAGGCGGATTGAGAAGTGGATTTCTTTTCCATATATGTTTTTGCTCTGATTTGGTACTGTGGAGTTGATAACCTCTCGTCCTAGAGTGGATCTTCTTTCCGATAATATGCGGTTGGGAATTGGACTGCAACCGCAACCGCAACGCCAACAGCGACAGCAACGGCTACGGCAACAATAGCTCCGAGCGCAACTCCTACAGCTACAGCCACGGCTACACCAACGGCTGTACCCACCTCAACAGCAACACCTACCGCAACTGCGACTGCCACACCGACGCCTGCCATCACGCTGACTGCGCATGGCTACACGGTGAACGGAAAACGGAGAGCGGATCTCACTTGGAGCGGGGCGTCTTCGAGCAAGGTAGACATTTATCGTAACGGCGCGCGGATAGTTACCACCGCGAATGACGGTTTTTACACCGATCGCATCGGCGGCCATGGGCATGGCAGCTTCACGTACCAAGTGTGCAACGCAGGCAGCCAGACCTGTTCAAATCAAGTGACAGTAACATTCTGACATTACGCGAGCTTTAGTGCGCCCATTTCTACCAACCCGTCATTAGAGCGGTTCAAAAATGCTGTATTGAATCAAGTCGTCGGGTAGTGCAGCCACCGCCGCTTGAATAGCAGTGCGCCACGGAAACTCGGGAATCGCCTCCACCTTGGCCAGCTGCGCCATAGTCGAATTCAAATTCGCGCAGAAGGTAAATAATAATTTGACACAATTCCTCTATCTCAGGTAGGGTCGGGATTACCGTTTAGGGTTCATCGCAGGGGGAACACTCCACTAGGGTTCACCGCAGAGGGAAACAACTCCACTTCATCCATGAAAAAGAAATCCACTTCAAAATCAGCCTTCTTTAATCTTCGCGTTTTAATTGCTTCCGTTTTCTGCCTTGCCGGCATCTTTGTCGCGCTGTTTGGCAGCGGCGTGTTCGCACAGACAAAGGCCCCAAAAAATACTCGCTCTCCGGGCGCGCAGGACGCTCCGGGTACACAGACGCCGGACGTGGTACAGATGGTCGGTCCGGTCCGGCTCGATCAGGACTTGCGAAACCTTCCTTACGTGGCGCCCAAGGAGGAGTTCGAAGAGAGACGACTAATGCGCTACCCACGCAATGGGACAGAAGAGACAAACGCCCCGTCAGGATACGGAACCTCCGGCCTGGCGTATGTCCAGAAACTGCTCAAAAATCTTTGGCGTCCAACGCCCACAATGCCTGGACCGCTGCTGACTTTTGAGGGGCAGGGCAATACATGTGGTTGTCAGCCGAGTGACAGCGAGGGCGATGTCGGTCCGAACCATTACGTCGAAGCGATCAACGAATCGATCAGGATCTTTGACAAAAACGGCGTCACTTTGTCGGGCCCAACCAGTTACAATTCATTCTTTTCCGGCTTGACTGGCACTCCTTGCGCTAACGCCAATGACGGAGACCCGTATGTTATTTATGATCAGGCCGCCGACCGGTGGCTGATCAGCGATTTCGCCTTTCCCTCTTTCCCCGGCAGCTCATTCTGGCAGTGCATTGGTGTGTCTCAGACTCCCGACCCGGTTAGCGGCGGCTGGTTTCTATATGCCCTGCAGGTGGATCCGGCAAATCCAACGTACCTGGGCGATTACCCGAAGTTCGCCTTGTGGAACTCTGGCGGGAGCCCAGCTCAAAACGCCTATTTCCTGATGATGAACCTATTTAGCAGCCCCACCACATTCAACGGTGTGCGGGCCTATGCACTCGACCGCGCCAGCATGCTCGCCGGTGGTCCCACGCACGCGATCGGCTTTACTCTCTCCGCGGCCGATGTTGGCGCTTCCTATAGCTTCGTCGCCGCGACCGCGAAACCCTTCGGCGATCCGCCGCCTGCGGGAAGGAATGAAATGGTGCTGGCCATCGATAGCCCGGCCAGTGGCGGCGTACCCTTGACCCAGGTCCACGCCCGGTTCTTTCATGTGGATTTTGTCACGCCGGCTAATTCCGTGTTTGGCCTTGGTCCAACCCATCAGCCGAACGCCGAGATCATAGTGAACCCGTTCGTTGACGCCTTTACAAACACGACCAGCAACCTTGTGCCACAGCTGGGTACTTCAACCAAGCTAGATACTTTAGGCGATAAGATCATGACGCCCGTAGTTTACCAGAACCGCAGTGGCACGGAATCGTTATGGGCGGATGGCACCATAATTTTGAATTACCCCAACGGGCCGACGGCGGTTCGCTGGTATCAATTCGACGTGACAGGCGGCAATTTTCCTGCTACGCCGGTTCAACAACAAGACTGGTCCAATGCCAATGATGGCTTATGGCGCTGGATGCCCAGCATAGCTGTGGATCAGAGTGGTAACACCGTCCTGGGTTATTCCACTTCCAACACGACGATTTTCCCTGATATTCGGTACGCTGGACGTCTCGCCAGTGACCCGCCAGGTAACCTTGCGCAAGGAGAAGCCGTCATGTTTCCGGGAGTCGGATTCCACAGTGGCGTCCGCTGGGGTGATTATACGAGGACAGAAGTCGATCCCTCCAATGGCATGGACTTCTGGCATATCAACCAATATGCCCAAAGCAGCACCTGGCACACCCGCATCGGCAAGTTCAATTTCGTAGGCAGTGGTTCTCCGACCCCGACCCCGACCGCGAGCCCAACGGGAACTCCGGCCGGCTGCAGTTGGTCTGCCGGTCCGGACATGCCTACCGTGCTGATCCGAGCGGTTGGCGTTTATTTTCCGGCTGACGGCAACTTTTATACCATGGGCGGCCGCACGGCGGATACGGCAGGCTCTGACTTCCAGCACGTGCTCCGCTACTCGCCCGGCACCAACAGCTGGACCCAGATGGGTGTGACATTGCCCGATAACCAGATGAACAATATGGCTTGTGGCGTGCTCACCCTCGGAGGCACTCCTGAGATCTATTGCGTGGGCGGCTCCGCAGCCGGCCAGACCACAGCCTCAGCGCGCGTATTCTACTACAACCCCGCCAGCGATAGCGTGGTCACTCTCGGTAGTGGCGATAACTGGCCTGGTGCTATGGGAACAATTCTGCCTGGTGGCTTCGCGGAGACTGGTAACAAGATGTATATCCTGGGCGGGTTCAACATCAACGTAGCCTCTACGAACCAGATATGGCAGTTTGATCCCAATGCTGCCGTGGGTTCCAAGTGGGTACTGGCCCCGGTGACCACACCAGAGGGCATCATGTATGCGCCCACGTGCGCCATAGGTGGCATCATCTATGTGGGTGGAGCATCAGACTATCAGGGCGGCACCGTGGTCGACACTACCAACTCGTTTAGCTTCAACGCTGCGGCTAACACCATCGGGTCCATCGCAGCGATACCGAGGGCGACAGGTGAGACGCGTGGGCTGACGTTCAATGGGAAGATGTATGTCATGGGTGGTGGCAGAGTTGCGCCCAATCCTTCCACCGAGGTGGACGTCTATAATCCGGGCACTAACTCCTGGACGACGGACCTGCCATTTACGACGGCGCGGCGCAACTTCCCGACCGATACCAACGGCACGGACCACATCTGGCTCTCAGGCGGATATGCCAGCGACGGTATTACACCGCTGTCGTCCATGGAAATCTTCATGTGCCAAGGGGGGGTATCCCCAACGCCAACGGCTACAGCAACAGCAACTGCTACGGCTACGGCAACAGCAACGGCTACCGCCACAGCAACTGTGGCAGCTTCGGCCACGCCTACAGCGACCGCGACGGCAACCGCAACAGCAACCGCAACCGCAACGGCGACAGCAACGGCTACGCATACACCGACAGCTACGCCGACAGCGACGCATACACCGACGGCTACGCCTACTGCTACAGCAACGCCTACGCCGATCAGGACTAGCCCGACGCCGCGTCCGCGTCCGACTCCGCCGCCACGGCCCTAGTTTGTAGCGGTATTTGGAAACGTTAAGCGGGAACTCGCGAAGCGATTCACGAGTTCCCGCAACGTGTCTAAGGCAGAACGCGTTGTCCTCAACGCGTTGGCAGAGACTGAAGGTAATCTGCTTTCGCTAACCGGTTCATACAGCTAGAGCCGTTTGAATGGCCTAGCCACAGAAAGCGCCGTAGGCGCGGGAGGATATAGCCCCGAGCGCAAGCCCGGGGTTTTCTCGATCAATTCGAACTAGTTTCGAAGGGGCGGAAGGAGTGGCCGCGCACTTCAGCCTATTCTGTCGCTTCTGCCCGGCTGATTGGTTTAAAGACGCCCCTTCCCCGGGGTTCACGCCCGGGGCCAATATTTATCGCGCCTACGGCTGCTTCGAGCGGCTAGAGGTTTCCTTAAATCGCTCTAGGAACATGGATAAATGTGCCGGATTTTGAAGCTCGATACTGACGAAGCCGAAGCGGTTCCGATGGATCGGGGCGTCTGCGGACGACCGGGCATTTGCAGTTCTCACCCGCTTGGCGTAACGCAGCTGGCGCTGCAGCGAAATCTGCGGGTCGCTCCCGTCACCGTGCCGAACCGCTCGATTAGCTTGGCCTTGACGCCAAACTTTTGGAAACAAGGTCCGTTCCATGGGTCGCGGCCAGCAGCAAAGCTGATCAACTGCAAGACGTGTGGCCGCGAAGTTTCCTCAAATGCGGCGTCCTATCCGCAGTGCGGCGAGAACTCAAAACCGTACAAACCGCCACCGGATTGTTGGCCGCGATCATCATCGGGCTGGGAATCGGCCTGCTCTTGCTCGGGCCGGCGCTCTGTTCGCATTAGATGGGATCGAAATGCCGCGAGAGAAAACTACAGAAATAAACCGACACGGTTAATCGGTTTAACCGTAAAGCGGCTTCGCCGCAAAAATTCCGCGTTGGGCGTTGGACGCCTGCTCGCGATTTATCGGCGTTGAGCGTTCGGCGTTTTCTTTTTATTCGCCTAACAACCGATCCATGTAATCGCGCACGCCTTCGAGCGCTGCCAGCCGATATTGTTCGTCGTTCGGCAGCAGCGTGCGGTCCTGCGGTTGAAAAAGGCTTTTCACCAGCCAGTACCAAACCGGCCCGCGCCGGGTTAACCTTCCGCCTGGATCAAAGCCACCGCGCGACGTTCGACTCGATGCGCGGAGCGCAGCGGGACACTCTTACAGCGCCAATCGCAAAACAAGGTAGGGCGCGCATCCTCCTTAACGCGTTGGCTAAACAGATGCGGGCTGCCTAGTATTTGCACCTTTGAGGGTTAAGGCGACATCGTCTTCGGAGAAGCCGATCCACCTGTAGGCTGGGAACTCGCGAGTTTTTCCTCTCGCGAGTTCCCACCTTAAGTCCAAACAACGTACGAACTACGGACGAGGCGGTGGTGTCGGACGTGGTCGGGGCGCCGGTGTAGTCCTTATCGGCGTCGGAGTTGGGGTCGGCGTAGGACTGCCACACCCTGTGGGTATGTAGTTCACACGCAGGCCTGGTGTCAAGACCGCTTCATTGCAAGAGAACGACGTGAACACATTCAGATTTTTCTGGATCCCGCTGACTGCCGTCAACCCGTTGTCGCCGGTTGCCCCGTAGATCACCGACAGCGTATTCGAGCCTTCGGTCAAGAGTACCTCGAACTCCGCTTGCGCGGGACCCGGCGGGCTGTTGAAGTAGTTGGCCTTCCACCTGATGATGAACTGCCGGTTGGGCGCAGTTCCCAGCGTCTGGGTGAAGATACCGCAGCCTGGGCAGGGACCCACAGTTTCATCGGTAACCAGATCGGCATAGTTAGGGAACAAGGTATTCAGGAACGGATCCTGTCCACTCCCCGGATCCACCGGCACGCACCCTGACCAGTAGAACAGTTTGTTGTAGGGCCCGGTGAAGTGTATGTCGCCGTCCGACCCAACAGACGCCACTGAAATCGGCGGATTGCCGTATACGCTTACCGGGAAGGGTAGAGTGATGTCCGTGGTGCAGTCGTCGCAGTGGTTGCCGATATCGGTGCCGCCGGGGGTTATCGTGCCAGTGGTAGTAGCTGTCGTGTAGGTTACCTGGCAAGTGGCGGTCGGGGTGGCACTCGGTGTGCTCGTGGGGGTTGCCGTCGCTGTTGCTGTAGGCGTGGCGGTCGGTGTATGCGTAGCTGTTGCCGTAGCAGTAGGTGTAGCGGTTCCACTCGGCGATGCCGTTGGTGTTGGTGTTGGGCTGCCACCGGTGGGCAGAGGAAAAGCATATGCGCCGCGACTGCGCGTCCAGACCGAGAGCGTGGTGGAGCCGCGGTCGATTTGCATGTCCCACACCATCGCGTGCGGGATACCGTTCTCAAACCGCAGCCAGGTTGGAGATCCCACGGTTATATCATTGGTGTAATAAACCCCCCAGTCTGTGCCGGCAAAAACCTGTTGCGGCATGTTAGGATTGACGATGATC
>Ga0137362_10003089_pt1 | contig 11044 bp, 9 predicted proteins | sample MadtaG_2_FD_104801 | JGI IMG/M metagenome (GOLD analysis project Ga0137362, IMG submission 104801) | Vadose zone soil microbial communities from Angelo Coast Range Reserve, California, USA - Mad1_100_16 metaG | ecosystem: Environmental > Terrestrial > Soil > Vadose zone | place: USA: California... | reverse complement strand
TTCCTCAACGGCTTGTTTCTTGTCGCTGATCTGTTGCGCTTCAGCGTCCAGATTCGCCTTGCCGTCCTTGTCGCTCTCGTAATCTGTTTTCGAGTAGTAGCTATCGCTGTCCAGTCGAGCTTTCCGCTGCATTACGTCCAATTCGCTGAGCGCCGTCGCCAATTGCTTCTTTGCCCGTTCCAACACTGCCGCATTCTCGGCCTTCTTCTGCTTTGCCTGCTCATTGTTTACAGCAGCAGCCGGCTTTCCGTCGCTCTCATTCGTCCCTGGCGCAGCAGAGTCCTCGCCCTTCGCAACTGCAGTCCCGGCCGCTGCGTCCCCTGCAGGCGCTGCAGGCAAATCGTCATTGGTCAAAGTCCGTACCGGCTTGGCATTTTCCTTTTTCTTCTCGCGCGCGCGCCGGGCTGCTTCGGCAACTGACGGCGCAGAATCAGCTTGCGATTGCGCCCCGGTTGCGCTACACAAACCAGCCAGTAACAGGCACGCGGCTGCGAAGACAAAAGCCGGACAATGGTTTCTCTGGGTCGACATCGAAATCTCCCTTGTGCGGGCCTATATCTTCAACATACGCCGCGGACACACCGCGTGCAACGGAGTATCCCTTTCGCTGCCTCCAATGAATTACGCTCGAACTGTTTGAGCGGCGCCCGGCCGCCCCTGGTCCATTCAATTTCCGGGGCCTGTCGAGCCTGGTGGCGCCAAATCCCGGAAGGCAAAATGCGTCGTGAATCCTTTCACCGCCTGGCCGTTCGATTCCGCGTACGGATAAATAAAATAATTCAGCGATTCGCCTCTTTGTGGGTTCGAAAGCCGGATGTCCCTGCCGTAAGTAAACATCACGCGGTCCGCATCCACAGCTCCGAAAAAGTAATCCCGCTTTGCTGGATTCTTCGATGCCTCGGAAGCATCTACCGGCACCCATCCGATCCCTTTTACGTAAAATTCTGCCCAGCAGTGGTAACCCGAAATATCGCCTTCGCTCTTGCCTGCTGGAAGCGGAAATCCAATCTCAAACCGCGCTGGAATTCCCGATGACCTCATCATTCCAATCAGCACCGAGTGAAAATCGGTGCAGTTCCCGCGCTTCGAATCGCAGGCCCACATTTCGTCACCGCGCCCCCAGCCTTCGCCGGATTTGTCGTAGCGCATTGTGGAGGCTACATAGTCGTAAATTCGCCGCGCTTTCGCCATCGGTTCCGTTGCGCCAGCCGTCTGCGCGCGCGCCAGTTCCGCGATGGTCGCATTCAAAGGCACCATCTTGTCCGGCTCCAGGTAGCGCCGCATCATGGCCTCTGTGGCTTGCGGGGTTTTCGCCTTTGTCGCCTGCAAATCCCGCGCGTACTCGTGCCGGGTCACTTCAAAATGCAATGCAATGTCGTATCCGGATGCTGCCTGCTCTGGCGTTGGATGAAAAACGGCGTAGCTGTTTCCATACTCCTGTTCCCTGCCCACTTCATGCGCGACCCGGCTCTCAATTGCGAGCCTTCGAATCGATTGATGTTCGTCGGTCTGCGGCAATGGGATCCACAAACGCTCTTCACCTTTGCTTTCAACTGTCGCCGGAACACGCACCTGGTAGGTGAACTCAAACGTCCTTTGCCGCTCGCTTGCCGCGTTTTTGGCGAACACAACTCCAGCCGCAAGCGCCGCCGCTGCGGCAATCACAAACGCGCACATGGTCACTAATCTCTTTTGCCGGTGGTCTTTCACGGGGTTCTCCTTTGCCAAAGTTGGATGCGGCTGTCGGCCGCCAAAGTATATATTGACCAGGCGCTAGCAAAAAATATCTTAATACCGCCCTCTCGCGTCCTGGGCCCATTGCCGCTGTTCTGTTCGGCCTAAGCGCGATATAAAGTGCGCCCTCGGCATTTCATGACTTAAAATATTGGATTGCATTCTAACGTCGAGAAGGGACTTTCAAAAAGTGCTCCGTTCTAATTTCGACTCAGCGCCAAAATCGCCGTTGTATGGCATCGCGTCAGGTGGTTCGGCGAAACCTCTTTTTGTTCGCTTCCTAATCTTCGGACTCGCTTTCTTCTTACCTGCCGCCGTTGCGTACGGAGCGCCGCAATCTCAAAACGCTTACCTGCTGCATCTTCCGAGAATGCAAATGCAAAATTGCGCAAATCAGCTCACGGCCTCAACCTCGCCGCCACTGCTCATTTCCGCGCATCTTGCATTCTACTCACCTGCGAGTCTCGCAGTCTGTCCGGGCGATCCTTCCATTGTCACGCTCGTCGTTCGATTCCCAAGCAATTCATCGCAACAGCAGCAGCTCAACGCCTGGCCCGGGCAGGCAAAATCGCCCTGGTCTGAGCACGCTTTCTGGGACCGTGAAAACGATCTTCTCTTTGCCGCTGTCGGCGCTTCCCGCACTCTCGATTACTTCTCCACTCTCAACTTCCGCCGCCGCGGCCGCAATGAAGCGTTGCTCACCAACGACATTGTCGACAACCACGCCGCTTTCGCTTCCATCGAAGCCGCTGCCACGGTTGCCTCCATTGGCGTCTCCTACCTCTTTCACCGCTCCCATCACCATCGCCTGGAACGCTGGACTTCGATCGTCCACGCCAGCCTTGCTACTTCCGGAGCCGTGCGAAATTATTGCTTGAAGACCGCTCATCCCTAGAACCTATCTCAATTTTTTCTTTTTCTTGCTTTCCTTATCTCGCCGCCAGCCATCTAACCATACCGAGGCGGCGGTCTTTTTGCTTTCGCGTCCCGCCGGCGCTCTCGAGAAGTTGCAGTTACAGCCGCATGTGCTGCATACTCGCCACGCTCGCGTGGTTAGCTGTTGCCAAATGAAAAGAGAGAAATGAATGCTGCGTCAACGCATCGCATATGCGTTGCTTCTAATCGTTTTTTCGTTGATTTTCGGTGCGCTCGCATCGCCGCAAGCGGTCTTGGCACAGGAAACTCCCACTGTTCGCACGCCCCCGCCGCAACAGATCGAGCCTCCCGGCAATACGCCGGACACCGCCACTACTAACGAAGTAAATCGCTACACGCTCTCGCACGATCGTTACGAAAAAGCCGTGGCCTACTCTCGCGCCGGCTACTCGCTTTATTTTCTTTCCGTCTTTATCGGGTTTGTCGTTCTGATATTGGCGTTGCGCTTTGGCTTCGTCGCCCGCATTCGTGATTTTGCCCAGCAATCCACGGAAAATCGCTTCCTGCAGGGGCTCATTTTCATCCCCGTGCTGACGCTGGTTCTCGATCTCGCCGATCTTCCCGTACACATGGCCTGGCACGGACTTTCACTTCACTATCAGCAGTCTGTTCAGCGTTGGGGCTCCTGGTTCCTGGATTGGTCTAAGGCCGTATTGATTGAACTCGCATTTCTCGCCTTGATGGGCCTTATACTTTTCCTGGTCATCAAAAAGAGTCCGCGCCGCTGGTGGTTCTATTTCTGGCTCGCATCGCTGCCCATTATTCTAGGAATTTTCATTCTGGAGCCCATTGTCATCGATCCCCTCTTCTACAAGTTCGAACCGCTTGCCGGTCGGTATCCCCAGCTCACCACCGACTTGCAGAAGCTCACGCAACGCGCAGGTTTGCAAATCCCCCGTGATCGCATGTTTTTGATGAATGCCAGCACCAAGAACAACGAAATTAACGCCTATGTCACCGGTCTTGGCGCTTCCAAACGCGTCGTGATCTTCGACAACACCATTCAGAAGTTGACTCCGCAAGAGACGCTGTTCATCTTCGGCCACGAATCCGGTCACTACGTTCTCAATCACGTTCGAAATGGCTTTCTGTTTTTCGCGGTCGTCTCGCTGATTGTTTTGTACGCCGCCTACCGCTTGCTTCACGCCATGCTCGCTCGTTGGGGAACTCGTTGGAAGGTTTATGGGCCGCAGGATTGGGCCGCGCTGGCGGTCTTACTGCTCATTTTCGAAGGCATCATGTTTTTCTCTTCGCCCATCATCAACGGCTACAGCCGCACGCAGGAGCATGCCGCCGACGTCTTTGGCCTGGAATTAATTCATGGAATCGTGCCAAACTCCGCGCAGGTCGCCGCGCACGCCTTCCAGGCTCTTGGCGAAATCGATCTTGCTGATCCAAATCCGCCCGCATTCATTACCTTTTGGATGTACTCCCACCCGCCGCTTGCCGAACGCCTGGTGTTCGCGCACGGCTACGATCCGTGGAGAAAAAATCAGCAGCCGAAGTACATCAAAGAACAGAAATAGCTTCGCGCTAGGCATGATGTGCTCGCGCTTTCTCCCCGCCATGCCGCCGCGCAAATGCCGCCACCTTGCTGCGATTTCCGCATAGCGCCATCGAACACCAGCGCCTTCGGTGGGTCTTCGAATCATCATAAAACAACAACTGGCAGCGCGGATTGCTGCACTGTTGCAGTCCGCTCTTGGCCCCTTCCGCAATCAACTCCGCGCCGGACCGGGCAATCGCCGCCAGCAGCCACTCCAGTCCCTGATGTCTCGCGCGGAAACCCACTTTCCAGCCGCAGGCATCGTCCTGTTGCAGTTCGTCATGTCCTTCCGTAATCGCCAGAATTGCATTGATCGGTGCCAGGTGTTCCGGTTCCAGATTTTGGCCCCTCATCATCGCACTGAAAACTAACCGCAAAGCGTTGCCTAACCGCTCTGCCTGCCTCATCAAGGTACCTGCTGCCTTTGGATCGGTTTTAGTCAATTCTCTGAGCTCTTCACTTCGCGAGCCCGATATCACCCCTTTTTCAGCCAAAAAATCAACCAGTTCCAACCATGAAGTTTGGTGAGCCAGGGGATCGCCGGAAGTGTAAGGCAAATTAGCGAAGTCCAGGCATAAGCGGTTTGCGTTCACCGGACCTAGCTCGTATGCGCTGTCCATGCCCACCTCCATGAATCGCTAACTAACGGGTTAAAGCTATACTTCAAGTTAGTTCACGTCAAATGCTTCTTTTTACGCTCACACGGGACACCTTTTCTCCTTTCCCCTATCTCATACTTGTTGCCGAGTTCGAGAAAGGAATTGTATGCGTGCGAAGCCTGTATTCTTACTGACTGCGGTCCTTGTAACTTTTCTAGGCGTCAAAACGCTCGCGGGCTCTCACTCCGAGCCGCCGAAAGCCGCTCTTGCTGAAAGCTCCAATCTTCAACCCGTGGTTGTGGAATTATTCACTTCCGAGGGCTGCTCCAGCTGCCCTCCCGCCGACGCCTTTCTCAAGCAACTTGACGACGCCGGCCGCGTCAACAGTGTCGAAATCATCGCCATCGAAGAACATGTCGACTACTGGGACCATCTCGGCTGGCGCGACCCCTTCTCCTCGCACGACTGGACCGAGCGGCAAGAGCAGTACGCACACGCCTTCAATCACGATGGCGTTTACACTCCTCAACTTGTCGTCAACGGCCGCCGCGAACTTGTCGGCAGTTCTTCTGGCGAAGTTCGGCAAAATATCGTCCAAGCATCGAAAATCCCCAGTGCCACTCTGCGCCTCTCAGCCGTTGCCGTTTCTGCGGAGTCCGCCTTGTGCTCTATCAGCATTGAAAACGCTCCGCCCGAAGCGCGCTCCGCCCGGCTCCTGCTCGCCGTCACCGAGCGCGGACTCTCCTCAAATGTCCTTCGCGGCGAAAACGAAGGCCGCACCCTTTCTCATGCCCCAGTCTTGCGCTCCCTCGTTCGTATTCCATTTCCTCCGCCAAACTCGTCCGGCCAAAGCGAGAGCAAAGCCACAGTCCCACTCGATCGCTCCTGGAAGCGCGAAAATCTCCGATTTGTGATACTTCTCGAGGAGCCGAAGTCCTTGCATATCTTGGGAGCAGTCGCGTCTGCGATTTCCCGTTAGGCGTTCTGCGCACGCCATTCTACGTCGAACGCGGCGGTAAGTATTTCGGCACAGCGCATGGACCACCAAGAGTCGCCAATCTCCGCTCCTTCCCGCTTTTCCTCGCGCAATGCGCGTCCCTTGCCTCCCGGCGCGCGAGCTGCTCTCTACTTAATCGTTGTCTTTTTTTTATGGAATGGTTTCGTGCCGCTGGCGACCGCTTGGTTAGGCTCGTTTTCCAGCCGGGAGTTCGCTGGCCTTTTCCAGGAACTGCTTCTCTTCCTCACAGCCTTTATTCCCGCGGCGTTGCTGGGTTTCACCGAGCGGCGCCCGATCGCAGATTTCGGCTTGCCAGCCAGTACCCGCAGTTTGCTGCAATTTTCCCAGGGATGTCTCTTCGGACTGGCGGAAATATCCGCCTTGATCGGCTTGATTAGCGCCTGCGGCGGCTATTCGTTCGGAACGATCGCTTTGCATGGATCGTCGCTGTGGACATGGCCTGGCTACTGGCTCGTCTTCTTTTCCCTTGTGGGTCTCGCGGAGGAGTTTGCATTTCGCGGCTACGCACAATTTACACTAGCGCAGAGCGTCGGATTTTGGCCGGCTGCCGTTGCGCTTTCCGTTGGGTTCGGTGCAATCCATCTGACCAACCCGGGAGAGAACTGGGTAGGAATCGTCGACATTGTCGGAACAGGCTTGCTGCTGGCTCTCACTCTGAAGCGCACCGGGAATCTATGGCTCGCCGTTGGCTGGCACGCAGCTTTTGATTTTGGTGAAAGCTTCATTTTCTCTGTTCCGGACAGCGGTACCCTGTTGCCGGGACATCTCTCGAACGCCACTCTTCACGGCCCCGCCTGGCTCACCGGAGGCACTGTCGGAGCGGAAGGCAGCATCTTTAGTTTTGTGACCATGGCCGCCGCAGTCCTCGCCATCCACATAGTTTTCCCTGCCCGTAAGTCCTCGCCGACGTAACGGACGCCTTCATAGGCGGGCGCTTTTCGCTTCCTCGCGCTAATGCACCACCTCCGACACCAGCACCAGCCGCACGCTCTGCTTCTTCGCTTCCGGCAGCATTTCCCGCAATGCCTCGAGCGTCACCACGTGCGGGTGTCCGATCGCAATTGCTTCGCCCTTCTCCTTGGCGCCGCGAATGGCGATCTGCAATTGCCGTTTCACTGCGGCTTTGTTTTGCACGTCATCCAAAAACGGCACATTGCGAAACGCCGTTTTCACGCCATCCCGTTTCGCCGTATCGTAGGCTACGGTTCCCGCGGTCGTCCGGCTGTCCACATAAAAAACTCCCGCATCGCGCAACACCGGCATCAATTCATCCATCAGCGCGCCGTTCGAAGTCGCTTGCGAACCTTGATGATTGTTCACGCCATCCGCTTCCGGAACCGACTCCAGCATTTTCGTGACCATGTCCTCGACCTCTTCACGCTTAAGCCCCGGCCGCAGCTCCTGCTGTTCCGGCGTTTCATTCGCTACTGATTGCATCGGCAAATGCAACATCACTTCACACCCGTGCTTTCGCGCTTCTTGCGCTATCTCCTGCGAATGTGCGTGATAAGGCAGAACCGACAGTGTGATCGGAACCTGCAACGCAAAGATGGCATCCGCCGCGCTGCGATCGCTGCCGAGATCATCCAGCAGTATTGCCAATCTTGCCCCGCCTGCCGGCAGATTCTCGTTATTCACCGCCGAACGCGAACTCAAAACTTCCATCTCGATGTGATGCGTCGCCACACCAGCGCTGCGCAATGTCATTCGCGATGAATTCCCGTTCGCTGCCGCAGCATCCACAGTCAGGTGGTGCTGGGTCGCAACTCCTTCCAGTTTTTGCAGCAGCTTGTTCTTAGCAGCGGCGTTGCCGTGCAATCCGATGTATAACTCGTCGGCGCCGCCTCCGGCTATCCCGCTTCTTGCGCGCCGAGTCTTGATCAACGTTCCGTTCGGCGCCGCATCCGACGCGGCTTTTGCGAGTTCCTGCGTTACCTGATGCACTTGCGCCAGTGTCAACCGGCCGGCACGTTGCCGCTTGCATCCCGTCGCGCAGAAACACAAAACCACGCACAGCGCAAAGAATAAAGCTTCGCGCATACCGGCAAAATTAAATTTTACTTTGAAAAAAATTTTCGCGGGCACGCCGCTCAACTTCACGGAAAAATTACGCAGCCTTTTTCGCCGGCGTTTTCAGCAGTTCCACGGCTTTTTTGAAAACTGCGTCTTCCGGAGAAAGCGGTTTGGGTTCCGCGGGCGCCGAGGTCTGCCCGCCGCTCGCCGAAGCATCGTCGTCATCCGCGCCGTCATCCACCGCTGCCGTTTCCTGCCGCACCACTTCTGCCGGCGTCACGCCTTCTTCCAAAATTGATTTTCCATCCGCATTGTAATAATTCGCCACCGTCAGTATCAAAGCCGAGCCGTCGGGAATGGTGATCAGCTTCTGCTCCGAAGCCAGCCCAAACGTCCGTTCGCCAACCACGTCGCCGCGGTGCGCTCCCACCATCGCGGACGCCAGCACTTCCGCGGCTCCGGACGTCGTTCCATCGATCAAAATGGACACCGGCCCCTTCCAGCTTACTTTGTTGGGTTCCGCCGCAAATGTTTGAGCTGAAACAGTCTGGCCGCGCAGCGTGGCCAGATTTCCATTCGAGATGAACAGCCGCGCTACCGCCAATGCCTCTGAGACCGGTCCGCGGCCGCAATTCCGCAAGTCCAGAATTACCTTGTGCACGCCTTGCTTTTCCGCGTCCTGTAGCCGCGCTTTCACTTCATCGGCGCGGCCTGCCTCCAGCGTCGTCAATCGCAACGCCAAAATGTCTGGATCATTTTTCTGGCTCACTATTTTTGCCGGGGCCAGTTTTTCGCGAACCAGGTCCACTTGTTCCGGATCGTTCTTCCCACGCCGGATTACTCCAACTTTCACACCGCTGCCAGGCTGTCCATGCAGCAGATTCATCGCCTGTCCAACCGACATTTCGCGCGTCGTGAATCCCGCTACCGACTCAAAAATATCGCCGCTGCGGATGCCCGCTTTCTCCGCGGGACTGTCCGGCAAAACGGAAACTACAATCACATAACCGTAGCGCTTGCTTAGCGTCAGTCCGGTATCGCCCGGATTGGTGCTGGCCATTTTCTGTTTGTATTCCGTGTATTCCCGCGGCGTCAGGTAGCTGGACTCCGGATCGAGCGATTCCAGCAAGCCGTGCAGCGCTCCGGCCGTCACCAGATGCATATTCGGCTCGTCCACATAGTCTTGCTGAACCTTCTGCAGCACTTCACCGTAAACCGTTAGCGATTTGTACGCGCGCTCCTCGTGCGTCTGCCCCAGGACGTGCCCGAGTCCGGCATAGCAAAATACCACCGCAGAAATTGCGAGGATAACGATGCGAGCAGTCCGGTTCATGCTTGGCCTTTCCTTACAACGGGCTTAACAGCTGGTTTAGCGACGGCACTTAGAAAAGTATACACCGACCTCTCTTTTGACGCGCCTAGAACTGAAAAGGACACTTCGTTTCGCTGCCAAGGGAGAAAATCGACAGAATCCCACGGCAATCGGCCATAACGTTGTGTGTTTACCACACCACCCGAGCCACTGATCGCAAACATCCGTGTAAACTACTGAAAACAAAGATATAACAGTACATCGACTGTGGCGCAAAAGATGCTACGCTAGTACTGTCCCCTATGTTTCAGACGACCGTTCAACACGAAGTCTCAACCGAAGGCGTCGGCCTCCACACCGGAGTTTTCGGCCACGTTCGCCTTCTACCCGCGCCCGCTGACAGTGGCATCGTTTTTCGCCGCGCCGATCTGGATCATTTTCCGATTGAAGCCAGTGGCCGCAACGTGGCCCGCGTCAGCTACGCCACCAGTTTGATGAAACAGGGCGTGCTGCTTTCCACCACCGAGCATCTCCTCGCCGCCATTTACTCGTCCGGGATCGACAACGTCTTCATTGACATTGATTCGATCGAGGTTCCTATCCTCGATGGCTCCGCCGAACCATTCCTCCAGCTTCTCGATCAGGCCGGGGTTCGCCGTCTCCGTCGTCGTCGCCGCTACCTCAAAATCATCCATCCTATTGAAGTCATTGAACAGGATCGCCGCATCGGCATCTATCCCGCCGACGAATTTCGCGTGCAGTGTTACGTCGATTTTCCGCATCCACTGGTCGGCCAGCAGCAAATCGAAATTGTCGTGCTTCCGGACACTTTTCGCCACTTGCTGGCTCGCGCGCGCACTTTTTGCTTTGAGCGCGACATCGAGCCGCTTCGCTCCATGGGCTTGATTCGGGGCGGTTCGCTTGAAAATGCCATCGTGCTCACCAGTGACGGCGTGATGAATGGCCCTTTGCGCTTTCCCGACGAATTTGGTCGCCACAAAGCACTCGATCTGATCGGCGATTTGGCGCTGGTCGGCCTGCCGCTACTCGGCCGCGTCGAAGCCCACAAGGCTGGCCACGCGCTTCATACACAACTGGTCAGCCGTCTCCTTGCCGACTCTTCTAGCTGGGTCATCACCACCGAAGAAAAAAGTTCCGCGGAAAGCCGCGTTCTCGCCGAAGCTGCCGCCGCGGACTAATTTCCGTTCACTAAAATGCTGGTTTTCAATCGGAGTTTTCCGCTTTACATGAGCGGTTCACTGTTCACGTCTGCTCCACCTCCCATGCTGTATCGAATTACGCCACTTTCGTCGGTGAAAAAGTGCCTGACTCCCGAAGTTCCGGGTGTGGCGGGGTCGGCGGCAAGAATATATTTCGTCACCAAGCCATCGGCATCCCGCTGTGGCGCGTAAGAGAAATGGTAGCCGGACTTCACGGGAAGTGCGGTTGCCAGCTGCGCGCTAACCAAATCCGCGTGTGCGCACCTGTCTGTCTCCGATGCCCCAGGTCCAAGACTTGCCAAATCTTTCGGGTATCCGATTTTTGGACATGTACTGGCATAGGTAACCATTGCGACGTTGAATGTTCGCAACGTGCCCACGGCGCTGGCTTCATTCGCCGCCAATTTGGAACGCAGGATGTTGGGAATTGCGATCGCCGCAATAATCAAAATGAAGGGAACGAAAGCCACACCGATGTAGCCCAGGATCAGGCCGGCCATCGCCATTCCGTGGCCCGCAAGCCGGCCGGCTCTTTTCTTGATCTCCGACAGCGCGAGATGCCCCAGGACGATGGCGGCGATTGCAGTAAACGGCCATACGAAAAATAGAATTCCGCACACCATGCTGGCCGTCGCTTTTCCGCTACTCTGCTGCGGACCGTTCCAG
>Ga0137362_10003085_pt1 | contig 11053 bp, 8 predicted proteins | sample MadtaG_2_FD_104801 | JGI IMG/M metagenome (GOLD analysis project Ga0137362, IMG submission 104801) | Vadose zone soil microbial communities from Angelo Coast Range Reserve, California, USA - Mad1_100_16 metaG | ecosystem: Environmental > Terrestrial > Soil > Vadose zone | place: USA: California... | reverse complement strand
ACCGAGGTCGCGTTTGCCGGAATCGTGATTGCCGGTTCCATAGGATTGCCATCCGCGGTGACGATGCTTCCTTGGGAATCGGGATGGAAAGAGCCGCTTCTTGTGTATGCCGTCTCACCCGACGGCAAAGTCACTTGAAAGAAACCCTGGCCACGAATCGCCAGATCCATCGGATTCCCGGTGGAACTGAAATCCCCCTGGGTCTGCACAATTTCTGAAGCCGCCGAGCGTGATCCGAGGCCGATCCGAAGGCCAGCGGCAACCGTGGTTTGCTGGGTGGAGGCAGCTCCCGGCATTACGATGTTCTGATACAGCAAGTCTTCGAACTGCAGACGTCGTTTTCGAAATCCGGCGGTACTCGAGTTAGCGAGATTATTGGCGACGTTGTCCAAGTTCATTTCCTGGGCACTCATTCCGGTTGCCGCCGTGTAGATGGCTCGCAGCATGTCTTTCCTCCCTTGCTTCGCCAGGTTTCCTTTGGCCGGTTAAATCCGCGGCAGTTCGTCGGCCGCAATGCGGTTGAAATCAGAGTAGAAAGCGGTCATAGCGCGCTCGACCATTTCGGCTTGCCGTTGTGCCGAGATCAACCCGACCATCGCGGTCACCGGATTCACATTCGACGATTCGAGCATCCCCTGACGCACCATGCCCTGGTGTCCTAAACTGTTGGTTGCCGACAACGTCCCCGCAGGCGGCGCCGAGTAGTGAGAGCCGCCTGCCGGAGTGAGCTGGGTTTTCGCGTCAAATGAAACTACGCGAAGCTTCCCCGCAACAGCGCCACCGACTGAGACGGTTCCGTCTGGACTGATGGAAACCTCGCCACTGGGCAAATTGATTGGACCGGAAGCGCCAAGCAGGGGATCGCCCGCGGAAGTGACGAGCTGGCCCGACGCCGACATTCGGAAGTTCCCATTCCGGGTGTAAAGCGTCCCGCCCTTGGTCTGTACCGCAAAGAAGCCGGGACCTTCAAGTGCGAGATCGAGAGGGTTCCCCGTATGCTCGAGGTTTCCTTGCGCCATATCGAGACGGGCTCCGTCGAGCACGGCGAATTCATTTACCAACCGATTCCATCCGCTCTGCCGCGTGGCCGAACTCGCCACCAGCATGGAACGAAACGATGGGGTCTGGCCGCGGTATCCCGTGGTGTTCACATTGGCAATGTTGTGGGCTGCCAATTCCAGCGCACTGGCCTGGGTCTTAAGCGCAGTACACGCCGCATAGTATCCGCTGTCCAAGATTCACCTCGCTTGAGGGAAGTGGAGCAAGAGGATGGCCGGTGGGAATTAGAAGGGGTTCATCAGAAATGGGGATTTGGAAAGATAACCAAGAGCCCGAAGCCAGACCGAAAACCAACAGCCGACTTTATCAGTCGCCGCTAATCTGGGGTTGAGAGGTCGCCAAAACCAAAACCAGAGGCTTGCGAGAGCTGTAAGCGAAGGCGTGCAGGAGGCCGATAACAGCGGTGTAGGCAGCAGCAATCCCGAGAGCCAGCGATCCAGCCACCGTGAAGCTAAGTACAACTGCAACCAGCAGATTCCCCAAGTTCGGCCCACTTTCCCGTCAATCCAGCGGCTGCAACGAACGGACTGCATTCCGGGGCTCTAGAATCAACCTTTTGCGGAAAAAAGTTGCAAAGCCCGGTGCGCTTATCACTTTACCCGCGTTGACGCTTGCCGCTGTTTACAAATAAGATACGTGAGTAAAGCTGCGCATCCCCACTGTCAAACATTTCTGGGGACCCGTCCACATTACGAAGGTTCATCATTCCGTCGGACAATGGCCATCAGGGAAATTTCGGTAAGGGGAGCCCGGCAACACAACCTCAAAAATATCAACGTCGAGATCCCTCGCAACACCCTGACCGTGATTACCGGTCTGAGCGGCTCAGGCAAGTCATCTCTAGCATTCGACACGATTTACGCCGAAGGACAGCGGCGGTATGTGGAGACGCTTTCCGCCTACGCACGCCAGTTTCTCGACCAAATGGAACGTCCGGACGTGGACTCACTTGATGGGCTGAGCCCTTCCATATCAATCGAACAGAAAACCACCAGTCGGAGCCCGCGTTCGACTGTGGGAACGATCACCGAGATTTACGACTACCTCCGGCTGCTGTTCGCCTCCGTCGGGATCCCCCATTGCCCCAAATGCGGGCGGGCGATTTCGCGACAAACCGCAGCGCAGATCGTGCAACGCGTAATGGCCCTAACTCCGGAAGACCGGGTCATGGTGCTGGCGCCGATTGTGCGCGGCCGCAAGGGCGAATTCAAACAGGAGATGGAGAAGCTTGCCAAGCACGGTTTCACACGCGCACGGGTTGACGGAGAACTGGTCAGCTTGGAAGACGAGATTCAGCTGGACAAGAGAAAGAACCACACCATTGAAGTCGTGGTTGACCGGTTGCTGGTGAAGTCAGGAATTGAGCAGCGGCTGGAAATGTCCATCACCCTGGCGATGAAGCTGGCGGGCGGGCTGGTGCAGGTAGCGATCGTTGGCGGAGACGAGCAGTTGTATTCGGAGCGGCTGGCATGTCCGGATTGCGGCATTGACGTGCCGAAACTTGAGCCGCGATCGTTTTCGTTCAATAGCGCATACGGCGCTTGTCCGGAGTGCCATGGACTTGGGAGCAAGTTTGATTTTGATCCAGCGAAGATAATTAATGACTGGTCGAAGCCGCTGCTGGCAGGCGCTCTCGGGCCGGGGTCGGCTTCGCAAAATCTCATCAATCAAATCAAAATCGTGGCTGCCGCGTATGGCATTGACCTGGATACTCCGTTTGAGAAACTGCCGGAAAAAATCCAGAACCTGTTTTTTTATGGAGAACCGGAGAAGCGCGGCAAGACTGGTTTTCTGGGGATCTTCGGATATTTGAAGAGCGCGCTGGATGAGTCCAGCTCAGAGACCTATCACGACTGGCTGATGGAGCACATGTCGGCAACGGGGTGTCCAGCATGCCATGGACAACGTCTGCGTCCGGAGAGCCTGGCGGTTCAGGTTGAAGGCATGTCAATCGCAGATTTCACTGCCATGCCGGTCTCGCGAGCGTTGGGAAAGGCAAGGAGCATCAAGCTCGCCGGACGTGAGGCACAGATTGCTGGGCGGATCATGCACGAGATTGTGGAACGGCTGCAGTTTCTCGATGCCGTTGGGCTGGGCTATATCTCGCTGAGCCGTTCTGCCGCCACTTTATCCGGGGGCGAGGGGCAGCGCATCCGGCTGGCAACGCAGATTGGATCGAAGCTGCGCGGTGTGCTCTACGTACTGGACGAGCCCTCAATCGGATTGCACCATCGTGACAATGGACGTTTGCTGCGCGCACTCGAGGAGCTGCGAAATCTTGGCAACACGGTGCTGGTAGTGGAGCACGATGAAGAGACGATTCGGCGGGCCGACTATGTGATTGATCTGGGGCCGGGCGCCGGGCGGCACGGCGGCGAAGTTGTTGCCCACGGCGCACCGGAAGCAATCATGCGGGTGCCGGAATCCCTCACCGGCGCGTATATGTCGGGACAGACGCGGATTGAAATGCGCTCCGAACGGCGGCCGGTGAACGGAAATGCGATTACAGTGCTAGGAGCGCGCGAGAACAACCTGAAAAACGTCGATGTGGCTTTCCCGCTCGGATTGATCAACGTCGTCACCGGAGTTTCTGGATCGGGGAAGTCCACGCTGGTGAATGACATTTTGTATCGTTCGCTGGCCAAGACGCTCTACCGTTCGCGTGAACAAGCTGGAGCACACAAAGCCATCTCCGGAGCGGAAAACATCGACAAAGTAATTCGCATTGACCAGTCGCCTATCGGACGTACGCCGCGATCGAATCCGGCGACCTATACCGGCGTGTTCACACACATGCGCGACCTCTACGCGATGCTGCCGGAATCCCGCGAGCGGGGGTACAAACCCGGACGATTTTCGTTCAATGTCGCTGGAGGGCGCTGCGAAGCGTGCCAAGGGGAAGGGCAGCGGCGGATCGAAATGAATTTCCTGCCCGACGTATATGTGGTTTGCGAAATATGTGGCGGAAGACGGTACAACCAGGAAACGCTGGCGGTGAAGTACAAAGGATACTCGATTGCTGATCTGCTCGAGACCCCGGTTTCAGAGGCGCTGCCAGTGCTCGAGAACATCCCGCAAATCCGGCAGAAACTGCAAACGTTGGTCGATGTTGGATTGGGATATCTACACCTAGGACAGTCCGCGGTAACGTTGTCAGGCGGAGAGGCACAGCGGATCAAACTTACTCGCGAATTGAGCAAGCGGCAGACCGGACGAACCCTCTATCTGCTGGATGAACCGACCACAGGGCTGCATTTCGATGACGTGCGCAAACTGCTCGAAGTGTTGCATCGGCTGACCGATCTCGGCAATACGATCGTGATCATCGAACATAACCTGGATGTGATCCGCAATGCCGACTGGCTAATTGATCTTGGTCCGGAAGGTGGGGAAGACGGTGGGAGGATCGTGGCTCAGGGAACGCCGGAGCAGGTGGCGAAGAACAAGAAATCCTACACGGGACAGGCGCTGGCGGGTTACTTTGCGGCCACCAGCAAGGCTGCGGTCAGTTAAGCGCATGTTGAAATCATTCTTTGACTCCTAGAGACGTAGCTCCGCTACGTCTCTACAAGTCAACTTTCGTGTAAATTCAAGTTATGAGCTCAAACTCAGGATGGCCTGAGGCTCCGCCGCAGACCGCTGACTTAGCGGCAACGGAGCAGGCGCCGGTCGCGAAACAACCTGCTGAAAATCCGCCCTGGAATGGTTGGGATGTGACCCGCATCGGCGTGCTTATGTTCGTTGTGCCCTACCTGATTATTCCGATTACCGCTCTCATTGCACAGCAAGTGTTCTATCGCGGACTGCCCTGGCTAACGGTGGCGCAAAAACCGTGGATCGCGCTTTCGACCCAGTTCGGTTGGTATGCGGTGATCGCTGTGTACATGATCATGTTTGTCGAAGGCAAATTTCATCGTTCCTTTTGGGATGCGGTCCGTTGGGATTGGCCACGACGGTATTGGCCCATGCTTGCGACATTGGGGGTCGCTCTGGTTTCGTTGCAGGGCCTGGAGCGCTTTTTCCAGTTGCCGAAGCACATTCCTTTGGAGGAATTTCTGAAAACTCCACTGGCGGCTTTAATGACAGGTATTCTCGCGGTCAGCTTTGGGCCTTTGATGGAAGAGCTCTTCTTTCGGGGATTTCTGTATCCGGTGGTTGCGCGTAGATTTGGAGTCGCTATCGGGGTTTTGACCACTTCCGTGGGATTCGGGCTGATTCATGCCGCACAGTTAGGGTTTGCCTGGGGACTGGTACTGATCATCTTTCTGGTGGGATTGGTCCTGACTATCGTGCGCGCCAAAACTGGCTCCGTGGCGGCGAGTTTCGTAGTGCATGTTGCCTATAACTCGACGCTTGTCACACTCGGGCTGTTCGCGAGTGCGCATGCGGGCAAGCTGACACACTAGCCGCTGCATCCGACCAGAGCATTCTGCTATCTTGAAATTGATGTCATCGGCACGTGAGGAATTATTGCGCTTGCTGGCCACCAAGTCTTTCCGGCTGGGGGAGTTCAGGCTTTCGTCTGGCCAGATGAGCGATTACTACGTGGACTGCCGGACCACAACGCTTGACGCTCGTGGCGCGCAACTCACTGGGCAAGTGTTTTTACAAGAAATCCAGCGACAGGGATGGAACGCGCAAGCGATTGGCGGGCTCACGATGGGAGCTGATCCGATTGTTGTAGCGGTGGCGTTGACGAGCGGCACTGTGCACGGTTTTCTGGTACGCAAGGCAGGGAAGCAGCACGGCACCGGGCAGAGAATTGAAGGTTTCAGAGAGAAGGGTGCGCGAGTGGTGATTGTGGATGATGTTTGCACGACGGGGTCATCCACGGTTCAGGCCATCGAGGCGGCGCGGGAGTTTGGCTTCGACGTTATCGGCGTGATGTGCCTGGTGGAGAGAGAGGAAGCTGGTGGAAGAGCGAGCGTGGAGAAGGCCGCAGCGCCAGCGCCATTTGTGTCGATTTTTGTCGCGAATGAAGTTAGGAAAGAGCATTTAGCTATCAGCCGTGAGCCATCGGCTGTCAGCTAGCCCGCCCTAGTAGCAAAAACCGCGACTAGAAAGGGGCACCCGGGCGCGTGGTGCCTAAGGCCAACAACCAACGACCAACGACCGATTTTATGATTCAAACTCTTGAATGGACCGATCGCGGCGTGCGCTTTATTGATCAGACCAAGCTGCCGACCGAAGAGACGTATGTCAATTGCAAAACCTACCAGGAAGTCGCGGACGTAATTCGCAATATGGTGGTGCGCGGCGCTCCGGCCATCGGAGTTGCTGCTGCTATGGGCATTGCACTCGGAGTAAAGAATTCCAAAGCCGAGATTCCGGGTGAACTGAAACGCGACTTCGACGAGATTTGCGAGGTAATTGGCAAGACGCGTCCCACCGCGGTCAATTTGTTTTGGGCGATCCGGCGCATGCAGCGAAAGTTCGAGACTCTGCGAGTGCGTCCGGTGACGCAGATTAAGCAAGCGCTGGTTGAAGAGGCGCAACGCATGCATGCGGAAGATATCGCCATCAACCAAGCTATGGGGCGCCACGGCGCCGCGCTGATGCCGGCAAGCGGCGGAGTTCTTACACATTGCAACGCGGGCGCACTGGCTACGTGCGGTTACGGCACGGCACTGGGTGTGATCCGCGCGGCTATCGAACGAGGAAAGAAAATCCATGTATTCGCGGATGAAACCCGGCCGTTCTTGCAAGGCTCCCGACTGACAGCATGGGAGCTAATGAAAGATGGCATTCCAACTACGGTTATCTCCGACAACATGTCCGGAGCGATGATGCGGCAGGGAAAGATTGAAGCCGTTATCGTCGGCGCGGACAGGATTGCTGCCAACGGCGACGTGGCCAACAAGATTGGGACTTACACAGTTGCGGTGTTGGCAAAAGAGCACGAGATCCCGTTTTATGTTGCGGCGCCAATTTCGACCGTTGACCTGGAGACGTCCGACGGCAGCAAGATTCCTATCGAACAGAGAAACCCATTAGAAGTGACTCATTTTGCTGGCAAGGCCATCACTCCCGCAGGAGTGCAAGTGGAGAACCCTGCGTTTGACGTGACTCCGGCGAAATACGTTACTGCAATTGTGACGGAGCGTGGCATTGCTCGTGCGCCCTACGAGCAATCGTTGGTTCGGCTGGTTGGCGAGGATAGCCAGCAATCCGCAACTGGCTAGAGCCTAAAGCCCTTAACCGCAGAGAACGCAGAGGAGCGCAAAGGTCGCGGAGGAGAGCTTTCTGCGCCCTCTTCAGATCTCTATCTCTGCGCCCTCTGCGGTTAAAGGCTCCTGATTTGGTCTTTGCTCCTTACCAAGGTAACTTCTGCCATCGGGATTTCGCCGGACTTTGCGACCTGAATCTACTAACGTATTGCAGGAAGCGTTTGGGCAAAGTGTGTTCTTCGCAAGGGGGAGTTGGATGTCGCAGGTCAGGCAGGAACAGCCGTCCATGCTGGCAAGAGCTGAGGACATTCAAAGGCAAATCCACGATCTGTCGAGCCGTGACATGCAGCTGTGGTCGATTGTCAGCCTGGTCATTCTGGTGCTTACGGGTGGATTTTTGGCGCTGATTGCACCCAATCTGGTGTGGACGCAACGTTTCATTCGGGTCGAACAGAGTTATCTGCCGCAACTCTTCTTTGGGCTTGTCTGCCTCATTGTCCTTTTCAACATATATCTTTTGTCGCAGCGTGTAGCGCTCAACTCGACGCGCAAGGCGTTGATTAGTGAATTGGTCCTGAACGAGCGATTGGAAAGCCTTTCTCTCATTGATCCCCTGACGCAACTTTTCAATCGCCGGGCGCTGAATGAGCTAATTTCACACCAGCTTGCGCGTACCAACCGCAGCGGCGAACCGCTCACTTTTCTGATCTTTGATATCAAAGGTTTCCGCGAACTGAATGCAAAATTGGGGAGCATGGAAGGAAATCGCGTCCTGACGGAGTTTGCCCGCCTGATGAAAAGAGTATTTCGCGGCGGCGACCTGCTGTTTCGCCAGGGCGGAGATGAGTTTCTGGCAGTGATGCCGGACACCACCGAACAAAAAGCGGAGTGTCCTCTGCAAAGACTGCTGAAGTCTCTCGATGAGTGGAATGCGGCGAACGACAAGACCTATCAACTCTCGTTCACATGGGGCATGGCGGCTTATGTTACCGGAAGCAGCCTGGAAGAAGTTTTGCGAACTGTCGACCGCAAGCTGTACCAGAAGATGCACAATCTTGCGCCAGTGTTTTAAGAAGCATTCAGCATTCAGCACTCAGCAGTCAGCCCAACCTCCACAAAGAGCCAACTCTGTGACGGCCGTACTGTTCCGCAATCTCCCAAGTACTTGACCGACTGAGTGCTGAATGTTGAGGCTGCATGCCTTACGCGGCTTCGAGCAGGGCGCAGCGTGCGGCACCCAGCAGCGCAAGTTTATCGTTGGTGATGACCTTGATAGGCATAATTTCCATGAGGTGTTGCATACGGCCTTTGCCCAGGAACGCCTGCAGAAAAATAGGCGTCGCAAGCCTGGCCAGAATTTTGGGGGCGATGCCGCCCGCCAGGAAAACGCCGCCGGTTGCTTTCAGCTTCAGCGCCAGGTTTCCGGCTTCCGCGCCGAACACAGAAACGAAAATATCCAGCGCTTGAGCGCACATGGCACACTTGCTTTCCATGGCTGCCTCTGAGATGGCCGCGGCGGGATCCATCTTGAGCATCTGTTCGGCCAGCCAGTCCGGCACTTTGCCTTTGCCAGTGTCGCGCAAGAACTCAAACACATTCACCAATCCGGGGCCGGAGAGGATGCGCTCGTAGCTTACGTGTCCATAGCGCGCGTGCAGATAGCGGAAGAGTTCGACCTCCAGGTCGTTGAGGGGGGCAAAATCGCAATGCCCGCCCTCGGTGGCGAAGACGTAATGCCGAGAGCCATCCCAATAGAGGCCTCCCTGGCCGAGTCCGGTGCCCGCCGCAATTATGGCCTGATTGCCCTCGCCCTTCCCAGAGCCAGAGACATGGTTCAGAGCAACTAGATCGTCTGGAGACAAAGCGCCAATTCCCCAGCCGGTGGCTTCAAGATCGTTGATCAAGGTTGTCTTCTCAAGACTGAGTTCATCGGCCAGGCGTCGGGATTCGATCGTCCAAGGAAGGTTGGAAGTTTCGACCCTGCCGTTAGTGACTGGGCCAGCGACACCGAAGCAAGCTTGCAGAGGCTGAACCCCCGCAGTCTGTACAAACTCACTAACGATCTTATCGAGGCTGGAATAGCGTCGGCTGGGAAAGATGGTTGCTGAGACTAGGTTGAATTGGCCATTCTGCACATCAAAGAGGGCCAGTCTTGCGTTGGTGCCTCCGATGTCGCCTGCCAGAATCATTTGTCGAAGTTCCTCCAGTGCCGTCCGTCGCGCTCGAGCAGTTCGTCTGCATCTTTCGGTCCCCAACTGCCGGCGGGGTAGTTCGGAAAGTTTCGTGGTGGCAGAGCTTTCCAGACATCCAGTACCGGACTGACCACGCACCAGCCCGCCTCGACCATATCGGCACGTTGAAACAAAGTAGCATCGCCGATCATGCAGTCGTGCAGCAGGCGTTCATATCCGGTGCTGGGCTGAGTGCCGAAGTAATCAGCGTACTTGAAATTCATGTCCACTGCACCTAAACGCATAATGGGGCCGGGAACTTTGGCGGCAAACTGGAGAGAGATTCCTTCTTCAGGCTGGATGTGAAGTACAAGTTGGTTGGGCATCAGATTCTCGACCGGCGTATCGCGGAACAGGACAAACGGCGCGCGGCGAAATTGAATTACTATTTGCGTAGTCTGGGCAGCGAGGTGTTTTCCGGTGCGCAGGTAGAAGGGAACATCGGCCCATCGCCAATTGTCGATGGCAAGCTTCATGGCGACGAAGGTTTCGGTGCGGGAATCAGGGGGAACATCCTCTTCATTTCGATAGCCAGAGACGCGATGGGCGTCTTCGATCCCGGGGCCGTATTGGCCGCGAACAGTGCGGCTTAAGACATCCTCTGATGAGAGGGGCTGAATAGCATGCAGAATCTTGGCTTGCTCGTCCCGAACTGCGTCGGCCCTAAAGGAAACCGGAGGCTCCATCGCAGTGAGGCTGATGAGTTGCATGATGTGGTTCGGAACCATGTCGCGGAGCGCACCCGCAGAGTCGTAGTAACTCCCGCGTGACTCAACGCCGACGGTTTCGGCGACGGTGATTTGCACGTGATCAATGTAACGGCGGTTCCAGATCGGCTCGAAGATTCCATTGGCAAAGCGAAAAGCTAAAATGTTCTGGACCGTCTCTTTCCCAAGGTAGTGATCAATGCGGTAAATCTGTTTCTCGCCGGCGAACTTGAGCAGTTGCTGGTTCAGGGTCTTGGCTGAGTCGAGATCGTGGCCAAAGGGTTTTTCGACGATCACCCGCCGCCAGTAGTGGTCATTCTCTTCCATCAGCCCGACGCAGGAGAGCTGTTCGACAATCGGGCCGAAGAAATTGGGAGCGGTCGCCAGGTAAAAAAAATAATTGCCGTGGGTAGAGTGTTCCTGGTCGAGCTTCTCCAGGGTGGTTTTCAACTGGGAATAAACATTCTTGTCGTCGAACTCGGCGGTGATGTAATACAGACGGCGGGTGAACCACTCCCATATGTCGGGATCAACTTCGCTGCCCGCGTAGTGGCGAATGTCGTCGGCGAGTTTGTTGCGGAAGTCGTCGGTGGACATGGGGCTGTGGGCGATGCCAACGATGGCGAACTCGCGGGAAAGAAGCTCGGCCTTGGCCAGGTTGTAGAGCGCGGGAATGAGCTTGCGGCGGGTCAAGTCGCCGGCGGCGCCGAAAATCACCATGATGCAGGGGTCGGCGGGACGGCCCGGGGTGCGCTGTATGCGAGGGAGTACTTCGGCTTCTGCCATTGCGATTTTCTCCGTCAGGCGGTCTTTTTTCCGGCTACTGGTTCAACATGTCCGCCAAATTTTTGCCGCATCGCGGAAAGGACTTTCTCGGCAAAAGTGTGTT
>Ga0137362_10003083_pt1 | contig 11055 bp, 13 predicted proteins | sample MadtaG_2_FD_104801 | JGI IMG/M metagenome (GOLD analysis project Ga0137362, IMG submission 104801) | Vadose zone soil microbial communities from Angelo Coast Range Reserve, California, USA - Mad1_100_16 metaG | ecosystem: Environmental > Terrestrial > Soil > Vadose zone | place: USA: California... | reverse complement strand
TGGCCTGGGATACCCAATATGCAGTCGCCATCTCGAACAGAATAGGAGGGGGGTTCTCATCTTTCGCCGTCGTTGGCCTTGCAGGAAATAATCGCTCTCGCAAAAGCAGCTTTAATTCTGCCCACGAGCGCGTCCTCCTTGCTCCATTAGTAACACGGAAGAGCGGGCGGAAAGCCATGCGAGCTACCATCTGAGCAACGCGACCTCTGCGGCCATTCCCGGACCCAACGCGATCATCACTCCCCAGTCACCTGGTCGTGGATCACCGTTACGCACTACCTCATCCAGAACAAACATTACAGTGGGCGATGACATGTTCCCGTAGTTTCGCAACACTAGACGGGAGAAGCGCAGTTGGTCGTCGGTCATGCCGAAGTGCTTCTGAACGTTGTCAATTACTTTGCGTCCGCCGGGGTGAACAACCCAGAAGCGGATGTCCGATTGGGAAAGGCCATGCCTTCGCAGCAACTGCTGGAGCGCCGTTTCGATCATGGGACCGGCGAGATGCTGGATCGACACCCCGAGTACGATTCGCAACTTGCCATTGCAATGTTGAAGTCCAACCTCTTCGATCTGTTCTGTATCAAGGAACGTCTCGAAGTCAACAATTTTCGGATAAGATCGATCGGTTTCATCTCCTTCACCTAACAGAAACGTGGCAGCGCCATCAGCGCAAATCGCATTGCCGACAACGGTCTCAAGAGTGTTATCGACGTAGTAGCAGGCGGAGCAAATCTCGACCGCCAGCATCAAGGCCAGCCGGCCCGGGTTCGCACGAACAAAATCTGTCGCCCGCTGCAAGGTGGGAACCGCACCTGCGCAGCCTAGACCCGTGATCGAAGCTCTCTGAACGTTCTTGCGGAACCCCATGTGCGCGATGAGGCGGCTACCCACGTCCGGGCATGAATAGCCTGTGCAGGTGCAAACTGCCAGGAAATCCACATCCTGCACGGTTCTTCCAGCCGACTCCAGGGAATGCAGAATCGCGCGGCACCCTGTTTTCACTGCACCCGAGAGATAACGCTCGTTCATCTCATCGGAGGTTTCTTCACGATTCGGGGTGCCGCCAAAAAAGAAGTGGCGGTATTCAATGTCGCTGTTCAGGAAAATCTTCCGAATGCGCTCGCTCTCGTAACCAGCAGCGTGGAAGCTCTGCTCTTGCGTAAGCCGAATCGGCGGATTTGCCGTTCCAATTCCGAGGATTTGTGGAGAGCTCACTGTTTCTCAGCCAATTCTTGCGAGGAATCAGTGTTGCCGTCGTGAGCTTGGGCTACGAGCTCCGCCTCCAGTTGAGACTTGAGGCTGCGGCTCGCCTTCTCGAACTGAGCTTTAGCTCGGGCGACATGCCCCAGGATTGTGGGCAGCCGCTTTGGTCCCAACAGCAGCAATCCGAGCACAAGCATGAAGAGGATTTCCGTTCCGAACCCCACGATTTACTCCTTCACTAGGCTCTGATCGTTAGCCACGATAGATACTGCGGCAGCCGGTTTTTCCTCTTCGGCTCGAATAGCCGCCTTGAAGCCGCGGATACCTTCTCCGATGCCTTTGCCGAGTTCCGGCAACTTCTTGGGCCCGAAGACGAGCAGGGCAATTCCAAAAATGATCAACAGATGCATAGGTTGAAACAGTCCTTCAAACATAGATTCTCCTTGAACCGCAATGGCAAGATCATCGAGTGGCAAAAATGCAGGTGCTGTGACTCCCAGTTTCCGACCACAGCACCCGCCAGTGTTGCAGGGGAGAGATACCAACAATCCCGGCATCTCAAACCTGACGTATTAGCGAAACGGAGCAATGTACCAAGCGTAGTAAGTTCCCAATCCGCTGATCACAACAACAAACCAAAGCACAAATTCTGCCCGCATCCATCGCTTCCAATTTCTGAAGCGCAACGACACCGGAACAACATCAGTGCCCGCCACCAGGATGATATAAAGTCCCAGAAGCTCTGCCGTTATTCCTAGGGCCGCATGAACCATCGGCGCAGCATAGTACGACTTATGAATGACCCTGGGAATTGTTGGCCTCACGTGTCGAAACGAGGGCCACATGACCAGGCCGATCATCAACAAGTTCAAGAGAAGCACCGTCGTCTGACAAATACCGTGTGCTCTGTAATACTTTTGTTTTGCAAGAACGACCCCTACAACCAGTGCCGCTGCCATCACCAGCTGCACCACGAGGTTGATATCAGCCTCGAAGGGGGCGCCGGTCACAAGGAATCCTTTCACTGGCAACGAAAACACCACAACCAATCATCAGCTCCATCCACCTGTTAGTAACCTGCAAACTCTTCTGTCCGGATGTCGTCTTCATCCACCGCGGCTTCAACCAGCGTTTGTCGTGCCGCAGCGACCATCGCTGGTGGTCCGGCAATATAAAAGATCGGGCCTTGCAGCTTGCCTACATGCCTGTGAAGCATTTCCGGGCTGATGTGTCCTGTCTCGCCCTTCCATTCCGCGCTATTGCCGTTCAGACGCGTGAAAGTCGGAACAAAGGAAAACCGAGGATTTATTCGGTCCAGATTCCAGAGCGCATCAATGAACGCGGCGTCTTCGAGCCGGCGGTTCGCGTAGAACAGAATGATGCGGTGGTGAAGCCCTTTCCTTTGCGCGTGAGAAGCGATGCTTAGGAACGGAGTAATGCCGATTCCACCGGCCAATAGGACAGCAGGTCTGCCTGTGTTGTTGTGAAGAATGAACGATCCCATCGGGTTCGCCATTTGGACCTCTGCACCTACCGGCAGGGAAGACAAACGTCGCTTGAACTCTGTATCCCGCATGCGAGTGGCGACCATGATCTCCCCGTCGGACGGATCGCTGGCAATCGAGAAAGTATGTGTAAGTCTCTGTGGCGTCTCCCGCTCAGGACTTACAAGGCTCAGGTCAATCGATTGCCCTGCTCTGAATACAAAATCGGGCGGTTTCTCCAACTGAAACGCCATGGTGCCTTTCGCAACGTCTGTGCGCCCAAGTAGTTTGCTCGGGTAGCCAATAACCGTAGTCGGCAATTGAGCTTGCGTGTTGTCCGTGCTGGATGGCATCTGGTTCCCTCGGCTACAGATTTGAAACTCGAAGCTATCGTCCAGCGACGCATTGGATGTTGAAGCTCACGCGCGTGCCGGTCAGGAACAAGTGGCTCCATGAGCATCCCGCAGCGGCCTCTGTTCGCCTGACAGCTTGTCCCGGTAGCTCTTTCCTCAATCTCCATATGTCGCAGGCGCCGCCAATTCAGGCTTAGTCTCCACGGGTTCTGAGACCACCCACAATCCATCGCCATTCAACACATAAATAAAATTGCGCTCGTCTTGGAGCCACTTGACCACACCCGTAAACTTTTGTACGACTCGTGGAGCCGCAGGATTGGACAGATCCCAAAGTACGAGGTCATCGTTAGAGGTGCTGCTCCGCGTCGGGAGCATCTGGCTTTCAGCAATGATTGCCAGATTGCCAGTCACGTTCATCCTGCTCGACGCAGCTGGATTCGGCCAGGAGATTACTCCAAGAGTTTTCGCTTGCGATGGTTTGCTGACATCGATAATCGAGACACCCTCGTCTTTCGAGTGCTGCACATAGAGGTAGTACTTGTCGTCCACTTTTCTCTGCATCGCCATATCAACGACTGCGAGCCCGCTGAATGAAATGTGAGCGACTACTTGGGCCTCGTTCTCGGGCTTTTTCATCTTGTGTTCCTTGGCCGACGCACTGCCAACTGAGACCATCAAGACGGTCATAAGAAGGGTTACCAGGTTCAGCCTGACGTTCACTAACGCGCTGGTTCTTATCCTTTGCATCATTCGCCTCCTGCGAAAGAGTCTCACTAGAGATAACCGGTTTTCTGCTGTTTCTATTCCCCTCGGCGCAGAATGCTGCTATCGATCGATTGGGCTACTTGTTTGCCCAGAGTCTTGCCGGCGATGTGGTCAGTGCGGAAGTGTTGCCCCGCGTAAATACGGCTCAGTCCCGCTTCCTCCGCCGCTGCCGAGAAGCTGGTGAAATGGCGCGTTACTCCTGCCAGCGATTCGGAAGTCACATCAAAAGTGAACTGATCGCCAAAGTAGAAGCCCAATACGGTCGCGCCGGCTTTGCTGATTGCGCTGTGTGCTCCGGGGTACGAAGGATCGGGAGCGGTCTTCGTGCTCAGTGGCAGCCATGTTGGGTTCGGGTCGGTCAGCGGATTTCCGTCAGTGTCCGCAAATTCCACTGCCGTAACTGGCCGCCAAAAGTTGTACGTGTATTTGGCGTCGAAGAAGGCGATCGTGGTGTCGGCGAGGCTGATATTAAGCAGAGCAAAGAGCCGGGCGCTGTCCTCGAGATCGAGGTGATGCGAAAGCGCGGCCGTTTGTGCGATTTCATTCCAAAAATCCTGGATATTGCCATTCCAGAATTTCCCTATCTCAGTTTGTTCCACGGTTCGGGTTGTGCTCGTAGCGAATCCAAGGTCTTTGACTTCATTGAATACTTCGGTATAAGTGGCGCTGGTCAGTGTCGGAGGAGGAGCGGGGCGAAACTCGTCGGCCCGCGACAATGCAAACGGAGTGACTTGGGGCCACTGAGTAAAATCCGCCGACGCGAAGTTCGGCGGCGTCAACTGATAGTCTCCCGGCTGGGTTCCCGGCACATATGACGGTGGCGTTACATTCGTTCCGTCGGCGCTACGCGCGGCCAGGAGTTGGACGGCAACTGCCTGCCCCACAGATATTCCCTGGGCTGTCCGCTCGTTACCAGGAAGCTGCGCGAGGTCTTGCTGAAGCTCAGTGTCTAACCATGCCTGAAATGCAGGATATAGAAACAACAAGACATCATGAGCTGCCTGATCGACAGCAGCTATCTCGGATGCCTTCCTTGGAACATTTGAAAGGCGCACAAGATAGGGACTGAACTTTGGGTCGATATTGTTGATCGCGTCGTAGATCGCGGCGTGCAAGATTGCGAAATTTCGTGTTGAGTGAATGGTAGCCGGCTGAGCGCCAGGCGTGCGAACGATCGCGAGAAGTGTTTTATTCCACTCGATGACAGCGTTGATCGATGGTACTGCATATCCTTGTTCGCCTTGCGCTGCTTTCGCAGGGGCAGTAACCTGCAGGCAAGCTCCGATTAATGCGAGTGTAATCACGATCCTGGACATACTGTGTAACCTCATTGTGGTTTTTGCGAAGGCAGGTGGTTGAGGAGGTTGAGAACGCCACCATGCTTTCGCCTTGCATATCTCTAAACTGAAACGGCAGGGGAAATATTCCGGGATGGCAGTAAAAAGTTGCTGAACCTTTGCAGGTACAAAAATGAAAAGCCCCACTGATGCAAAGAGTGGGGCCAACTAGGTTAATTGTGTAGCTCTGTTAACACCACAGACGCAGATCTACCCGGAGCAGCTGACAATCGGTTAGCTGGTTCCGCGCTGAGCCGCATCCGCGTCTGCTGCCAACTGAGTCACGAAGTCAAAGAATGCTTTTGATTGGCCAACGAAGACATTCATGTTGATGAAGCCTTGGAGAGCCACGGTGGCTGCATTCTTAGTCGCGGTTGGACGAATGATCGAGCAAACTGGTAATTTCCGACTGAGGAATGCAGTCGGCTCCGGCATGATCAGGTTGGACTGCAAGTCCTCGCCAACCGGTGGGACAGCCGCATTTGTCAAATCGGGAAAGAACACAGAAAAGCCAGTAACCGGATCAATGATATTCGCCGTCGAAGGAATCGCATTGCCGGCCTTGTCGTGCCAGGTCTGGAAGTGCATAATTTCCGTTCCGCCAATGCTGAGCAGGATGCGCAGGACCTCCACACTCGACACTCTCTGCGCAAGGCCAGGGTACATACTCGCGCCGCCAACTTCGATATCTGCGAAGTGAAAGCCCGCCGTGTTCGCAATAGCTTGAAGGAAATCCCCATTATTCAGATCGTCATTTGTCCGCGGGATCCCCGGATGCGTGTTGACAATTAGGCTCGGCACTGCCGGCTGAAATTTGTCGCCCAGGTCCGGATTGCCAGTGCGGCTGCGATAGCGAGTCCACCAAGTCGTGTCCACTGTGAGTTTCCTCAGGTCAGTAAGCCTCGCAAATTGGTTCGCGCCGGTTGCCTTGCTGCTACTGTCTAATGTGCGGAACTGGTCTAGGCTTACAGGGGCTGCGCCTTTCGACACCAAGTAAGCGTTGATAAACGTTTCGTGAGTCAATTCATCTTCCGTGTTGTCGTGGATGTATTGATTCATGTCGCCGTCGAGCTGCAGAACCGCATTGGTGTAAGGCGCATTTCCCCCCGTCGGTTGTGAGGGATACCCTGGAATTTGCTGACTTGCGATGGTGGAGACTTCATTGTCCTGGGTTCCTGCAAGTTCCTGGTACTGCAGCCAGAGGTCGGTTTCAATAATTTCAGCCGCTGCAAGCCAGCGCAGGATGGCTGCATCGCCGCGTGTGAGGCGGCTATTGCTTGATTGTGCCAGGGCCGACGGGACATTTTCCAAAATCGCAGCGCCTGCTGTTACGGCAGCTCCAGCCACCACGGTGTTTCTCAGGAATGAACGCCGGTTAAACGCCTTCTTCTCAGAAGAGGAGCCGTCTTCTCCGGAAGCTTGGTTTGACTTCGAGGGTATACGATCTGCAAGACTTCTGAACTTCATAATAATTAACTTCCTTTGCTCATTAGGATTTGGTGCGACTTGCCCGAAGCTTGTTGATGGTTCACGTATTGACTCCACTTAGAAACCCACCGAGATGCGCCGCAAGTCCGATAGCAACAACTCCAAGTAGCTCAATGGGAATGCGGAAGTCAGGGAGAAGCAACGGTTCGGCTCTACGCGTCCGCCAGTGGAGCCACCACGAAGCAATTACCAGCAGCGCCGCAATCGACGCCGCGATAACGTGCAGAAGCAAAAGACCTTTGAGCCTTTTGCCATCGAGAGCAAACTGCCAAGCTAGAAGACCTGTCAGGGCTGCGGGAATTACTGTCGCGGCAGCAATGGACAGGTTCAAATAGGCGGCGCCGGCAAGCTGGGAGGTACGTTTCCCGCGTGACAGCAGATCCAATCCAACTCCGGTTATAAAGAGAGCAATCGGAAAATGGATAAGCACGACGTGCTGTGCATGCTTGGCCAGCAGAATCGTCCGCAGATCGAAAGGGTTCACCATATTCGCATTAGTCCAGTCTGTTAAGGTCGACCTAAGGACGATCGTTTATTGAACAACGATCTTTCCCACCATCTTGGGGTGAATGCTGCAGTAGTAGGCGTAAGTGCCGGCTTTGGTGAACGTGTACGAATACTTGTCATCCGTGTCCAAGGCCTTGGACTTAAACAATCCGTCATTGCTGGCAATCACGTGTGGTACGTCGTCCTTATTTATCCAGGTCACTGTGCTGTTCGCCGGCACAGTGAGCGTGTCCGGGCCAAAGGTAAAGTTATCCACATGCACTTCCATGGACGCCGTCTGGGTGTCCTCGCTCTTCGCCCGTGTCGGATGCAGAATCACAACCGCGGCAAGTGCCAGTGAAAGCGCAACGATCGAGCCGGCAAAGAACAGTTTTCTCCTCATGAATTGCCTTCTCCTGTGATTTAGTTAACGAACCAAAGAGGACACAGCCCTTACACGAGGGACGAGTCCACCACCGCAAGCGCGTGTCGTCCCTGCACGTAATTGACATCGGTGATACCAAGCACACTGCGCAATTGTTCCGCGGGAACCTTCATTGGCCCCGGGCCTTCAGCTTTACCCGGCGCGGGCTGGGGAAATGCCGTCGAGAACGCAGTGTGGAAGGTCACGTTGCCTTCGACTTTTTGCATAGTTTGGTGGATATGTCCGTTGAGGACAGTCACCGAGCCAAATTTCTTCAAGTACGAAAGCGCTTGGGCGCTGTCGTCGGTCCCCCAACCCCATTCCGGATAGACCGTCCAGAGCGGGATGTGCGCAAAGACCACAATGGGCGTGCTGTGTTTCAGGTGCGTCACATCATCTTCTAGCCACTCCAGCTGCTCGGGTCCAAGCGTCCCTAAACCGCCAGCCTTGAGATTCATCACGTTGACCAGGCCGACGAAGTGGACTCCATTCTTGTCGAAGCTGTACCAGCCTTGTCCTTTGGAGTTCTTCGCGTAGCGCTCGCGGAACATGGCGCCCTCGTCATTGAGAACGTCGTGCTCTCCGGGCACGAAAAAAATCTCTTTATTAGTAGCTTTCAGAATTTGGTCCACATTGTCGAATTCTGACGGCTTGGAAAGATGGCTGATATCGCCGGTGTGCAAAATAAACTCCGGCTGCTCCGGAAGAACATTGATCTTGTCCACCGCAGCTTGCAACGTTGCGATCACGTCGGGATTGGCGGGCTTGTTGAATCCCATGTGGCTGTCGCTAATCTGCACGAATCTGAGTTCTCCCATTTTGTGGGACTTCATCTCCGAGCCCATCTGGGCAGCCAGAGCGCGGGATGTCAGAACGCCTCCCTGAACTACGCAGACGGCGCCGGCGCCGGCCCAAGCCATGCACTTAAGAAAGCCACGGCGGTCGATTCCGTCATTATTATGGTCGTGCTCGATGAATCCTCCGGCTTTCGGATCCAATAGGTTCTTTTTCGCCATTCCTTTTCCTCCGCTTCGAAATGCAGTCCAAGCAACTGCTGGGAATCAGGCGACGCAAACCGCTACGTCAGGTTGGATTCTGGCTCGCGTCGCCTGTCAGGACGTGTTACACCTGCATAAACCAGAGCCGGTCAGGTTTTATTCCAAGGCGAGCAACTTTGTATGGAACCAGATGTGCGGGAATAAAATGCCAGTGGCGGGGGTTAATACATAGAGGCCTACGAACAGGAACGTGCTAGCGCCAGAGGACAGAATTCGGTTTGAGCAACTGGTGTTGCCGCATCTGGACAGCGCCGCCAACTTGGCTCGATGGATGCTTCGAAATCGTGCCGATTCCGAAGATGTAGTCCAAGAAGCAACGCTGCGCGCTTTCCGATTTTTCGGGCGTTTTCACGGAGGAGACGCGCGCGCCTGGTTGCTGCAGATTGTTCGCAACACTTGCTACACGTGGCGGGGAAAAACCGACCGGCCGAATTGATGACCGAATTCGATGAAGACGTCCACCAACTGCCGGCCGCTAACCCCGAGACCCTGGCCAGTCAGGCGGACGAGCGGCAGCGCTTGACGCTGGCATTGGAGTCGTTACCCCCGCGCTTCAGAGAGGTGCTCGTGCTAAGGGAATTGGAAGGGTGTTCTTACAAAGAGATCGGGGAGATTACCGGAATTCCGATTGGCACGGTTATGTCCACTTTATCCCGGGCGCGCGAGCGTTTACGGCAAACTCTCACCGTAGCTACTGCAAAGGAGGCATTTTGAGCTGCGAACTCGCACAAACGACAATTCACGGTTACTTTGACGGAGAACTCGATGCCGTGCGGTCCGCAGAATTCGAGCGCCATCTGGAGCGCTGTGCGGAATGCCAGTCCGCTCTCGCAGACATCGAGTCTTTACACACACGAATTCAGCAAAGCAACATATACGAGCAGGCCTCGCCTGATCTGCGTAATCGGATTCGTAAGCAGATCAAGCAGGCTGCGGGCAGGACAAGCGCTACGCCGGAATCCTCGCGGATAAAATGGTTTCTTGCGCCAACGTTCGGTGCTTTAGCTGCAGCAGCAGCCGTAATCACCATTATGTTTTTTGTAGTCCAACCGCGCACGCAGTCAGCGCGAATTACCGCCGAACTGATTGATGCGCATGTGCGTTCATTGCAGCCTGGACACTTAATGGACGTACAGTCCACCGACCAACACACGGTGAAGCCCTGGTTTGATGGCAAACTCGACTTCATCCCACCGGTGTCCGACTACTCCGAACAAGGGTTTCCTTTAGTAGGCGGGCGCCTGGATGTGGTTGACGGGCACAATACGGCGGCATTGGTTTATTCCCGCCGCAAGCACTTCATCAACCTTTTCGTCTGGCCTTACCGTGAGAAGGAATTCAACTCTGACAATTCGGGTTCACGCCAAGGCTACAACTGGGTTTCATGGCAAGCCGGCGAAATGCGTTTTTGCCTGATCTCTGATGCTGCGGCCTCAGATCTTCGCGAGTTGAAAGACCTCATACATCCGTAGTCGCGCGCAACCACGACTGTCATCGGGGGTCGGGGCGCAACGACTGTCCACTAGCTGTCCAATAACGATTCCCTCCGGTCCTTTACCAAGGCTTCCGAGAGCCACCCGCGTCTAGGGACCAAGGATGCTCATGCGGCTGCGCTAATCGCTCAGTTGGGCCCGGACGAATTCCTCGTCACCGGAGTGGACGCCAGCATTAGTTTCCATCCGCCCGCAAAGTTACCCTGGATGCGCAGCGAAATCATCACCGCTGAACAAGGTGCGTATCAGAACGGTAAAATGGAATTTAGCCTTGTAAAACAGACCCCTTTTAGACCCCCAATAAGCGTTCCAAGGTATTCTTTGGCGTGCTTCACCGCGCCACTCGTGTCCGTGATTTCAATTGCTTACCAGTTGCAGTCGCACTCATAACCCAAAGGTCGGTGGTTCAAATCCACCCCCCGCAACCAAAACTCCTTTTTGCTTCTTCTCGTTACGACCACCCGTCAAAACGGTCGTTGCCCTCTTCTATCTTCTTTTTGGGGGTCTGCTAGTATCAGCGCCCAACAGTGTGATTCTCGCAAGTGTATCAAGCACAGGCTGTTGAATCGGAATGGTCAGGCGCGACCTTTGGGAATTGCACACAACGAAGTTGAACACGTGCCTGATCTCTATCGCTGATGTGAAGGTGTCAGACTTCCCACAAGCGCGTTTCTGGCCAACCGGGTAGACAGTGATCGTTCGCTGGACACAAGCGAGTTTCCCAGTAACTCATCCAACGCATGAGTGCTACTGTTGCTATGCTGCTGCGTGTTCGAGCGTAAGTAAACGGCAATTACAACAAGGTGCATGCCTCGCTAAAGTCGAGCCGAGGGCACCGCGGCATGAGCGTCGCAGGGTCGCCGTAGCCGATGTTGCAGAGAAAATTCGATTTCACATGTCCTTCAGGGAAGAACTCCTGCTCGCAGGACTCACATTTGTCAGCCGCAAAGAACTCCTC
>Ga0137362_10003077_pt1 | contig 11067 bp, 6 predicted proteins | sample MadtaG_2_FD_104801 | JGI IMG/M metagenome (GOLD analysis project Ga0137362, IMG submission 104801) | Vadose zone soil microbial communities from Angelo Coast Range Reserve, California, USA - Mad1_100_16 metaG | ecosystem: Environmental > Terrestrial > Soil > Vadose zone | place: USA: California... | reverse complement strand
TAGGTCGTCTTTGTCGCGATAATGGAGATAGAAAGTGGACCGGCCGACTGTCGCGCGGTCCAGCACTTCCTGCACCGTGATTTTGTCGATCGACTTCTCCTGCATCAACGCGACTAGCGCATTACTCAGCAGGCTGCGCGTGCGCCGGATGCGCAGGTCAGGCTTGCGTCGTAGCTTGCCATTTTTCCTCTGCTTGGCAAGCCCTATGGGTAACGGAGAGCGCTCATTGTTGGACATCGGCGACCTTTTTGTTCAGCAACTCGACCAATTTCACTCACTGCTATCGACTCTGCTTCGTTGCCTCGCTACAGTGCACATAGCACGGCGGCTCTCGAGGGCACAAGCAAAAAAGGAGAGAGAACATGAATCGAATTCGCTTACTTGCAATCGGCAGTCTGTTGTTAATTGCGCCACGCATGCTGGCGCAACAAACCGCACCGACCGGCGAGCCCGCAAAAGGCGCCGCCCAGGGCGTCGTCCTGCCAGACGTCGGAGATCAGTTGAAGGTGCTGACCCAGAAGCTTGGTCTCTCCGTCGATCAGCAGCCCAAAGTCAAAGCCATCCTGCAGGAACTGCATGATGCCTCGGTGAAGCTCATGCAGGACGGAAGCACGGCGCACGAAAAGCTCCTGAGTAAGGTCAAGCCTTTGCGCATGAATGCCGACAAGAAGATCCGCGAAATCCTGAGCGATCACCAGAAGAAAAAACTCGATCAATACTTGCAGGGCCCGCACTCGGAGATGCATGGCAACCTGAGCGGAGCAACGCCTCCGGCGACAGGGAAACCACAGTCTTGAAGAGATCGACTTCAAAGCGCGTGAACGGCGCCAACTCGCTCTGTCGAATCCAACAACTTGACCGATTATAGCGGCACAGATCGCGCCGGAAACTCGGCAACGTGCACCACGACCGTGTCCGTCCCACACGACCAAGGGAATTAGTTCCGGAGCGGCGACACGACGACGGGACCAATCAGCGGCACATCTACGTTTGTGCTTGCGAAGAGGGTGATTGACAATCTGGATGGCGTGCAGACCGTGGGCGCGCAGCCATTTTCGATCGTTCACAGTCGGCTTGCCGTCCGTGTCGCTGAATTTGCAATCTTCAGCCGACGTGTGCATAGCAAAGCGTGTGGGCAAATTTTCCACCATCCGATCATTCAAACGACTCACGCGAAACGAGGGAACAAATTAGGGAACATTAACAGTTCCTTGCTGTCCTCTATGCGGCTTTTTGCTCCACCATGTTCCTCGTAAGTGCTTGAAATTCCGTCTCGGATTACATTCGACTCCCACACGCTTCCGCCACATCCATTGCATCTCCCTGAAAAAGATGGTTGCCTGCACTGCATCGTCGATAGGGAGCGAGCGCAGGCACTCACCTACGGGGTGAACTTTTCCTATTTTCTTCGTGGCTGCGGAAACCGCTTGCAAGTTTCGACAAACCGGCGCATGGAAACGATCATTACGACACGGTATGCATTCGAACGAAGAGAAGCTCAACGTGCCGCGGTGATCGGGATGATTCCCGTCCTTTCCTCGTGCGGCAAGGCGACGCCGTCGCGAAAAGCAACAAATCTGCCAGAGGTCGCCGCGACGCGCTCGCCCGGCACCAGGATGCCCGCCAGGTTGAGGGGGTCGGCAGCGGAAACGGCGACGGTCTCGCCCGAGGGCGGGAGGTTGCGCAGCGCGCGGAGAGATTCCACGGCGACCGGCAGAGCGAATTGTTCTCCGAGAAAGCCGCTGACGAATCTTCCGCCGCGGACTTCTCCGCGATCCTCGAGGCGCCGCAAAGTGATCAGCAGCTCCCGCCATACGGGCAGCAGGGTCTCGCGCCCGAGCACGTCGCGGAAGACCACGCCGTAACGGCGCAAGAGCATCCAGCACGTCGCTTCCAGCACACGCGCGCGATCTACCGTTTCGCCAGCGTACAGCAGCGACCAGCGCCCCGCGCTGTGCCGGGGACGTGCGCTTCGCCCCTTCCCCTGTCCGGCTCGGCGCTTGGGATCGATGAGGGCGCGGAGATTGTCAAAGCCGTCCGCAGTCAACATACCCGCCGCGACGAGCTCCCAGAGCGCAGTCTCCACTTCGGCCTTCAGCTTGCCTGTGCCGCGCACGATATCGGTGAAAAACGATGCCCCACAGCGGCGCAGAAACTGCACGACCGCTTGCGCATCAGGGCTCAGCCCAAGCGTTGTTTCCTCGCCTACCTCGCGGCGCGGCGTCATCCAGTCCGCATCCTCCCGCACGAAGAAGGCGATGGGCGCGACGCTGGTGGGCACGACGCGCCGTTTGCCCTCCGCCGCAAAATCGAGGATTGCCGGATGAGGGGAGAGCCTTCCCCAGCCAACGGCACCCGTGAGGCAAAGCTGGTCGAGCGTCGTAGGGTCATATCCGCCGATGCGTCGCGCCAGTAGGTGGCGTTCCCAGGCATTTGCGGGCGCCTCGAAACCCTGAAGCTGCTGCAGCGCTTCAAGCGCTCCCCTCTCGCCTAAAAGTTGCGTGCCCGGCGCTACATGCTGCCAGCGCAAGAGCCACCGCATGAACTCCGCTGGGGTCACGGGCTCGATCTGTCTCCGCAGCGTCCCCAGGGTCAGTCGATGGATACGCGCCAGGAGGCGCCTATCACACCACTCGGTTTCGTCGTCGGCAGAATCCGTGAAACGCCCGCGCAGAATGGAGCCGCTCGCCTCCATCCTCAGAAGAGTTTTTTCCAAATCTGCGGCGGAGACTTGCAGCGTCTCGCCTAACTCGCTCGCCGTTACCGGACCGCTGTGCGCCATCCAGCCCGACGTCAGAGCGAGCAGCGCATCTTCACGTGAAGCTGCTTTCGATCCTATCTCGGGCGGCGAAGACTCAAAACGCGCGGTGGGAAAAACCTGCACGAAATCCTTGGCGCGTTCCGCGCTGACCCAATACTTCACATCGCCCACTTGAGCGAGCGCAGCGCGACGCACGGCGGCAAGCTGCGCGGAAAATTCAGTCCAGGCAGGAATTGACGCCCGGAGTTTCCGGCACACGTGACCGGCCTCTGGCGGCCCGGTATGCGCCGGCTCGGGCAGCGCGACCAGCGTGAGCAGCGCGTCATGCAGCTCTTCCGCATCCCGAACATCAGGCCAGGCCTCTTCACGCACTTCCACAATCGCCGCGGGGTCCAGCCGGCCAACTTCGGACAAGACCGCGTCGGGCAGCGCGCGGCGCATTTCCACCGCCCGCGCACGGCGCTCCTCTAAAGGAGCATCGTCGAGATAGGCATAGGGGTTGGCGTTGAGAATCTCGTGCGAAAACGGCGAGGGCACCGGCGTATCCACGGCTACGCAGTGAATTCGGCCCCCGACGATATCGCCTAACATCCGCTGAAAACCTTCAAAGTCCATCGCCTCGGTCATAACATCTTTCATCACCTCTCGGATCAACGGATGGTCCGGGATAGTAATTGGGCCCGAAAGATTTTCCTGGCAGGCCTGGGCTGCCGGGAAAACTGCTGCCAACAAGTCATCCGAGCGCATGCGCTGAATGGGCGGCGGAACTTTTCTTCCATTTCGAAAACGAACCAGCGCCAGGGCGCGTCCTGCGTCCCAACGCCAGCGCGATGTGAATAATGGCGACGCCAATGCCGCTTGTTCCAGCACTTCCCGCGCCGACGCCGGGTGGAGGAAATGAAAAACGTCGGCCAAGGGGAAGCTGTGTTGTTCGGCGAGAGAAATATTCAGCCCATTGTCTGTCGCGGCGGCCTGCAACTCGAAATTGAAAGAACGGCAAAAGCGCTTTCGCAGCGCCAGCCCCCAGGCCTTGTTGATCCGCTCGCCAAACGGGGCATGAATGATGAGCTGCATGCCGCCGCTCTCATCGAAGAAGCGTTCGGCGATCACGGTTTTCTGCGCGGGCACGGCGCCCAGCACCGCGCGCCCGGCCACGACATATTCAACGGCCTGCTCAGCGCCCGCATCGTCAAGCCCGCATTCGCTTTTGAGCCAGTTCACCGCCGCGGCGACTTGCGCCGATTGTCGAGAGGTGTCGCCCGGCACAGCAGCCGCAGCAAGCGCGCTGATTTTTTCGCGCAGGTCGGCGAGATATGCGGAAAGCTCAGCCGTGCGCTCCGGAGCCTCGCCACGCCAGAACGGCACATTGGGCGGCGCTCCCTGCGCGTCTTCCACCAATAAGCGGCCGGATTCCACGCGCCGAATTCGCCACGAGGAATTTCCGAGCAGGATGATATCGCCAGCAAGGCTCTCCACTGCGAAGTCTTCGTCGACGGTGCCAACCAACGTACCTTCCGGCTGAGCAAGAACCGCGTAAAGCGCATTGTCGGGGATTGCGCCGCCGCTGGTGATGGCCGTCAGTCGGCTGCCTCTGCGCGCGCGCACGCGACCATTCACGCGGACTCGGTGTAAGTAGGCAGCGTAACGTCCCTTGGCGCTGGCGATGCCTTCGGAAAGCATTTCCACGACAGCATCGAAATCGGCACGCGTGAGGTTTCTATAGGGATAAGCTCGGCGGACGATTCGAAACAGATCGTCCTCGCTCCAATCTTCAGCGGCGCACATGGCCACAATTTGCTGCGCCAGTATGTCCATCGGCGCATCAGGTATCTCGATGTGATCCAACTCGCCTTGGCGGATCGCTCTCACCAGTGCGGCACATTCGAGCAATTCATCGCGAGTCGTCGCAAAGATGCGCCCCTTCGAGACGGCGCCACGCCAGTGACCCGCGCGTCCAATGCGCTGCAGCGCAACGGAGATGGACCGGGGGGAGCTGATCTGGCAGACAAGGTCTATCGAGCCAATGTCGATGCCCAGTTCAAGAGACGCCGTTGCAACCAGAGCGCGCACTTCTCCAGCCTTCAGTTTCTTTTCGGCTGCCAGCCGCAGCTTGCGCGACAAACTTCCGTGGTGAGTGGCTACCGCGTCATTTCCCAAGCGCTCACCCAGGTGATGCGCCACGCGTTCCGCCAGGCGGCGCGTGTTCACAAAGACCAGCGTCGAGCGATGCCGCCTTGCCAGTTCCGCGATGCAGTCGTAGATTTCGCCCCACATCTCGTTTGTGGCAATTGGTCCGAGCTCGCTGCGGGGAACTTCGACCGCCAGGTCCATCTCGCGACGGTGGCCTATCTGCACCACCACTGGGTCAGGACGATCGGAGCCGGACAAGAATCGCGCGACAACTTCGATGGGCTTCTGCGTGGCCGAAAGACCGATCCGCACAGGGCGCCTGCCGGTCAGAAATTCCAATCGCTCCAAGGAGAGCGCCAGGTGCGTGCCTCGCTTGTCGTCGGCAACGGAGTGGATTTCGTCGACGATTACCGTCTTGACGTCCCGCAGGATTTCGCGACTCTTCTCCGCAGTCAGCAGGATGTAGAGAGATTCCGGAGTCGTGACCAGGATATGAGGCGGGCGAGCCAGCATGGCGCGGCGCTCGTGAGCCAGCGTATCGCCCGTGCGCACCGCCGTGCGGATTTCCGGCATGAGGATCCCGCGATTGCCGGCCAGCGCCTGAATTTCGCCAAGAGGAATCTCCAGGTTCGTGCGGATGTCGTTGCCGAGTGCTTTGAGTGGCGAAACGTAGAGCACTTCCGTGTGGTCCACCAGCTCGCCGCGCAGCGCCCCTCGTACCAAGCCATCGATGCAGGCCAGGAACGCCGCCAGAGTTTTGCCGGAGCCCGTCGGGGCGGAGATCAGGGTAGTCCTGCCCGCCAGAATGTGCGGCCAACCTTGCTCTTGCGGCTCCGTCGGTGTGCCGAAGCGGCCGACGAACCAATCGCGAACCAGCGGATGGGCCCATTCTAGGCCAAAGGAAACGCTCTGTGAATTGTTGGCGTTCATGACGAAGCTCAAATTATAAACGATTCACGACGGGCGGCGAATCTCGAGCGCGGCCCCCAGTGCTGTTGACCAGATTCTGGGTAGCACCTCCGACCGTTACGTTGTTCCGGAGGGAAGGAGCAAGCTGTCCCACGTCCGCGCTCGATTCGATGTCCCGCGAACACTCCTCAGGGACTTGCACGAGGAACCTTAGAGTGGTCTGACAGCTCGTCGCGGTAAACTTCGCCGCCCTTCATTACCAGTCGAATTGTTCGAAGAGCCGTGATGTTCTCTGTTGGATTGCTGTCCACGATCAAGAGATCCGCCAGTTTTCCACTTTCGACTGTGCCCAGCCGATCCGCCACGCCAAGGAGCGTCGCTGGTTCGATCGTTGCCGCCCGAAGTGCTTGCAGTGGTGTCATGCCGGCCTGCACGTAATACTGTGCCTCTCGAATCGTTGCGGTTGTCCCGTCGTTCGGTTCGAAGGGAAACTGATCGGTTCCGAGAGCGATCTTAACCCCTTCCTTGATCGCGGCCTGAAGTGTAGCCCAGTGTTGCTTGCCGACCGAAGCGACGCGCGCGAGATACCAATCGGGTGAGCCGATCTTCTCGAAGAACGGCAGGGCGGTCGGCTGGCTCACGACAATCGTGGGGACCAGCCAGACGCCTTTCTCCTTCATTTTGTGCAGGACCTGAGGCGTCAGGAAGTAGCCGTGCTCGACGCAGTCGAGTCCGAGGTCAATAGCCTCGTCCGTGGCCAACGGCGAGCCGGAGTGCGCCGTCACTTTCACGCCATGACGGTGGGCCGTGTCAATCACAGCTTCCATTTCCTCTCGGCTCATCGTTGACGCCGCAATGTCGCCGTGGGTGTCTGCGATCCCGCCCGAAATCGCGATCTTGATCCAATCCGCCCCGAGAAAAATCTCGCGTCGCACCGCCTTTCGAAACTCGTTAGGACCGTCGTTGCCTTCGCCGCTAAGACCTGAGCCGTGGCCGCCCGTGACGGCAACCAATTCACCAGCGGTGAAAATGCGTGGACCGTCGATTTCGCTTCGCTCGATTGCTTTTCTGAGAGCAAAATCGGCGTGACGCGGGCTGCCCGTCAGGCGCACCGCAGTCGTACCCGATAGCAACGACGCACGCGCATTTCCTGCCATCCGCAGCGCGAGTTCGGCGTCCGTTTCCCTGGCCAACTCGGCGCCCTGTCGTCCAGGGAGCACGAGGCCGAGGTGGACGTGCAAGTTGATTAGGCCGGGCACGATCCACTTGCCGGGCGCGGAGATGACTTCGGCCCCGGGCGGCAACGTGATAGCAGACCGCGCACCGATCTCCGCGATCCGGTCACCTTCTATAATGACCACCGCATCTTGAATCGGTGCCCTCCCGTCCAGCATGACTACGGAAGCCGCCACGATCGCCTTTGTCGTTGAAGGATGGGTTGGCTTGACAGGGGACTGGACCCAACACACTTCCGGCATCATGATAATAAATACCAAGCTAACTAGGATGCGACGCATTGAGCTCTCCTCTTGCACTGAGTGAAGCGGCCGTAGCCGAGACCTCAAGGACGAACTGAGCTTGCCGTGCGGGCGGATCACACGTGCTGGTGTGCCTTTTCCGTATCGAAGTACTCGCGGACCCAGTAGATCTTGCCGTCTCTGATTTCAATCACGAACGCACCCGTGTTGCTGTAATTCTTGCCCGTCTTTGGTTTCAGGTGACTGCGCCATTCGACGATGACGGCGGCGCGTTCCCGGTCCTCGTACAGGTGCACGATCTCAAACTGGACAGCGTGGAATGACGGGAAAACGTTTTTCTTGAAATACTCGACGATGCTCGAGGCCCCTTCCATATCGACGCCGAAATCTGAGCCCGGGGCGGTATGCTTTGCCATGGGATGCAGCAGCGGCAACAGACCATCGGCATCCATCGCACAATAGCAATCAACCATTTTGCGCACGACCTGGGTTTGGCCTGTCATTCGATCTCCCCCTCTCGATCCTCTTTCTGTGAACAAAGAAAGGCCCCGTGCTTCATCGCTCTGTAACTTCTTCGTCTTCGCCGATAACTTCCCTACAGAACTACCCCAGCCCGGATCCGAGCCTCTTCCAGCGACTTCCGATCGATGCTCAGCGCGTGGCGGACAACCCGCGGAGATTTCCGCACTTCTTCGTCCACCGAATCCAGGACGGCTCCGCTCAGCAGTGCCTGGCAATACTTCCCCGAGGACAGCAGGGTCATCACTTGAGACGAGTTCTTGAAGGGAATGACTTCGATTCGCAGGTTTGGGCACAGCGCATTGAGCTCGCGTGCGAAAGGATCCCCATATCCCAGACATTCCGACTTCTCCAGGATAAACGCCATTCGGGCTGCGGAGGACAGGCCGCGCCATTCGCGAATCTTTCGGCCATCCCACTGCAGCCGCAGCGCCAGGACATTTGTATTTGGATTCTGGAACAGTTCTTGCACTTCTTCATGGTGATAGAGCGGCGTGAGCACCGCCTTGAACCGGCCTCGCCCTTCGGCAGACATGGCGCGGAGCGCGCGGATTTCGATCCCCGGCACCGACAGGTTCCACACCTGGCTGATCTCTGCAGACCAGACCTGCGCCTGTATGCGGTTGCACTCGACGAAGACAACATCGCGCGCGAGAAGATCGAGTTCTTGCATCCGGTGGCTCAGGAAGCGCTGGAAAGACTGTGGGTGGATCCGCAGCGCCCGCACACGCTCGATCACGTCTTTCGCGAGCCAGTCGAATACTTGCACTAGCTGCGCTGACTGCTTCGAGTGGTTCGTGAAATTCACAATCGCGCGCCGCCGGTTCTCGATAGTGATGGCGCCCGATTCGGCCAGTTTCGAGTAAGCCCGCCAAACCACGTTCCGTCCGATCCCCAGGTGCGTCTCAAGCTGCCGCACCGAAGGAAGCCGCTCCCCGGGTTGGATGTCACCCAGCATCATGGCGATTTTCAGGTGGGCGACGAGTTGTTCTTCCGGAGACATCGGACTCTTCTGCTGCAACGAAAACTCGAACAGAGCCGACTTTTTCTTCTGTGCCATGGAAGGCAATGCACCGGAGATTTTGAGTTCCGCCCAGTTGCCTGCAGTGGGTTGCCTAGCTTGTCATGTAGACAGTGACAAATTATCACGGCCCAAAGTGATGGCGCAACTAAATTGTACGCATTTATCGCAGCCTCCTGACTCACAAGTTTCCCCTTGACAAGTCGGAGACGCTTGGATTTAATCACGGTCATCTGTCTCAATGGTAGTGACACTTCTTGGGCGATCCGCCTCGTCTCGTGTTCCGGGGGCTGGCAGGGGTGGCGAATGATCTCCGCGTGTCGCTTGCGCAGTTGGTTGCATTCCGGCATGCCGAAGTTCGCGCGGTCCATACTTGCAAAGCTTGCTGATTCTCCCGTGATCCAACTTGCTACGCGGTTCCCCCTCTCTTTCTCGGTGAATCTGCTTTCGATTCCCGCGGACCTTGTCGACTCAGCGTCCCCTCGCGTGATTTTTCAGCGGGATGGAATCCCATCGAGGTTTCGGGTGCGAGACGCAGGGGTTTCACACCAAGACCGCAAATTTCAAGTGAGGGACCGCAAATGTCAGTGACGCGTCGTCAGGTTCTCAAGGGGTTGGCGGTCGCGGGGCTTGGGAATTCCTTCCGACTTCCGGTCCGAGGCTTGTCTATCGCCGGGCCGAAGACCGAAATCGACGAATTGATCGCCCGCAGTATTGTGATTGACGATCTCTCGGGCTTCGATCCTAACTCGTCTTTGCCGGACGCCGGATTCTCTGCAGTGAAAGAGTCCGGAATCACGATCGTTGGCCCCACTCTTGGCTCCGTTGAGCCCGGCGATGCCTACACCAGCTCGGTCACTTCCATCTCGAAGACGTTGAATGAGATTGCCAAGTATTCAGATCGCATGATGCTGATTCGCGGCTACAACGATGTCGAGCTGGCGAAGAAGCAGAGCAAGCTGGGTGTGCTGATCAATTTTCAGAACAGCGCCGCCATCGGTACCGATCTCAAGAATCTCGATACCTTCTACGACATGGGAGTGCGGCAGATTCAGCTCACCTTCAACTGGCGCAATTGGGTCGGTGATGGCTGCACGGAAAGAACGCAGGCGGGGCTGAGTTATTACGGGGTGGACATGGTCCACCGTATGAACGACCTCGGAATGATCGTGGACGTCTCGCACACCGGCTTCCAGTCCACACTCGATGCCATCGAGGTCTCGAAGGGCCCGATCGTCTTTTCCCACACCAATTGCAAAGCCGTCTGCGACCACCCGCGCAACAAGACCGACGAACAGATCAAGGCTCTGGCGGCCAAGGGCGGCGTGATGGGCCTGACCTGCTTCAACTGGTTTGTGAGCGACAAGCCGCGCTCAACCCTGGAGGACTTGCTGGACCACTATGACCATGTCTCAAAGCTCGTTGGCGTGGACCACATCGGTATCGGTTCGGATTTCAGTGTCGCCGGATGGGCGGGGAAGGCTCCGGATGCCGAGTGGGAGCGGCACATGAGACTTTACGGGGAACGGGAAGCAAAGGCTCTCAAGAGCCGTTTCCCTCCGTACATTGATGAGGTCAATGGCCCGCAGAGATACCGCGTGATTGCGCAAGGTTTACGCAAGCGCGGTTATTCGACCGGCGACATTGAGAAGATTCTCGGGCTCAACTTCCTGCGCGTTTACAAGGAGATCCTGAAAGCGTAGACATCGGGATTTCGGCTCGCGCAGGGATCGAATCCTTCGGCTCTAGGAGGAAGCTAAATGGCCATCGCTCGTACCACATTCTGCGCGTTTCTGGCGGGCATTCTGCTCTGTGGAATTCCCGCTCAAGCTCAGTTGACGTCGGGCTCGATGGTCGGAACGGTGAACGACCAATCGGGCGGCGTCGTGCCAAGTGTCAAGATCACCGTCAAGAACGTGGACACCGGCGTCGCCTATGCCACGGAGACGAATTCTGCGGGGATCTTTGAATTCCCCACCTTGCCCGTAGGCAATTACGAGTTCTCCGCCAACACAAAAGGCTTCAAATCGGCTGTGGGAAGCCTCCATATCGAGTTAAATGTTCGCGCTTCAATCTCCATCGTCCTCCAGGTTGGCGAGGTGAGCCAAAAGGTCGAGGTGACCGGGGCATTAGCACCTGTCGAAACGACCAGCACGCAGATCACCGATACATTCTCTACGCAGCAGGTACTTGACCTCCCTCTTGCGTCGGTGAATGTAAACAATCTGGCTCTTCTAACTCCGGCGGCT
>Ga0137362_10003075_pt1 | contig 11068 bp, 8 predicted proteins | sample MadtaG_2_FD_104801 | JGI IMG/M metagenome (GOLD analysis project Ga0137362, IMG submission 104801) | Vadose zone soil microbial communities from Angelo Coast Range Reserve, California, USA - Mad1_100_16 metaG | ecosystem: Environmental > Terrestrial > Soil > Vadose zone | place: USA: California... | reverse complement strand
CTTCCGCTTCGTTGAGGCTACTGCGGGTCGGATTCTTATTGATGGCCTCGACATATCCAAATTGGGATTGACTGACCTCCGTCGCAATTTGACGATCATCCCTCGTATGTGACCCACCCGTCATGAGACACCCAAGCAGGGGCTCATCTACTTCTCAGAGGATCCAACCATCCTAAGCGGGACTCTGCGCTCCACTCTGGACGTGTTCGACGAATACCAAGATGCCGACATTGTAATCATTAGTCGTTACTTCCCACACCTTCACGAGTTGACTTTTCATTATTAGTATGAGGCACTGCGTCGTGTTCACCTGATCCCATCCGAAAGTCAGGAAACACCAGAGGATAGCATTAACGCCAATGTTTTCCGTGACCTTGACTCACCTGTGTCTGAGGGTGGCGAGAACTTTTCTACGGGGTAAATGCATCCTCCTTGGCCAAACCACGACATCTTCTTAACTCTCAACCCTCTCCAGCGAAAAGCAATTGCTCTGTATGGCCAGAGCCATCTTAAAACGGTCGAAAGTGCTCGTTATGGATGAGGTTTGCGTTTTTACCCCCTTCCTGCTCGCCCACACCGCTGACTTACGCCTGTATTAGGCAACGGCTAGGTAAATCATACAGTCTATCATCGGTAATTGTAAATTAAAGCCATGCATCAGCGTCGACTACGCCACCGATGAACTCATAAGCCAAACCATCCGACAGTAATAAGCTTCAATTCCGAAATTCTGCCCATTGTATTTCTCATACACCCTTCCCAGTGAATTTGCCAAGAGCACAATTCTGACCATTGCACACCGTCTTCGCACTGTGATCGATTATAACAGGGTTAGTCGTAGCACCATCGTTGACCCGAGTCGGCCCAAATTGATCATTCCGGCTAGGTGATGCTTCTTGAAGAAGGACGCATTGTGGAGTTTGATAACCCAACTACCCTCCTTTCCAATCCCAGCACGAAATTCTATTCATTATGTAGGGCTACTGGCAAGAGCGAGTTTGCCGTACTCAGAAAAATGGCTGGAGTCCGATGATGGGGGGTCGAAGTTGGCGGGTAAAAGTAACATCAGTTTGTCAGTAGAGTAGAGTAGTACGTGGCGTTCTTAGCAATATTAATACAGCTACCAATCAAACTCAAGTCCGGCCCCACTTGCCCGAGACTCCCACGCCTTTACACCCGCCTTTACACCCTCTAGCAACGCCGAAGCAAACAGGCTTGCGGGGACCCAGAATTGTCTCATTCTCAAATTTATATCCCTCCTTCGTAATAACAGTAACTCTATCATGCTCTCACGACGACCAACAAGTGTGCTTCTCACACTGCTTGCAGCTCTCTTCCTCGTGCACATCCCACCCACAAATGCCATCAAATTTACTCTGCAGGCGCATCGCTACCCACCATCAAAATGCATTTGGAACGCGGCACACATGAATGCGCTCGTGATTGTTACCGCGAACGTCGCACCTGGCCTCAACCAACGCGTCGACATTGAGATTATCGACTCGAGTCCTCAAAAGAACGTGTACCTGCACAAGAAGAATATCAATGGTGAAACGAGGCTGGCTATCACTGCTCACGCGGACGGAGAGGTTGGCGTATGTGTCAAGAACTACCTGGATCAAGGTGTGTTGCTCTTTATGCCCATGTCCTTGGGATTGGGGAGACTGACAACGCCTCTGTTTGGTACGGGCAGATGCTCCCGCACATGAAGCAGAGAAAAGCTCGCGCATCATTGATTTGGATGTTGACATAGGTGCAGACGCCGTGGATTACAAGTACGCCCTTCATCCACCGCGTGCTATATGTCAGTTTTTTCTGACGTTTTTGCTTCCCCTTTCAAGTGCAATTGCCAACCAAGAATCACTATCGGGGCTCGAAACGGAGATGCGCAAGCTTGAGGGAATTGTCAAGGAAATCGTAGACGAGATGGACTACCTCAAAAGCAGAGAGGAGCGATTTCAAAACACGAACAGTAAAGCCGTTTTCTGTCACATGCCCCGCCCACAACTGACCGACGTGGACCCCTTTTAGTGTCGACAAACGTTCGCGTGCAAAATTTTGCCTGGTTCACAATTGTGGCACTGCTCTCGCTCGGCGTGTGGCAGATAATGCATCTGCGCGCATTCTTCAAGCGCAAGTACTTAATTGACTGATTATTGATTGGATACTGCATATCCCTACCGTCTTTCAATATGTACGGAACACAGCTTGATTTAGCACCAGGGTTTTCTTTGGGATTTATATTACTTTCCAACTCGAGCGTGGTAATGCTATCATGCAACTCGTCCTCGTCCAGAAACCCTGTGAGGTCGACTCCTTGAGGTTGTATATCAGCGTCTTTGTCTATTGACTCCTGATCCTCCATTCTGTCTTGGGCCAGGGAGAGATCTGTCAGGTCAGGCCATCGTCTAACTTTGACTCTCAAAAGCGTCTCGATTTCGTCCACAGATGCACATTGTCCGAGTTTTGTGCGAAACTTGGAAAACCACGGACGGCGCTTGCTGCAGAGCCATCATTACTAAAGCGTTACAGACGTGCTGATCGTACCCACCATTGGTGCTCCATGAAATGTCTGACATGTGTTTGAATCGTTTTCAGTGTGGCAGTGCCGGGGTACATTCTACATAGTTCCAGATATTCTAAAGAAACGGACACAGGATCAGGAATTGTGCCCTCGAATATGCTGTTCCGAGCATCAACGCTGCATATATCTACGATACAATTTACACTCACTAGGGATTTCCCAAAAGAGTCTCCCCTACCATGACCCCGCTTGCTCCAGTATAATCCTTGTTGTTCAACACATCATCCCAGGCGCGTACATTCCCATTACTGATGACTGGGATGTCGACACCTTCTACAAGGGTCTTCACCACCGACAAGTCTGCTGCACCCTGCCGTCGTCGACGGGCAGATGGGTGGCGTGCATGCAAAGCGATAAAAGACGCGCCCGACGCTTGGAGGTTACTGGCGAGTGGGAGTGTCGATGACACCGGACTACAGAGACGTAATTTGGCAGAGACGGGAACACATAACGAGTGCGAGAGAGACGAGACTGTGCCCGTGTGGCATATCAAGCACTGAACATTAACATCCGGTAGTTTTTGCTCACCGATGCCTTGGACTACGGGCCAGTCTTTCTTTCCGAGCAAGTAGGCCCCGAAATGTTCTTCTCGAGCGATGTCTTGCGGACAACCAAGGTTCAGATCTGCGTCGCTTCGCAAGGAAAATTCATGAAAGAGAGATGATATTTAATAGGGAAACGGTTTTAGTGATGAAGTCCACATACCAATACCGTCACAGAGGTCCACGACCGTCTTTGCACCACGGACGATCACATCTTGATCGTTTCCACAGACTTGGACTATTACAGGTCCCGTAGAGGAAGAAGGTCGACCTAATTCCAACGCGCGACGGTGGAAGGCGAGATAGTCTGGGTCAGAGAGGAGCCGAGCTGGCCTGAGCATTTCGGTGTATGTTAACGTGGCACCGTGATTGTGCACCAGAGCGCGGAATGGCGTGTCCGATTGGTTCACCATCGGCGCTGCGATGTGATTGAGATCAAAGTTGACTGTCATGTTGTGGCAGATGGGGGTACATGAGCAAGTGATTGCACGGCTAGGCGTTGAGCGCTACTTGCGGTTCCAGCGCTGCCCACCGTGATCCCGTTGAACGGTAATGACGCTGACCGTTCTGCCCCCAACCGCTCGGCTCCCACCCATCAAGACAGTCAACAATGTCCCACTAGGACTTTTACACGAGGCCATTCAATACCTCCAGATCGTTTACAACCCCGAAATCCACACTTCTCGGCGCATCATCATCAACAATGACAACCATGGATCAGTTCCGGCTTCGAGGACGACGCCCACCAGAGGAAAAAGACGGACTTACGAGGCCGAATCGAAGAACAACGATAAGGCCATGATAGAATCATCGGAATTGGAGTCAATCCGAGTCGACGAATTCGAGCACACGTACGTAGTGCGCTGGCTGACCACGCTAGTCGCGCAAAAAGCGACCTCGCACAATGACGACGACGACGACGGCATGAAAAAAACCGACTACCACGAAAATGGTTACGACCACGACGACCAAAACAGCGCACCAGATCTCGAATCACTCGTCCAATCCGCGGCAGCGTTACTCGCCATCTGTGCTGGCGCCGCCTCAGCAGGCACGCGCACGCGCATGTACGTGCTTTCTGGCGTGCGGGTGCAACTTACGGACGTCGCGCTGCGGAACGACGATTTTGGTAGCGTCGGTGCGCAGACCTGGGGGAGTGCGTGCGTGCTTGCCGAGATGATAGCTGAGGCGCCTGCTCGATTCGGCTTGTATGGTGGAAGCGACGGCAATAGCAACGACAATGCTTCTCTACCTTGTCTTAGTGGTGCTGATGGTGGCGGCGGACAGCAAAGTGAGGGAGCAGCAGCGATACGCATGCTGGAGTTAGGCACAGGCACTGGGCTCGTCAGCCTAACTATCGCAAAAATCTTGGAGACGACTCGGACTTGTGGCAGCGACGACAACTCCCGCCGCCGTGCAGAAATCGTCGCATCAGACTTTTACCCACCGGCTCTAGAGAATCTCAGATTGAATATCCAGCGCAACTTCCCCTCCACTAAATGTGGTGGTCGTGATTCTGATTCTGCAGCACCGTCGTTAGGGAACGATCTGTCGATTTCGGCACATTTCCTGAACTGGGAGGAGGAAGCTACGGCTATGGACCCCGCACGGGTGCTTGAAGCGCCCTTTGATGTGCCCTTTGACGAAGTGTTCGGCGCAGATATTGTGTATGAGCTGGAGCACGCCGCATGGATCAACGCATGCCTCAGGCGATTTCTAGGCTTGACAGGTCGATTTCATCTTGTGATACCCCTACGTGAAGGGTTCGCGCGCGAGTCCGCAACTATCGAGCGTGTCTTCCCTCGTGCCGAGGATATGTGTCGAGTGATGAAGGCGGGACCTACCTTGTGTATAACGCAGAGAGAGGACATTACATGCGAGGGACCAGATGGGAAGGGTGAGGTGGAATACGTTCATTACACGATCCAGTGGGCGGCATGTAGAGACAGGGCTGATGATTCTGTACACGAGTACAGCGAACCTTTAGACATCTGATATCAACTTTCTTTTCGCTGGTCACAATAGAGTTCGTTTGCACCAATTTCATGACTCCGCATATAGCTCAAACTCCCAAGGTAACCTCTGCGATGAATCCGCCTCGCATAACCATATCCTCTTTAACCTGCACGTAGCATACACCTTGACGTAGGATACGTGCGAGAACCTTGCGCTCGGCAGTTCGATCTCGTAGAGCCTCACGTCTTCCTCGTCGTCTTGCAAGCTCCGAACCAGCGCCCGGGAAGAGAAGTGGGAGATGAGGGTGGGAAGATACATGGTTATGGTAGACCACGAGGTTAATGGTGTCGTAGAGGCAGTGGGGAAGGAAAGCGGGAGGTGCAGCAGCGGGGGTGAACTCGGCTTGAGAGTAGGCTCGTTCTGTAAGGGACTACAAGTCAGTGAGAGCCGAAAATACACCAAACTCAGGATGTTATGAAACCTGGAACGCCATCGTACTATATTCCCAAATCTTGAACCATCTGCAAATGATTGAGGATTTGACGAGTGGAAGACGATAGCTACCTGGAAGGTCGAACATCGCACAATACCCTCTTTTCCAGCCTGATCAACCAGGCTTAGTTCGAATGACCATGGTCTACCCATGTTCCGTACTTGGATGTGGATCCAAGGATGTTTCAAGCCCAAGTCGCCCTCCCGACCCATACGGGCGCGAGCCCAGCCAAGGGGAGGACATCGTATGTAGGTCTTCATTAGAGAAGGGGATTGTATGTGCATCACTGTCTGGGTGAGCAAATATCCCATCCTTTCAGAAATATTATCTGCGCCATCGCCGCTGGTATCTGCCCCGACTGGATGAGGAGAGATCAGCACGGCTGGCGGTGGTGGCGCCGGGGTAGACTTGGCGTCATCGAGCAAGCAGGTGAAGGAGTCCGCCGGGAGAGAGGAATCAGTCCTTACGGACCAGAGATATAGCGGGTCACTGCCAGTGGAAGAAAATAGAGAAACGACGGCTGGTTGAACAGATCCAGAAAACATTGTCATCGTCTGTCCTCAAACTGAAGACACGCGAGCCTCTTGGTACAGTACTAATCGTTTCTCCCATAGCGGCACTTGACATCCACCTTCTCACTGTAACATCTCGATGGGCGAGGAGGTACCTCCGCGACAATGGTCAACTTACCATGACCCTGCCACCTGTACTCGCAAGGGTCTCTGTCCTGTAGAGAAAGTTGGTGGCCAAGATTCGTCGACTTCAAGCTATTCTTTATACTTCGAACAACATGGAACGGGTCCTATAAAGGTAGTATGTATCATGGGGTGAGTTTAGTCCTACTACTTTTTCGATCCTGGGACTAAAAGAAACTCGATGCAGGCTAAACGTCAGCTGTAACAACTGGTTTGCACAAGTAAAACACTTCTGCCAATCACCACAGTACTCGTTTCTTGTATTTGACAACAGAGGCGTTGGGAACAGTGACACGCCAACGGGCCCATACTCGTATGTACCCTTGACTCGGATGACGACGATAACTCGACTTGGGGCTGATCTATCGTCACTCCCCACATTCCTTGGCATCTCAAATCTACAGAACTAGCGGGATGGCAGAAGACGTCATCGTGCTTCTTGACTTTCTTGGCTGGACAGAGAAGCGTTCTCTCCACCTTGTTGGTCAATCACTCGGTGGAATGATTGCACAAGGTGCGCTGAGAAAGTCTTATTCCTCATAATTCTGACGTTATCGTTTTACATATAGAACTGTCCTATCGTATCCCCGAACGATTCGTCTCGTTGACGCTGTGCGTGACGACCGCTGGAGGCTTCCCTTTATGCAACATTCCTCCAGTGTGTCAATCCCAGGTTTTATCTTTAATTTTGCTGAATCGTAGTGCAAATAGTGGTTTGGGTTTATAAATTTGCTAAGGTACGATGCAACCAGGTAGGACAGGGGAGCGATCGAGCTGAAAAAACGGATTGCAGGTTACAATTCATTAGAGATCCGAAGAAAAAAATACCGTACATCGTGGAGATGTGTTTCAATGCTTCGTGGCTAGATAAGGCGGCAGAAAATGATACCGAGGGCAGGACGAACCGCGAAGTTCAGGCCGCAGTGAGTGTGGTGATTCGCGGGCTGGTTACGCCGCTAATAGTCCCTTACAAGCTATACAAGGAACGGGTGGCCTTAACACGCATCCAGAAACCATTGGGAGCCATCTCGCAGATGTGGGCTGGACTCACACATCATGTGCAGGCGGGTCGTCTCGCTCAAATCTCCAAAACGATCCCCAAGGTAGTTATCCTGACGGGTGATGAAGACCATTTAGTACGGCCGACAAACTCGGCATATTTAAAGAAGCACATGGCAGAGGCAGAGTACGTAGTGTGGAAGGATACGGGGCATGTTGTGAATCTGCAGCATGTAGAACGATTTAACGCACTCTTGGAGCGGGTCTTCCAGGAGGGTGAGGCCAAGATGGCGGGGCGCATCTGATGAAATGCCAAATATAGGGAGTGAATTCCCACGGTGATGCGAGGCGATGTGAGCGAGTGGTCCGACGAATCCGACGACCGACAACGTTGCAACTCTCCCCCTTATCCTCCATCCTAACGCCCCAGTGTCTTTTTACTTCCCTTCTCTTCACTCCAGCGCTTCCCCTCCCTCCCGCCTCCCCCACTCCACCTCTCCTCAAGTAAAATAATATCAAAAAAAAAACTCATCTGCCAACACTTCTGCTTTCAAAGCTCACCACCCGACTCTCCTTACCCTCTCATTCGTCTTGTTATCACCTCAGGTTTCACTTATCTCCAACTGCTGTCAGAAACATATCTCATCACACTTTTACAACAGTCACTCGCCTTTGTCATGGGGGATAACGCCACGGAGATCGATCTCGACTCGGTCATTGACCGGTTGCTCGAAGGTGCGTTCCTCCTCCTACGTAGTTCTATGGATACGGGGCTGTCGGTTCTCCACATCCCCTGTATCTTTGGTGGCACTTTGTTATGTGGGCTTGGCGCACCGTGGCCGATGTCCCCGCTGAGCTTCACCTGCACCGCCGCCTGTTTCGGGTTTTCGAGTACCCCAGAAGAAGCATATGCTACTGGGTGGCTTATTACCCCTAGTCCTACAGCCTCTGGCTGGCGGCACCTCAAGCTCGTCGTTTCCGTCCAATTTTCTCAAAACAAACCTCTTTCAATAAGGGGATAGATGTGCTTACAAAGTTTTGTCCAGTACGAGGAAATCGACCTGGGAAGCCTGTTCAACTCCAAGAGTACGAGATCAAATATCTTTGCACCAAAGCCCGTGAAATTTTCATTAACCAGCCTATTCTGTTGGAGTTAGAGGCCCCCATAAAGATCTGTGGTACGTCTTGATGCCCTAGCCCCAAATCTCCTACCACACGACCCCAGGGGACATACACGGCCAATACTACGATCTACTTCGACTATTTGAGTATGGTGGCTTCCCTCCGGAAGCGAACTATCTCTTTTTAGGCGACTATGTAGACCGCGGCAAGCAGTCCCTAGAAACGATATGCCTCTTACTGGCTTACAAGATCAAGTATCCTGAAAACTTCTTTATTCTCCGCGGTAACCACGAATGTGCAAGTATAAACCGCATTTACGGCTTTTATGACGAGTGTTCGCCCGCCCCACTCTCTGCCCTCTTCACTCCCTGAGCTATGCGCATATAGGCAAACGACGCTACAATATCAAACTCTGGAAGACATTTACGGATTGCTTCAACTGCTTACCCATTGCTGCTATCATCGATGAGAAGATTTTCACCATGCATGGTGGGCTTAGCCCCGATCTCCAGTCCATGGAGCAAATTAGACGAGTCATGCGACCTACAGACGTTCCCGATACAGGTTACGTATCAAATCCCTCATAATTAAATCCCTCACATCATGATTTCTTGCTCACGTGAGAATGGCTTACAGGACTACTCTGTGACCTCTTATGGTCAGATCCAGACAAGGATATCACCGGCTGGTCAGAGAACGATCGGGGGGTATCGTTCACTTTCGGGCCAGATGTCGTGTCGCGTTTCTTACAGAAGCATGACATGGATCTAATTTGCCGGGCACATCAGGTGTGTCTCCACTAAAGGGCCGTGATTTCTCCGCAGCACCTGGGCGGCTATGCGCATGCATCGTGTTTGTGCGAGCTCATCGCCATCTGCGGTTGTCCTCCGTTGATCTTACACAAAGCACTATCGTTGCATTTGCTGCATCCAGCATATACATACGGCTGACGTTCCCATTTAGGTCGTCGAAGACGGATATGAGTTTTTCGCAAAGCGTCAACTTGTAACGCTTTTCTCGGCGCCAAACTACTGTGGAGAGTTCGACAACGCAGGTGCAATGATGAGTGTGGATGAGACATTGTTATGTTCTTTCCAGGTGCGTTGCCCTTCTTTCCGTCCGCGTGCTTCGTTTACGCCGTACTATGTACGTAGATTTTAAAGCCAGCAGAGAAGAAAGCGAAGTACCCCTATGGGGCTATGAATGCAGGTCGACCAGTAACACCGCCGCGCAAGCAAAAGAAGAAGGATGGCAAGATGGGTTGAGATCGCCGTGGTCTGGCAGTGGCGGAACAACATCACTATGGCAAGGGTACCCCCTTCACCTATCCTTGCCTCATTTGTACCGCCTTTCTCCTTTCCGTTCCATTCCACCTTTTTTTTAAGTATTACTGTTTGGTGTTGCGATTAGGCGTTAGATGGTTATCCGGGTGGTAATATTGGCAGAGATCGGGCTGCAGCGCTAGTAGGGGCTGAAGAAGATGTCTGGACCAGATGACCTATGGTCGTTGGATGGCGGCTGCTTGTACCATGACTGTAATGCGTAGGGGCTGTGGAAGCAGGGGCGGTGGGGAGATGGACACATAAAAGTATCAAAAGCGTATGCATGGACAGCGCCGTCCTCTTGTATCACCACTCCCCTTTGCCCAGCTTCCTCTCACTCCCCGACGAACTTAATTATCTACTTTCCTTACTGACCCCCCGATGACTGCTCATTCCCGCTGGCTCATATCATCTATACCATTCGCGTCATGTTCCGACAGATGTCCGCTATATCCCTTGGCCCTCCCCTTGTCTGGCGTTCACAGGACCATGTCCCTTTTCTGTTATAAGTCCCTACTGTTATCACTTTCTTATCACGATCGGAAGAAATGCAATGTCTCGTATTTGTATCTGCTGCCTGTGTGGGCCAACAGTCGAAAATGTCTAACCTGACTTGAACAATGACATCAACCCTTGGCTTTGTGGCTCACAGTCATCTGCATGGTGAATCGTTCTCTCAGCCACTGTATTGACACTCACGCGCCGGATGATATCAAGGTTGCAATTTCGGTCGTGGCCTATGGGTATCGACCACACCCGGCGTCTTTCAGACTGGACTGGAAAGTAAAGTACTCGCTGGTGTCTGCCATCCCGAAACCATGACCATATCCCCTCTTTTCTTCCTCTTCCTTACCTAGCCCCGACGAAAGGCTTTGCCATCTTCCGGCGCTCATCTGCTCAGCCCCCTTGTCTCGCTGGTGATCCTGCTATGCCCTATGCCCGCACGACAACTTCGACAAGGACTGTCACGGCGCCACAGCATTTCTGCGCTCAGTTCTCTCCCGACGTTTCTGCATTCCGACGTCCTTGTCTTTGTCCCTTTTGTATTGTGCATTCTGATAACCATGTTCGTGGTCATTGAATATGAAACAACGGCTTTGCTGATGCTGATCGGCCCGTTATATTGAAGAACAGCAATCGCTCGATCAACTCGGCCAGATGCTTCCCCCTACTCCTCGAAAGAACACGGAGACCCGTCCCCGCGCGCGCCAACCATTCCGGTCTTTGTTAACAATGCTCGTGCGCTTAAAGCTGGGTTTTCCCTTGTCCTGAGATACATTTCCCCGCTGGTGCGCCGCCACGCCGCTGTCGCCAGGGCCGACGACAAGCACGGTTCGCGTATTTCAGGCCAGGCT
>Ga0137362_10003073_pt1 | contig 11068 bp, 14 predicted proteins | sample MadtaG_2_FD_104801 | JGI IMG/M metagenome (GOLD analysis project Ga0137362, IMG submission 104801) | Vadose zone soil microbial communities from Angelo Coast Range Reserve, California, USA - Mad1_100_16 metaG | ecosystem: Environmental > Terrestrial > Soil > Vadose zone | place: USA: California... | reverse complement strand
GTCCCTCCTAAACGATGCGGCCAAGTGGGGGCTCGGTAGTGGACCGGCGAGCGTTCCTTGGCACCGTGGCTGGCGGCCTCCTCGCCGCGCCGCTCACCGCCGGAGCTCAGCCGGCGCGCGCAGTCCCGCGATTGGGGATGTTGCTCACGGGGTCGCCATCGGACATGCTCCAGTCGCGCGAACTGGGCGCCTTGACGAAGAACCTAGGCGAGCTTGGCTGGGTCGAGGGACGGACCCTTGGTTTCGAGACCCGGTGGGCGAAGAACACCGACAGCCTGCCCGGTCTCGCGGCCGAACTGGTGCGAGTGGGCGTCGACATCATCCTGACGCCTGGCCCCGAGGCGACGAACGCGGTCAGGACGTCGACGTCCACGATCCCCATCGTCATGATCGCCTCGACCGACCCTCGGGCCGTCGGCGCCGCCGGCCTGGCCCACCCGGGCGGAAATGTGACGGGCCTGACGATCGGGCAATTTGAGCTGGTGATGGAGAAGCGCCTCGAGCTTCTCACGGAGGCGCTACCTGGGGTCAGTCACGTGGCGATCTTGTGGGGTGTCGGAAGCGCCGACCGGACGGCGCCCCTCTCGGCCGCTGCGCGGACCCTGAAACTGCAGCTTCAACACCTGGACGTAACGAACGCCGCCTTTGAGGGCGCCTTCACGACGGCAAAGAAAGCAGGCGCTGGCGCCGTCATGCTGGTGGAAAGTCCTCGCACGGTCGTGAACCGGGCGCGCATCGCGGAGCTTGGGCTCAGGCACCGGCTACCGGTGATGAGCCAGTTCAGTCGACTGGTCGAGGCGGGCGGGTTGATGTCATACGGGCCAGACTTGAGCGACCTGTTTGGTCGTGCAGCCTTCTACGTCGACAAGATCCTCAAGGGTGCCAAACCTGCCGATCTGCCCATCGAGCAACCGACAAAATATGAGTTGGTGATCAACCTCAAGACCGCCAAGGCCCTCGGGCTCGCCATCCCGCCGTCGCTCCTGCAGCGGGCGGATCAGGTGATCGAGTGATGGATCGGCGCGCGTTCATCGGCACGCTTGCTAGCACTCTCCTCGCCGCGCCGGTCGCCGCCGTGGCGCAGCCGGCGGCCAAGATCGCTCGAATAGGCTAGCTGGCGCCCAACATGGCCGGTAGCCCCCACCCACACGAAACCGCGCTCCCCCTGTCGGCCGTCATCGGAGTCATCGGCCTGGCCGTGTTCCTGGCGCTGTTGGGGTTCACCGTCTACCTGATCTTTCAGTGATGCCGACCTCGGGGTTCGACCGCGAGCTGGAATACTGGGGGGCCGACACCATCCGTGCCCTCCGGCACCTGGCCGCACGCCTGGTCCGGATCCGGCGGGTCTTCTTTTTCGAGACGGATCTCAGGCAGCCGCTCGTGATCGCCACTGCGAGCATCCCGCTCGACATCCGGGTGGGCACCGCCACCGACATCGAGACGTTTGCGCGAGACCTCACAGCCGCGGGGTTGTCGGTCGATGATGCCAAGCAGCGGCTCCAGCGGGGGCAGGTGCCGATCATCGCGGTCTCCGATGGGCACCTCGCCCACATCCATTGGCTCGTGCTGGCGGGGCCCGTGATGCTCGACGAGCTCGGCCTCACGCTGCACCTGGGTCCTGGGGAGGCGTATAACTCTCTCGCCGTCACCCTGCCCGGGTGGCGCGGGAAGGGTATCCATCCGGCGGTGAGCTGCTTCATCAATCGCTACGAGCGGTCGCGGGGCTTCACGCGCGACCTCTTCTATATCTGGGCGCACAACGTGGCCAACCTAAAGGTCGTCGTCGGCAAGCTCCACCGCCGCCGGACCAAGACGTTCTGGGTTCTGTGGTTCCTCGGCACTGGCCGCCCGTGGCCCTTCGGCCGCACGCGCCACGGGGTCCCGCGTCTCAGGCGAGCCCCAGCATCGAGCATATCGGGCGTCCTCGATGGGAGGACGCTCCATTGGGGAGCCGATGTGTAGGTCGTCGATCCAACATATGATCCCCGTCGACCAGCAGCGCATCCGACGTTCGCGTACCGGGCTCATCGCCCATGACCCCGACCGCGCGCTCCAGGGCTACACGCTGTTCACGCCAATGTTCGGAGACGGGACCGTCTACCTCCTGGACATGGGCGGCGAGGTCGTGCACACCTGGCGCCTCCCATACCGTCCCGGCCTTTACGGATACCTGCTCGACGACGGCCGCTTGTTCTATTCGGGCAAGGTGATGGACGACCTCGAGCGGTTCGAGGGGTGGTCACGCTTCAAGGCCGGTGCGGCACTCGAGGTCGACTGGTCGAGCCGGGTGCTCTGGGAGGTCCAGCATCCCGATCACCATCACGATGCGCGCCGTTTGCGCAATGGGAATGTCTTGCTGCTATGTCTCCGGCCCGTCCCGGACGCCTTGCGCTCGCGCATCCGCGGCGGTGTCCCCGAGACCGAGACGCCCGCCGGCATCTACGGTGACTACCTGGTGGAGATGACCACGCGTGGTGAGGTCGTATGGGAGTGGCGGTCGTGGGAGCACCTCGACCCCGAGACGGAGGTCATCACGCCGCAGGACCACCGCCACGAGTGGACGCACGGCAACACGGTCGCCGAACTGCCCGACGGCAACCTCGTCCTGAGCTTCCGCAATATCTCGACCATTTGCATCGTCGACCGCCCCACGGGAAGGATCACCTGGAAGCTCGGCAGCCCGCCCCTCGCTCAGCAGCACGATCCGTGCCCCATCGAGAACGGCCATCTCCTGATCTTCGACAACGGGTCGCACCGCCGCGATCATCCGGCGCCCTACTCGCGCGTCATCGAGGTCGACCCACACACGAGAGGCATCGTTTGGGAGTATCGCGACCAGTCGCTCTTCGACTTCTTCAGCCCGTACGTCGGGGGCGCGCAACGCTTGCCCAACGGCAACACGCTGATCTGCGAGGGCTGCCGCGGCCGCATCTTCGAGGTAACGCGGGACGGGCAAGTCGTGTGGGAGTACGTGAATCCGCACTTTTACTTCGAGTCGAGCCGGGCAGGCCTGAACAACTGGGTCTTCCGAGCTTTCCGGTATTCCTCAGCGGAGATCGAGCGAGCGCGACACGCCTAGGCGGCGGTTCGCGCGCAGGCGAGCGCGATGAGTCGGACCATCGCCATCTCGGGATAGGGTGAGAGGGACTCGATGGACTTTGGCGTGTTTCTGGAGCAGACGCGGAGAGGGGTCGATCAGGGTGGCGCGTTCCGCGAGATGCTGGAGGTGGCAGATGCCGCGGAGGCGTGGGGGCTCGACGTGGTGTGGCTGGCGGAGATGCTCTTTGATCCGGCGCGTTCCGTGCTGTCGGGCCCACTGCTGGTGGCGAGCTGGATTGTGGGGCGGACGCGGCGTTTGCGCACGGGCACGGCCGTTCAGCTGCTCCCGCTCAACCATCCCCTTCGTCTCGCCGGCGAAGTCAGCACGCTCGACCACCTGAGCCAGGGGCGCTTCGATTTCGGCATCGGTCGCAGCGGGTCGCCGCGCGCCTACGAGGCCCTCGGCGTGGCGAGCAGCACGCAGAATAAGGCTCCTGCTGATCCTCCCATTCGCGTTCATTTCGAACCACACGGTCCTCGGACATCGCCCGTACTATGAAGTGGCGGCCGAATCCACGGCGAGGCTTCAACTGGGACCGGACTACGCGGACTACCGATACTTTGCGCGGAGCATCGATCTGGTCTTCCGTCCGGGCGAGGGCTTCCTGATACGCGCATCCCTCATCGCGTACAACACTCATCTGAGCGACCTGCAGGACGTCGCGGTGAGCTGGAAGGAACCGTGGGTGGGGGCGCGGGGGTGGAAGCCCAAGCCGTGAGACGGTCTCTGCTTCTATTTGCGGTGCTCCTTCCTGCCCTCATTGTCACACCGGCTCGAGCCGCCGATGACGGGGCGCTGCAGGACCCGGTTCTCAAACGACTCTATGCAGAGTTCCAGACGCTGTTCCGCAGGTACTATCCGAACGTCACATCCCACCTGCTGACGAACACCATGCACTTTGAACATGACACGCGGGCGTTTATTGTCCACGAACCCCTGAGAACGGGCGAATGGCAGGACCCACGCGAAACGCGAGGGCCGAAGCTGGGTGGCATTCTCTGTGATATCGCACTGCAGAGGGGGCCCTATCAAGGCGCCGCGATGGTGCCGCAGACGTTCGATAAGCGATACTTCCGCCTGCTGATCATGGCTCCGTACTCCGGCAAGCACGACGCGCACCTATACGTCCATCTCGCATACCCGGGACACGTCAGCAGTGAGTTTCTCCGGGACTTCACCGGGCTCGTCACTGATTTCGAACGTCATCTTGACTGAGCGCTCGTAGGCCCTTTGGGCAGCGCAAGGATCTCCCGTCGTAACCGGAAGATCCGCGCGCCTGGCCGGCCCGTTGGTGTAAGTTCGACCCGCTGACGGCCCCGCGCCTCCTAGATGACGCGGCCAGACAGAGGTCCTGTGGACCGACGAGCGTTCATCGGCACCCTAGCTGGCGGACTCCGCGTGGCGCCGCTCGCTGCCGAGGCGCGACAGACGGGCCCGTCCGGAGAAAGATAATGGCGACTCACCAATCCCTCGGTGGGGGAACGGACGACGAACTATTGCAGCGGATGATTGCCACACACCCGGAGCGCTTCGGAGAAGCTTTCTGGGTGTTCTTTGCTGAGCGCGTGACGTCGTATCTCCCGCCGCGCCCGGTGGTGACGGATCTCGGATGTGGCCCGGGCCTCTTCCTGCGCGACCTCGGGAAGCGCTACCCGGGGGCTACGCTCTATGGATACGACGTCACCCCGGCGATGATTGCGTATGGCCAGCAGCTCTCGTCCGTCGCTGCGCGGCCACAGGTCACCTTGCACGATGTGACCACCCAGCCGCTGCCACACGCCGCGCGTAGCGTCGACTTGGTGAGCATGTCATCGGTGCTGCACCTCTTTGATGAGCCCCTGCCCGTGCTGGAGGAGATTAGGCGTGTGCTTGCCCCTGGTGGGGTCTTCTTGCTGTACGACTGGATTCGGCAGCCGCTGCGGACGTATCTTGCCTGGCGCCGGGAGACCTTGAAGGAGGGCGAGGCCGAGAGCCGCCGCCGCGGCTTTCGTTTATTCCCGGTGCACAACAAATACAGCGCGGAGGACTGGGCATGGCTGCTGGCGACGGCGGGATTTACCATCCGTCACGAGACGCAGTTGCGTCCCACACACTGGATCTTCGTCACGATGCCCGGACCACGCGTGCCCCGCTCCCTCTGACCTGTGATCAACCTCAAGACCGCGAAGGCCCTCGGCCTGACGATCCCGCCGGCGCTCCTGCAGCGGGCCGATCAGGTGATTGAATAAGAGTGATGGCAGACTGGGTGGTCACATGCTCGTGGGAGTGCTCATCGCGGTGGGCTGCGGAGAGCGTGACGAAGCTGCATCCCAAGCTGAGCGCGCCGGGTGTCCCGCACACCGTTACGGTAGCGGTAGAGGAGCCGCCGGACGAGACCATGGGCGGGCCACAACTGACGCTGACCTAGCGGGGTACAGTGAGGGCACCGGGTGCCAGCTGACACACCCGGTCATCGCCCGAAGGGGATGAGCCGCCCTCTTGAGGCTGCCCCTTCGGGAGCGGCGGTCCACGCCCCCGATCCCAGCCAGCGAACACGGCCCGAACGCACCACGAGCGCCGAGGGCGACTCGACGCTCGTGTGAGCTACTGCCTTCGGCTGCGGGTGCTAGACCTGTCTGCGCTGTCTCCAGCGATTCGCGAAGCCGAGCCCAGTCAGCGTAGTGCCCAAGAGCAAGAGTGTGGTCGGTTCCGGGACGGATCCCAGAGGTTCCAGCTGGCCCCTGATTTCCCCACCCATGTTGGCCATGGTGTGGATGTTGAAGTAGGTCTGGTCATTCTCGATTCCTGCAATCAGCGCGGCCTCAGCCTGGCTCAACCCGCCCTGCATGGTGACAAAAGCCGGGTTGTAGATCAGTGGCTGCGTGAGATCAAAGACGGGGGAAAGGTAGACCCCTTGGGTCACCCCGAGAGGGAATCCTTGAAACGCCGGAACCGTGGTGGCAACCCCGGCGTTCGTGCCGAGTGGTGCGCAGCAATGGATGTGTGCCGCCGTGTCGGGTGTCGTCAGGCCGAAAAACGATGCGATTACCTGGAGCGTTTGAGCCGTCGGGTCAAGCACTACCACTGCGGTCCCAGCTCCCGGCGAAGCGACGGGCGGAACCTCGTTTGCGCCGCTGAGGATAGTGCCGAAGGTCATCGGGATCGCATGGGCGGCTGGTACCGGAAACATCAGCGCCGTCGCGATGGCCAGAGCTGTCACAGGAAGGAACACACGCCTCTTCATCTGCGAACCCTCCTAAGGTTGGGCGAGGTCGTACCGGATCAAACGAAACGCATTTCCTGTGCCGGTGTCGACCCTCAACAGCAGCGGGCAGTTGCGGTGCCTGGTGTAATGCTAGGTGCAACAAAACTGCAAGCCAATGCAGACCAGTTGACAACGAGCCAGCAGTAAAATTGCCTCGCAGAATGCTGATCCCCGTTGCCTTACCCTTTTGCCAGCCTCGCTTCTCAGTTCCCTGATCTGCCACTCTAGGCGCTCGGCGTGCCTTGGTCGAGCGTCCGTTCTCTAGCCCCTGCCGATACGCGGCGATCTGACCTGGGGGATCTCGGCCAGCTCTTGCTCAAGAAATTGGCGCTCGTTGAGGGGCCGGGGCATGGGGACGAGGATAGCGCAGTAAGGACAGGTTGGCCTCTGTCTACACTCCCAACGCTGGTAGACTCGCGGCGAGCATGAGGATCAGGAGAACAGAATGATGGCTGATGCTGGGGGCATTCCTCTCGGGCAATCGTCAGGGAGTGACGCGACGAACGCCCTTCGAGAGTCCATAGAGCAGTTCAATGCCAAAACCGCCAGGCAAACCGCGTGGCTTTTGAGGCTGACGTGGACACTTGCCGCACTGACGCTTGTGATGGCCATTGGTGTCGGAGTGCAGGTATACATCGCCACGTCAGCGCGTGCTGAGTCCGCGTGGGTGCTATGGCTTGAGCACAGCCAGCCGGGGACGGGGTGGAAGATCGTCGAAGCCGTGCCGGACCGAGCTACCTGTAGACGGCGCCGGGCCTCAGCCGAACGGGGGCCTCGTCCCAAGGAGTTCTCCCCCGAGACCACGTTCCGATACGTGTGCCTCCCCGACACCGTCGATCCACGTGGGCCCAAGGCCAAGTGAGACCCCGTCCCTGATAGCTTGCCAGGCAAGCCGCCCCGGGGCTATCGGGCCCCGTGCCCCGCAAGCGGACCAGGCGCCTCCACCCAGCCGTCCTCGCGTGGCTTAAGCAACAGGACGCCTTGGTGGCCTTCGTCGCGGAGCGCCAGCGGTGCGGGGACCTGGATGGCGGCAGGGACGACGCGCGGGTCTGGCTGGCGTGCTCCTGCGGCGCTCAGGTCGTCCACCCAGCTAGTGCGCCTCCGCCGCAGGCTGCCGTGGGTGACTCCCGCAAGTGACTCGCTTGTAGTAAGGTCGAGCCGCTGGCCGTCCCGCCCCGTCCCTCGTTAGCGGCCAGACAGGTGAGGGCTTGGTAGTGGACCGACGAGCGTTCCTCGGCACCCTGGCTGGCGGACTCCTCGCCGCGCCGCTCGCGGCCGAGGCGCAGCAGGCGGGCAAGCTCTCCACGGTCGGAGTGCTGTCGATCGGGACTGATCCCGCGCAGTCCGGCCAGTGGCAGCCATTTCTCGATGCGATGCGCGAGTTGGGCTACGTCGAGGGCCGGAACCTCGTCGTCAAGCGGGCCTTCGGTAAGGGCCAGACCGAACGCCTCGCCGGTTTGGTCGCCGAGCTCGTCGGGGCCAGAGTCGACGTCATCGTGACGACGGGATCACGAGAGACCCGCGCGGTCCAACAAGCGACGGCCACTTTACCTGTTGTCATGACCCTCGTTGTGGATCCTGTTGCCGAAGGATTTGTCAAGACCTTGGCGCAACCGGGCAAGAATGTGACCGGCGTCACGAGCCTCGTCCCAGGACTCACCCAGAAGTACGTCGAGCTCCTCAAAGAGGCTCTGCCGACGGCGGCGCGATTCGGCGTCATCACGAGTCCGCCCAATCCAGTGCCCGAGAACCGGCGCGAGCTTGAGGCCGCTGTGAAGGCGCTCGGAATAAGCGTGTCGTTTCTCCAGGTCTCGGGGCCTGGGGACTTCGACCCGACGTTTGCTCGGGCAAAACGAGAGGGTGTCACTGGGATAATTGCCACGGCCGATGCCGTCACGTTCTTGCATCGGCGTGCCCTCGTGGAACTGGCTTTGAAACACCACTTACCCGGGATCTACTGGGCCAGGGAGTACGTTGAAGCCGGCGGCCTCATGACCTACAGCGCCAGTCTTGCAGAGCTGCGGCGACGAGCGGCCGGCTATGTCGACAAGATCCTCAAGGGTGCCAAGCCCGGCGACCTGCCCATCGAGCAGCCCACCAAATTCGACCTGGTCATCAACCTCAAGACCGCCAAGGCCCTCGGCCTGACGATCCCGCCGTCGCTCCTGCAGCGGGCAGATCAAGTGATCGAGTGATGGAGCCGCGGACATCTAGCATCCCAGTGTTCTCCTTCCGGCGGCGGCGCGGTCGGACGCTGACGAGGATGCTCGTGGCGCTCGTCGCGGGTTCGGTATGCGGAGCGCTCTGGATGCTCCTGGTCGACACCGTCGCCAACACGATATCAACTGACACGATAAAGGAGTCGGCAGTGCTCCTTGTCGGGGTGGTGACCGCGCTGGTGGCGGCCCTTTTCCTCTCGGCGCCCACGAACCTAAGGCAGGTGGCGGGAGTCTCGATGATGGCGATTGGCTTTCACAGTTTAGCGTTGCCGATCGCGGTTCTGATCTCGTTTGTGGTAGCGGGCGCGGCATGGTTGCCCGGCGCGAGTGCGGAGCGTCGCGCGGTAGATCTCAGCGTCGCCGGATTGCTCGTGGGCGTACTCTTGGTCTTCCTCGGTGACCGGGCTCTGAGAGCCCGCAGAATGAGAGTTCACAAGCACGAACCCAGGCGCTAACTGTCCGCCCACGTCACCAGCAATAAGGGGCCAGCCCCCGCCAGGGACGTCGAGTCTCCGGCGCCGTATCCAGCGGAGATCGGATAGAACCGGGAGCCGAGACGGCCGCCCGGCTTGTTTGGGGGAACCGGCGCAGTCCGTGACGTCGGATCTGGATCAAACCAGAGCTGATTCTCCAGGTAGGTCGGCTGAAGACCGACAATAATGTCTGGGCGGGACCCGTTGACATCTATGCCTGTCGCGATCTTAAATGCCGCGCCCTCCTGGACAATCGTGCGCCCTTCTTGGGTTCCGACTGGAGCGTTAGTATCGCTGCGGCCAAATGATCGCTTGATACTGTCGGCGAATTGAACTTCTACTAGAAGGGCAAGAAGGTCCCGCCGGGATCATTGAAGGAGACGTTGTACATGATCGTCTCGTGGCTTGGCAGGGGAACAAGGAAGACAACGAAAATGAGGACACCAACGCAGGTGGACTGGAGCCGAGTAACCATGCAGTCCTCCATGTCCGACCCGGTCGAGTCCAGAGAACAACCGCGTCTAGTTCTGCGTGCGCCTCCAACGAGCCGCGAGCCCCAGCCCAGCCATCGAGGTGCCCCAAAGGAGTAGCGTGGTGGGCTCGGGTGTTTCCGCCAAGTCCTCAATGATCGGTGTCATGGTTCCTGTGAAGTCACCATCGCCAACAAACGTCAAACCCGTGATGAATGCTGTGACGTTGCCGGGGTCAAGATTTGCTGACGCGTCAATGTCCGTTACGTCGAATGCATCGACGCCACCTTCTGGGAAGAAGAATTGCGTATTGGGAGCAATCAGTTGGTGTATGAGCGATTGGCCCACGAGAAAGTTCAGTGTGAAACTATCGTTTTGGACAGCAGGTAACAGTACGGAAGCGAACTTCGGGTCACCTGCACCGATGGCGTATTTGTATCCAATCGCTACAAGTGGATCCACGAAGATCGTCTGCCCAGCCTTGACTCCGGCTCGGTCACGCTGGCGCCTTGCAGGAGCGGCGACCCTTGCCTCCGCTTCAATCGGCGCCGTCGCCTGCGTGCGGCGGGTCGGAGCGCCTCGGGGGTGTGCTTCGGACGGCCCGGCGTGAATGCGCGCCCCGAGGCGATCGCGCGGTCACGGGTTTTCGTATCGGAACCACCCGAAATCGCAGGCGGTAACGGAGGCGAAATCTCGGGGGCCTGTATCCCCCTATAGGCCCCCGGGTATTCCGAGCTCCTGACGCCCGTGCCGCGGCCAGCGCGGCGGGCGTTCTCCTCGGGCGTGATGCGGCCGGTGAGCAGCGGGCACTCGGCGGCTTCGCGCGAGCCCGCCGGGTGACGGCCGTACACTAGGCACGTGCCGCGCACGATCGTCCCCCGGCTTATAGGCTGCGGTGTCCGACCCCTAACCCAGGAGGGCTTTTCGCTAGGAGTCATCGGCCTGTCGGGCCGAGTCGTCTACAACCCGGCTCACAGGCCTTCTCTGACGCATTTAAGGACCCATCCCATGAGATCCATCGCCGCGTGGCTGCTGGCCGCCCTCCTCGTCTCGGCCTGCGGGGCTTCGAGGACGGAGGCCCCGCCGACCTCCGCAGAGACCGTCATCGCGCTGGTGGCCGGACGTGTGCAGGCGGCGCCCGAGGCGATGCCGATCGCGGATGGGGTCGTGGTCCTCCGCAAGGGCCTCATCACCGACGTGGGCCGCCGCGGGGAGGTCCGCGTTCCGCCGGAGGCGACCGTGATCGACTGCGCGGGCGCCACGGTCACCGCCGGGTTCTGGAACAGCCACGCGCACTTCATCCAGCCGACCTGGAGAGACGCCGCGACCGCGCCGGCCGAACACCTCACCGCGGCCCTGCGGGCGATGCTGACGTCGTACGGCGTCGTGCGGGTCCTCGATACGGGCTCGGAGCAGGCCAACACCGAGGCCCTGCGCCGTCGCATCGAGAGCGGGGAGGTCCTCGGCCCGATGATCATGATGGCGGCGGGGAGCATCGTGCCGGTGGGCGGGAGCCCCTACTACATCCTGCCCGCCCGCCTTCCCGAGGCCGCCAGCGCCTC
>Ga0137362_10003070_pt1 | contig 11075 bp, 9 predicted proteins | sample MadtaG_2_FD_104801 | JGI IMG/M metagenome (GOLD analysis project Ga0137362, IMG submission 104801) | Vadose zone soil microbial communities from Angelo Coast Range Reserve, California, USA - Mad1_100_16 metaG | ecosystem: Environmental > Terrestrial > Soil > Vadose zone | place: USA: California... | reverse complement strand
GATGTTTCCTAAAGTACACGAGAGGATAACTAGCAACTGGCAATGGACAATGTGGACATTCTACCAACGTTTATATTATAACCCATCGTGGTGGTGCATTCGCACTGGCAGGTTTACTCTGTGAGACACTTCTTTTGGAGCCCGTCGCGGCATATGGACATCGGACCCTTATACTAGTAAGGTCTCTAGCTGGAGGTTGTCTTACGCCTGCGATCGGACTATTTGGGATTCGCAGGTAGTGGTTGGGCAGCAAGGAACGGGAAGGGAATCCGGACGGATGGGCAAAGTTGATTTGAGCGTTGTCGTGTAGGAAACACCGGGGTCAGTAAAGTCAAAAAAGAGAGACCGGGCCTACATGCTGACGGACAGCGGGAAGCGGCATTGAGTTCGGTGTTCTAACGCACAAACTGATGATAAGGTGCCGAGCTTATCGTAACCACTGCAACGGATAGGGGTTTAAACGGGCACAAGTGTCGAGGATGTTGGATGGGATAATTTAGACCCACTTTATAGGTCCTCACGACGACCTTCAAGTTGGAAGGAGTCAATAGGGTGAGTCGAAGCACGAGGTTTCGGACAAATCATCACTTTATTTGGAGGTCGATCAGCGGCCAACGGGGAATGTACCCATTCACCGAAGAAGGGATCGAACGAATGGCTGGGGTGCCGCCGGTGGTACGGAGGACACGCCAGCGATGTGTCTCATCGCTGCGTTGGTACTTTTTTTTCCGCTTTGGAGAGCTACTGTGTTTGAAGAGACTAGCTTGGCGGGTGTACCAAAGCAGAGGCCTGGATACATGAGGGCGGAAGGATTATGACTCGTGTGGGCGGTGTGGGCGGTGTGACCGAGTAGAGCAACTGACAGAATTGCAACGAATACGCCTCTCTACAGTACTGCAGTCCGACTTTCGGAGTCCGAGTCCGGCACAGCCCCGCGCATTACATTATGTCAGCATGAACAACCACTTAAATATTTTTTCCGCGTGATAAGACTGTAATAAACGCAAATGTCCCATTGTCTCCGCCGAAAAACATCGTTAAAAAAATCGGTGATAACCACCTTGTATTGCAGTTTAACGGGCTCGTGGGTGCTTACTCGCTGGCCAAGTTGTTTTCCCACAGGCTGATTTGTAAGTATTTTTAAGTATATAAGGGTCTTTTCCTAGACTTGACATGCAAAAACCGATTGTCATCATACGTCCGAGTCTCCGTGAGTGAGGACAAGGCAGCTGACTGGACCGTGCATACAGATTACGGCGCCTGCAGCGAAGAACAACACAAGAACGCTACCAGTGCGGGCAGGAATGCGACTCATTAATACTGAGCTGTGCGATCTAGACGAGGATTATGGGATGAATTATCGCCACGCCCAATTCATTGCGACTGGTCCAAAATAACTAGGGTAAATGCTAGTGGACATGCAGTCAATGGTCGTACTCCTAAAAGACCCTCACTACCTGGATGATATTCAAAGAATAAAAGCTTTAAGTCGGGTGAAGCGGTCAAAATTCGACCAATACAGGTCAGGAGGTAATGGTTTGTCTGGAGGAATCCTCCACGGTGCCTTCAGCCCCCCCCTCTCCAACTTCCCACCAATTAATTCTTTGCGAGATTCCGAGCCATGGAATAGATGGATGTGGGATGTGCTGGGCGACAGCATCCTGAATTTCAGACAGGTTCCTCGTCATCGGGGGGAGCGAACCAGGGGTATTCATCCAGACATGCTGGGCACCGTTTCACTGACACGGTGAGGACCGCATCTTTGCACTTGCGACAGCGGTAGGGTCCGTCCCCATCCGCCGCCCTTTGTGCGATGATCTTCGCACCGGGGTGCGAGAACGCGGAAGCTTGGTCGGCCTTCTATTGATTGGCGAGAAAGCAGTGATCAGATGAGGGATGATCGTGTTGACCAGAGTGGGAGACGTGGTGCGCACCTGTCCACTTTCCTGCTGAGAATCCGGGCGCGCCGGAGAGTCATTTGGGCCATCGCATGAAGGTTTGGAGATGACGGTCGTCTCCGAAGTCTCAGGCTCCTCAATCGGGTCCATGAAGAAAGCCAAAAAAGAAATAGCTGGGTGCGAGATGCAGCAGGGGGGCTGTATTTAACAGCGTGATTCTCACGTGCCCTTCCGAAGCGTATCCCATCCGAGGCTATTGTTGACTTAAACTAGAATAATGAGGAGGCCTCTCTGGATCTTGCTCTGTCGGAAATAGCTGTGTCAACTCCGCAGTGTAGACTGGGACACCAGAGACGTGAGTCAGTATTTGGCCAGACGGATCAAATCGAACGACTCCCACGTTTCCAAATTTGGGGAAAGGCGAGTAGACATGCGAGAGACCAAGAGAGGGGACTTCCGGTCGCAATTAGGTGACGATAGCTCATCAGCTACGAAAAAAAAACTATTGTCTTCAGCGGTTGCATGGCCCAACAGGGGTGCGGTTTCGGTCGGGAATGGTGCCAAAGTGCATTTAGGCACAGCATATTGGGGATGTCCGCTCTGCCGACTGATTGGATCTGAAAGGCAACTTCATCCACAACTGAAAGAATTTGATATCTTACGTGAAGGTGGCCTCGAAACATGCATTTCCCGAAAGTAACCTGAGCCTGTGATAAAAATTGGTAGAGGAGGACCTTCAAATGCCGCACAATGAGGGAGGGAGTGTGAGTGCAGCGTCAAGGGGCTATCAGCCTCTACTGATGGTTGAGGGCATGACGTTTATAATAGTTTGAGGCGCCAGGACGTGAAAGCAGTCCTGTGAGATAATGCTGTAATACAAACTTATTTTCCAAAGGGAGAACAAAAGCCCAGCCTGAGGTATTGTGTAAAAGCAGTTCGTTGTCGTCCTTTGACAGACTTCAATTCAGTTGTCGTCGACCGTGACGAATGACTCAGAGACGAACTTACGAGTCACGTGGCTCGCCCTCTGCAGACTTTATCGCTGGCGCTGGCGACTAGTACAGTAACGACTACTGCCGCTCGCATCCATCGGTGCCTGGCGGCCCTCTTTCCAGAAGCTGAGATAGAAAGCACATTTTGTGTGGCTATCTTCTCGGCACAAGTTACTGAATAGCATCACCACAAAAACCGGGCGCAATTTTTTGGCCCTTGAAGAGAACAAGACAACACCGCTTTAGGTATCAAGGGGTAACCAATGACTCGGACCCCGGAGGAAAATTCTCTCCGAACTCCATCAGAATCTTAGTGTCGACCGTATTGTCACATGTTTTTTTCGAGTACTGTGCCCTAAATATAGTTTGGCGCTTGAAGTGTTCATCGACAACAATACTTTACCGTGATCTCTTGTCAGTTTCCTCAGCAGCGGTGTTTCGAAACGAACGGCCTCGCGTCACGGCGATCCAGGGCAGTGCACACTACCTTTCGTAAACCAGTGTTCCCACAGGATGTGGAGCCCACAATACAGCGCTGGTCGGAAATAATATGCCCAAGACTAAAAAGTGTTGGTGCCACCGGGAAGGCGCCGGTAACCGGTTTGAAACAATTTGTATTTCACTCGATACCTGGGTCAGGGGTGATCTCCCGTGTACCGTAATTACCGTGGAAAGCGTGCATTGATGACTTCCAGGAAACATATCCTAGCATCGACTAGGGTTGAGGGCGAGAGGTTGGGCACAACTGGTGTGAGGGCGCGACCTGGAAGGAGTATTGGATGACATGCTTGACAACGGAGTGGAGAAGCGCGGCGCGAACTGCCTGTGGCACCCTTGGTAGCACAGGAAGCTGGGCGTTCGGTGAGTGGGGGGTCAGATCGGCTGGGATTGCCTCTGCGAGTCGTCGTTACCGCGCCGACCGAGCGAAAACGACCAGGTCTTTTGGGTTCAAACGAAGATTTCTGACATGTGGCTTCCGGTGATTAGGCGAGGGAAAGGGGAGCGGCATTGATGTTGATACGGGCGAGTTTGAGGCTGCGTGTTTGGGCCTTTGGGCTCCACGAGCGCCGGCTCGGATGGAACGCCACACGAAGCGGATCATCGCGTTTCTCAAAGGGGAGAAAAAATATCTCGCCGCATGATGAGTCACGAGAAAGGGAAGGATTGGCTTGCGCCGGAGGTAAGCGATCGCTTAGATTGCTGTCAGATCACAGTGGACAATATGGTACAGTAATTCAGTGGGATTTAGTTGGAGCTGAGGTGAATTTGGGCTTAAAAGAGACATCATTAGCTCCAAGATCTGCCTCCAAGTCGGTCGCTGACCTTAATGTCCAGTGTGTCCTACGAGATTTCCAACCTTCCCCCCACGTAAGAGACCGCTGTACAGGTGAAGGTTGTTGAATCCCGGGCCATCTTACAATTGGCCTTGGAGCCGCGGGAAAAGATCACAAAGTGGTCGGACTCAGTGGTGTCGGAGTGGATGGTCACGGTGGCACCTCATGATTTGTCTTCGTTGCCATACCTGTACGCGGTGGTGGATCTTCGGAATCTCCTGAGTACCGGTTTTAGTTAGTCCGTTAGTCCTTTGTACTCCGGGGACATGTGCGCGCGTTAAAGGGGAGGTAATTGTGAGCTGAGCAGCAGCTGTGTCGGAGCGTCGCGGTCATCCGAATTTCAAATTTCGAACTCAACCTCGTCTCAACGGATCCAAACTGCTACGTGACATCCAATTGTGAACGGTCTGCGGCTTGTGCTACTGCTACCGACATCCAGACTGGGAAAAATTGCCAAGTGGCTGTCATAATAGGATTCCTGGAGGATCAACATGAGCGCAGGTGGTAAGGCAAAGAGAGCGGAACGGTGGTCGCAGCGAAGCTTGATTGGAAGAAGGCCACGAAAATGCAGAGATGCCGTCGACGGGGCCTAGGCCGACGCTGCGGACGTTGCAATTCCTGTGTTGGGAGAACATGGACCTTCTAGAAGGGTAACACCACCTGATTGACGAGGAAGCTGACCATCAAGTGATGTGCTGCGAACGCCAAGAGGTGAACGGAAGTGCAGGTAACAGCACTGGAGATGGACAGCTTGCCAGTGAGTACGAGTAACTTATGGCATTGCTGAACTTGGGAACTTACTGCGAAGGACCGTGGTTTGACATTGTACGAAAGTCGATACGCGAGGGTCAATGAATTCTTCAAAGAGGCACTTGCTGCACTTTTAAGTGAGAACTTGAAAGGCTACGTCACGGTGGCAAGGCGGGTGCAGAGCCGTCATCTGAAGAGTAGGGCTCTACTGCTCAATGCAACTAGATCGATTAACGATGGTGTATACATCTCGCACGCTCACACCGGCACTGGCTGGTAGATGCGGAATCTCTTCAATGTTAGCCCGCAGTACAGTAATAGAGTAGCTCTGGCCATCTCTTCGTCCGATTGCTTAGCTCTTGTACTGTCCCTGCCCCCTTCGTTTCCCATGCTTGCGATGCATGCTAGCGAGAGCTGCATTCAATGCCTCTATACAAATGGATATTTTGTGTTTTTAAAAAAGCACAATGAATTCGATCACAATTATGTGAACCATGTTACCATCGATGACGCTGGTATCAGCCGCGAGCATGGTGTGGAGAGAAAAGATTGACACATGCAATTATGATAAGAGATGTGTGACTAGACGTGGGGATGTGAACAGAATGTGTTGTAGGTAGTGGGGTGAACAGCAAAGACGCCCCAACGTGCTATTTATAAATACGTCCAACCACGTGTTTCATCGACCTATCTTCAACCGTTGCGCACGTTGGAGCTATGAAAGGAGAGTCAGTCAGACAAAGGCGATCAAGACAAAGAAAGGAAAAGGGAAGGTGCAGGCTCACCCGTCGTCGCTTCTTCAGCCTAAATCAGGACAGTAGTGATCAGGGTCACGAGGGAAAACGCGCAAACGAACATTTACGCACTTATGTTTCTTCATCTTTCTCCTCCGCTTGCGCCTGGTGCTGTCCAGCTCAACGGTACGGCCCTGGTCGCCCAGCACAGCAGTACTCTCGGCTGGATTGAGACCCAGCCGACGCAACGTGGCATCCCAGCCAACCGCACTGCTGACGGCGTTCATCGCCAACGTACGAGCGAGGAGTCGCGCAGTGTCCGCATCCGCCTCTGGCGTCGTCTCAGGTGGGTCCTCTAACGTAGCTTGGGCGGCGGCAGATGCCGAGGCTGTGGTCGTGGAGCCTAGGCCGTGCGGTGGTGCGGGATTGAGAGTGAGAGCGGGTGAGGAATCAAAGAGTGCTGACGCGGGTTGGGAGAGCACGAGTGGGCGATGCTGTGAAAAGAATTGGTGCAGACGCAGGTCGGGGGCACTCAGCGGCGGGTGGGACGCCAGCGCAGTGGGGGCTGCGGAGGGCATCGGGAGGGTCGGTGAAGAGGATGCAGCAGTAGATGGGGCCGTCGTCGTCGTTGCTGAGGAATCATCGGGCAAAGATGAGGAGGCTTGTTGTTGTTGCGTGTCGCCGTTGGCAGTGCTTGCCTCGACGCGAGTGGCAGATTTTGCAGAGGCGCTGGCAGGAGGGACGACTTTGGGGGGCTTTGATGAGTTGAAGAAGCGACCACCGGGGGGCTTGGAAAAAAGAGAATATGACCTCCTCGAAGGATGGTGTATGGGACGCAGGAATCTGGGAAACATCGTTTTGGTGGATTACGACAAGCGAGGGTTGTGGCGTGGCGTGGACGGGATGTGTTTGTCATGTGACTCGGTCGGTGAGGAGAGGATATGTTCCAGACACAATCATCATCGAGGACATTGTTGATCCCCTTCCTGAGTATTTATATCACAACACAGATCACACCCCATCAATTCCCAACCCTTTCCACACTTCCACTACGCCCTCAGCCCCCTCTTCACTTGTTGCAATGCTCACCCCAACAGACGAAACCATCGCCGACATCAAGTCCGCCACGGCCGGTTTTGATCTCATTTTCTCTAATGAACTAGGAAAAGCAGAGGACCTCTTCAGAAGCGGCGATTCAGCTCTTCATCTCCTTGGTTTTGGCGCTTGTGCCTTCCTTCAGGCGGCCTTGAGCTTGGAGGTGCGCATTCGTCTCCGTGATGCAGCTGTTGACTCCATATAATACCCCTCTATTGCCTCCAGACTGGCCTTATGTCAGAAGCCTCAAGTCTTCTGGAGCAGGCAGAAGCCGGCGCGAAGAAGCAACTCAAGAGCGCAAAGAACCTCAAGCAGACCAGTCGTTTTCCCGCCGCAACAGAATGGGAGCTTGTCTATTCGGACTGTGTCATCCTCCTCGGATTAAACTATGCTCTGAGGTATGCTCTCTCCGCCATTCAAGGTGGAGACTCACCATGCAACCCATGACCCTCTTTACTTATATGATATGTACTTACTCACCTGATGACAGCGAATCCTACTACGGCTACTTGCAGTGTTTGTGAGTCCCACTAGTATTGGCTCCACTGGCGCATTTGATTGACATTATGTGTTTCATATTCATAGGTACGCACTGAATAAGTAGGCGTCTCCTGTTATATAAATTTCTACGCTAGCTCACGCAAGAAAACAATCTCATCAGCGCACACTCTCGTTACGCAAAGTCTGTTTCTCTTTTAGAATAAGTCGGTTTCTGATCGCTAAAGCACTCTTTTGTAGGCTCTACAAGATCGTATTCCCGAACGGCCTAGACACTTACGATACCCCGACACCATCCATTCCGTCCTCGCGCCAAGGCTCTCTTCTCAGCATCGCCACTCAACAAGTGCTTTCTGGCCCCACCCCCTCCACGCCTACAAGCACGGTCTCTTCAATCTCTTCAAAGTCGATTGGCTTCCTCGGTCGCTTGGGCCTCTCACGCGCCGGCACGCCGAGTGGCGCGTCAACCCCAACGAGTATCGCGCCACCAACAGAGGACGGCCCAATTGAGGATCTAATCATCTCGGGCACCGCATTTGGTTCGTCCTCTCCCGCGTCCCCTTGCATATCATTCATGTTCCCCGCCTCAACGCCTTAACAATGGATCCACGTCGGCAGGACACGGTCTTTTCAACCTTGTCCTCTCCCTACTTCCAGCAAAAGTCAAGTGCGTGTGACCCTTGTTGCGCTATGCGGCAGAGATTGACATTCGCGTGGGTGCATTCAGGAGCGTTGTAGGCTTCTTTGGGTACAACCATGACCGAAAGCTCGCCCTCCGCGCCCTCGCCATTTCTGCGAGTGGTAACGACGTGCATTCGGTCTTCGCTGGACTCGCTTTAATGACTTATTACGGAGTTGTCCTGCTGATGTCTGGCTACCAGGCAGATGAGAAGTATATCCTCAAGCAGTACAAGTCGATTGTCGACAAGTGCGTACATGCCCCGCCCCGCCTTCATATATCTATGTCTACTGTTCTTGCTCAAGGTCGACTAAACATCTAGGCTCGAAAATAAATACCCTACAGGGACTTTGTGGATCTTGAACCGAGTAAGGCTACCGCTGCCCCCACTAGATTACTGCAATCATATATTAATGTTGTTCGCCCTGGCAGGCAAAGATTCATCGCATGTCCGGTGACCCAGAGTCCGCTATCAAAACCCTCCAAGCCGGTCTTTCTCCCGACAGGACGAGCGTCTTCCTCCAAGCCGACGGGCTCCTCGTCTTTGAGCTTGGATGGGTTCACCTCGCGCAGCGGCGCTACGAGGACGCCGCAAAGATGTTCATGCGTATGACCGAGATTAATACCTGGTCGCATGCCACGTACTACTTTATTGCAGCGGGATGTTATTGGTCGCTTGGCAACTTGAAAGAAGCCCAGAGACTACTGGAGGCGACGCCGGCACAGATCGACAAGCGTAAAGTCGGGAACAAGGACTTACCCACTGAGGTGTTCATCAAGAAGAAGCGTGCGTGATTGTGCCTTTGCGTTTATGTTGGAAGAGATGACCTGATCCATGTTTTCCCTCTGCAGTGGCGTTCTGGAAGACGAAACATGTAAGACGAACGGGTTCCGAGGAGGACTGGGTACAATCTATATCCATCAGCCCCGCAGATGGCATGTCAATCATACCTCTATCTTCCGCCTTTTCTCATCGAGTTCTTCTCGGAACCAAAAAAAACCACAGAAATGGCCATCTTCTGGAATACACACGGGCGCATAACGCCCGCCGTCGCACAAGCACATATCATCGAGTTACTCTCCCTCACCCCACCAGTAACGCTCCCTACACCGTTTGAATCGACCTCACCACCAGCTGGTAACGACCCCGACGCGTCCACACCTATACATTCACGCGCAGCGCTGGACACGCCCGACGAGCTCGCGCTCCGCGCGCTTCTTCTCGGGATAATGTACCGTACGACTGGCCGCCCATCCGAAGCGCGCGCCTTCCTGCGCGACGCGCAGACGCGTCACGCTAAGATCCCAAGCTCGGGTGGTACGTGGATCGGCGGCGTAGCGCTTTTCGAGCTCGCGGTGTTGGAACTTCGTGAGGCGCAGCGACTCGAGAATGAGGACGTCGACGCTTTGCTCCGCGCGAGTGAAAACGGGGGCGAGAATGAGAAGGGTCCGGTTCGTAGTAGTAGTTCCAGCTCCAGTTTGAGCGACGGAGAGGTAGGAGGAGGGAGTGTGGGAAGTGTTTATGGTCACGGTATTACTGCTGGTCTGGGTGGAGAGAAATGGGGGAATGGGGGACGCAGGATGGTCGATTTGCGCGTGCATGTGGGTACTACGCTTGGGCTTGGTGAGACGACGCGCGCGCATTGGGTCAAGGTGCTCAAGGAGGCCAGGGCATTGCTCGATGCAGCTGTAGGTCTTTCTGGAAGCGAGGTGGACTTGAGCTCGAGGCTTGAGAGCCGAATCGCCATGACGCGGGACGAGATTGCCCTCAAGCGGGATATGCTCGAACAGAGATGAAAATAAAAGATTATCATACTACCACTACTACTAACTTGAACTCGCTCGCTCGCTAGCTCTTTTTATGACTTTCTTCTTTTTGATTTTGAACGTTATTCAAATAAGTAACGTAGGTAATGGTAATGCGACGAAGATTGTAACACTGCCACAGTGTAGTGTTTGATGTCCATCCCAAAAAGGCAAAAGCTTAGTAATCGATCTTTCCGATGCAATGCGAGTTATACGACTTAGAACGACCAGTGGACGGTCTGCAAGGTCCTACTAGACGGTATTGATAAAAATATTTTCGATGGATGACACCAAGTCAATAAAATGCTAGGTTCAGCGGTAGCAGTCAGGGATGATCGATGATCCGCTGCAATCTGTCACGGTATGTACACGCTGTATTCTGGCAAGTTACGGTACACATATCAGACGGACTGTAATAGATAAGGACCAAGTTCTAAGGAAAACATTGCGTGCGCTGGTGTGATGCTAGTACAACTCCTCTTTCGTTCATTCTTTGGGATGCATTCTCGATAGATACAAAATCAGTCAGTCGGAGCATCAAAAGGCGATAAAATACATAAAATGGGTCATTTCGTCTTTCATTTTCTCGAGGAAAGCGATGCGTTGTTGTTGCATTGTTGGATCGTGTGTAGGAATGTGAGGTGGTGAGTGTGACTGGGTTGGTTGTTTAACTGACAATGTGGGCAGGACGTGTCATGGCAGTTTCGTTTCTCCTTGGAGAGGTGTCTCATGCTTTACAATATCACGACTCGGCACGTTGTGCTTTGAACCGTGATACTTTTTTCCCGGGCTCGTGCGCCGGTGTTTCTTGTTGCCTTGGTATACCGGACGACTCGCGCACCGAGGGCAGCACGGTGGGCGGGCGAGGGGACGGGCGCATCGGCTTTGCCGACGAAAGCGGGAATTGTGGGTTCTGGAAGGAGGGTGAGTCGATGATTGTCGTCGTCATGGGTGCACCTGCTAATGGCGGAGCAAAGGATGGCGAATCGACAATCACCATGGGTGGTTGAGATGATGCGGATGTGTCTCGCACTGGCGGGGGAGCGATAACACGTGTGGGAGCTGATGATGACGCTGGTGATGTGGCGGAGAAAGCAGTCCCGATCTCTGCCATGTCCGCGCTGTCCTCCCGCAGACCTTCGTCTTCAGCAATGGTGGGCGGCGGGACGGCACGTTCTAGTTTGAATCTCGAGCTTTTCTGGACAATGGGGGGTGCGGTTGCAGATGGTGTTGCGGATGCTAGTCGGGGTGCTATAATAACAGCGGGGGGAGCTCGAGCGGAAGGATGG
>Ga0137362_10003069_pt1 | contig 11076 bp, 6 predicted proteins | sample MadtaG_2_FD_104801 | JGI IMG/M metagenome (GOLD analysis project Ga0137362, IMG submission 104801) | Vadose zone soil microbial communities from Angelo Coast Range Reserve, California, USA - Mad1_100_16 metaG | ecosystem: Environmental > Terrestrial > Soil > Vadose zone | place: USA: California... | reverse complement strand
GTGAATCCATTTTACAACAACCCGGCGGCGACATTATCGTGTTCCATGCCTACGACGGTAAGACCGGAAGACCTCGCTTACACATCTCGACGATTGATTGGACGGATGATTGGCCGCACGCCGCGCTGGAAGGGGCTCCGGCGAACGCACAAAAATAACCGGAAAATCCGCATTCTGCTGTGCAAACGACAACTCTGCAAAGCAGATTGTAAAGCGCGAAGCACACCTCGCTTGGCGCAGGATCAAGTTCTCGGATATTTCGATGCGCTGGCATGACTTATTGCGAATGTACCTGACCGTGCTCGACCAGGATTCGATCGAGCAAAAGGTCTGATGGCCTACACGTCGTAGTAGCGCAATCTTGACGGATAGCGGCTTACTACTTTCCTTCTAAACCTAGCGCTTTGGTCAGCAGGTGAGTTTCGGTTGCATGTCCAGCCAGATTTGGGGACGATTACGGACGACTCACATGGAGAAAGCAGATGGACACGATACCCGCCCTACCAAGAAAGAGATCCAAAGTTATGGAGATTCGTCACATCTTGCGCAGACTGGCGTTTGCCTTTTTTTTGGTGTTCGGAGCCTCGTGCCTTGTAAAGGAAGCGCTTCCAGGGGGCGATCAACCTACTATGTTGGCGGAGACGCCACCCATGGGCTGGAATAGCTGGGATGGCTACGGAACAACCATCAATGAAGCGGAATTCAGAGCCAATGCCGATTGGTTTGCCAAGCACCTGAAACCTCATGGCTGGCAGTACGTGGTGGTAGACGCCGAGTGGTACGTCACCAATCCGGTGGCGGAAGGCAATTCGAAGACGTTTCAATACACCCTGGACCAGTTTGGTCGCTACATACCTCCGACAAGCCGCTTCTCCTCGGCTGCGAACAACGACGGCTTCAAGCCGTTGGCTGACTACGTGCACTCCCTCGGTCTGAAATTCGGCATCCACATTCTGAGGGGCATTCCCAAGGCGGCCGTCGAAAAAAATCTGCCCATTGCGGGGTCGACATACCACGCAGCCGACGCTGCTAACACTTCCGATACTTGTCCTTGGAATTACGACAACTACGGCGTAGATGCCGGCAATCCGGGAGGGCAAGCTTACTACGATTCCATCGCCCAGCTATATGCAAGTTGGGGAGTGGATTTTATCAAAGTGGATTGCATCAGCAGCCACCCTTACAAAGGCGAGGAAATTCGCGCGCTGAGCACGGCGCTCAGCAAAGCCAACCACTCCATTGTTTTGAGCCTCTCACCCGGTCCGGCTCCTCTGGAAAAAGCAGAGGAGCTGCGCAAGTACGCGCAAATGTGGCGCATTTCCGATGACATATGGGACCCTGTGGCGCAGTAACAAAAACTACCCCCAGGGTATCGGCGATCAATTTGCGAATGCCGCTAAGTGGGCGCCACTATCCGAACCGGGACACTGGCCGGACGGAGATATGTTGCCGATCGGCCAGCTTCGTCCCGCGCCTGGATGGGGAAGGCCGCGCGGCACGCGGCTTACGCATGATGAGCAGCGAACCTTGATGACGCTCTGGTCCATGTTTCGTTCGCCTCTGATGGTCGGCGGCGACCTAACCGCAGGCGACCCATGGACCGCGTCGTTGCTCACCAACCCAGAAGTGCTCGCAGTCGATCAGCACTCCACAGGTAATCGTCAAGCTATCGTAACAGGCAATGCTGTTGTTTGGCTCGCGCAGCCCGCTTCGGGAAAAGGCTACTATCTGGCCATCTTCAACCTCGCGGATGCCACCGAAACACTCACGTTCGCGTGGAGAGACTTAGGTCTCGCAGGAACAGGATACCTAGTGCGGGACCTGTGGAAACTAAAGGATATGGGGCCAGCCGATTCAATCAGGGTCACGCTACCATCACACGGCAGCGTGCTTTACAGGGTGGTGGGTCCATAAGTCGATGCAATGCGGGGATTCTCCAGCGAACAATCACATCCATTCGTTTCAAGACCCAGATGACCGTAGAGTGTGCTGCTGGCCGATCCCGGAACTTAGGGACCACCGTCCGGGGTGTGGGATGGTGGTCCCTGGTCCTGTTGCTGGTCGAAATCTGCTCAGAACGTGATCTTCGCGCCTAGCTGCCACCACCTCGGTAGTGTTTGGCCGGTCACCCGGCCAAAATTTCCAGCGGACAAATCACCCTGGATGTTCTGGAAATTGGGATGGTTGAAAAGGTCGTAGAATTCAAAGCGGAGTTGCAGATTGAGCCTCTCCGTTATGTGTGTGTTTTTGTAAGCACTCAGATCCGTCTGCACAAAGGGCGGATTGCGGAATCCGTCATTCTTTTCGTTGCCTTCGTTGCCTGGCGTGGGTGCTGTGAACTGTCCGGTCGTGAAGACGCCAGTGATATAAGCGCTCCGCGACGTCGATTGCCGATAACTGGTCACGTTTGGAAAGTCGAAGTGATCTCCGTCGGCATTGTAGTCCCCTGGAACTGAATTAAAAAACGAGGCAGAGGTGAACACCGTGAAAGGATATCCACTCTGGTAGATGCTCGTCCCGCTGAGTCCCCATCCCGCCGTCAATTTCCATACCGCACCCGAACCCTTATATAGGCCTGGTAGCTCATAGTTGAAGCCAAGAGAGATTCGGTTGGGAACGTCCCAAGGGGAGGGTCCATAGTACTGGTGAGGATTCAGTGCGGTCGGATACCGGCCGGCGTCATCCTTAGAAGAGGAGCGCGTGTAAGATATGTCAAAGAAGCCACGCGTGACTCTGCCTCTCAAGTCAAAAGTTACACCGTTGTAGTTCGCTACGCGATCATTCTGAGTATAGTTAATCGCGCCAAAACTCGAATTGAGTCGCGTCGGAGCGGAGTTGGCTGGCTTCCCGATCAAGTCGCCCGGCAAGGCATTGATGTCCACGCCATAGGAAACTTGACCTCCTGCGTTGCCGAGCCCAACTAGGTTGGCCGTGTGAGATCCACTATAAAGCACGGCGGCAACAAAGTGGCCACCAATTCTGTGTTCGAGGGCGGCCGCATAAATGTATGCGGTAGGAGAAACTATATTCGGGTCGATTCCCCCGATCGTCAAGCCTGCGCCTGGAATTCCTCCTGCAGCGTCCAGACAGGGAGCTGCAGGACACAAGGCTGTGCCTGCCAGTTGAGGGAATTGGAACCCAAACGGGGGCTTGCTACTGGTACCCTGGACAAAAACCGGTCGGTTGGCAGGTGCATTCCCCGAGAAAAATGTAGGCAGGATTAGACCCGGTGGATTGCCGCGAAATTCTTCCTGGATGTTGGCGGGGGTGAGCCAGTTGGAATACATACCGAATCCGCCGCGTAACAGCCAGTCACCCTTTCCTGTGATATCCCACGCCGCGCCGATACGTGGAGTATAGGCTTTGGGAGAATGATTTACCGCCTGCTTCGAGGGCTTGGCTATACCATTAGCCACCCGCTGCTGGAAGGTTGACCCGATCCCAAGAATAAAGTTGCCAAAAACCGTGGCGTCTGAACGCGAATACGGGTTCCCCTGATCGTCGAAACGGAAGCCAAGTGTCAAAGTTAGATTGCGTCGCGCTTTCCAGGTATCCTCCGCAAACAGACCCCATGTTTTGGAAGCAGCGTTCCAGTTCCAGAGTTGTTGCTGTCCCGTGATGGGGTTGTACATCACCCCACCTTCGGTGGTAGGTGCATCTTGCGCCAGCTGCAACAAATTGTCGAAACTGAATCCTGGATGCGACCACGGGCCCTGGAACGGCTCTACATCGTCTCCAAACCAGTCTTCGAAGCCTACCTTCAACACGTGAGTTCCACGCACATGGGTCAGAACATCGCGCCAGTGATAGTTATGCTGGATAAAATCGCCTTGGGCAAAGCCGACGCCATATCCGACGTTTTGACCGCTTACACCGATTCCAGGAATGGTGAAATCCCCGGTCTCACCTAGAAAACCCTCGATGCGATTCTGGGCAAAGATGGCTTCATTCAGCGTTGTCGAACTAAACGTGTGCGCCCAGTTCGCTTGAAAGGCCCGCTGCGTGGTGTGGTTGGTGGTCGTAAATTGAGGGATCACGTTGGGCCCGCCATTGTGCAGAAGTGTTCGGAAGAAACTCCCATAAATACGGTCATTTTTAAAAGCCTTATCAACGCGGATAAAATACTGGTCGCCGTTGCGGAAGCTACTGGAATTGAATATTCCGGTGTCAATCATCGGAGTTGCACAAGGCAAATTGCTTGTCGCGGCCGTTCCGCAAGTACCCGGGAAAATGTTGTTTGCGGTCTTCGATACGCCACTGACCGTCGCGTCAGAAGGCTTATACGTATTCAAGATTTTGGTTCCAAAGGTGCCCGGAAAGTTGGCTTGGGCAAAAGCTGCAAACTGTGCGTCGGGAAACGTGAGTACCTGGTTGCCCGTGGATGCTGAGGAACGTAGCGGTTCGACGGCAAAAAAGAAGAAAAATTGGTGGTGGGGAATGATTGGACCGCCAATCGCTCCGGAGAAGTTGTTGCTGTGGAATGCATTGTACGGGTGGTCCTCGCCAGGCAAGGAATATTTCGCATACATTGATTGGTAGTTGAAATAGTCGCTGGCCAAGCCGTGGAATTGATCCGAACCAGATTTTGTCGTTTGAGCAACTTGAAGGCCACTCCCGCGCCCATATCCCACGGAAAACGTGTTGACCTGAATGTTCGTTTCCTGAATGGCGTCGGGGTTGGGCGTGAGATTCAAGACCCCCTGCCGAATGGCGCTGGTGACATCAAGCCCATCGACAATCCACATGTTCGCTACCGTTCCCTGGCCGTTGACACTGACATCAACGGCAGTCTCGGTCGAGTAATTGTCTACTCCGGTTCCAGGTGTGCCCGAGGACACGCCGGGCCCGCCGGCGAGCCCTAGTCCCGAGACGCCAGGAGCCAAGCTGATAAGAGATAGCATGTTGCGGCCCGCCATGGGCAACGAGGACAGCTCCTGAGTTTCGAGCGTCATTTGATTCCGCGTCTCGGTAGTGTTCACCAGTGGATTTTCAGCAGTGACCGTCACTACTTCGGTCGCCGCGCCAACTTTTACCGCGATAGGTACGCTTAGATTTTGATTCGTCTCCAGAGTGACAGTCGTGCGAACCGTGGAAAAGCCCGCAGCCTCAACAGACATTTTGTAGGAACCCGGGGCAAGACTCAGAAACCGGTATTCTCCCTCGGCATTGGTAGCAGTCGTCGCCAAAATATGCGTCTCAACGTTTTCAATCGTGACCTTCGCTTGCCCGACTGCGGCACCACTTGGATCGGTTACGGTTCCTTGAATACTTGCCGTAAACTGAGCCCAAGCCGAGCCAGTCGTCAGTAGAAAGGCGATGAGCAGTCGAATGGACAGGCCAATAGCTGAAGCTGATTTCGATCGCATGTCTCTCCACCCCCTATATCGCGAGCAAACGTTTGCGCTTTGCGTAAACGTTTTCTCGATGGCAGGGACATATATACCACTCAAAATAAGCTGTCAAGGTTTTCCTAGCACTTTTGCATTATGGAGTGGTGGGAGGACGGATCCCAGCAAATCTGGGCGTCTTAGCTCACGACTTCAACCAGCCACGGTTTTGCACCATCCCTGTTCCCTCTCGCAGGGTGACCAATCGATTCACTGCCATGCGTTTAAAAGCTTCAACCATGCCGTTGGGCCAGCGCACTTCCAGGTCGACAGTCGTATGAGTTCCGAGCCCGAAGTGCAAGCGGGGATCGTTACAAGAATAGAAACTGCACTGGCTCAAAACGCTCTGGGCCTGCGTTTTCCCGCCATAGCGGGCAAGAACCCGGGCACCGATCGCGCTCCGATTGGATCTAACTCCCTCAAGTTTTACCTTTATCCAGTTTTGATTCCCGATGAGATCGTTGCGTAACAGTGAGGGAGTCTCGTTTAAGTTTACGATGAGTATGTCGACGTCGCCGTCATTGTCGAAATCCCCAAAGGCACATCCGCGGCTGCAGTGCTCCTCAGCAACTCCGGGGCCCGCAGCGTCGATCAACTCTTCAAAAGTGCTGTTGCCGAGATTGCGAAACACTGCCCGAGGGGTCTTATTTTGGTATTGCGGCAGTTTTCGTTCAACCTCTGGGTAAACGTTACCTGTGACCATGAACAAGTCCGGACAACCATCGTTATCGAGATCGACTATTCCAGCGCCCCAGCAGACATAGCGTGTCTCCACCCCCAGGCGAGAAGCGCGGGTAACATCGTCGAAATTTCCCTTACCATCGTTGTGGTAGAGAACGTTAGCGTCATCCGCGAAGTGCGTCTTGAAAAGGTCCAGATGTCCGTCGAGGTCATAGTCGCCAATCGCAACCCCCATCCCCGCCTGTTCTTCTCCGTCGTCGCTAAGGGCTACGCCTCGCAACACTCCCTCTTCGCGGAACGTTCCATCATGGTTGTTCATGAAGAGCAGACTAGGAGTGGAATCGCAAGCAACATAAATGTCTGGCCAGCCGTCTTCGTCCAAATCCGCCGCCACCACAGTCATGCCATAACATTGTGTAGCCCGCGCGATGCCTGCCAGCTGGCTGACGTCGCTAAACGTTCCGTCACCGTTGTTTCTGTAGAGTGAGTGCCGTCCTGTTGGAAGCCCGCGCGGCCCGCATTCGACGGGAATTCCTTTCCAATTGCAATTCGTGTTCTCTCCAGGAACCGGTGCATGTTCAATAGAGAAACGGACGTAATTCGAAACAAACAAGTCAAGGTGCCCATCACGGTTGTAGTCCAGGAAACTGCATCCCGCGCCCCACCTCGGTTGATCGTTCAAAAGCCCGGCAGCCTTCGTCACATCAGTGAAGGTGCCATCACCATTGTTGCGGTAGAGAATGTTTTGTCCGAAGTAGGTGCAGAACAGGTCTTCAAATCCGTCGTTATTGTAGTCCCCGACGCAGACGCCGGAGGCCCAACCAATGGCATGGAGACCCGCCTTTTGCGTAACATCCGTGAACGTCCCGTCGCGATTGTTCTTGTACAGGCGGTTAGTCGCTTCGGGGGGAGCGGCCTCAATACGAGTGCCACAGAGCACAAATATATCCATCCAGCCGTCGTTGTCGTAGTCAATGAATGCACATCCGCAGCCGGTAGACTCCAAAATATATTTCTTACTCTCGACGCCCCCGTAGATTGTCGGCGCACTCAGTCCGGCGGCGGCCGCTACGTCGACAAAGTGCGCGTTGAAAGGGCGGCCAGAAGGGGCTTGCCGTACCACGGGCTTAGCCTTGTGAGTCGCTACACCTTGCGCAAATGCATGTTTGGCAGTCATTGAGACCGCCGATACGAGCGAAAGTCGCAGAAAGGTGCGACGCGTGCAAGTCAATACGATGGCTTTCCTCTTTTGTGTGTTGCCAATGCGACTGTCGCTTGTAGCCCAGGGTGAGTAAACATTTTCTCAAAGTTCGGCGGGCCAAGCGAAAGTCCTACAGTCCTAGCGTGCCGCGGCTATGGCTGCGTCGGCTGCTGCCCCGGGGCATCCTGTTCAAAGAGTTTGTAGCGATAGCGCTCTCTTTCTTCTTGCGTAGCTTGTTCGCGAAGCTGGGCCAGACGCTGAAGCAATTCAGGGATCTCCTTTTTCTGCCCGGTTTTCCGCAACGCCTGGATCAGACGGTACACAGCGGTTTGATCCTTCGGATCGCTGGTCAAAGCTTTCCGGCACTGCTCTATCGCTTCCTTGTAGGCCCCGGTTTGCATGTACATTTTGGCCAGGACGGCGCGAGCCGCGGCAAGTCCCGGCTGCAAGGTGACCGCCCTCCTTGCCGAGCGCATCGCGAGCCGAAACTCAGGTGTACCAGGATCAAGCCCTTTTTGCGAGAGTACATCTGCCTGCAAGTAGAGCAGGAGCGGGTCGTTCGGATTTCGCGCCAGTTTTGACTGTATCGACGCCAGCGCGTGATCGAGATCATTCGCCTGCACAGCCACCAGGCCTTGAGCGGCAGCGCTCAAAGTCTGATTCGGGTTCAAGTCGTATGCTTTCTCAAAGTCAGCCTCCGCTTTGTCGTACTGTGCCAGCTGCGCGTAGAGGACTCCGCGTGCCACATATAGTTCCTCAGCGCTTGGCTGCAGCATCAATCCTTCGCTAATCACATCAACACCGACCTGGAACGATTCGTGCGCAAAGCAAATATTGGCAAAATCCAGATATAGGCTGACGTTTCGCGGGTCGAGCAAGAGAGCTTGCCGAAGCGTACTAACCGCCTGGGGCGTGTTTCCAGCGGATTCCGCGGCAGTCGAAGCAAGCTGCAGGGTGTTCGCATCCACTTCCTTGGTCTCCAGCAGCGGCCGCAGCGTGGAAAGTGCGTCCTCGGGCTTGTGTGCCATAAGCTGAATGGATGCCAGGAGGTGAAGTTCCCGCCGATCGTCTGGATGAAGCGCCACAGCCCTCTGAAAAGTCGCTGCCGCGTCATCGAGTCGCTTGAGTCTTACGAGGCAGGTGGCCAGAGCATGCAAGGCGTCGAGCTGAGAGTCGAGCAGCTGGCCAGCTTTTTCGAAATGTGGAACCGCCGCACCGCAGTGTCCCTGCCGGTATTCCAGCACGGCAAGCATGGCATGGGCAGTGGGATCTCCTGGACGCAATTGCAGCAGATGATTTAGCAGTGGCATTGCAGTCTGGTTCCCCTCTTGGTACTCAATCTGAGCGGCCCCAGCCAGAGCCGCAATATTGTTTGGGGAAATCTTAAGCGCTCGCTGAAATGACGTCAGAGCTTCCTTGCCGTCACCTTTGCCGGCATAGGCAATGCCTTGCAGGGTCCATAATTGTGCATTGCTTGGCGACGCTTTTAGCGCGAATCGACTCAGTTCCACGGCCTTGTCAAATTCTCCGGCTCGCAAGGCCGAGCTAATGGGCTCGACTTGACTTTCCTGGATTTGGGAAAAGGCCAAAGAACGGCAAGCAAGCAGAAGAATTGAGAGACCAACGGACCTCTTAATGGATACCAGCGGACGTCGCATCTGTGCAAGGACAGGATACTTCATTTAAGAAATCGATTGCAGCAAGTGTTTGACGGAGAGTCTCTCTCGCGCTATACGTAACTCGTGCGAGAAAACGCTTGCTGAGATTCGGGCGCGCGGCGGATTGTTAGCAGAGCGCCCTAGACTCTGAGCGGGACTCCCGCAAGCAAGCTCAGGAGGATTCACCGTGAAAACTAAGACCCGGCGCCATTTCCTCAAATCCGCGGCGATTTCCACAACAGGTCTAATCGGGGTGCGGTCTCTTCGGGGATGGGCGCGCCCCTCGGTAACGGCTTCGATCACTCCTCAACTTTCGGTTTTCGGTTACTCGCAGGTACAGCTGCTTGACGGGCCCTTCCGGAGACAGTTCGACGAGAACCATAAGTTGTTCCTCAATCTCGATGAAGACGGTTTACTGAAGCCCTTTCGGAAACGTCAAGGGTTGCCGGCACCAGGCCACGATCTGGGCGGGTGGTATGATGATGCCGACGACTTTAACGAGAAGGATAATTTTCATGCATTCATTGCCGGGCATTCCTTCGGTCAATACGTTTCCGGATTGGCTCGCGCCTACGCCGTGACAGGATCAAAGGCGACGCAGGAAAAAGTTCATCGCCTTGTGCGCGCTTTTGCCGAGACGGTAGAGCCTACCGGGAAGTTCTACGTCGATTACCGCCTGCCGGGCTATACCTTTGACAAGACTTGCTGTGGCCTTATCGATGCTTATGAATTTGCGGCGGACCCTATCGCACTGGATGTGCTCAAGCGAGCTACTGATGCAGTGTTGCCGCATCTCCCGGAGAAGGCCCTGAGCCGAACCGAGCAGGAAGCTCGACCGCATAAGACCATCGCCTATACATGGGATGAAACCTACACCTTGCCCGAGAATTTCTTTCTTGCCTATCAGCGCAGCGGCGACAAGCGCTACCGCGATTTGGGGGAGCGATTTATCTATCAGGAGTATTACGATGCTCTGGCGGAAAATCACAACGCCCTTCCCGGCAAGCACGCCTACAGTCACGTCAATACACTGAGTTCTGCTATGCAGGCTTATTTGGTTCTCGGTGATGAAAAATACCTCCGCGCTGCCGCGAACGGCCTGCGTATGGTTCAGGAACAAAGTTATGCAACAGGAGGATGGGGGCCAGACGAAGCGTTTGTGGAACCCGGGAAGGGACTGCTTGCCGAGAGTCTGGGCAAGACGCGCTCCAGCTTTGAAACCCCGTGTGGCGCCTACGGACAATTCAAAATCACGCGATATCTGTTGCGGGTGACGCGCGACTCTCATTACGGGGACAGCATGGAACAGGTGCTGTACAACACCGTCGCGGGCACCAAGCCCATTCTTGCCGACGGCACCAGCTTCTACTATTCCGATTACAACAGTGCGGGCGCCAAGAAAGTCTATTACAAAGATAAATGGCCTTGCTGCTCCGGCACTTTCCCACAGTTGACCGCCGATTACGGCATCAGTTCTTATTACCCAGCCAAAGAAGGTATTTATGTCAATCTCTTCCTTCCTTCTCGTGTCAGGTGGGTGCAAGGCGGCACGCATTGCACTCTGACGCAGCAAACCAGGTACCCCACAACTAATGCAATCCAGCTTCAGTTGGACATGCCGCGTCCGGAAATGTTCGCGATCCACTTGCGCGTTCCGGCATGGGCGGACACAACAACGCGTATTTCGGTTAACGGCAAGCGTGCGCAAGGTGATCCCCTCGCGGGAAAGTTCTTTGAACTGTCTCGCACTTGGAAAAATGGCGACCGAGTGGATTTTGAAATTGGGATGCCGCTCCGTCTTCAAGCAGTGGATCCGGAGAACCCACAGATCGTGGCACTGCTGCGAGGGCCGCTGGCACTCTTTGGCGTCGGGAATTTGCCCTCGAACTTTTCCCGTGCGCAACTCCTCGCCGCTTCGACCGCTTCTCAGTCTTCAGAAGACTGGCTCGTGCAAGGTGACGCTGGGAAAATCACATTTCGTCCGTTTGCGGCAATCGGTGAAGAGCCCTACCGTCTCTACCACCAGGTAGGAGGCTAAGGTCGTCGACCCTGGCCCAGCCGTTCCATCATGCGCATCGCGGCACCCATTCCGGATAGAAGTTCGATGCAGCCCTCGTCCGCGTAATAGTGCAGGGATTCCCTACGACCG
>Ga0137362_10003068_pt1 | contig 11076 bp, 8 predicted proteins | sample MadtaG_2_FD_104801 | JGI IMG/M metagenome (GOLD analysis project Ga0137362, IMG submission 104801) | Vadose zone soil microbial communities from Angelo Coast Range Reserve, California, USA - Mad1_100_16 metaG | ecosystem: Environmental > Terrestrial > Soil > Vadose zone | place: USA: California... | reverse complement strand
CGTGAAAACTGGCTTGCAGGTCCGTGTACTTTTGCGCTTTCGCTTCCGCCACCAGTGCTGAGTATTCCCGGTCGGCGAATCCGTACAAGTTGTCGCGAACGTAGCTCAATGCGATTGATGACCGGTATTCCAGGCTGCGCCGGGGATTTGCCGCCAGCAGCGCGGATTTGTGATAGGCGTCGCGCGCCGCATCCTGATTGCCCAGCATCGCGAAGACATCACCCAACTCGTGCTGCGAAGGTCCAAACGACGGATCCTTTTTCAGCGCCGCTTCAAAGTGTGCGCGCGCTTCATTGTATCTGCCGGCCTTGAAAAGAATATCTCCGTAGGAATCTTCCGGATTCGGATCAGCCGGCATCGCCGCCACATAACGCTGCATCAATGTTTCCGCATGCGCCATATCGCCCATTGCCGCGTAGGCGTACCCTAGCCGGTTCAAAACCGGAGTGAACTCCGGATCGAGCACCAGAACTTTTTCAAAAAGTGGAACCGCCTTTTGCTGATCTCGCTGATCCAAAAACCAGCGTCCCGCGAGGTACACAATAAATTTGTCGCCAGATTCCCGCTTCGTTAAATCGTTCAGATTGGAAATCGCCGCGATCTGGTCGTTATGTTTCTGTGCGGCCACCCAGCGCACAAAGAGCATTTCACTCGGCGAAGTTTTTGCCACCAGGCTTTGCGCATGCGTCAACGCGTCCGCCGCTTCATGCGCATCGGTCGCGAAGTACGCCAGCAAACTCCATCCGGCCGCAAAAGTTGCATCTTCGCCCACCGCCGTCCGCAAACTTTTCAGGCATTCGTCCAGCCGGTAGTTTCCACTCAAAACAATCGCCTGGCCAAAAAGTTCCCGCGCGTGTTCCGACTTGGTAGTCAAGCGCATTGGCTCAGAGTTTGGTCGCACGGCGATTTTTGTCGCAGCCGGTTGTGCCGCATGCTGCTGTGCAGGCGTCGTTGCGGCACAAAAAGCCAGAACTATTGCGGCAAAACTGCTCCATACACGCGTCATCAGAATATGTCTCCGAAGGACCAACTCTTTGCTGATTGATGCTAACAGCAACACAGTTTCAAACGGCCTGTACCGAGGTACAGCTGAATCGCAACAGTCATAAGCAGAATGCGCATTCCGCGTCATATAATCCTGCCAGGAGACGAGCGCATGAAATTACGGCGGTTTGGAGGCACCGGATGGCAAGTGGGCGAAATTGGATATGGCATGTGGGGCATGGCGGGATGGACTGGTTCCGAAGACGCCGAATCGCTGGCGTCGCTGCAGCGGGCAATCGATCTTGGCTGCAATTTTTTTGATACCGCGTGGGCGTATGGCAACGGCCACAGCGAAGAGCTGCTGGGCAGAGCGCTACGTGCAAATCCGTCCGAGAAAGTATATGTTGCGACGAAAGTTCCTCCGAAAAATCGCCAGTGGCCATCCAAGCGTACGTTCACGCTGGATGAATCGTATCCGCCGGAATACGTTTTCGAGTACGTGGAAAAAAGTTTGCGCAACATTGGAACGGACACACTCGATTTAATCCAGTACCACACCTGGGAGGACAAATGGCTTGATGATGAGCGCATGGTTCGCACGATCGAACAATTACGCGCCAGCGGAAAAGTGCGCGCCATCGGAATCAGCCTGAACCGCTGGGAACCGTGGAACGGAATTCGCGCGGTGAAATCCGGATTGATTGACGCGGTGCAAGTGATCTACAACATTTTCGACCAGAATCCGGAAGATGAACTTTTCCCCGCGTGCCGCGAAAAAGATGTCGCGGTGATTGCGCGCGTTCCGTTTGATGAAGGTTCACTGACCGGAACGCTGACGCTCGACAGCGGATGGCCGAAAGGAGATTGGCGCAGTACATATTTTGTTCCAGAAAATTTTCGCAACAGCGTGGAGCACGCCGACGCGTTGAAACATTTAATTCCGTCCGGCTCCTCGATGCCGGAAATGGCGTTGCGATTTATTTTGAATAATCCGGATGTGAGCACGATCATTCCCGGGATGCGAAAAATCCGCAACGTGGAAGCGAACATCGCCGCCAGCGATAAGGGTCCGCTGCCCGGCGCGCTGCAGGCGGAATTGCAAAAGCATCGCTGGGATCGCGCTCCAACCGACTGGAGCCAGTGAGGGCGGTTGCGAGTCAAAGAAGAGTTGTAGAGTCTTTGGCCGCCGCGGTGAAAGAATCCGTCATGAGTTTTTACCAAGAGCATGTTGTTCCGCACCTGGTGAATCTCGCGATGCGCAATCGCGAGCTCGATCCTTACCGCGAACGAGTGCTTGCGGGAGCGGAAGGGCGCGTACTGGAAATTGGAATCGGCGCGGGAGCGAATCTGAAATTTTATCCGCAAGGCGTAAAAGAAATTGTTGCGCTGGAGCCTTCCGCAAAATTGATCAGCATGGCGCGCCGCGCGGCCGGCGAATCTTCCCAGCGCATCGCCGCCGTGAATTTCCTGGAAGCTTCGGCGGAAGCGATTCCGCTGGAGCCCGGCGCCGTGGACACCGTGGCGATGACCTGGACGCTGTGTTCGATTCCCGATGCGCCGCAAGCGTTGCGCGAAATGCGACGTGTACTGAAGCCGGGCGGACAACTTCTTTTTGTCGAACACGGGCTGTCGCCGGACGCGAGCGTGAAAAAGTGGCAGGATCGTTTGACGCCGATTTGGAAGCGCATTGCCGGCGGCTGCCATTTGAACCGGCCTATTTCTGGTTTGTTGGAGCAGGCGGGTTTTCACATCACGCACCTGACGACCGGCTATATGAAACACGGTCCAAAGCCGATGACGTTTCTGTACGAAGGCATCGCATCGCCCGACTGAGGCCACTTCAGGCGGTTTGTTTGAGGGCGCGTTCGACGAGGGTGAGGCAGCGCTCGGCTTGTTCGCGCAAGAGTTCTTCCTGTTCGGTGCGTTCGCGCAGGCCGCTGTGCAGCTCGTCGGCAATGGCCAGAGCGGCGAGAACCGCGGCTTTCTGGGTGTCCACGGTGGTGGTGGCGTCCGAGATTGCGCGCATTTTTTCATCCACATAGGCGGCAAGTTTTTGCACGTAGGCGGGATCGAGATCGCCGGCGATGGAATAGGTCTGCCCGTAGATTTGGACTCTGGTGGGTGACATGTGCGTTTGGCGGCGAGGCCAAGGGGAAAGGTAGCACAGGGCGGCGAGCGGTGAGTAGTGGGTCGCGAGCGGTGGTAGCTCGGACGCGAGAGAAATAACTCGGAGAAAGATTTGCCACAGAGACACCGAGGCACAGAGCGTCGGAATGAGAGTGAAGCGTAGGAACTTCAGGGTAAAGCGGCACGGCGGGCGGCGGCTTTGAAGATGGCGAAAGCGGCGCCCTGCGGGTCGGCCATGATGGAGATGCGGCCGATGTCTTCGAAGTCGGCAGGCGGCATGTACAGCGTGGCGCCGAGCTTCCTGGCTTCGGCGGCCGTGGCGTCGCAATCGGAAACGGTGAAGTAGGCGAGCCAATGAGCCGGGGTTGCAGGCTGGCGGTGAGAGGCGGGAGGAATGCCGCCGATAAACTCTTCACCGTTCTGAATGTGCCAGTAGTTGTGGGCGGGGTCTTCGTCTTCCTTCATGATGTGCCAGCCGAAAAGTGCCGAATAGAACTCTCCGGCGCGGGCCTGATCGGGCGTGCTGAGGTCGGCCCAGCAGAGGGTGCCGTGCGCGCCGGCAATTCCGGTGCCGGGATTTCGCTTGGGCTGCCAGAGGGAGAACACGGCGCCGGTGGGGTCCTGCAGGACGGCCATGCGTCCGGCATCGAAAACGTCAAAGGGCGGAGCCAGAACTGTGCCGCCAAGTTCTTTGGCGCGGGCGGCAGAGGCGTCGGCGTTTTGCACGGCGATGTAGAGATTCCAGTGCGAGGGCACGCCTTGGTGAAGTTGGTCAGGACGAAGGGAGCAGGCGGCCGCGGCGTCGCGTCCCTCGAGCTGGAAGATGGTGTAAACCCCGTCGGGGCCCATGGGAATGTTGTTGGCGGACCAGCCGAAGATTTTTTCGTAGAAGGATTGGGCGGAGGGCTGGTCGGTGGTGGCAAGTTCGATCCAGCAGAAGTTGCCCGGGGCGTGTTTTTCGATGTTTGGCATGAGTCGCGAGGGTACTCCGGGGTGGGGCAGGAAGCAAGGGAGTGTACTCGTCCAGTAGATTAGTGACACTTTGCCTTTCCGAGATTTTGTTTCCAGTGGGTGATAAATTCCAGTGGGGTGAGGTAGGCAAGGGGCTGGTGTGGTCAGATGCAGTTGTAAGTTTTCTCCCAGTGGCGCAGCTGACAACGGCTGATCCAGTCGATGGTTTGTGAACCGGAAAACGCGAAGTCGGAGGGGCGGGTGCAGAGGTGTTTTCTTACGGGATTTCACCAGATATAGCAGGCGACGTTGTCGATGGAATCCGGAGGGCGGAGGATGTAGTCATAGAAGCTTTTTCCCAGAGCCGATCGTGAAAGCGTCGGCGGAATTCGTATGCGGCGCTCGTTTAGAAACGGACGGGAAAAAAGGACAAAGAAAAAGAGAAAAGCACCGGTCTGAAGACCGGCCCCCACAACGGAAAAAACAACGGCAAGATCGACGGCAAGAAACGACCGCAAGAGTAACGGACAAGAACGAACAACGGCAGAGCAAGAGAAAAACAGCGGCAAGAACGCCAACCGCCAGAGCAAGCCTATGGCAGGTAGGCGGCGGTGGAGGTTCGAGTGAAGTCGAAGCGGACTACGGTGGAGGAGGGCAAAGCGTCAGAGGAAGATGGCGGGGCGAATTGCCATTGGCGGGCGGCTTTTAGGGAGAGGTCAGCGAAGAATTGGCTGGGGGCGGGAGCGGCTAGTTCGGCGGAGGAGACGGTGCCGTCGGGATTGAGTTGCACGCGAACGTTGATGCGGACGCTGCCGTGAATGGTGGAGCGGGCTTTTTCGGAAACTACGGGAAGGACTTTGCGCTGGATGGAGGGAGCAGCGATGGACAGAGCTGCGGGATTTACGTTTGAGGGAGCGTGAGTTACGAGTCCGGGAGGCAGCGTGGCGGCGGGCGAAGGCGGAGTTACATTGCGCGAGGACGCCGAGGGACTTGGCGATTCGGATTTTGCGGAGGGATTGCTTTTGTTTGCGCGCGAATTTGAATTTGGAGAAGGCGAAGTTGTGGTCGGCGCGTTTGTTGCGGGTGAGCTTGCGTCGGTCGAGTTTGCGACCGGCGGATTCAGGTCGGCGGAATTTCTGGGCGACATGGGCGCAGAGTTCGCGTTCGATTTTGCGGCGTTTGCGGAATTCGAAGATGGCGACGGGTTCGCGCTGGATGGCGAGGCCGAGTTCTTGGGAACTGGAAAAGTGGCGCTGGAGTTGGCGGAATTGGGCGCGGAGGATTTGGACGAACGCAGGATCAGGCGCGGCACGAATATGATCGCCAGGATGACAGCGGCGGCTGCGCTGACTAGAAAAAGTTTATTGGAGCGAGGCCGCGGATTGGGAGAAATGGCGCGGCGCGGGCTGCCGATGGTGGCGTTGATTTGCGGAAGCGACGTGACGGGAATCGGAGCGCGCGAGGGTTGCGACGGTACAGTGCGGGAGGCGCTGGGAGAAGCGTTGGGGGAAATTGGGGAAAGCGGCACGGCGAGTGGATCGATTTCTGGAAGCGGTTGGCGTTGAACGGCGCGAGAGTGCGCGGACGAAGATGCGGCGGAAGGCGGCTCGACTGCGGCGATGAGGGACTCGGGAGAATTGGGGACTTCGGGCGGGCGGATATAGGGCGAGTCCACGGGAGCGGGATCGGCGTGAGAAGGGGCGGGTTCGTTGGTGCTGGGTGTGGCTCGGTGTTTTGGGGCGTACGAGGGATCGAGGAGCGAGCGAACCTGGTCGAGGGTGATGCGGAGCGTGACGTCTTCAACGAGAGTGGAGCGAACGATTTCTTCGTAGGGAGGGGGGAGTGCTGGAAGTACGAAGCGGCCGGAGGGACGTTGCTGCGGCAAAACTTTGGTTAGTGTTTCGCAGATGGAAACCCCGAGAGACCACATGTCGGACGCGGGAAAAAGTACAGACTCGGGAGCTGCGAACGGTGCGGCCAGCGGCCAGGTGGAAGCGGATTCGCCGGCGGGAACGATGCGGTCGGCGGAAAGTTTGACGTTGTCGCCGGTGGCGTGAATGTTGGACGGCTTTACGCCGGCGTGGACGAAGCCGTTTTCGTGAAGAAAATCGAGTGTGGGAAGGACGGCGGCTAGCATGCCGCTGGTTTCGTCGGGCGTGAGCGCGCGACGCGGCAGAAGCTGGCCGAGGTCTTCGTCGGCGCGTTCGGTGACGATGTAGAGGCAAGGCGAGCCGTCGATGGTGCAGCGGCCGAAATGATGGATGCGAAGAAGTCCGGGATGAGAAAGAGCAGCGGCTGCGCGCCAGTGTTCTAGTTGCAGGTCGGAGGTGGCAGGATCTTCGGGAATTAATTTTATGGCGATGTCGGGAGCAGGGTCGCCGGGCTGCACGGGTTCCGAGGTGAGGAAGACTGCAGAATTCTGCGAGACGCCGAGAAGCTTGCGGAGCGGGAAACGGCCGTCCGCGAGCTGGCCGAGAAGATGTTGCGCTGTTGCTGACATCGAGCACCGCCGGTCCGCGCGCGGGGTTGCGTGCGGCAGAATGTTGATAGCGAAACAGAATTCAGGCTAAACGCGCAAGAGAAAATATTGCGCGCTGTCCGGCCGGGGAGGCTGGTAAGAATTGTGAGGGGAAATAGCGGGAAAGGAAAGAGGGCTGTGCGAAAGAGATAGCAGGCCGGTTGCGCAGGTGGACACAAGAGAGCTCGTATTTGTTAGTCGGGCTTTTTATGAGTACATAAAAGAAAAGGCACGGGTCTGAAGGTCCTGCCTGCGGCAGGCAGGCGACCACTACGAAAGAAAGACGGCGGGATAACCCGCCGCTACACAAAGAAAAAGCGGCAACCCTAAGATGGCTCCGACAGGGTCGGAACCGCTACAAAGACAGCCGCAAGGATAGACTGCGGCTAGGAGCCCATCAGGAAGAGGGGCTTGTTGGCGAAGCTGGTGTATTGCGGGCGAAGGCGCTCGGTGTTGTACTGCTCTTTCACGTTGACGAATTTTTTCGTGGCGGTGATGGTGCCGATGGGCACGTTGTCGTAGCGGCCCTCCTTGAGGACCACGAGACGGCCGAAAGTTTTATTGAGAATTAAATCCAGCGCGAGGTTGCCGTAAGCCATGGGCACGATGGAATCGAGCGCGTCGGGATCGCCAGAGCGAACGAGGTAACCGAGTTTCTGGCTAATGACCTCGATTTTCTTGCCTTTGTTGAATTTGGCGGAGCGGTTTTTTACTTCTTCGGCGACGATTTCGCCGATGCCACCAAGTTTTTTGTGCCCATAGGCGTCAGCGGATTCACTTTCGAAGATCATTTCGCCGCCTTCGAACATGGCTCCTTCGGAGACGAGAACCGTGGCGTAGTGGCTGGGATTTTTGTGGCGGTCGGATACCAGGCGCTCGGTGAGATTGTCGATATCGAACTTGTGCTCGGGAATAACGCAACGGTGCGCGGCCCCGGCCATGGTTGGAAGCATGGCGGTGAATCCGGCGTAGCGCCCGAAAACTTCAAGCACGAGAAAACGTTCGTGCGAACCCGCTGAGGTGCGCAGATCGTTGGTCAGTTGAATAGTGCGTGTGACGCAAGTGCTGAAGCCGATGCAGTAGTCGGTGCCGGGAACGTCGTTGTCCATTGTTTTTGGAATGGCGACTACTTTGAAGCCTTCCTGATGCAGACGCACGCCGTAGCTCAGAGTGTCATCGCCGCCGATGGGAACCATGTAGTCGATGCCGAGCCATTCGAGATTTTTCAGGACTTCGGGAGTGAGATCATTTTTCTCAGCGTTGTATTGAGATTTTAGATGTTCTGGCACGTTGGCTTTGCTGGTGCGGCCGGGATTGGTGCGTGAAGAATGGAGGAAAGTACCGCCGGTGCGCCCGGCGCGATTGACAATTTCTTCGGTAAGGACCAGATAATTTTCGGAGTTATCGTAGGATTTGTCGCGCACCATTTCGATCAGGCCGCCCCAACCGTGGCGGAAGCCGATGACCTGGTAGCCTTCGCGGAGCGCGCGGAAAGTAACACCGCGGATCGCGGGATTGAGGCCGGGGACGTCGCCGCCGCCGGTGAGAATGCCGATGATGCCCTTCTTGGTGTTGACGTTTGCCATGTGCGCCCTTGTGGACCCTTTTCCGTGAAGCTGAACTGATAATTTTACACGGAGTTAGCGGGAAACCGGAGAGAAAGTACGATCGTCCAAGAGTCGCAATACGTTAACGAGTCGTTATTCAAAAAATATTAAAAATGATTGTGGCGCAAACGTCCTATTCAGCGAGCTGCGGAGGGTTCATGCAATTCATTGCGAAGGTGTTGAGAGTTCTGGCGTGCGTGATGTTAGGACTTGCGTTGAGCGGGCAGGCGTTAGCATGGAACGATCGCGGACATATGACCGTGGCTTATGTGGCGTACAAACAATTGACGCCTACGACGCGCGGTCGCGTCAACGCGTTGCTGAGGCTGAATCCGAAGTATGGCGATTGGTCGGCGACGGTGGAACAAGAGATGCCACGGGCGTCGCCTGACGACAAGAACCTGATGATTTTCATGATTGCGGCGACGTGGGCTGATGGGATCAAGCGGGATTCGACTTATACACAGGACGGAAGCCAGGGCGGCAATCGCCCGGTTGGCAGTCCAGATTCGGGAAGAAATACCGGGTACGACGATTTGCTGATGCATAAGTACTGGCATTTCATTGATACGCCGTTTAGCGCTGACGGGACGCCGCTGCCTGCGATTCCCACACCGAATGCGCAGGAACGGATTGCGCTGTTTCGCGCCGTCTTGGCTTCAAGCGGCGCTGATTCACTGAAGTCATACGATCTGACGTGGCTGTTGCATTTGGTTGGCGACGTACACCAGCCTCTGCATGCTGCGACTCGTGTGAGCAGAAGCGATCCACAGGGCGATGCTGGCGGCAATCTGGTGAAGTTGAGTTGTAAGAGTCGCGAGTTGCATGCGTTTTGGGACGACCTGCTCGGTAGGAGCAATAAGCTGAATACCGTGATAGGGGCCGCGAGAAAATTGCCGAGGGCGGAAGCGGATCTGGCGGCGAAGTCCGACGAGAAAGATTGGATTGCGGAAAGTTTTATGAAGGCGCAGCAGACTGCTTATGCGGCGCCGATTGCGGCGGGAGATGGGCCGTTTACGTTGACACCCGCGTACAGAAGAAATGCGGCAGCGTTGGCGAAGCAGCGAGTGGCATTGGCAGGAGCGCGGTTGGCGAATTTGTTGAATACGGAATTGAAGTAAGAGAGATGCTCCTCGCAAGAACCGCTCGGAATGACGGTTAAGCGATACGCGGAGGATTATAGCGGGCGGCGGATGCCGAGTTTGCGCATGCGCGCTTGCAGCGTGGTGCGCTTCATGCCGAGTAGAACGGCGGCGCCGCGCGGGCCGGCGATGCGCCATTCGGTTTGGCGCAGGGCGCGGAGGATGTGCTGGCGTTCTGCTTCTTCCAGAGTAGCGACGGGAGCTGTGGTCGAGATGGTGAGCGGAGACTCGTCCGCGGGCGCAGCCAAAGCGTTGCGCAACTCGGAGAAAGGAACGCGCAGTTCTTTGCCGGGAGAAAGAATGACGGCGCGTTCAAGAAGATTTTCCAATTCGCGAATATTTCCCGGCCACGAGTAGGACACCAGGGCGTCCATGGCATCGGATGGAACGTACTGCACAAGTTTATTCAGGCTGCGACTGAATTTCTGCACGAAATAGCGCACGAGAAGTGGGATGTCCTCGCGGCGATCGCGAAGCGGCGGAATCTGAATCGGGAAAACGTTGAGGCGGTAGAAAAGATCGCTGCGAAATTTGCGCTCAGCGACCAGGCGGCTTAAGTCCGCATTGGTTGCGGCGACAACGCGAGCATCCACATGAACGGTGCGCATGGCCCCGAGGCGTTCGAACTCGTGCTCCTGCAGAACGCGCAATAGTTTGGGCTGCAGTTCCAGCGGAATGTCGCCGACTTCATCGAGAAAAATTGTGCCTTTATCGGCGAGTTCGAAACGGCCAACTTTCTGGCTGATCGCGCCAGTGAAAGCGCCGCGTTCATGGCCGAAAAGTTCACTTTCCAACAAGCCACCGGGAATGGCGGCACAATTGATTTTGACGAAGGTGCGTTCGCGGCGTGGACTTAAATTGTGAATGGCGCGCGCGATCAGCTCTTTGCCGGTGCCGGTTTCTCCGAGAATTAAAACCGTGGTGTCGCCAGGGGCGGCGAGCTCGACCTGAGCAAGCGCGCGCTTGATGGTGGGGCTTTCGCCGACGATTTCCTCGAAGTTGAATTCACTGCGGATTTCTTCTTCCAGATAATGTTTTTCCACTGCTAGTTTATTTTTAAGGGAATCGATTTCCTTGAAGGCCAAAGCGTTTTCAACGGCGATGGCGATTTGTGCAGCGACGCGGTCGAGAAGCTCGGCATCGCCATCGTTGAAGGCGTCAAGGCGGCGGCTGGCGAGATTCAGCGTGCCGTATGCGCGGCCTTTGCTGATCAGGGGCACGCAGCAGACAGAAGTAAGGCCTTTTTCGCGCAAGACACGGACAAGTTCAGCTGGAAACTGATCCAGCTCCGCGCCATGAAATATGGTGGGTTTTGCGGCGCGCATGCAACGGCCGGCCGGCGATTCCTCGAGTGATACGGTGACTTCTTTTCCGGCAAAGAGAGAGTCAGAGCCGTCAAAATCCAGCGCATGAATTCGCAGCCGGTTAGTTGACTGGTCTAGAAGCGCGAGGCTGGTGTAATCGTGATGGATGACGCGGGTGAGCGCGGAAACGATCCCGCGGAAAAGATCGCTCAGTTCGCGACTAGTGACCAGGACGTTGTTGATATCGAGCAAAACCTGCAGGCGGTCTCGCTGCTCGGCGAGTTCCTGCTGGGAGGTCTGTGCGGATTGAAAGTTCAGCGCATTGTCCACGGCGACGGCTACCTGCGCCGCGACGCGCTGCATGAATTGAATGTCCGAATCGGAAATGGCTTGTGGACGAACCCTTCCAAAACCCATGGCGCCAAGACGGTGTTGCGCGGTGG
>Ga0137362_10003067_pt1 | contig 11077 bp, 8 predicted proteins | sample MadtaG_2_FD_104801 | JGI IMG/M metagenome (GOLD analysis project Ga0137362, IMG submission 104801) | Vadose zone soil microbial communities from Angelo Coast Range Reserve, California, USA - Mad1_100_16 metaG | ecosystem: Environmental > Terrestrial > Soil > Vadose zone | place: USA: California... | reverse complement strand
CGCGATGGACTTCGCCGCGGCGGTGGCCGCGCGGCCGCCCGGCCTGTCATTTACGCCGACACGCGAGCCCGACAGCGAGTCGACTTATTTGCCGACGGGTGGCACGACCGCCGCGCCGAAGCTAGTACGAATGACGCATCGCGGACAGCTGCTGATGGCCTGGCTGATCGGCGCACACGCGGGCTCCGCACCCGATGACGTCATCGGCCACGCGATGCCGAACTTTCATGTCGGCGGCGCGAATCTCCTGACGCTGCGCGCGGTGCTTTATGGACAAACCATTGTCACGCTCACGACCGGTGGTTTCCGCAATACCGACATTGTCCGCCGCTTTTGGGACATCGTACGCAAATATCAAGTGACCTCGCTTATCGCGACGCCGGCCACGGCGGCCGCCATTCTGGCGCAAACCGACGCCGACTCGCACGGTCACGGCATCCGGATTTTCAATTGCGGCGGCAGCACGATTCCGGTTGATGTGCTGCGCGGATTCCACGGCCGATTCGGCGTGTGGCTGCGTGAGATCTGGGGCATGTCGGAATTTCATGGCATGGTCTCCATCCATCCAGACATCGGCGTCGAACCGGTCATCGGCTCCGTGGGACGGGCGGCGCCCTGGCACCGGATCAAAGTGATCGAAGTCGATGCGGAAAATCGCTTCGTCCGCGAATGTGCGCCCGGCGAGAGGGGCTCACTGGTCGCGAGCGGCGCGGCGCTGGCGCCGGGCTATGTCGACGAGCGCTTCAATGCGGCGCTCTTCGTCACCGGTATGCCGGACGCTGCGCGCTGGGCGAACACCGGCGACCTGGGGACAATGGACGAGCACGGAAACGTGTGGATTTTCGGGCGGGCTAAGGATGTCATCATTCGTGGCGGCCACAACATCGATCCCAAATTGATCGAGGACGTGTTGATGCGCCACCCGGCCGTGCAGATCGCCGCAGCCATCGGGCGACCGGATGCCGCGAAGGGCGAGATGCCCATCGCATACGTACAATTCAAACCTGGCGCGACCACGAGTGTCGAGGAGCTCTTGGAGCTCTGCCGCGAGCAAGTCCAGGAACGTGCGGCAGTGCCGGTGCAAGTCCTGATCACTCCGCAGATTCCACTCACCGCCGTCGGCAAAGTCAACAAACCGGCGTTGCGTGCCGACGCGATGTTGCGCGTTGCCCGCGAGCAAGCAGCGACGGTCATCGGCAATTCGGGCACGTTCGACGTGACAGTGGATGAATCCGGCGTCCGATCGCGCGTGAAACTCGACATTCGCACGACAATCGCGGAGGTAACCGAGCTTCGAGAGCAATTGGGCGCCGCGTTTGGCCGCTACGAGTTCGAAACCGTGATTTCAGTCGTAGGCCCTCACACAAGTCACTGAGAACAGCATTGGGTGCAATCACCAACCGCTATACACGCCTCATCGGCATCGAGCATCCGATCGTTCAGGAGGGGCTCGGTCCTTTTCGAACGCCAAGGCTAGCGGCGGCCGTGTCGCAGGCGGGCGGCCTCGGCACGGTCAGTATGCCGGGGATGCCGGCCGATCTCGCCGCGGGAGCGCGCACATTGCGCGAGCACATCGACGAATGTGCCACGCTGACCCAGAAGCCTTTCGCGGTAAACATACCGGTCGGGATCTCGGCGAATGGCGACGTGCTCCCGTTCACAGATGTCTACATCCGCGCGGTGCTCGAGGCCCGTGCAAGCGACAGGCAACTCGAACGACAACTGACAGTTCTCACGACGTCAGCAGGGTTTCCCGGGTCCTACATTGCACCGATCAAGAATGCGGGCATGATTCATCAGCACAAAGTGGGCTCTACGCGACAGGCAATCAAAGCCGAAGAACTCGGCGTCGACGTAGTGATCGCAGCGGGATTCGAGATGGGTGGCCACACCTCTGGCAAGGCGATGCATACCTACGTACTCGTGCCGAACGTGACCGAAGCGGTCGACGTACCGGTGCTGCTCAGCGGCGGGGCACGCGACGGCCGTGGCCTGGCGGCCGCGCTGGCGATGGGTGCCGACGGTGTGGCGATGGGGACTCGATTCATTCTCAGCGAGGACAATTCGGATTGGCATCCCGCGTATCTGCGCGCCCTGCTCGATGCCAAAGAAGGCGATGATGTCGCCTTCCCGGGAGTTTATGGGCCCTGCCGTGGTTTGCGCAATGCAGCCTCCGAGGCACTCCTGGCGGAGACTCGACATGCAGGTGATCCTGCCGAGCAAATTCGCTGGAAATTGGAATCGATGCAACGCGCGCAAATGCACGGCGACATTGAGAATGGACTGGTGATGACCGGTCAGGTGGCATCGGCAATCAATCAACTGATTCGAATTTCGGAATTCGTCCCCGCGATGGCCGATGAAGCGGCTCGTATTCTTCGCTCACTGGCCGCATGAGTGCGGGCTAATGAGGGGAGACGGGGCGGTGCTTGCGGCGATACTGTTGCGGCGTCAATCCAAGGCGAGTTCGGAACAAATGCGTTAGATGCGCTTGACTGCAGAAGCCGGCTTCATGCGCAATTTCCTTCAGCGGGGCGGTGCTCGCCGACAATAAATCTTTGGCATGCTCGATGCGGCGGTTCATGACATAACGGTGCGGTGGCTCATTGACGACCTGCCGGAAGATTCGTGCGAAATGTGCCCGACTAATCCCCGCCTCCTCGGCCAGGGCTTCCAGCGACAGATCCCCGGCGAGGTTGGCATCAATACGCGATCGAGTCTCGGCGACTCTGGTTTCGAGCGATTTTGCGTCGGCGGGTTCCGGTTCCGAAGGCGAATGCCGCAGCAGCTGCAACAGCAGCGCCTCGGTCACGGCGCTGACGAATCGTGGACTCCAACGGTCCGGAATGCGCGCTTCCCGCAGCAAGGAATCGACGCAGGAAGCGACGAAGGCATCGCGAAACGCGAACAGATCGTGAGCCGGCAAATCCGTACCACTGCGGAGGAATTCGCCGAGCGCGGTCCGACTGATGTGGACCGTCGTAAAACTTACACGTCCACCGGTGTGATAGGCCACCGAGTGACCCGGTGGTATGAGCGTGAGCAAGCCAGGGATCGAGCGGCTACGGCTCAAGATAGTGCCCTGCTGTCTGCGCACATCATGAGAGCCGCGGCTATGGTAGGCCAATATGAGTTCATCGGTTTCGGGGAGCTCAAAGCCTTCCAACCACGGCGTATCCCAGGCACACACGCACACGCCCCCAAACACCCGGCTTTCCCTGACTAGGCTGGGCCCGACGTGCACCGCTGAAGCCAGCGCCTCGATGGCACGAAAGGGCTTGATTTGGGTGGAAAACTTCACGGTACGATTATTCCGCTATCCACCGTTCTGTCAAGGCAGTGACAGCACATCCGTGATACGCGATTGACACAGTTTTGAAAGACTTGCCCGCCGGCCCGTGGGTAAATGACCCACAAGACGTAATGCTGGATGGATGTAGAGGAGTTGGCGATCATGGACTACGTTAAATACTACGCAGGGCCCCTGATTTCGATGATCGGGCTCGCCGGGTTCTTGCTGGGCGGCAACTGGGTGTGGCTGGGATTCGCGACCTTCCCGGCGATCACGCTCTTGGACGCCTTGCTGCCCCGCGACCTTGACATGCGACGTATCGCATCACCCTTCTGGGCCGCCATCCCGGTTTGGCTCGGGGCACTCGCTCCTGTGGTCATATTCGTCGCCTTCGCTTGGCGGCTGTCCATTGAGCCGCTCAGCATTCAGCAAATTATCGGCGGCACTTTGAGCTGCGGATGGCTGGCGTTGGTTCCGGGAATCGCGGCGCAGCACGAGTTATTCCACTCGCGCGGAAGAATCGCCCGCACGATTGGACGTTATGCCCAGTTCACCTTGCTCGATGGCATGCGGGACGTGGAGCACGTCGTCTATCACCACATTGACGTATCGACGCCGATCGACATCAGCACGGCACCGCGCGGCACGTCGATATATCGCTACACGCCGAAAACCGTCTATGAAGTCGTGCGCGTTTCGCTCAAGGCAGAAAGCGACGCCCTCCAGAAGCGCGGGTTCAGCCGCTGGAACTACAAACATCGGGCCTGGAAGATCCTGTTGATACAAGTAATCTATCAGTCGATTGTATGCGCCATCGGCGGTGGGCTCGCCGTGGCGTGCACGCTTGCTGCGATGACCATGGCCCGCGTTTGGGTGGAAATGTTCAGCTATTTCCAGCACTACGGTCAAACACGCATTCCAGGTACGCCAATCGGCCGGCGGCACGTGTGGAACCATATGGGCGCGGTCACACGTCTGGTGGGTTTCGAGTTGACGAATCACGCCGACCATCATTTAGATCCCTACGCGCCCTACTACAAGCTGCGTCCGCATCGCGAGGCCATACCGATGCCGAGCATTTTCGTGTGCTTTCTGGCTGCGTTGATTCCGCCGATTTGGGACGAGATGATCATCAAGCCGGCGCTCAAGCGCTGGGATTTGGAATTCGCGACACCGGCCGAACGGGCGGTGGCGCGGCAGCAAAATCTTGCCGCGGGCTGGGAAGACTGGTTCGACCAGCAGTCCACAGACTCGGCGCGCGTGCCGGCCACCCTTGCCTGCTGAGTGAATCCCCCATTTAACGGATGTTGAACCATGATATCGGCGCCGTACGATCACTCGTTGAATCTCGTCACGCAGACGATCATGACGTTCGCGAGTTGGGTAATCGCACTCGGTTTGTTGGCTGTGTCGGTGCGGCGGGGTTGGCAACAACGGACAGTATTTCCAGTGCTCCTCGTACTGGCCGCCGGTCTCGCCGCCCTGGCCGAACCCCTCTATGACATCGCCTTCAAGCTGCTCTTCTTCATCCCAGGTCAATGGACATTATTTACTTATGGCGACATTCCACAGCCGGTTTGGACCATCAGCGGCTACATGATTCTGTATGCAGGCCCCGCAATATTCATCTGCGAGAACCTCGCCCGCGGCATCAGCCGCCGGACGTTTTTGACCTGGGCTGGCGTGACGCTGCTGGCATCCTCCGTATTTGAGATCTATGGCATTGCGGGCGGTGCCTATTCCTACTGGGGTCCGCACGCCTTTCGTGTTTTCGGATATCCGCTGGCGGTCGGTGTCCTCGAAACGACATTCGTCATGCTGTTCAGCGTGCTCGCCCACGAGTATCGCAATCGGATTCCCGGCGGATGGGGTCTGTTGGGGATATTCGTCCTCTTTCCGTGCTCGTTCTATGGCGTCAATTTTGGCATTGGTGCTCCCATGCTCGTGACGCTGGGTCTCGCGTCCCCGTCGCCGGCGCTCGCCACGCTCGGTGCTGCGGTGAGCATCGGCGTTGCTGTATGCGTCATCGCTGCACTCGCCCGCTACGCTGCCAGCCCCTCCCCGATAGCCGCAAGGAAGCCTGCGCATCGCGCCCAATCGCGCGATGCGCACGCGCATTAGCCACGCGATGCGTGCACGCATTTGCAGGCAGCGTGGCACCTCATGAGTATCATCAATTCGCTGTTCGGTACGAAGGCGCCGCGGATCGTCGAGATCGCTCCCCTTGGAGCTCAATTTGAGGTTCCCGCAGGCAAGACCATCCTGGAAGCCGCCCTCGCGGCAGGCATCAGTTTTCCGCACGACTGCACGGTCGGGACCTGTGGGACGTGCAAATCCAGGCTGACCGCGGGGCGTGTGAACGCGCTTAGCGAGTTTGCATACACGCTGTCGCAGCAGGAACTCGCGGCGAATTTCATCTTGCCGTGCCAGTCCATGCCCAAAGACGCGCTGGTCAGGATCGAGGTCGCAGTCCCTCGGGAGCAGACCGAGAAGCATGAGCAGTATGAGGGGAGGATCGTGACCTCCGCTCGCCTGACACACGACATCCTACAGATCCACGTAGAACTCGACCGGCCGATCCGCTACATCGCCGGCCAATATGCGAATGTCGGGGCGCCGGGCGGCGGCCGCTTACGCAGCTATTCGTTCGCCGTGCCGCCGCAGCCGCAAGGCTCGAAACAGGTTACGTTCTGCGTGCGCAAGGTACCCGGAGGAGCGTTCACAGAGGCCCTATTCGCAGATCAGCTGGCCGGAGTCGCCTTGCAGATCGACGGACCTCATGGGACCTTTCACTTACGCGACGGCAACGGTCCTATCGTGTGCGTGGCGGGCGGCAGCGGCCTTCCTCCCATCCTGAGCATGCTCGAGGAGGCCGCGAGTCGCGCCGTCGCGCGGCCGGGCGTGTTGCTCTTTGGCGCGCGCACGGCGCAGGACCTGTATGCGATCGAGCGGATTGGCGCGATCAAATCGCGATGGGCGGCACCGTTCGTTTTTCTACCTGTACTCTCACATGAGCCCGCGGACAGCGCGTGGACCGGGGCGCGGGGACTGGTCACGGAATTCGTTGCGGACGCCTTGCCCGGTGTTGAGTGGGCAACTGTTCAAGGCTATCTGTGCGGGCCGCCCGGAATGATCGATGTGGCGATCGCGGCGCTCACGGACCACGGCGTCGGACTGGGGTCGATTTTTTACGACAAGTTTACCGATGCCAGCCACGCGGCGCGGATGTCGTAACGCGGCTTCTCATCCGGCAGAGATGCCGCCGTTGACGCTGATGACCTGGCCGGTGATGCGGCGCGCCTGCGGACTTGCAAGGAATACGATCAGCGCGGCGAGGTCATCCGGCTCGGCAACGCCAAGATGCGCGAGACTAGCGGCCTTCGCGAATAACTTGGCACTGAAGCCCTCTTTCTGCACGCGTTCGGCAGTTGCAGTGCCGGCGATCAACGACGGCGTCAGCACATTGACCCGAATACCATCCCGTTTGGCTTCGAGCGCCAGCGTACGGGAGAACATGACGATGGCGGCCATCGCCGCCCCAATGATGGTCTCCCCCGGGGTGGGTACTTTGGCCGCATCGGACGCCATGTTGAGAATCACCCCACTGCGCTGTTCACGCATGAGGGGCAGTACGGCCCTCGTCACGTACATCGGCGCCAGGGCCACTTGCGTCAGCAGCGGCGCGAGGTCGATGGCGGGAGTCCGATGAAGCAGATCCGGTGTGTAGCCCGTTGTCGTGGAATTCACCAGCACATCGATGCGACCGAAGCGCTCCCGCGTCAGCGATATCACGCGCTCGGCCTCTTCGAGCTTCGTGGCGTCGCACGCGAAGAACTCGACTTGGATTGCAGCGTTCTTTGCTGCGACCACCCGAGCTGCGGCCGTACCTCGCTCGGCGTCACGCCCCAGCAACGCGATTCGCGGCACGCCGGCTGCCGCGAACTGTAAGGCCGCGGCGAGGCCGACGCCGGCCGTCCCGCCGGTGATGACCACGGAACTCTCTTCCAGTCGGCGAGGGGTGGGTACGTCGGGCGATGGGCGGACGGGCATTGGCGCCTTCGTGTCGTTTGCGCGCGAATCCGTCATTTTACACCACCGGCATCCGCAGCACTGGCTTGATGGTGAGGCCTTTCGCGGCGTCATCGATCGCCGTGTTGATGTCGTCGAATTCATAGAACTTGATCAGGCGATCGAAAGGAAACCGTCCCTGCCGATACAATTCGACCAGCTGCGGGATGAACTCGGTTGCCACACTGTCGCCCTCGCAAATACCACGAATGCTCCGTCCCGGAATCATCAGACTGTTGATATCGAAGCTGACTTCAGTACCCAACGGGGGTGCGCCAACCACGCCGCAAGTACCGCGAATCCCGAGCACATCGATCGCCTGGCGTAGCACACTGGGCTTGCCGCTGGTATCGAGCGAGTAGTCGACGCCTCCACCGCCAATCCGCCGCACAGCCTCGACAGGATTCTCCTTGCCGCTGTCCACCGCATGGGTGGCACCAAGTTCGAGTGCGAGTTTCAACCGGCTCGGCGTTACATCGAGTGCGATGATAATCGCCGCACCCGCGGCGCGAGCCGCCATCACGGCGCTGAGGCCGACGCCGCCCACACCGAAGACGGCGACCGAGTCCCCGACGCCGACCTGAAGCGCATTCAAAATGGCGCCGGCGCCCGTCTGGATGCCGCAGCCTAACGGCCCCAAAATCTCCAAGGGGACGTCCTTTGCCACCTTGATCACATTGCGACTGTGCGCGAGCGCGTAGGTGCCAAATGATGACTGCCCAAAAAAATGATCATGCAGCGAGTCCCCATGCGCATCGCAGGTGCCCGTGGTGCCGTCCTTGCGCGCGCCACCCACGTTCAGCATAAAGAAATCGCTGCAGTATGCCGGTTCGCCGCGTTCGCAGTAGCGGCACTGCCCGCAAGACATGTAGGTCAGCACGACGTGATCGCCCGGCACGACGTTCGTCACGTTGGCACCGACTTCTTCGACGATTCCAGCGCCCTCGTGGCCGAGCACGCCCGGCAGCGGGAACGGGTAATATTGGTCGCGCACAATCGCGTCGGTATGGCAGATGCCGACTGCAACGATGCGCACCAATACTTCATTGGCGGTCGGTGGGCCGATTTGGACCTGTTCGATAGCGAACGGCGCACCCTTGCCACGAACAACGGCCGCCTTTGCCGCGCGCCCGACTCCGCTGTGAGTTTGATTCGACATGGCTTGGCGCTCCCGTTAGCCCGTGTATCCGGGCAGATCGACCGACATCGATGACCTCCCCGGAGGTGATTGCACGACCCTGGAGCTAGGCCAAGCTAGCTTGCCGGGCATGACTTTATAGAACTTATCGTATTGTACCATACGATATGGCGAAGAGCGACTTCGCGTTTTCGGGGTGGAACAACCAGCGATCCTTAAGAGTTGTCCGGACTGGAGCGAAGCGGTTTTACCCAAGGTGCTGCGGACAGCAATGACTCGATCCGTTCTACTCGAGCGGCCAGCACCTCTAAATCCGATGGTTCGCTCGAAACGGCCGTCATGCCACGGTATATAACGTCAACAATGCCGTCCGCCACTTTCTCGACTGAAAAATCGCCCTCGCCGCGCAGGAATGCCCACGTCTGGTGCTCGATACACCCGAAAAACATATCGCGCAGCAAGGCCGGCGAGACGCCTGACCTGAATTCGCCGCGATCAATCGCCTGCCGGCAGACCTCGACAATTTCGTGGGTAAATCTTCTGTTCAATTCAAAGAACGGCGACGTACGGTAGCTTGGATCCGGCCGTAGTTCGATCAGCAAGAATCGGCTCAGCACGGGATCGCTGCGGATGATGGACAAGGTCCGTATGGCGAGATGGCGCAGTTTATTGCGCGTCCCCGGAATTGATGCGAGGTGCGAATCCTCCGAGAGCTTCTCACCGAACCAAATCTCCGCCACTTTGACCAATAGATCGCGCTTATTCTTGAAGTAGCGATAAATCGTGCCCTCGACTATTCCAGCCTGTCTCGCGATATCTGAGATAACCGTCTTCTCGTAGCCCTTATCTGCTAGCACGACGCGGGCCGCGGCCAGGATTGTGGTAAAGCGCTCATCGAACGCTAGCCGTTCCCGCGGCTTGCCGACGGTCCGAACGGCGCTCAGATCACTCATTTAATTCTCCTAAATGCGCCATGTAATGAATACTATTCATTTACGTTGTAGTTCCGTATATCATTGTTTTATATGTCTATATCCTATCATATAATTTCATGTAGTGCTATATCAGTTGACATGATGAATGCCATTCATTATGCTTTGTCCAGTCCGATCCTTGAAACTCAAGGTGGCGCAATGAACGATCTGGTGAGAGCTCAAAGCACGTTCGATACCTTTCGACAGGCAGCCGAGCACCCCCTCGATAGTGCCAAGCGCTGGAAGGATCAGCATGGGATAAAAGTCGTGGGGTCCTTCCCCATGCATTTTCCCGGCGAGCTCGCTCACGCCGCAGGAACTCTGCCCGTCATTCTTCAGGAGTCGCAAGCGCCGGTGACCGTTGGCCACGGAATGATTTTCCCCTTTTATTGCGGTTTTACTCGTAGCGTTGTCGATCAAGCGTGCAAAGGTGAATTCGATTTCCTCGACGCGATCATGTTCGGCGATCACTGCGTTCAGGTGCTGGGTGCTGCCGACATCGTTCGCGCCAAGCTTCCGAACACACGCGTACATTTCTACCAACTGATTTCAGCCATGAGCGATCCTTGGACTCGCGCTCGCGCTCGGGCGACGTTTGCCGAACTCAAAGTGGGCCTTGAGGATCTCGTCGGCCATTCGATCGATGACGCATCGATTCGCAGCAGCATCCGTCTATTCAATCGAAACCGTGCGTTGCTGCGGGAACTTTACGACTTGCGGCGTGGCGGAACTGCGTTCATTACCGCGCACCAGATGCAGATGGCCGTGCAGTCGAGCATGGTCATGGACAAAGCCACACACACGAGGTTGCTCGAGAATTTGGTCGCAGAATTGCGCGGACAGGTCTCGGCCCCGCAGCGCGGTACCCGCGTATACCTGTCCGGTCATTTTTGCCAGGCACCAAAGCCGGCGGTGCTTGCATTGGTCGAAGAGTGCGGCGGCATCGTGGTCGACGACGATCTCTATCATGGACAGCGGTACATTTCGACCGACGTGGCCGAAGACGGCGATCCCCTCGATGCACTCGCTGAGTGGTATCTCGCGAGGAATTTGAAGGTCCCATGTCCGACGCGGGTCGACCAGAATGCCGACTGGGAAGGCTATCTGGTCAACGCCATGGATCGTTCCAACGCGGAAGGCATGATCGTGTTGATGGCCAAGTTCTGCGAACCGCACATGTATTACTACCCCGAAATCAAAGAAACATTCGAGGCTCGCGGAATTCCGCATCTTCTCATTGAAACCGAACATGAGATGAGCGCGCTCGAAGCACTCCGCACGCGCGTCGAGACTTTTCTGGAGATTGTCCGGCGACGGCGCACCAATCCAAAGAGAGCAATAGCATGAACGCCGCAATGCAAATCGTGAAAAAAGCGAACCGTCTCGACACCGCATCGCTTAATAATCGGATGGTCAACGATTATTGGACCAGCGTCTTCAACGCCAAGCAGGAAGGCCGCCTGGTCTGTTGGTACGAGGGAGTCGCGATCAATCCCTTGATGCAAGCCGCCGATGTTTCTTGGGTTCATGGCGAAGCCTGGTCGGCGCTGCTGGCGGCTCGAAATAATGAGGTCAAGCCCCAACAAGCGGCGGAGAATCGGGGGT
>Ga0137362_10003061_pt1 | contig 11084 bp, 12 predicted proteins | sample MadtaG_2_FD_104801 | JGI IMG/M metagenome (GOLD analysis project Ga0137362, IMG submission 104801) | Vadose zone soil microbial communities from Angelo Coast Range Reserve, California, USA - Mad1_100_16 metaG | ecosystem: Environmental > Terrestrial > Soil > Vadose zone | place: USA: California... | reverse complement strand
GCCGCGCGCCGGTAGATCAAATGTTCGCGAACGCGCTGATAGGCTGGGCCGAATTCGACCCCGGAGACGTTTTGAGAGGGGATCTTCAATCCGGCCGCCGCCAAATGCGCGTCCCCCGAGGTGAGCGCCGCGTAGATCTCCGCATAGCTGCGCACCACCGTAATCTTGAGTTTCACCCCAAGCTCATCGGCGAAGCGCCGCGCCAGCTCGTACTCCGGTCCCTCCGGCATATCGTCCGCGCCCCGATAGTAGGCGAGGGGACCATTCCGTGTGACAACCCGCAGCTCCCCCAGAGTCTTGATCTGGTCGATCAAGCTCGGCATCGGCGTGCAGGTGCAGAGCAAGCCGGCGGCCACAACCGAAATGGTGACTTTCGACCAGCGCTGCCAATTGATGTGGAGTTTCGAGTTACGCACGGTCGTGAGCTTGGATTCCGTGAGGCTGGGCGAGTTCTGTCGATGAGACAGGTCCGTTGCCGATGCGCTAGAATAACCGTTTATTTCTTTCCGCGGACCCTTGACAAATGTGTTTTTATCATCGGTGACTATCGCGTCACACTGCAGCATTGCTTAAGTTGACGCCGTAAAATCTTAAGTGAATTCTGCAGGATCTTAAGTTAACCGGAGAGGTACCGAAGTGGTCATAACGGCGCCGACTCGAAATCGGATGGTCGGGTAATTCCGGCACGTGGGTTCGAATCCCACCCTCTCCGCCACTTCTTTTCCAAGTCTTTTCCGGTACTTAACTTAGTATCGGACGTCTCTATTGCCAAACTATTGCCAAATTCTGGGGACAATGGGGGCTGATCACGATCCTTTTCACGCAATGTGTCGAGCGACGTGCAGCGATGTTGGCAGCACGTGCACGCGCAGACGGACTCGCATCCATCGCCTGTCTGATCGCCTGAATATCCGCACCCGTCGCGCCCTCGATCCACGCCGCATACATGCGCAGCATCACCTCGACGCTGTGGCCGTGCTGTTTCGCAACCCAGAGCAAATTCTTGCCGAGCATGAGCAGCCATGTGACGGAGGAATGGCGCGCGTGGTAGGGGCCGCGCGCGCGAATGTTGAGCGTCTTAAGGCTCTCGCTCCAGCGCCAGCGAGTGACTTCCGGATCGCTAATCGGGCTGCCGTCTTCGAGAAAGAACAGGTGGTCATGCCTGATTTTGCCATCTGCGACGTACTTATCTCGCAGCCGAAGATGACGTTTCAGGATTTCAAGCGCGCGTGGGCACAGCTCGATGAGGCGATCCTCCTGCGTTTTGGTGCGGTCCTTGTCTCGCCGCAGGACGCGCGCCTTGGTAACCGACAGAACTCCCTTGTCGGGGTCGAAGTCGGTAACCAATAGCGCTATCTGCTCCGAGGGACGAAGCCCCGTGAAGAAGCGACATTCATCGTAGTTGCCGATGGCCTCACCCCAGTCCGCATGAAGCCGCGCGATCAACGTTTCGGCCTCCTGAATGGTGAAGGGGTCGACGACAGGCCGGTCCTTCTTGGAAATTCGCAGGCATTTCAGCCCCGACGCAGGATTGTATTTGTCCGGATGATCCTTGTAGCCGTAGTCGAAGGTACAGCGAATAACGCTGATCGCGTTGTTGTAGGTCTTCTTCGTCCACTGATAGCTATTGGCAATTTTGGCCAATTCCGAGTATCGAATCTCATCGAATATTCTCGGTCCAATCTCGGGTCGCCATATCTGCGCGAGGAGTTTGCGGTACCCAGAACCGGTGACGAATGCCAAATCCTTCTTGGCAACGCGTGAATCGCACTCCGCGAGAAACTCGTCAAAGACTTGATCGCAGGTGCGTTGGATCGCGGGCGCCGCCACATTCTTCATGAAGCGATAATCGGGGAACTCGTCCGCAAAGACGAAGGTGCCGCTCGCGATGCGCTCTTTGATTTCGCTCAGTTGCTTGCGCCCACGACGTAAATTCGCTTCCGACGGGTTGCGCTTGAGGGTCGGCCGGTAGCGTAGGCCTTCAAATTCGAAATCAAATTGAACGCGATCGCTGCCCAGAGCCTTCACGCCACCGTGTATGTTTTTTCGACCCACTGCGATTGCCCGATCGCCTCGTCAGCGATCGCTAGGGTAGAGCGCCAGGCGGTGGCGCATCCACGAGTCCGATGGTCATACGCTTGCCGACCGCGGCAGCTGCCTTCTGGACAGTTTCCAAAAGGACGTTCGGATTGTCCGGGTCCAAGAGGCGTTCGAGCTGCGTGCGGCTCGTCTTCATACGTTTAGCCATTTCGCTTTTGGTGATGCCCTCCTTTTTCATGGCTTCGGAGACTTCCCATGACAGCACGCGTTTCCAGGCGACTGAACTGACCTCCTCATAGATTCCTTCCTCCATGAGAAAAGCATCGAAGGAAGACCCCAGGTGTCTATTCTTTGCCTTTGTCGTCACGAGTGAGCTCCTTCATCCGTTTCATGGCCAAGTCGAGATCTCCGTCGGGCGTGTGCTGCGTTTTCTTGATGAAGCTATGCAGTAACACCATCTGCTCGCGGTAGATACAAAACAGGACGCGAGCGATGCGATTGCCCGTCAGCGTACTCCGAACCTCCCAGAGTCCGCGCCGAGAGGTCAGCGATCGACAGTGGGGCATGCCCACGGGCCACCCGAATTCGACTGTCGCGATGACCTGACCTAGGATGCGTTTGTCATCCCGCGACAAGGCTTTAAGCCAATCGCGGACGGGCTCTGATCCACCCGCTGTCCGATAGAACCTCGCCGGCAGGATCTTGCGCTTTTCCCTATCCGACATTTGGTTTGAACCGTGTAAGGTACAATGTACCGCAAGAGGTACATTCAGTCAAGCTGATCGTTGCGCCGGAGCCACCGCGCCTGAAAGAGCGCGGGAGGTTCGCCCCGCAGGTCTCCGCATAGCACCTCACCGATTCTCCACCCATTGCTGGTACCCCACTACGTCGATCACGATGCCCGTCGGGCGCCCGTCTCCATACTTTGCCCTCCTGCCAATCCCCACGCTCGATTTTACGTTCCATCGCCTTAACGGAGTATCCGGTAAGGAGATTCGCCAACGGAAGCAGGACGTAGCGCGCTGTCGGGACCACGCGCACGAACGACTTGTCGGCGCTATAGGCGGAAACCGTGGAGCCTTTGAATTGCGCGTGAAAGGCCTCCATATACTGAGCGTGTGCTACTACCTGCACGAAGGAGTCGTAGCCCGCGTCCGCGTCGCCGGAAAGATCCGACGGTCGCCAGCCATCGGGCTTCTGCGCATGAAAAGCAGCTACCGCGCGATGCCCGATTTCCGCGCTCTCACCTTCCGTGGGCAATATTTTTGTCATCCATCATTCCTTCCTAATTGGAATAACTGGTCGCGCGCGTTCTAGATATGCGGCTTTACCCAGCCAATCAGGCGGCAGTGCGCGACTTACTATTACGACTCGATATGGCGGTAAACGACACAAATGCGATTCCTAGCATCAACAACACAGAGCCCAATATGCGAAAGTGCGGCGGTGCAGGCAGCCAAGGGGTATTAAATAGAAACCCTTTTTGGTTAACAGACAACATGGCGAACCGCTGGTCTGTAGTGAAGCGCGCGCTCATGCCAACTGCAAGTAAACCGATAATGATCATGAGTCATCCTGTTAACAGAGCGGCGCTTCGAAGAAATTGCAATCTGAGTAGGCGGTCTAACCGTCGAGCGGCATCGACGTTTGGGGATTTCATAGGTGTGCCATGCAAGACATCAGTTGCCTAGAAAGGGGCGTTAGCGGTTGATAACACAAAGAATCATTGGAGGATAGGATCGTGCGTCTCAGTTCGGGCCAATACCGGAAATTCGACAGGGTAAACTACCAAGCACTAAGCTGACGTTCAGGACGACCCCCGAGGCATTGCAATGAATGCGACGACGGATCGATTTACCGCTGGTATTGTCGCGGCGTGGGCGACTGAAGTAGCTGTATCGCTCGTAGTTGGCTGCGCTTATTCGATCATCGGCGCGGGCGGACTGCATCTCTCACGCTCCCGGACGCGGGAAGCGGCATCTTCTTGATCTCTAGCGTCTTTGCGTTCATTGGCGCGGTAGTTGGCATTATCGCCACGCTTGCAGTGGGTGTTCCAATTTAAAGCTGTTTATACGACGCGGTTACACAAGCGGAGCGGCCTTTCTCGTAGCTGGAATCATCATCTCAGCTGCGCTGGGTGCAGTTTTTTGTGGAAGTCACCAATTCGGCGAGAAGCTCATGGATATGGATTTCAATTTTGCAATGATCGCCGTATTCATTTCGGGTCCGCTAGCAGGACTTTCTTTCTGGCTTGTTTATCGACGACAATGACGTTCGCAAGTGGGCCACTTTGCGACATTCGCTGTAACGATATGGTTGCGCTAAAGCGGCCATGCAGCGTGGGCTGGAATCCTCATATCGTGATGCACATACTCGCCTCGGACCTATCGAGCGCGCATCATGTTTGCGTGGCTCCCTTGCGCGAAGTCCATATGAAGGACGGCGACATGATGAAGATCGAAGATTACGTCTGATGAAAAAGGCGCTCCTGGCTATCGTTTCGATACTCGTCGTCGTAGTGGTGGGAATTCCATCCTGTATATTAGTTGCCCTCGACTATGGGGGCCGAGAGCACGGCCGCACGGCATTGCACACGGCAGCGGAAAATAATGACCTGCCATTCATTAAGGAGTGGATTGCCAAACATAAGAAACTGGACCAGGGATTAACCTATGGAGGCAACATTGAGGCGCGCGGTACACGCGGTGTAACCGCGTTGATGCTCGCCGCGAAGCGAGGAAATCACGAAGCGGCGTCAGCCCTCATCCTAGGCGGTGCCAACATTTACCTGAAAGACGATGAGAGTGATTCGCAAATTCTTGGTGATACAAATCGGACGGCCCTGGATTATGCGGTCGAAGGCGTCAGTCTTAGAACGCTGAGCATGCTCTTGGATCGATGGCAACGTCGTCCCTTTACGAGACAGGGGTACTTTGATGCGTCAAATGCAGTTGCGAACGTCTGTCCGGACAACCGGTCGGAGTCGAGGCGCAGCATCAGTTATGAAGAAGCGAGTGCGGTGGCGACGCTCGCGCTCGATCAATTGGCGACGGCGAAAGAAGCTGAATTCGTTGTTACATCTTTATCGCCGGAATGCTTGGACCAAGTTACTTACCTTTTGGATCGCCACAGGGCTCCATCCACCGCGATGCTTGTTGTGGCAGTGCTTAATAAAGGTACACCCGCACTGATCGAACAACTGGTGCGCTCCGGCGCGGAGGTCAATGCTACCGGATCGTCTTGGTCTTTCGTCGGCGTAACGACTCCGCTCATTGCCGCAACTTATGCGGCGAGGCTTGATGTAGTAAAGATGTTGTTGGATAACGGAGCCGACGTCAATTTCCAGGATATAGAGGGGCGTACGGCATTGCACTACGCCGTTGATCAACATTGGTATAGAAATGAACCGTATCTGAAAGCCGATATGGACGTAATCGAGATGCTGGTGGTCCACGGGGCACGCACAGACATCCCGAACAAGAGCGGCAGGACTGCATTGGACTTCTTCAATACCCCCTACAATCACGATTTGGGCGGTATGCGTAACCGTTTGATCGCTGCTTTCAAATTGCCGACTGATAAGTTTCCGCCTGATAAGGTCCTATGTTCACCTGCCCGAACGGCCGGTGCAGCTCAGAACGCCCATGCAGCCCCGGATTATTTGCGGAACTCTGTATCTTCATCTGGTATGGGAATAGCACCCCTACCTCCTTGCAGGTAGACCGCTTGCGGATCACGTTTGGGGTCCAATCATTACCGAACCTTACTTGCGCCGAATTGCGTTCCAGATTGCAGTCGTTCGCCACGGGCAGTTCAGGGTCGAAAGGGTGAGTTCGCGGCTATTGCCAAATCTACTGCGAAATCTGGGGAGGCGAGGGGGTTGCAGGGGACGGCAAATGCATATATTTTCCTAACTTCTTGATTTAGAGCGTCCCGTCCGTGGGTTCGAATCCCACCCTCTCCGCCAGTTGTGACATCAATTCCGCTCGGCATGGATCAGCTGACTGCGACAGGAACGCCTGTAAGGCCGCGAGATGGAATCAGGCCACCCTGCCCGTCGAAGAAGGACTTCACGGCCGCTAGACAGAAAGCGCGGAGGCGATGTCGAGGATGGTCACGGGCGCGCTCGGCGCATTCAGCGACCAATACCTTTGCATCAGCTCAACTGGTAGACGTTTACGGTGCAGATTGGCGAGTAGGCGAGCGTCAGTAGTCGGGGCGTCGCGATGGGCTCGGATTTAAGGTCGAACGCGAGGATCGCCGACGCGATCAGGTGGTATTTGCCTGTGTTTGGGCGGCCGACCAAGCCACACGTTCCGCGAGAAACGTCGCAAACGGCTCGATATTCGAGTCGATACTCGCACTGTCGAGTGCCTTCAGATATCGGCTCCGATCCTCTACTCGTACGACCGTCCATGGATATCCACCCGACGCCAACATCGTGTTCATCAGAAAGCGAGCCATTCTCCCATTGCCATCCATGTAAGGATGAATGTAACCAAATAGCCAATGACCGAGCACGGCTAGAACGGCCGGTTCCGATTCAGATTCCAGGAGGGCAAAGAGCGCCGGCATCGCGTCACGGACGGTCTCCCAGCGCGGCGGTACATAGCGTGAGGTACGGAGAAATACGAAATCGTTCCGGTAACCGGCGAGCACAGTAGGCGGAATGATACCCGCGGCGACAGAAGGCTGAAACAATTCGCGGTACCAATCTCGGTGTGCAGAGCGAACCAGCGTGCCCGGATTCGCGCCGTCTAGAATCTCTTCGACATTGCGCTTTACCTGCTGGAATGCTTGCCAATACCCTCGAGCGGCCAGCGCATCGCGATTTTGACGGTCTGTCTCACTCGAGTTCGGATTCCATGATCCCGAGCGAACGCGCTCGATTAGAGCGGGCGTTACGCGATAGCCTTCAATTGACAGAGAATGATAGGCATCGCTTTGATAGATCTCGTCGACAAAGTGTAAGTAAGCCTGACGATCTTTGGGCAGCCCCGGTGCCTGGGAAAATGCACGTAGCACAGAGCCACGCATAGAGTCCCAGAGGCTGTGGATGCGGCCGACGATAGGTGCGACCGCCGGAGCCAACCTTCCAAACTCGTGGCCCGGAACAAAGGGGTCTGCTTCTCGGATGGCGTAGCCTGCGCCAACCATCGCCGCGCGGATTTCATCGGCGATGTCGATGCGACCGACGCGTCGAAAGGCGCCGATCAGCCGGCCGGCGACAATAGAGTTACCTCCGTCGAGAAGCCTGCGCAGCAAGTCGGCTGCCTCACGTGCGGAGGCCAGTGCAACTTGGGCTTCGATTGGTTTGGCTGCAAAAAATGCTTCGGATACTTTGGTGAGCGCTGGTTCTATTGCGAACAAACGCAGCCCGTCCCTCACGATCAAATCGTTTGGAGCCGGAGGCTGGATCTCCTTCAAGTCATAAAGTGAGGTACCAAAGAGAAGGCTTGTCGAATTGTTTGATCCCTTCGGGCTGTAGATGATGATCTGGGGGGGAATGACGGTGCTTTTTGCTTGAAGCAGCAAGGATTGTTCGGGGGAGAGATGCCAATCGTCGCCGAATCGATCCTCGGCATAGCGCGCACAGAATTCCCAGAACGACGCAAACCAGGGAGTGCTTTCGCCAGGCGCGGTGTCGGGGCTCGAGACGATCAGCCACCCTTTGACGACCTGCTGAAGGAACCCAGCCCGTAGTAGCCGTTCACGATGAACTCGCGAGAACTGGCCGGACGTGAACACACGGATGCCATTCGCTTGAAGCTTCTCGAGAGTAGCCAAGGATTCAGCCAGCTTTGCCTGTGGCGTTGCCATTGTATTATTTCAAGTCTTTGGTGATGTATTATATCAAGTCTATTGTGATGCACATAAATAAGTTTTAGATGTTGTATTAAAACAAGTCCCGTCGGCAATCTCATCAATCCGAGGGAAAATCCAGCTTCTACCGCGGACCAGCTCGCTTTGATGGCCGATGGCTGGAGCGGTATCCTGTGTATGTGAGCGCATTGACCATCGAGAATATGACTGGGACGAAGAACTTTCGGGCCATGGAAGAGCCATGGAAATCGTTGAGCCGAGAGGAAGCCCGGCTCGAATCTCCGCCGTGGCACGAGGAGGCGCTTCGGGAGACCGCCGCACGTCACGATGCGGGCAAGGAGCAGCCGGTCGACTGGGAAGCCGCGAAACGCGAACTGCGAAAGCGCGCTGAGTGAAAGTCAAGATCCTGCCGACGGCGCTCGAGGATCTGGAACGCGGACGGCGACGACCGATGACGTCAACATCCGCTCCCCTGCTTTGTCAGCGAGACTTGTTCTCCATTCCCGACGGTCATTGCTACCTGAACAGCGCATTCATGGGACCCTTGCCGAGGCTCGTGGAGCAGGCCGGCGCGGCAGCGCTCGCCGCGCGTGCCTCGCCCATTGGACTGACGGCGCAGGACTTTTTCGAGCCTGCCGAACGAACGCGAATATTGTGCGCACAGCTCGTGGGGGCTGACCCGGAACGCGTCGCGTTTGTTCCCACGGTGGCATACGCGACGGCCATCGTCGCCAGAAATCTCCACCCAAAGGCGGGGCAGAACGTGGTCATGCTCGGCGACATGTTTCCGAGCAACGTGTACGCGTGGCGCAACTGGCGAACTCACGGTGTCGACATGCGCACGGTGCCTGCTCCGGCGGCTCCATGGTCTTCCCGATCGGCCGGCGCGAGCCGGGCGGCGCTGTGGAACGATGCCGTCGTGGGTGCGATCGACTCCAACACCGCGCTCGTGGCCGTCGAGCCTGCGCATTGGACGGATGGCACGCTGTTCGATCTCGAACGCATCGGGAATCGTTGCAGAAAGGTCGGAGCCGCATTCGTCGTCGATGCGACCCAGACGGTGGGAGCGATGCCATTCGATGTACGGCGCTCGCAGCCCGATGCCTTGGTGGTGCACAGCTACAAGTCCATGTTGTCGAACAACGGGCTCGGCTTTGCCGTGTTCAGCGACCGCTTTCTCGATGCCTCCCCGCTGGAGGAGAGCTGGCTGATGCGATCGGGCAGCGAGAATTTCGCACGCCTGGTCGATTATGAAGATCGTTACGCGCAGGGAATGCGCCGGTTCGATACGAGTCTGCGCGCCAACCCGATACTGATCGCCATGCTGGAGGCGGCGTGCCGTTTGCTGATCGACTGGCAGCCAGGCCGAATTCGCGAATACTTGCTCGGCATCGAGCGACGATCCGTCGATCGTCTGCGCTCCCTCGGCTTCGAAGTCGCCGACGAGACCGAGCGATGCGCAAACCTCTTTGGCGTGAGGTTGCCGGACGGCATGAACGCCGAGGCGTGCCGCCAGCACCTCTCTCAACGGCAGATCCACGTGGCCGTGCGTGGTAGCGCGGTGCGTGTGTCGCCTCATGTATACAACGACGAGAGCGATCTGGTGCGGCTGACGGATGCTCTCTCTGAATTGACACCCACCCGCGCGAAACCACGATAGCAACGCCCAGAAACGAACCTGCCGCACGAATACGGGCAGGCTCGTGCGCTGCGCTTGCGCGCCGCCGCCGGGGATGTCCGACTCCGTGAGCTACGTCGGCTCGCGCGGCCTATCGGCGGACGTGGGCCATGCGTCCGAAATTGACGGCGGACCGTCGGCGTCCGGATCGATCACGCCGAAGCGTGCCGGCGTGTGGGCATAGAAAAGCGTAATCTTTTCACGATGAATCAGGTTGAGCAGCTGCTGCGCTTCTTCCTCGGTCACGATGAATTCGACTTCCACCGCGAGCGCTCCGGCGAGATCGAAGAACTTTGCCTCGGTCAGCTTGTGGTGCCGACCAAATCCGGCCATTGCGCGAAATGCGGAGCCGCCGCGAATGCCGAGCTTGTTGGCCTGTTCGAGCAGCCACTCCCACGCCGGGCGGCCCCGATGCCGTTGACCTTCGTGTACGTACAATCTTAGGAATGAGCCCTGCATGTCGATCACGAATCCTAGCGCCAACGGCCCGATCGATCAATCGAGGGACTTCCGGCCGCCAATGGGTTGTAATGAACACATGCGGCCCACCCTCGACTACCCGATCGGAGCAGAACCCAAGATCGGCGACGGCTCCGCGGTCGAAGTGGCGCCCGGCGTGTGGTGGTTTCGGATGCCCTTGTTCGCATCGCTTCCATGGATCAATGTCTGGGCCATCAAAGAGATGCACGGCTGGACCATCGTCGATACGGGACTCAAGTCGGCGAAGACGATCGACGCATGGCAGACGGCCTTTGCCGGTGCCTTGGGTGGCGCCCCGGTGTTGCGGGTCGTGGTAACGCATATGCATCCGGATCATTGCGGCACGGCCGGTTGGATCGCGGAACGATTCAAGGCACCCCTTTGGATGAGCCGCCTGGAATATCTGACCTGTCGTCTGATGGCGGCCGACACGGGACGAAAGGCGCCGGACGACGGCGTCGAGTTCTACCGCGCCGCGGGATGGGACGACTCGGCAATCAGCCGGTACAAGGCTAAATTCGGCTCGTTTGGTGAAATGATCTATCCATTGCCGGCCTCGTATCGTCGTATTTCAGACGGCGATACTCTGCGCCTGGGTGCCCGCGAGTGGATCGTGGTCGTCGGCAACGGCCATTCTCCCGAGCATGCCTGTCTGTACTGTCCTGAACTGAAGGTGCTGATTTCCGGGGACCAGGTCCTGCCCCGTATTTCATCGAACGTGTCGGTGCATCCCACGGAACCCGAAGCCGATCCGCTCAGCGATTGGCTCCGCTCACTGGAGATGATCGGCCGACGCATCCCCGATGATGTGCTGGTATTGCCCGCTCACAACAGTCCTTTCAAAGGACTGCACGCGCGGGTTCGCGAGTTGAGCGAAGCTCATGAGCGCGGCTTGGAGCGGCTGGAGCACTTGCTTTCCGAGCCCAAGCGCGCAGTCGAGGTATTCGGCGCGCTATTTGCCCGCCCCATTACGCCCGAGCTGCTTGGCATGGCAACAGGCGAGGCGATGGCTCACCTTAATTATCTGTCCGGAGCCGGCCGCGCTGTCCGCGAATCGGATGAT
>Ga0137362_10003056_pt1 | contig 11092 bp, 10 predicted proteins | sample MadtaG_2_FD_104801 | JGI IMG/M metagenome (GOLD analysis project Ga0137362, IMG submission 104801) | Vadose zone soil microbial communities from Angelo Coast Range Reserve, California, USA - Mad1_100_16 metaG | ecosystem: Environmental > Terrestrial > Soil > Vadose zone | place: USA: California... | reverse complement strand
GTCACTTCCAAGACTGGCCCCAAGGACGGGCCAGGCTCGATGAACAAGTTGATGTGCTTGCCATGGAGGCCGATCATCTTCGGGTTGTTGTCGGTAATTTCGAATCCGAGATGGTTGACATAATAAAGGGCAGCTTTCTTAGGATCTGGAGCTTGAATTAGGATGTCTGGACCAAAGCGGTTTGCCATGTTATTCCTCGCGAGGAAGTATAGTACTAACCTATGCAGCGTTAGGTCGAGACAATCCGCAACGGACGGCACGACTGCGAATCGCTCTGCGCCGCACGGATGCACTAAAGTTAGGAGGTGTAGCATGCTTTCTGCGGGACTTTTGGATAAGAATCCTCGTTCTGTTCCTTCCTGTAGTTCTCATCAAGCGATCAGGAAAGCTGACCTATCCGTGAAAACTCTCTCTACATTGATCTGGGGGAGTACTCTTCTCCTGGCGGCTTTCGGTTCGGCGGGTTGTTCCGCTCGCACCGCAGGATCAGCCGAATTACAGTCGCTTACACCTGCTAGTGCTGCCTCCATTGACGAAAGCGCGCGCACGTTCATGCATACCGTGGCCCATGATGTCACTCAAGAGGGGCCGCTGGCGTGGCTCAAGTCCTTCAACACGGGCCCGGAATTCTTCATGGCCGTTAACGGACAGCTAGCGTTCCCGAACGCAGCCGCCGCAAAGGATGGCACTCAGAATTTTGCGCGGACCATCAACCGTATCGACTTGACATGGGGCGACGATTTGCGCGTTGATCCTCTCACTACTGAACTCGCGGTCGTCGCAGCGTCGTGGCGCGAGATCCAGGTAGATAAGGCTGGGCACCGAATCGAGGAAGCCGGATACTTTACTGGGCTGGCTGAATATCGAGACGGTCGCTGGCGATTCCGAGACGCCCACTGGTCGGCACCTGTATCACCGCCGCCCGCGCGTTAGCAGTTCACAATTTAAGAGTGTCGCTCAGCGCCAATTCCAGGATGACGGGCAAACCGGAATGTATGGTCCGCCGGATTATTGCCGGGAAACATGCTTGTGCTGCCTTCTTCCGTTTCGCCCTGAAAGATCGTTGTAGCTCCACGCAGCAATCCGGAAATCGCGTTCCAGAAGCCGACTTCCGGGTAATGATCGTTGGGATCTCCGTTTCCAAACATTCCAATTATTGGCAAATCCTAGATAAACAGTTATACTGGCAAGGTAGACTTGCCAGTGCACCTGTTGTGTGCGTATTGTGAGATTGTTATGCCGCGAAAGACTTTTGAAATCGCCGTCGCCGACCTTACTCAGGCCATTGGGCTATTGGTGCGTCGTGTGCGCGCTGCCGCCGCCTCGCATGAACTTTCCTTGACCGAGGGTGCCGTCATGAAGCGCCTCGCTACAGACGGGCCTGCAACCACCGCCGAGCTTGCGCGCGCGGAAAGCATGAAACCGCAGTCGATGGGAACCACTATCGCGGCCCTTGAGGAAATGGGTATGGTCGCGCGCAAGCCGCATCCCACCGACGGCCGCCAAGTGAATATTGAGCTGACCGCCAAAGGCGCCGCCGTGCGCAAGAGCACCCGCGATGCAAAATGGGCCTGGCTGACGCACGCCGTCGCCCAGCTTAATGAACGCGAACGGAAAACGCTGTTTGCGGCTGGCGAGATCATCAAACGCCTGGCGGAGAAGTGACTACCAAGGACGCACGAACGCAGGCTGTGAACAAACCCGCGATCGGTTCGGATTCACAACAGACGTCTCTCCTCGGTTCGATGTCTCACGCCTGGCGAGCGCTGCGCCATCGCAACTTCAAGCTCTTCTTTTTTGGTCAAAGCATCTCTCTGATCGGCACATGGATGACGCGGCTGGCCACCACCTGGCTCGTCTATCGGCTAACCCACTCGGCGCTGCTGCTCGGCATCGTAACCTTCGCGGGGCAGATCGTTTCGTTTGCAGTGGGACCAGTTGCGGGCGTGTGGGTCGAACGTCTCAATCGCCGCAAGCTGCTGGTGTGGACACAGGCCGCTGCTGCTGTCCAGTCACTCGCCATGGCCGCGCTCACGCTGGCGCATGTCATCAACCTCTGGGAAATCATCGTTCTCGCCACCTTGCAGGGCCTGATCAATGCATTTGACATGCCCGCGCGCCAATCTTTCCTCGTACAAATGGTCGAAGACCGCAACGACCTCAGTAACGCTATCGCGATCAACTCCTCGATGGTAAACGGCGCGCGGCTGGTCGGCCCGGCCATCGCCGGTTTGCTCATCGGAGCTTTCGGCGAAGGTTGGTGCTTTCTGGTCGACGGCGTTAGCTACTTCGCGGTGATCGCATCATTGCTGATGATGCGGATCAAGCCGTTGCAGATCCACCGTCCTGCCTCTAGCATGCGTGAACAAATCCGTGAGGGTTGGGATTATGTCCGTACATTTCGCCCAATCCGCGCGATTCTTCTACTTTTTTCGCTTCTCTGCCTGATGGGCTACCCCTTCGCGGTGCTATTGCCGGTGTTCGTTGGAGAAGTACTGCACGGCAACGCAACCACTCTTGGCTGGCTAACCGGAGCCTCAGGAATCGGCGCGCTGGTGTCGGCGCTTTCGCTTGCCATCCGCAAGTCGGTCGTCGGACTCACTCGCATGCTTCAGATCGCGGCCGCGATGCTCGGAGGCGCGCTGATTCTCTTTGGCATGTCGCATGCGTTGTGGCTATCGCTGGCACTGATGTGTTTTGTTGGCTTCGGCTTGATGCAGAGCGCGTCGGTCAGCAACACGATCATCCAGTCGCTGGTGCCAGAGGACAAACGTGCCCGCGTGATGAGCTATTACACCATGGCATTTTTCGGCGCAGCGCCCTTCGGCAGCTTGTTCACTGGCGCGCTGGCTCACCGGATAGGAGCGCCGCGCACTGTCATTCTTACCGGCGCATTCTGCGCCGCCGGCGCGCTTTGGTTCACGTTTGAGCTGCCCAAAGTCAGAGCGGTCATGCGACCGCTCTACCAGCAGATGGGCTTGCTGCCCGCCCGTGACATAGATCTGATTTCCGACGTCCAGGAGCCGACACGATGAACTTTCGAATAGTCGCAACAATCCCACCCGCGAGGGAAAATTCACGATGAACTGGTACAACTACATCGCTTGTTTTTTCGCCGGAATGTTTCTCGCTAATGTCGTGCCTCACTTCGTGCATGGCATTTCTGGTGACCGTTTTCCGACACCGTTCGCTCACCCTCCCGGAAAGGGATTGTCATCGCCAACGGTGAACGTGATCTGGGCGCTGGTCAATCTGGTCGTAGGTTACATCCTGTTTCGAGTCGGAAAAGCTTCGCGCGGAGGCGATTCGGCACTTGTAATTTTCTTCGCAGGCATCGCCGCGATGAGCACGATGTTGAGCGTGCGATTTACAAAGAAACAAGCTAAGTAACCGCCAGCGGAAAAGCTGGCGTGATGGCGATCGCCAAATCGAAAGGAAACACCATGCCTCTCACTAAACTAGATACCAACGCTGCCCTGATTGTGATTGACCTGCAAAAAGGCATTGTTGGTATTCCGACCGTTCACCCCGCCGGCGAGATCATCGGCCGTGCTGCCCAGCTCGCGCGCGCTTTTCGCGAGCGAAGTCTGCCAGTCGTTCTCGTAAACGTGACGGGCAGGGCTCCCGGCCGCACCGACGCCGGAACTCCGACGTTTTCGTTTCCTGCCGACTGGACCGAGTTCGTTCCGGAATTGGACCAGCGTCCCGACGATTACCCGGTTAGCAAGCAACGATTGGGCGCGTTCATCGGCACATCATTGCATGATTACTTGCTCCAGCGTGGCGTAACCCAAATCTTCTTGACGGGCATCGCGTCCAGTAGCGGCGTGGAATCGACGGCGCGCAGCGCATACGACTACGGCTACAACGTCGTGCTGGTCGTGGATGCGATGACCGACCGTGACGCTGACGCGCACCGTCATAGCGTAGAGAAGATTTTCCCCCGGCTCGGCCAGACGGACACAACCGACAACGTGTTGAAGGTACTGCGCGGCTGAAGGGGCGACTGTGCAGGGAATGCGTCAATGCACGATGGAAGAATAATCTACAGACGAGTATTCCGCCGAATCGACTCAGTTGCAACCTAAAGGGCAGTACTAAACAATTCGGATGGTTGCGGCCCTTGAAGCAGTTCTCCCGGACTTACAACAAGGGGGCCGGGGAGACCGATTCGTGGCGAAGTTGTCCTCCGCGGAACTTCGGATTCACAGCTTGCGAATGACCTTCATGAAGTCGTCCACTTTTCGGTTCATGGTCGCCTTGCTAACTTTCAGGTGCTGCTCCATGCTGATGCCGGTGAAGAAGGTCAAGATCATCCCGGGGAGTACTGTGGGTTTCATCGCGGATGTCTCGGCTTCGACATTTTTCGCGATTAGCTCTTTGAGAAGCTTGCGGCTCTTTTCAACGATTTCCTGCGCGGCGGGAGGAAGCAGCGCGAACTGGTTCATGGAATCGACCGAGAAACAGCCTTTCTGGCCCTCCAGGCTGCAGGGCCCGAGTTTTAGAAAGCGCTCGATGTTTTTCCATCCTAGCGGCTCGGCGGTCAGCAATTCTTCCTGCTGCCGTTTTCTCAAGTAGTGCCGCAAACTCTCCAAATACAGGTCTCCTTTGTCCGCGAACTCGGCATAGAGGCCGGATTTGTTTACGCCCGTGGCCTTTTCCAATTCCTGAAGGCTGGTATCCGCGAAGCCGTGTTTCCAGAAGACAGGCAGCGCCTTTTCCAAAACGCCTTCCCGGCTGAAGTTCTTTGGTCGGCCCATGCGTCCATTATGGCGTATTGAACTGGTCGGTGCAATATTTTTGCAACCGGAAGGATTTTCGCGCATCATAGTGAACTGAGCGGTTCATTAGTGCCGCCGCTTGGCATCGCCACGGAAGAAAAGGACGTGGAAGAAGAAGTAAAGCGGCTTACCGACGGCAAAGGAGCAAGGGTTGTCTTCGACGCGGTGGGTGGTCCATCATTCGCGAAGCTGGTCTCCTCGGCATCCATGGACGGTTTGGTCCTGACGTATGGGGTTCTCAGCAAACAAATGAACTCGTTTCCGGCGGTTCAAGTCTTCCGGCGGCGTTTGACGATCCGTGGTTTCGCAGCGAACACGGGTCTCGAGGATAACGCCCGCCTAGACGCTCTCAAGGGCTACATCTTTCCGGGACTCGCGTCCGGTGCATTCAAACCCTGGATCGCGAAGACGTTTCCCTTCGAACGCATCGTCGATGCTCACCGCTATCTCGAGTCAAACGACCAGTTCGGGAAAGTCGCCGTCACCGTTTAGCGTGCCTCACGATTCGACCTGTCATTTCAACTCGCATTTACCCCCTTGCAGATTTGCTTCTGGCGTTCGTTCAATGACTCCAACGCGCGCCTGCGGGAGAGCTGACTGGGAATGTACGAGCCGCCCTCGGTGACCGGCTCAATCGGTATCCCTTCTCCCTTGTCGGCTGCGGATTTCTTCGCATTGTCCGTTCTTCCAATGTTAAGCAGCCCGCATGCCACGGTTCCCTCCATCGGCGTGATTTGGTTGAATTCAAAGGGGTTATAGAAATCAGGTCAGGAGAAACATGAATTGCCACCCGCCAACTGCGGCGTCTACGCCACACCCGGACACCAAATACGGCGTATGCTGCAGGGGGTTGGTGGAAAAAATGGGACGAGGTTTGCGATCAAGTTTTCGGGACAAATAATGAGGTAAGCGAAAAAAAATTGGGCCGACACTCTTCTTGAAACCTCTCAGCACACAGGAGATTACTGGTTTTCGCGAGTTCTCGCGAAATATTTATTCACCAGAGAAATTGAGGACCGTGCGATTCACCTTTTTCCCTTTGGTCATGAAGTTGCTGTTTCGTCGAGTGGTCGCCAGGACAGACACAGTACTTGAACCACAATCGAATCGACGCTCAAGACAAAGCCCCATGCAACATCGTGAGCACTTCACAGGTTCCCGAAAAGTGTCGCTGGCTACACCGCGGCGCTGATCTTGGTGAGAAGCGAATGCCCACTGCCGAGAAAAACCAATTTTTTTGTCCCTCATTATCCAAGCGAAGCATCCATTGCTTGGAAGCGAAATAGCAAGGAGCAATGAGGATGTCCAAGAAAAAAGTTGCGGACTTGCTGGTGGAGGTTCTCGCGGGAGCGGGAGTTCAGCGGATTTATGGTGTCTCCGGCGATTCGCTTAACGGCATCACAGACTCCATTCGCGCGGGGAAACAAATACAGTGGGTTCATGTCCGGCATGAAGAGACGGCAGCGTTTGCCGCAGGCGCGGAAGCGCATCTAGCGGGACGCCTGGCAGTCTGTGCGGGGAGTTGCGGTCCCGGGAATCTGCACTTAATCAACGGGCTTTACGACTGCCACCGTAGCCGTGTTCCTGTCCTGGCCATCGCGGCGCAAATTCCCAGCAATGAAATCGGCAGCGGATATTTTCAAGAGACCAGCCCGGAACATCTATTCGCCCAGTGCAGCCACTATTGCGAGCTCGTTTCTCACGCCGACCAGATGCCTCGCGTTCTGGAAATTGCCATGCAAACCGCAATCTCCAGGCGCGGCGTTGCGGTCGTGGTCATTCCTGGCGATATCGCCTTGCGAGATGCCGTTGAACAAGGGCCCCGCCTCCATTTTTCGCCGCCGAAACCCAAAGTGTGCCCTTCCGATGACGAATTAGCCGCTCTGGCAAAGGTCCTGAACAATGCCAAGAAGACCACTATTCTCGGCGGCGCCGGCTGTGCCGGAGCTCACGCCGAGTTGATCGCTCTCGCGGGCAAGCTAAAAGCTCCGATTGTGCACGCGCTGCGAGGGAAGGAGTTCATCGAGTACGACAATCCGTTCGACGTGGGCATGACCGGCCTGCTCGGGTTTTCCTCCGGCTACCACGCCATGATGAACTGCGACGTTTTGCTGATGATCGGAACGGACTTTCCTTACCAGCAGTTCTTTCCCAAGGACGCAACAGTGATTCAAATTGACGTTCGCGGAGAACAATTGGGCAGACGCACGAAGGTCGATTATGGCTACATTGGAGACGCCAAGACAACCATAGCCGCCCTTCTCCCAAAGCTCGACCAGAACGAATTCGACACGCATTTGCAGACCTCGCTTGAACATTATCGAAAAGCGCGCAAGGGCCTTGATGAATTGGCGACAGATGGACAAGGCAAGAAGCCCATCCATCCTCAATATCTTGCCCGTGTGATGGACAAGCTCGCTTCGAAGGACGCTATTTTTTCCTGCGACGTAGGCACTCCCACGGTCTGGGCGGCCCGCTATCTGACGATGAACGGGAATCGGCGGCTGCTCGGATCCTTTAATCACGGTTCCATGGCCAACGCATTGCCGCAGGCCATTGGGGCGCAGGTCAGCCACCCTGGCCGTCAGGTGATTTCGTTGTCCGGCGATGGCGGTTTCGCCATGCTCATGGGCGATCTGCTCTCTCTTCGGCAGTTGAAGTCGCCGGTGAAGGTGATTGTCTTCAAGAACAATTCGCTGGCTTTTGTGGAGTTGGAAATGAAAGCCGCGGGCATCGTCGATTTTGGAACGGACCTGCAGAACCCTAGCTTCGCAAAGATGGCCGAGGCCGCTGGTCTGCTTGGGCTCACGGCCGAAACGCCGGATCAAGTTGAGCCCATGATTGCGCAAGCTCTCAAGCATGACGGGCCCGCTCTGGTCGAAGTCCTGGTGAGCCGGCAAGAGCTCTCCATGCCGCCGACCATCACTCTCGAGCAAGCCAAAGGGTTCAGTCTCTTCATGCTAAGAGCAGTTCTCAGCGGCCGCGGCGACGAAATCATCGACCTCGCGAAAGTCAATCTCCTCCGCTAAGTTCACGGCAAGTTTTTCAATCTCGAAAAAAGAGAAGAGAAAGGAAGCGACGAAAATGGCTACAAGACAGCAGACGGCACAATCGGGTTTTCCAGATGTTCCCCGCGGGATGGATCTCCTCAACCGGCAAGGGCTGAACAAAGGGACAGCGTTCACGGAGGAGGAGCGAACGAAATTCGGCTTGGACGGCCTTCTCCCGCCTCACGTCGAGAGCCTTGAAGAGCAAGTCGTCCGCGCTTACGAGACCTATAAGCGAAAGGACGACGATTTGGAGCGGCACATCTATTTACGCGCGCTCCAGGATACCAACGAAGTCCTATTCTACAGGCTCCTGCTGGACCACATCGAAGAAATGACGCCGATGGTTTATACACCGGTGGTCGCGCTGGCGTGCCAGCAATTTAGCCACATCTACCGAAGGCCGCGAGGATTATTCATCTCTTATCCGCTGCGCGACTCGATCCCCGTGCTTTTGCGGAATCGTCCCAATCCGGAGGTCGACGTAATTGTGGTCACGGACGGAGAGCGCATCCTGGGCATCGGCGACCAGGGCGCGGGCGGGCTTGGTATTCCGATCGGCAAACTATCCTTATACTCGCTCATCGGCGGGATCCGCCCGGAGCGCACACTCCCGATCGTTCTGGACGTGGGAACCAACAATAAGGAACGGCTTAACGATCCGGAGTACCTCGGATGGCGCCACGAACGGATTACCGGTCAGGAATATTTTGACTTCATCGATCAGTTCGTCCAGGCGGTGAAGCGGGAACTCCCCAACACTTGTCTGCAATGGGAAGACTTCGCGACCCCGCACGCCCGGCCGATCCTCCAGCGCTATCACGATGAATTGCTGACGTTCAACGACGACATCCAGGGGACGGCGGCTGTCGCCTTAGGAGCCATTCTGGGCGCCGTCAAAGTAACCGGAAAAAGCTTGAAGGACCAGCAGATCGTCATGCTGGGAGCAGGCTCGGCCGGCATTGGCGTTGCCGATGGATTGCGTTCGGCCATGGTAGGCGAAGGCCTAGCCGAACAGGAGGCGCGCAGCCACTTCTGGGTCGTTGACAAAGGCGGTCTTCTGCATTCAGGCCGAAAAGACCTTAGCTCGGAGCAAAGTGTCTACGCCCAGCCCGAGGAGCGCGTTTCCAAATGGCCGCGAACTGCCAACGGACAAATCGGACTTGCCGATGTGATTGGAAAGATCGACGCGACAGTCCTGATCGGCCTTTCCACGGTCGGCGGCGCTTTTTCAGAAGCGATTGTTCGCGAGACGGCGCGCAAGGTCGAGCGGCCGATCATTTTCCCGCTCTCTAATCCGACCTCCAAGTCGGAAGCGAAAGCAGAGGACTTGATTCGTTGGACCGATGGGCGCGCTCTTGTGGCCACGGGTTCGCCTTTTGCGCCCGTCAGCTATGGGGGGCGAACGATTCCGATCGCACAGTGCAACAACGTCTTCATCTTTCCAGCCATGGGCCTTGGACTGGTCGCGTCGGGCGCCCGTCGCGTTACAAACGCGATGATGCTGGCGGCGGCCCGAACGCTCGGCGCGAATTCGCCAGCCCTCAAAGATTCTTCTGCCTCCTTGCTACCTCGTTTGACCGACATCCGAAGGGTGGCCGCGGAAATCGCGATAGCGGTGGGTATCCAAGCGCAAAAAGAGGGCCTTGCTCCAAAGCTGCCCGAGGATGAACTCCGTCAACGTGTGACGGCTGCACAGTGGACCCCTGCCTACCCGTCTCTTGTCTCGGCAAAGACGTAGGACGGAAGGGAGCAGAAGGAGCTTGCCATGCAAAAGGTTCAGGTGATGACTATCAAAACCATAAAGGAAGCCACCACGAAGCTGACGGACGACATGGTTCGATTGGCGCGCTTTGCATTAAGAAGACCTGATTGCTTACCGCGACAAGCCAGCCTGGCAGGAATCGTTAGAGTGGCTGGCTTATTCGCGTTGGTCGCGGGTGTCTCCGCCTCGGCCCAAACGCAGCAGACGATGGAAACCACCATTCCTGTGCCATCTGCTTGCTCCGAATCAGCCCCGGCCTTTACGCAACTGACCTATGACGAAAATAACCGATATTTCAGCAATCCGAATTGCCGGACCGAATTCCTGGACCGCTTGAAGTATATTCCTCTTCGGGGTGACAAGGAGGACTACTACATTTCCTTCGGCGTATTCACTCGGGATCGTGGCGAATATTTCAGCCATTTTGATTTGGGAAGCGGCCCTGCTGGAAATGCGTATTTGATGCAGCGTTACTTTGTGCACATGGATTTGCACCTAAGTGACCGATTCCGTTTCTTCGGCGAACTTGCAAGCAGTCTTGAGACCGGCAGGAACGGCGGCCCTCGTCCAGCCCTGGACGAGAAACAGTTGTACGTTCATCAGGGTTTTTTCGATATCGGCCTTTGGCAGTCCGGCAAAGACAGCCTGACCTTGCGAGCCGGACGGCAAGAGATGGTATTGGGTTCGGAGAACTTCGTTTCCACTCGCGATGGCCGTAATATCCGGCGCAGCCTCAATGGGTTTCGTCTTACTTGGGTGAAAGGCGACTGGACTATCGACACATTCGCCCTTAGGCCAACCCTGGATAATCCGGGCAATTTCAACGATCCACCCAACCACGCATCCAGTTTCTGGGGCGCCTATGCGGTCAGACCATTTGCCTTCCTGCCGCAAGGAAATGTCGACCTCTATTACTTCGGTCTCGACCTCCAGAAGGTGCATTTCGATGGCGAAGGAACCGGTCGAGAGCAAAGGGAAACAATCGGGACGCGGCTCTGGGGCACCACCGAACGCTGGGACTATAACGATGAGTTTACCTATCAGTGGGGCTGGTTTGGGCCCGATGATATTCGAGCATGGGCCATTTCCACGGAGACAGCCTATCGGATCGACTCGAATTCCCTAAAGCCCAGATTTGCCCTTCGCGCAATGTCCTTCAGCGGCAATCAGAATCCTTCGAGCCGGACTCTCGGCACCTTTAACTCTATTTTCGAAAAAGGCCCTTATTTCAGCTATACGGAAGTGTTCGCCAGGCGAAATCTGATCGCCTTGCAACCTTACGTGGAACTTCATCTCACCAAGACTGTCACGTTGACGCCCAACCCGGCATTTTTCTGGCGCGAGAGCCCGCGCGATGGCCTTTATACCGTTGGCAACGCGGTGATAATTTCCGGCCAGAACAGCAACGCGCGCTATATCGCCACCCAAGCCTCTGCGCAAGTTCGATGGAAGATGAACCGGAACCTGACCTGGTTCACGGAATACGCCCACTTCTTTCC
>Ga0137362_10003052_pt1 | contig 11095 bp, 7 predicted proteins | sample MadtaG_2_FD_104801 | JGI IMG/M metagenome (GOLD analysis project Ga0137362, IMG submission 104801) | Vadose zone soil microbial communities from Angelo Coast Range Reserve, California, USA - Mad1_100_16 metaG | ecosystem: Environmental > Terrestrial > Soil > Vadose zone | place: USA: California... | reverse complement strand
GATGGAAAACGGCATCGGCATCTGGTCCGCAGAGTATGCCAAGCGGCTGGCGAATGGCATTACCGGCATGACCACGCTCGCGCCCATGTTTTTCTATGCCGGCCTCACATCCGGCCGCGCAGGTGCACCGCTGGTTCTACGGCGCCTGCCCGAGAGAAAAATAGTGCTGGGCGCTCTGAGCCTGGCGGCAGCAGCAACGGCCTTGCTGATCGCATCCAGATCGCTCCAGGTTGCCACCGTGGCGGTCTTTTTGGCCGGCCTGGGATGCGCGAGCGTTTACCCCATTTACATTGCCTGGCTCTCGCGATGGTATGGAGTGCGCGTGAAACATATTGGAGGCATCCTCTTTGCACTGGCTTCTCTCGGAGGATCGGCAGGCCCTGGGTTGATCGGAGCGGTCTCGCAATTCTCCGGCAGTTTGCGAGTAGGATTGCTCGTGCCGCTGGTATGCGCGGCTACCCTGATTTGCCTGGTGCTACTGCTGCGCCGCCAAACCACGGCGTGAGGTATTCTTAGCCCGTGCAGAATGCTTCATCCTCGCAACGCTCCCCCACGAACGGACTGCTGCTGGGGCTGGTGATCACGCTGGCCGCGGTGCTGGCTTACGCGTCTTACATCACCATTCAGCTCACCGGACTTCGGAAACTTCAGAGTGAGATGGTGGATCGAAACCGGAAAGACTCGCTGCAACTGTTGCGCGTCCAGAACGACCTCAATTCCATCGCGCTGGCCATGCGGGACATGCTGGACACCACCGAACCCTATCCGCTGACGGCGTGGACCGCGCAGTTCGAACGCATTCACCAGGACCTGGACACCGGCTTGAAGCTGGAAGAAAGCTTGGCTGGGGCCAACCGCACTCCGGAACAGCGGCTGTTTCTTTCTCAAGCGGTGGCGCAGTTCTGGGACGCTGTAAACCGGATGTTCGCACTGGCGCAGAACGGCAAGGAGGCGGAGGCCCGGGAACAGATTCGCTTGTCGCTCCAAGCACGGCAGCAAGCGCTCAGCACGGCTGTTTCACGGCTGCTGGTGGGAAATAACGAAGGCGAGGAGCAGGCCGCCGCGCGCATCGCGCAGATTTACGACGGTGTGCAGCGCCAGCTCTATATTTTCCTGGCCGCAACGCTCATCGCCATTGTTCTTACGAGCTTGTACCTGATTCGCAGTAATCGCCAGATTTTTGCACGCCTGGCAGAGCTTTCCGAGCAGCGCAGCGATTTGGCGCAGAAACTGATCTCGACACAGGAATCGACGCTGCGGCATATTTCCCGCGAACTCCATGATGAGTTCGGGCAAGTCTTGACGGCGATCGGATCGACGCTGGGCCGCGCTGGCAGGCATGCTCCGGAAGGATCGCCCCTGCGCGAAGATCTGAAAGAGGTGCAGGAGATCGCGCAATCGACACTAAACAATATCAGGACGCTCTCCCAGGCACTTCATCCCGTTCTACTCGAAGAGGCAGGGTTAGAAAGCACTTTCGATTGGTATATTCCCACGGTGGGACGGCAAATGGGCCTTGCACTGCATTATGAGAAGACGGGCAAGCCGTTTCCCGTGGAGACGAGCGCCGGCGTGCATATTTATCGCGTGCTGCAAGAAGCGCTGAATAACGTGAGCCGGCACTCCGGGGATACTGACGCCTGGATCTGGCTGAGATTCTCGCCCGATTCGCTAGAGCTCGAAGTGGAAGATCACGGCACGGGTTTCGTGGCAGAAAAGATGCAGCGCGGGATCGGGTTGGTGGCCATGCGGGAACGCGCCGAGTTGATTGGCGGCACGCTGGCAATCTCACCGCGGCCGCAAGGCGGGACCAGGGTGCGTCTCCAGATTCCCCGAAGCAAAGTGGATGCCAATGGCGCCTAAGGTAACGGTCCTGCTGGCCGACGATCACGCGCTGGTACGCCGCGGATTCCGCCGCATGCTGGAAGATGACCCGGAAATCTCCGTCATTGGAGAAGCCAGCGACGGTAAGGAAGCCGTGCGCCTGGCCTGCGAGCTGCGGCCCAGAGTAATCGTGATGGATTGCGCGATGCCGGAACTGAGCGGCATCGAAGCGGCACGAAAAATCCTGGAAAAATTCCCGCAAGCGGGAATCCTGATGCTGAGTATGCATTCCGAGGAAACGCTGGTAAGCCAGGCGCTCGAAGTGGGTGCGCGCGGTTACGTGCTTAAGAATGCCATGGACCTCGACCTGGTCAGCGCCGTGAAGAGCATCGCGGCGGGCATGACGGTGCTGGACCCGCAAGTGGCCCGCCAGGACATGCTCAAAGGGGAGCGCGGCGGAGGATTGACGCCGCGCGAACTGGAAATCCTGAAACACATCGTGGCTGGCAAGTCGAACAAGGAAATCGCGGCGGATTTGAATCTCAGTGCGAATACCGTTGCGGTCCACCGTGCCAATATCATGGAGACTCTGGGAATTCACAAAACGGCAGAGCTGGTGGTCTACGCGATTCGAAATGGTCTGGTGAATCTGCCGTGAACCGGCGAGACTTCCTTTTCAAAACAATCGGTGCAGGACTAACCACGGCGGCGCCACCTTGGACGTTCGCGAATCCCGCCAATTCCTTGGGATTCCGCCTGGCCGATGTTACCAACGCGGCAGGGATCCAGTTTCGGCACAACAGCGGCGCTTATGGCGGCAAATTGCTCCCGGAGACGCTGGGCGCAGGCTGCGCGTTCCTCGATTACGACATCGATGGCTGGCAAGATATTCTGCTGGTGAACGGCATGGATTGGCCCGGACACAAACGCCAGCGATCCACGTTGCGGCTCTACCGCAACAACCGCAACGGCACATTTACGGACGTGACGCGAAGCGCAGGACTCGATGTCGAAATGTATGGCATGGGAGTGGCCGTCGGCGATTACAACAACGATGGTTTCCCGGACATTTTCATCACTTGCGTGGGGCAGAGTCGGCTTTTTCGCAATACCGGCAAAGGAACTTTCGTTGATGCCACGCGTGCGAGCGGTCTCTTCGGGCGTCAGGGCTTCAGTACTTCCGCGCTGTGGTTTGACTATGACCGGGATGGCTTGCTGGACCTCTTTATATGCAACTACGTGCGCTGGTCCCCCGAGCACGATGTCTTCTGCAGCCTCGATGGTGCGCACAAATCGTACTGCACGCCGGAAGCGTACCGCGGAGATACCTGCTGGCTCTTCCACAATCGCGGCAACGGAACTTTCGAAGACGTGACCGCCACAAGCGGCATTTTTGACAGCAGCTCAAAATCCCTCGGAGTGGCGATGTTCGACTACGACCAGGACGGCTGGCCAGACCTGCTGGTAGCCAACGACACGCAGCCCAACAAGCTTTACCGTAATTTGCAGAACGGAAAATTCAAGGATGTCGCGGTGGAGGCAGGTTTGGCGTTCAGCACGGAAGGGAAAGCCCGCGCCGGCATGGGCGTCGACACCGGAGATTTCGATGGTTCGGGTAAGCCGGGCGTGGCCATCACCAACTTTGACAATGAAATGATCGGCCTGTATCGCGCCACCGCTCCGGGAGTTTTCGACGACGTGTCCATTCCATCCGCTGTCGGGGCGGCATCGAGGAATACTCTTGGATTTGGCTGCATGTTCCTCGATGTGGATCTCGATGGCACTCTGGACCTGGCGGTGGCCAATGGCCACATCGACGAAACCGTCCGGAATATCCGCGGCAACACGGGATATGCCCAAGCGCCGCAACTCTTTTTGAATCGCGGCGGGGGAAAATTTCAGGACGTCGCAGCAACGATCGGAGGAGGGTTCGAGACTCCGAAAGTTGGACGGGGACTGGCCTACGGCGATTTCGACCGCGACGGGGATCTGGACATGCTGATGACCACCAACAATGGGCCAGCGTACTTATACCGGAACGATCAAGAGGGGCATCCTCGGAGCATTCGATTTCGCCTGAAGGGTACGAAGTCGAATCGCGATGCGATCGGCTCGTCGATCCGCATTTACTACGAGGGACACACGCAATCGAGGATGGTCCGCGGAGGCTCTAGCTATCTTTCTCAATCAGAATTGCCGGTAACGTTTGGCGTCGGCTTGCGTGAAAAAATCGATCGGGTGGTGATCGATTGGCCCAGCGGGCGCACGGAGGAGTACAAAGATCTGCGTGCCGGAAAAGCCTACAACTGCATAGAAACAAAGGGGATAGATGCAGAGCCTAACTTCTAATGCTTTTGCATTATTGCCAGCCTCCGCGCTAGAACATATAACTGTGCCCACAAGCAACATCGCCTCCGGCTCCGCCAGATCCTGGCTCGCTTCGGGGCACCCCAAACTGCATTGCGGCCGGATGTTACTCACACATCCGGCCGCTGTTTTGATAGCCGCAAACCGCGCATCCAGGTGGAGATGATGCAAATTGATTTTGTGAAGCGGTGGTTATCACGAATCCTGGTTGCGCTGACGGTCAGCGCGGTTTACCTGTACGGATATCCCTCGGCCACGATCTCCTACTTTGTTGTGGATTTGTTCCATGTCGCGATCGGAATCGTGTTAACGATTCTTCTCTTTTTTTACGTTGTACGCTTGCTGCCCGGCAAAACATTGCTGGCCCGGCTGGGCTGGATCTCGCTGGCTGCGGGAGCGCTTCTCGGAATCGTATTGATCAAAATCGGTACGCCCCTTCGGCTGAAGCCTTGGCTGTATGCGCATATCGCGTTGTGCGTTCTTGGCACGTTTTTTCTGGCAACCTCCTGGCTCATTTCAAAAGGGCGGCTGGGCGACGGCGTCCTCCGGCGCGGCTTTGGATTTGCCGCGCTGACGCTCTTGATCGCAGGCATCTCTGCGGGAACGTGGTGGACGCGCGAAGTCGCCTGGAAGAATGCGAATCGAATCTCCAATCCGCTGATGCCCCCGGAAACAATGGACAGCGAAGGTGACGGCCCTCAAGGGAAGTTTTTCCCTAGCTCCGCACAGACCAAACACGGCGGCAACATTCCCTCCAAGTACTTCATGAAATCGGATGCCTGCCAGCGCTGCCATGCGGATATTTATAAGCAGTGGGACAGCTCGATGCACCATTTTTCGTCCTTCAACAACCAGTGGTACCGCAAGAGCATCGAGTACATGCAGGAAGTCGCCGGCGTGCGTTCCTCCAAGTGGTGCGCCGGCTGCCACGATCCCGCGCTGCTGTACAGCGGCTTGTTCGATACGCCAATCAAGCAAATCGTAGACCGTCCGGAAGCCCGCGCCGGCCTCGGTTGCCTGATGTGCCACAGCATTGTGGAAGTGAAAAGCACCATGGGCCAGGGCGATTTTTTCCTGGAGTACCCGAAGCTTCACGAGCTGGCGGCCAGCGAGAATCCGTTGGTGCGCAGATTGCACGACTTCGTGGTTCGCCTGAACCCCGAGCCGCACCGCCGCACTTTTCTGAAGCCGTTCATGCGCGCGGACACCGCGGAGTTTTGTTCTTCGTGTCACAAGGTCCATCTGGACGTCGCGGTGAATCATTACCGCTGGATTCGCGGCTTCAATGAATATGACAACTGGCAGGCCAGCGGCGTTTCCGGCCAGGGCGCGCGCGCCTTTTACTATCCGAAGTCGCCGATGAATTGCGCGGATTGCCACATGCCGCAAGTTCCCTCGAACGATGACGGCAACGTCGACGGCCTCATCCATTCGCATCGCTTCCCCGGCGCGAACACGGCGGTGCCCACAGCGAATCAGGACCAGGCACAATTCGAGTTCGCCAAAAAGTTTCTTCAGGACTGTCAACTCAGTGTCGATATTTTCGCGATCTCACCTGCGGAGAAAGAAGCGAACGCGCCCGTACGGAGCGAAATTGGAAGGCCGGAACTCTCAACGACTTTCGCCGTCGGCGAAGAATCTGATATTTCACTGCCGAAAGGCCCTTCCGGTGAAGTCCGCCCTATCACCGCTCCCATCGATCGCACCGATGCGGCAGTGCGCCGGGGCGATAACGCTCGCGTGGATGTGGTCGTGCGCACGCGCAAGGTCGGGCACTTCTTCCCCGGCGGCACGGTTGACGCTTTCGATGTGTGGCTTGAGCTGCAAGCCACCGATGAAAAAGACCAAGTGATTTTCTGGAGCGGGAAAGTGGAGGACGATGGCAAAGGCCCGGTCGAGCCGGGGGCGCACTTCTATCGTTCGCTGCAGATCGATGGACACGGCAATCCCATCAATAAACGAAACGCCTGGGCGACACGCTCCGTTGTTTACGTCCATCTGATTCCTCCGGGCGCGGCGGACACGGCGCATTATCGTTTGCACGTTCCCGAGAATGCGGGCGACAAGATCACGCTGCACGCCAAGCTGAACTATCGCAAGTTCAGTTGGTTCAATACGCATTTCTCCTTTGCGGGCGTCGAACAGGATCGCACTGGGCCGGGCGGCGCTGCGACAATCACCGCGCCGGATTACGACGACCGCAAGTGGGCCTTCAACGGCGACACATCTACTGTGTCCGGCAGCGTCAAGGCCATTCCGGATCTCCCCATCATTACAATTGCCGAGGACACGAAGACGTTGCGAGTTCTCGCGCGGAATGCCCCTGCGCCCCGACCGAAGACAGTTGCTACGAAAGAGGATTGGACTCGCTGGAACGACTACGGAATTGGGCTTTTCCTGCAAGGCGATTTGAAAGCCGCCGCCGCGGCGTTTGAGAAAATCACCGAGGCCGACCCGCAAAATCCCGACGGCTGGACCAACATCGGCCGCGTGCTGGTGCAGGAGGGCGATACCGCGGGCGCGCGAAAAGTGCTGGAGAAATCCCTGGCGATCGACCCGCGGCTGGCACGGACGAATTTCTTTTACGCACGCGCCCTCAAGGAAGATGGCGATTACGACGGCGCGATGACTCACTTGCGGACCGTGCTTGAGCAATTCTCGCGCGACCGCGTCGTGCACAACGAGCTTGGCCGCGTTCTTTTTCTTCAGAAGCGTTACGCCGACGCGATTAAGGAATTCGGACAGACGCTTTCGATCGATCCCGAGGATTTGCAAGCGCACTACAACCTGATGCTGTGCTACAACGGCCTCGGCGATGACGCCAAAGCGAACGAACACAAGGCGCGCTATCTGCGATTCAAGGCCGACGAATCGGCACAGGCCATTACCGGGCCGTACCGCCAAACTCATCCCGAGGACAACAACGAGCGGCAGGCGATTCACGAGCACGTCAGCGCTGCGCTTGCACCGGGGCGGACCAAAAAGGCGATTACGGCGCGGGCGCCAACGCAAAGTGTAGCCCGTGAGCGAACGCGCCCCAGCGGTTCAAAATAATTCTCCGGATGATAGCCGCCTCAAGGAGCTGCGAAAAATGACCTGGATTAAGACTGTTCGAATGGATGATGACGATCGCGTCAAGAGCGCGATGGAAGCACAGCGCAAGCTCTATCCGGTCGAATACGCTACGCCCGTCCATCCCGTGAATGACGGCGAAACGTCCGGCATCGTGGCGAGCCATACGCTTCTCCCCGACGTACTCTTCCATGCCTTCAGCACGTTTGGCGCGCTCATGTCGCCCGATTTGCCTCTTAAGCGGCATCAACACGAAATGATCGCCACCATGGTTTCGGTGACCAATCGCTGCCACTATTGAATCGAGTCACACGCAGAGTTTCTGCGTCGGGTCACGCTGGATGAAACGATGGTCAATGCGCTGCAAAGCGACTATCGGACTGCGCCAATCAGCGAGCAGGACCGCACCATGCTGGACTATGTGGTGAAGCTGACGAAAGACGCGACGAAATGCGGCCCGGATGATCACGTCAAGCTGCGCGCCGTCGGTTTCGACGATCGCGGTATCCTGCAGATCACGTTGATCGCGTCCTGGTTTAACTACATCAATCGCGCCGCCGATGCACTCGGCGTGGGCCGCGGTTGAAACATGGGGGAATGGTGAAGCGTTCGCTCGCAACAATTCTAGTTTTTGCCCTGGCCATACTTCTCGTCGAACAAACAGGAATCGGAGCAACGCCGGAAGCCTCAGCGGTTCAGTTCCGGGATGTCACGCGGCAGGCCGGGATCCACTTCGTCCACAACAATGGCGCCTTCGGGAAGAAATATCTTCCCGAAACCATGGGACCGGGTGTGGCCTTCATTGATTACGACAATGACGGCTGGCCGGATATTTTTCTTGTGAATGGCATGGACTGGCCCGGCCACGTTCAGAAACACACGACGCCCAAGCTCTATCACAACAATCATGACGGCACGTTCACGGACGTGACTCACAAAACGGGCTTGGACGTGGAAATGTTTGGAATGGGCGTCGCCGTCGGCGACTTCGACAACGACGGCTTCGACGATCTTTTTGTGACTGCCTACGGCCAGAACCACCTTTTTCACAACAACGGCAACGGCACTTTTACAGACGTCACGCAAAAAGCGGGCCTGCTCGGGCCGAAAGAATTCAGCTCCAGCGCCGCGTGGGTCGACTATGACAAGGACGGACATCTGGACCTGGTGATCGGAAATTATGTCCGGTGGACGCCGGAGACAGACCTCTACTGCACGCTCGACGGCAAAAGCAAATCCTATTGCACGCCGGAATCCTACAAGGGAACTTCCGTGCGTCTCTGGCACAATCGCGGCAACGGCACGTTTGAGGACGTGACGCAAAAAGCCGGACTCGGCGATCCAACATCGAAAACTCTCGGCGTCGCCGTTCTCGATTTCGACAATGATAGCTGGCCCGATCTTTTGTTTTCGAATGATACGCAGCCGAACAAGCTTTATCGCAACAATGGCAACGGTACGTTTGCAGAAAAAGCCGTCGTCGCGGGGATCGCTTTCAGCGAAGACGGCGTTGCCCGCGCAGGTATGGGCGTGGATGCTGCGGATTACGACCACTCGGGCTTCCCCAGCCTCTTGATTACTAATTTTGCGAACCAGATGCTCTCGCTCTATCACAATGAAGGAAAGGGACTCTTCGTCGATGAAGCGCCGCGCTCGGAGATCGGCCGCGCTTCGCTCCTGACGCTGGGATTCGGCTGCTTTTTCTTCGACTATGATCTCGACGGCTGGCCTGACGTTCTGGTTGCGAACGGCCACATCGATGCCGATATCCAGCGCGTGCAGGCAAACGTGAAATACGCCATGCCACCGCATCTGTTCCGCAATATCGGAAAGGGGAAATTCGAAGAGGTTACGAAGTCACTCGGGCAATCCTTTGCCACTCCCCGAGTGGGGCGTGGGGCCGCCTACGCCGATTTCAATAACGACGGCCGGCTGGACCTTCTTCTCTCCACCAACGGTGGCGCAGTGTATTTGTTTCGGAATGAAGCGCAGGGCTCTGCGGCATCGAACAAGAGTCTGCGCATCAAGCTGATCGGGACAAAATCCAACCGCGATGGCATCGGGACAACTGTGAGGCTGGCGTCCGGGGGAGAAACGCAGACGCAAATGCTCCGCAGCGGCTCCAGCTACCTCTCCGCCAGCGAACTCGTTCTGACCTTTGGCCTCGCGCACAACGACAGAGCCGACACGGTCGAAATTCGCTGGCCCAGTGGTCAAATCGATCGTCTTTCGAACGCGAACGCAGGTCAAACCGTGACGGTGACCGAAGGAAAAGGGATCACCGGAACGCGCGCCTACGACAAGAAAAACTAAGCGCGCCCGCGGAAAATCCTGGGCTACAAACGAAACGCCCCCGAATCAACCGGGGACGTCTCGCTTTCCTTTAGGGAAATCTTTCTAGAACAAATTCCAGAGGAACTGGTTGTAGACCTCGTGGTGGAACTGGACCTCCGGAGCCTTTACCACGGTGCCGAGGGAACGCGGGCAACGATCCGCAGCGACGCGCTTCAGCTCCACGTAGCGCGCTTTGACGTCGGCGCCAAGGAGGGTTGTGGTCCACTCCGCCTTTTCGAAGTTTTCGAGTGCCGTATAGATGTTGTCCGGCAGGTAGCGCTGGGCCGAGCGCAGATTCTTGATCTTGGCTACCTCGCCGTCCAGTCCAGACTTGAAGATCGAGTACATCACCATATACGGATTTGCGTCAGGAGCGACTGCGCGCACTTCGGTGCGCATGCTGCGTTCGTTGCCGATGGGGATGCGCACCATAGCTCCACGGTTGACGGGCGAAGCATTGAGCTGATTGGGCGCTTCGAAGTGTGGGTCAAGGCGGCGATAGGCATTCACGCTGGAGTTGAAGAGCAAGCAGATGTCGTTGCCATGTGTGAGGATGCGGTCCACGAAGTCCCAGCCCATTTTGCTGAGCTTTTCTTCACCCTTGGGATCCCAGAAGAGGTTTTTGCCGTCTTTGCTGATCGAAACATTGGTGTGCATGCCGCTGCCATTGACGCCGACCACGGGCTTCGGCAAGAAGCAAGCGGTGAACCCCATGTTGGTGGCCACCTGGCGGCAGATCAACTTGTAAAGCTGAATCTGATCGGCTGCGGAGACCACTTCACCATAGCCGTAGTTGATTTCGAATTGCGAGGGCGCGACTTCCGGATGATCTTTCTCGTTCTGGAAAGCCATGGCTCGCTGGACCTCGGCGGTGGTATCGATAAACGTGCGAAGCGGATCGCCGGGGAGAGAGTGGTAGTAGCCGCCGGTATTGACGTATTCGAATTTGCCGGTTTCGTTGTAACTCCGCTCCGCATTTTGGCCTTTGAAAAGGAATCCTTCGATTTCGTTGGCGGCGTTGAGCGTGTAGCCTTTTTTCTCGTACAGATTGTCGGCGTAGCCCTTCAGGACTCCCCGAATATCGGCGGAGTAAGGCGAACCGTCTTTGTCGATCACGTGACCGAAGACCAGCACCTTGCCGGATCCAAACACATCCGCAGGCGCCCAATAAAATGAGCCCCAATCCATCGCCAGCCGCAGGTCACTCTCGCGTTGCGCGGTGAATCCGCGGATCGAGGAGCCGTCAAACGTCAGGTTGTCCCAGCTCTTGATCAGAAATTTCTTGTCGTAATCAAGCATGTGCAGGCGGCCTTCCAGATCGCTGAACAGCACCGTCACGGCCTTAATCCGCTTTTCGTCCGTCAAATACTTGATGCGCTCTTCCTGAATTTTGTGCGCGGCAACTCGTTTCTGACGCTGCTCCTTGGCTTTCAGATTCAACTGCTCCAGCTCGTCATACGATAGGGCAAGAAAGTTACGCAGTTCGTTCGACATGAAT
>Ga0137362_10003050_pt1 | contig 11101 bp, 14 predicted proteins | sample MadtaG_2_FD_104801 | JGI IMG/M metagenome (GOLD analysis project Ga0137362, IMG submission 104801) | Vadose zone soil microbial communities from Angelo Coast Range Reserve, California, USA - Mad1_100_16 metaG | ecosystem: Environmental > Terrestrial > Soil > Vadose zone | place: USA: California... | reverse complement strand
TTCGCATATACTGCTTCCAAATCTGACGTTGCCGCTCGATACGAACGGAGACATCGAAGTGCCGCTCAATGAGGCTGGAAGCCGCTTGTTCGTGATCTTCAGCACGAATGCCGTTGGTGCTGGGTTCGAACTCTCGCGCCTCGTGATGATCATGCGTGGAGATGCGTGGAGTCCTTTGCGTGGGAGAAACGATTAAAGGAGAACTAAAATTCCACTCGCACTCGAAAAGGAAATGGAGTTTCTTCGGCAGATTCCTGAATTCGGGCAGTACTTGAGTGAGGCGCTGCGCAAAGTTCAGGAAGCCACCAACAACATGGGGCAGCATGTCGCCGTGGACCCGACTGGAACGATGACGAAACCTCCCACGGTCCAGCAGCTCACCGTGAAGACGAATGGCACTGGACTCGTGCATGCCGTCGTGAGTGACAACAATCCCATCCAGAAAAATCTCCACTACTTCGTCGAATACGACACCGATCCGTCTTTCAAACAACCGCATGTCGTGCATCTTGGCGCTAGCCGATCAATGCCGCCGATCACGCTGCCGGGCGGCGACGACAATGGCAATCCTCAAAAATTTTATTTCCGCGCCTATTCCCAATATCCTGGGAGTCATCCTGGAGAACCGGTGCACTTCGGCGGCGAAACACCGACAGCTGTTGATCCTGGCGGTATGCAGCAAATGACTTTAGTCTCGAGCACTGGAAGCGGCACAGCGCAGTCATCGGGGCAGCAAGGCGGTTCGGGATTCGGGAAAGTTTTATTTCGTCCAGCCATCGGCCCGAAACGCCAGGGAGCCAGTGGTTGATTTCCATTGGATCACAAATCGCTAAATTCCCCCTGAGCATAGATTCGTGGACACCCATCACTGCACCGATGCCGTGCGCTTATTTCTTGATCATCGGGAATTCCGATGGCAGCGCGATGCTGCGATGCACGAATACGGATGATCCTAATTCAAGTTACACGATGCAACCGGGCGGATGGTTTTCATTTATTTCTCCTGCGCTCTATCAAAGATTCCGTTTTACCAAAGGTCAAACAGTGGCTCTCTTAAAGGCCACCCAGGACGGTACTATCGCCATCGTTGAATTCTATAATTAAGGAGTTACCTATGAGATATCCGCAGCCGGGCTATAGCCGAACGTATGGAAATCCGCCGCGCCGAGAGTCTTATATTCCTCGATTGGCAGGCGTGGCAATCGCGTTGGTGATTGGCGGGCTGGTCTTCTCCTATCCTACGCGCTCGCAACTCCAGCAATCTGGCGGCCCTGGTTCCAGCGTCACAATCAACGCCGCACTGCCTACCGGTGCGAACGTCATCGGCAAGGTGAGCATTGATCAGACCACGCCGGGAACTACGAACTTAGTCAGCATCGGATCGAGCGGTACGGTTGGCTTGGTCGCCGGCTCTGCGGTCATCGGCCACGTCATCAACGATGCGAGTTCCGCGGTCATCGGGCATGTGATTGCGGACTCTGGCTCGACCACTGCGGTGACATCCCTGCCAGCACTTTCCGGTGGCACGGCGAATGTCGGCTATGTGAGATCACTGCCGTCTTCCTGCACGCAGTCGACTAACTTCACGAGCAGCACGGTGGGCGTGGCGACCGGAGCAGGAACCTCGGTGACGTCGACAACGACCTGCGTCACCCTCGTCTACGTAAACAACATCACGAACTCTGCGGTCACTTTCCGACTTCAGGATAAAACCGGAACTCCCATCATCTGGGTTGGAGGAAACGCGGATTTCTCGATCCCGGCAAATTCAAACGTGACTTTTCCTCTTGGTGGGGTAAGCTTCGCCAGTGGAATCACGGCGATTGCTGGAACGGCCAGCGCACTAAACGCGCAAATATCCGGAGTCCAATAATTTTAAGAGAGCTGACAATGGTGCTAAAAACTTTACACCTGGCGAAATTCTTTACACCCCTGTTAATTCTTCTCTGCCTAAGTCTGTCAGCCGACGGGCAGCAGCAGGTCTCCGCGCCTATCAGCAAGTTCAGTTGCTTCGTCCAAGCAGTCACGGCCACAACTCAATGCCAAGCCGCTCCAGCCGCAGGACTTCGCGTTTACGTCACCGACTTCTCTTTTTCAAACCAAACGGCCAACGTCCAAACGCTGGACATCGTATTTGGAACGGGAACAAATTGCGCAACTGGAACAACTGCGCTGACTCACAAATTTCAGATGGGCACACTTGCGACGACTACCAGTCCGCAGACCGTGGTGATGAATCTTACCTCGCCATTGATACCTACGGCAGCAAATGCAATTTGTGTTCGTCCGAGTGCAGTTCAAGCTTTCGGCGCTACGCTCACCGGCTATATCGCGCCATGATCCGTGAGTTCTCGTCTTCTGATCGCCAAGCACTGGAAGGAATCCACGAAGCATCAGGATTCGACTACCAGTTTCCTGATCTTAATGATCCTCTTTTTGTCGTGAAGAAAGTCTCCGATGAAAGCGGGGTGCATCATGGCATCGCCGTGAAAATCGAAGCGACCGTATATCTTTGGGTGGATGCGCACCATGGAACTCCGCTCAATAGGTGGCTTCAGATTCAAGAGTTAGTAGAAGCCGCGAAAAAAGAGGCATGGGAAAAGGGCCTCGATACTTTGACGTGCGTCGTGCCGCCGGAAATTGAGAAACGCTTCGCCAAGCGCCTGAAGCAGATCGGCATGTTGCGGGACAGGGAGTGGCCAAAGTGGTCCTTCGATTTGAATGAATACGTTCCAAAGTCTTAATTATGCTAGGATAAATTCCGAAATCGGGGACGATGGAGAATAGTATCATGCTCCGTGTTCTCGAAAATCCCACCTTCTTGATTTCAACTGGCGAACTCCTTTCCCATGATGGCGAGTCTTTTGTCGAAACTTTTACAATTCTTTTTGACCGTGGCGCTGTAAAACAGGCGAAGCAACAGGGCGCTGCGGCTGGCGCTGAAGCAGGTAAAGCAGGTGGCGAAGCCGACGTCGAGCGCGGCGCCGTCATCCCTGGCCTCATCCGTGACGTTAACAATCCGCAAGGCTTCACTCCCCAGCAGCAGAACAATATGCTCGTGAAGCAGCAGGAAGCCGTCGGTGGCGGAAATGCCGCTATCACCGGCGAAGGGCGCCTTGCTGCGTTGCGCTCAAGGACCGCTGGAGGAATTGCTCCAGCTCTAGCAGAAGCCGCACGCTCGAAAGGACGCACACTCGCTACCGGCGCGCTTGATGTCGCGAATCGCAACGCGGAACTTCAGCAAGCGAAACAAGCGCAAGCCCGTCAGCAGCTTCTCGGCCTCTACGGAACCGACACGAGTAACATGTTCCGCGGGATGGGCTTGCAGGCTGAAGATTTGCAGAATCAACTTGCTGCCGGGAAACAGGGCTGGCTGCAAAACTCGCTTGATACAATCAACACGCTTTCAAACGCGGCTAGCGCAGGGAAATTTGCTCACGGTTAACGTATGCCACTGACCCTCGACGATATTTTGGCCGCTCCGTCCGATCCGGATGAGCTGAACAAGCATCTCATCGGCCGCGGATTGATTCCGCCGATAGTCGCAGCCCCGCCACCTATTGCTCCAGCGACGGTTGGAGCATTGTCTCCTGTGGCGCCGGCCATAAAGCCGATGACACCACCAAAAACAGATTGGCTGGCGCGCGAGACGGGCGGGATACATCCTTTGCGGCCAGAACCAACCATGGATATGTCGGAAGCTCCTGAACTTGGTGGCACGCCTCCGGGCGGCGCTGGAGCTGGCATTGTCAAGCCGATGTCTCCAGTGGCACCCACAAGGAAAGAATCGATTGCTGCTGGAAAACGACAGTTTCAAGAAATGCGGCCGCCGCTCACTGCTGATCCTGGGTCCGCTGAATTTTCACATCAGAAACTCGCGCAAATAGAATTCGACAAAGCGCATCCGTGGGGCGGTGATATTTCTGCTCGTCCCGGGTTACTTGGGAAAATCGGTCACATCGCTGCAAAGGTCGGAAACATTGCCGGCGACGTTCTCGCTCCTGGCGTGATGGCGAATATTCCTGGGACGGACATCAACAAACGAATCCAAGAAGCGGATACGAAGCGCGAACTCGCAACGCGCACCGAGGCCGAACAAGAAGGCGCTACTAAAGGCCTTCAGCAAGAAGAGACGAAGACGCGCCTTGCCAAAGAACAGAATGAACAAAACCTGGAGAAGGATGCTCAGGGTAATGTCGTTGGGTGGACGGATGCGCAAGGCAAGAAGCACGGACTAGAGGAAGAAGAGACTCCGCAGGCGATCAAAGACATCGCTGAAGCTTCAAAGAGCAAAAGTGAAGGACCGCGCCTTGAGAAAACAGCGAATGGCGATATCGTGCAAATCACGACGGACAAAGAAGGGAAGGCAACATCGAATGTCGTCTACAAGGGCGATCCGAAAGTGGAAACCGATCTGACAACGCGCACCGTTGGCGGTCAGGAACACCACATCCTCGTCGATAAGAAAACTGGAACGGACATCAAAGACTTGGGCGCGTTCAAGACGGAAGTTAAACCGCCATCCCTTGCAAGCGAACTAGCAAAAGAAAAGTCTGGAGAAGAAGTCGTCCTAGCTTACGACAAGGATAATAAAGCACACTTGATGTCGAAGGCCGACGCCAAAGAAGAAGGAATGACGCATGTTACGAAGGCGGCTTCTGGAGACATCGATAAAGCGAAGACACATCACGTCGTGCTGAACACGCTGCAGACGCAATTGAACAGTGTCGTAAATGCCAGCAAGGCACTTGACCAGGGGATAGCGCAGCGCGGGATTATCGCAAGTGCATTGTCGCACGCTACTGACAGCACGATAGATTCCATGATGCGTGCGGCGGTGATGACTGGCGCAACGGAGCAAACAAAAGATTACGTGCAGTCGGTGATTGCATTGCGCGAAGCAGGACTGGCTCTTCCGAAGGAAATCACCGGAGGCTCACGGGTTTCAGAGGTACAGGCTTCCGCGTTGTGGCACACGATGCCCTCCGCTGCGTCGCTCAATAGTAAGTACGCGCTTAAACAGGCCAAGAAATTCCAACAGGATATTGACCGCTTGCGGGAACGAGCCCCGCAGGTTCGCGGTCAAGCGATGGTCGATCCGGATGACGCCATCAAGGGCAAGGGAACAGAAAAGCAGCACACGACGAATGCTCCAAGTGGAGGCGCGACAGCGGCACCCGCCGTGGGAACAGTAGTCGATGGTCATCGTTTCAAGGGTGGCGATCCAAGCGACAAAAAGAATTGGGAAAAGCAATAAATGGCTGACGACGAAAAGGAACATGGACCATGGGAGAAGTTCAGTTCTACGGCCGTAGCTGAACCAGAGCACGGGCCATGGGAGAAGTTTGGCCAGCAGGGCGAAACCTCAGAAGAAGAACCAACCGAAGAAAATCTTCCTGGGTCCACTGAACGTCTACGCTCCGCTGTAAGCAGCGGTGTTGCGAAGATGCAGCCGCCCACGCAATTCGAGAAAGAACATCCACAAGGGCCTGAGAATCTTGGATTCACTGCTGGCAATCTAGGGAACATCGTTAGCCGTGGCATCCATGGGGTAGGGAACGTCTTGAAATTCGGAAAAGAGCTGGCCACGGATATCAGCGACCAGAATAGGCCGATGGTTTTTGGTGGCGATGAAGAAGGACCAAAAGAAAGCCTGCTTCACAAGTATGTGATCCATCCATCTGAAGAACAGTCTAAGGAAGCGCAGCGCGGAGATATTTCTCCACTGGAATCTATAGGGCATTCCGTTGCCGCCGCAATTCCAATGGTCGGGCCGTGGGTCGCTGGCCATGCAGAACACGCCGGGCAAACAGGTGATGTCGCTGGGGAAGCCGGCGAAACGCTTGGAGAGGTGGCTGGAGGAAAGGGACTGGAAGAAATTGCCAAGCATCCTATCGAAACCGCAAAACTTCCCATGCGGCTTGCCGACAAAGTCATCCGTGGCACGCCGCTAACAGAGGCCGGAAAACTCGAAGCCGCAAAGCAACAAGCGCTAGCCGTCAAAAACCCTTCAATGAAGGAGACAGAATACGCTCAAAAAGTAACTGACGCTCTTCCGGAGTTGCAGCGCATCGCACAAGACAATAAAGGCAAGATCAAAACGCCGCGACAAGCCACACAAGCGATCAATGAACGGATATCGCAATTAGAAGCACCGATATCAGAACACATCAAGGGCCTGACTGGGGAAAACGCCATCATTCATCCAGATCAATACCAGTCTTCCGTCAATTCGGCGATTGATGCTGAATTTGCCAAAGAGCCTGGCTTGCACAAGCCTGCGGAAATCGAAAAAGCAAAAAAGGCAGTGGACGACTTTATTGGAACTGAGCCGAAGACCATCGAGCAGATTGAAAATAATCGTCGCCGTCTGAATCAAGACGCTGATGCTTATTACAATTCTAGTACGGAAGGGAAACGCTCCATCGATGTTTCGGATGCCACGGCGAAGGCGCAACGAACTGCCGCAAACGCGATTCGTGATGTTCTGTACGGTGATGGCACGAATCCTGGCGCACTAGAAAATGCCGGAGTCAGCGCTGTTGATGTAAATGGGAAGCAAGTTCCGATCCGCGAACTTCGCAGAAGTGTAGGGAAACTTTTGGACATCCGCGATCACTTCGAGGATGCCATCACAAGAGCCGAGAAGGCTGGTGATTGGAGTTTGCTCAATGTGATGAAGAGTGGCCCATCTCTCGCTATGGGCGGTCTTGGTGCTGGGTTGGGAGGGATTGCTGGTGGCGTCCCAGGATTTATTATGGGCACGCTTCTCGGAGAAGGAGGAAAAGCGTGGACTGATTATCTGCGTTCAAAGAATCCCAATCTGAACGTCCAGAAAATGTTCAGGAATCTACAAGCTACAGGAAAGCCCAATACTGTAGATGTCCAGACACGCGCGCCGATCCGCCAGTACACAAGTCCTGTAGGTCCGCAACTTCCGCATTCCATGGAGCCAGCAGGGCCGAAGATGCCGCCAGAGCCGTTCGAGTTGGGTGCCGTCCAGCCAAGGCATGACGCAGGCCTTTGGCAACAGCAAGCCGGCGCACTGCCAGATCTGACTTGGGGAGGCCCCAATCCCCCGTATTTCGAGCCTGCAGGGCCCAAGGAAGCCCCTATGGAAGCGCCGCTGCCCCCCATCCAGGGGGTACAGCAATCGCTTCCCCTGCCGCCTGAGAATGCGCCGCTCTTCAATATCCAGCAGACACCGCGGGTTGGTGAACCGCTGGCTACTGTCGCACCACCTCCCGAAGGTGGGACGCTTCCCCCGATTGGTGGACCTGGGCGCGAGGGCGTCCTAGGAAGAATTGAGCCTAGCGGCAAGGGACAAGGATTACTTGTTCCTCCTGAGGCAACAAAAGCCAGTGCACAGCCCACGCCACCGATGGGCGAGCGTTGGACTGCTGATCGCGGTGTGATGCCTGGTGAGGAAGAGTTATGGCTCGACGTGCCGGAAGACGGGGACACCGAAAAAGCCAAAGCCGCAATCATCCAGCGCGAAGATCCCCGTGAACCAGGACGCGCTAGATGGGAAGTGGTGGACAACGAAGGGGAAAGTGTTGGGCTATTCAGCACCCCTGAAGAAGCCGCGGCCGCCGCTGAGAAGCGCTTCCCAGCCGAAACACAGAATGCCGAACTTTCCGATTACGCCAAGACTGTCATCGGGAACGGTGACGTGAAAGAAGTGAAGCTAGTTGGCAGCACTGCAACAGGCAAAATAGGCCGTGACACTGACATTGTGTACGATTTCGGTAAAATTGGTCTGCCAGAAGCTAAGGCCGATGCCGAAGCTAAAGTGGAAAAACTGATCGAGTCTTCTAAAATCGACACGGAGAAGTACGATAGCTTCATCAAAGCCGATGATCGGTATTTCCATATCTCAAGTGGTGCAGGCAGATCGGTAGTCGAGAACACCGAATACGGAAAACAGCAAGCCAACAAACCGTCAATCACTCTGGCTGGTGGTGGCGAATCAAGTGCATCAGGATTGAAAATTGGAGCAGGAGAAAATCTTGGCGAAGGCCTTGGCACAGAGCACATCATCACGAAAGATGGAAAGCGCGTTGGCAGCATCAGCATCGAGCCAAAAGAGAATGGCAAGACACTCCATATTCATTGGCTAGGTGGAGAGTTTGGGCGCGAACTGAAACCACTGCTGATGGAAGAGGTGGAAAGGCTCTATCCCGATGCGGAGAAATTCACTTATGATCGGCGGCGCCTCGCGAAAGGCGCAGAAAAAGCAACTACTGAACCGCGCGAGATGAAGATCAAGAAAATGACGCCCCCGAAACCTGCTGGCAAGGACTAAGCGCCAGTCGCAACGGATTTCATTGCTAACTCACGTATAGCCCTGCTTCGTTCTCTGAGCCGTGCTGCTTCCCCAAGCAAAACAGAGGAAGTCCATTCATCAATTTCTGGCGAACCAGATTCCTTTTCAAATTCCTCGGCACGAATATCATTCAGCTTCGCCGCAACTTCAAGTCCTTCACGGAACCCTTTTTCGTATCCGCGAACATTCATTAGTGTTAAGTCGCTCATTTTGTCTCTCCGTCGAAGTCAAATACTTCTTTCCAGCGCCCCGCCAAATCTTCAAATAAAATGGACCAACAAGAATCGTCAGCATTCGCCCAACCTTCGCACCATAACCGCTCCGCCAGCAGAATTGCTTACCGCTGAACCACTCATCCCATGGACAAACTCTGAATGTCCACTTCATATCTCCTCCGTCAGCGGCCAGCCTCGCCCTGGAAGTCCAGCACCTCTTGGCTCAGTCGCTTGGCGGCGATCTCGCAGTACTTTTCTTCGATTTCTATGCCGATCGCCTTGCACTTCCAGAGAGATGCAGCTATCAGGCTCGAGCCGCTACCGCAGAATGGGTCCAAGACCGTGCAAGGCGCGAATGGTTTGATAACTTTCTCCATCACCTCTCTTGGGACGGGTGATCGGTGTCCGAGTTCTATTGCCAGCGATTGCGTGCCATCCGTCTCAATCAGCGAACTCTCCAGTGGCCTACCAAACGCCCCTCGCCCGAAGATGTGGATCATCACCAAATCCCAACGCCACGGGCCAGCAGCGGGGCTGTTCACATATGACCGTTTCCAGACTAGAGTGCGGCAATGCGGTAATGCTCGGATGCTCGAGCGGACAAATTCATAGCCGCGTCCGCTGGAAGTCCCAAATACAGCCATAACAGGGGCTTTTTCGCTTGCTAGGTGGAGAGCTACTGCGATATTTCCGGAGGCAGAAAATTCGGTTTCAGAACGGCCTACGCTATACGGCGGATCGGTCACAATCAAATCGCATGGCTCGAGCGTGGGAATCACATCGCGGCAATCTGCGCAATAAATCTGGATTCCATCATGCTCGTAGTACGGCTTCATCGCTTAGTCCAAAGAATTTGTCTATGGTGCTTTTTCTGGTGGCAATTGTTCGCGCTGAAACCTCCCGCACACTCGAGGTTCAATTTGTCAGAAATGAACTTCTCGTAGGAGGGTTTCATGGCTTCACATGCTTCCACCATTTTCCGCTTGTGATGTAGTTGATGTTTCTGCGGCATACTCCAAATTGCGCAGCAAGTTCTTGCTGAGATTTTCCTTCAGTGGACAACTGTCGAATCGAGATTACTTGTTGCTCCGTCAGTTTGCTTGAACGGCAACGACTGCCCCTCCAAATTGATTCAGGATGTACACGCGATCCGTTCTTGTTGCCGCGTGCCAGAGCAGACGGTTTTTTGTGAGTCCAATGATCTTTGCCGTAGTAACGTTTCGGCTTTGCTGCCCAATCTGGGACACCATCACCACCACTGGTCATGTTGATGAGTGGCCAGCCGTTTCGATTCGCAAACGCAATCCAAAAACGTTCCGATTCCTGCCACGGCCAAGCTCCATGGATTTCTTCGATGACTACGATTTCGGGGCGCAATCCGCGACGAAGCAAGGAACGAATCCAGTAGGTCCGTTTGCAGTGCGACTTTTCAGTAAGATGGTTGAGCCAGCGCCGATGTGGATTATTCGTCTTACCGATGTAGCGAATGAGGCCAGTGTCAGGTTCGCGCAACCCATAGATATAGAGCGTTTGGGGATTCACGGTGAGGACAGTATATACCGTCCAAACTCAACCGTCTAGGCGTGAGAGCGGTGCCACCCTTTACAACTTTTCAGGGCACATTTGTGGGGCCAACTTTTGCAGCCGTATTGCTTGCGAAAGAATTTCTTGTTCTGGTAGCCGTCCACAACGAGCATCAGGGCAACAAACAGCGCCAACCAAAACAGATCAGAAAGATCGAAATGAAGAAACCACCATGGCCGCAGAACGCAAGCCGCAACAAAAATGCCAACTAAGAATGACTGATAACGGTCGAACATTTTTCGTCCCTCCAGCGTGGCAGAAGAAATAGGATGACCACCAGAACTATCGCCTGCACTGGGGGGACGTAGGTCAAGGCGATATAAATCCCAAGAAGAAAAAACGAGTACATTGCAAACAGCTTCATTTCAGTACCCGCGAATCCAGCGCTCACGGAATTTCTCGCAATACGCGCTGAACGTTTCTGGGGCGCTGATGAGCACTACCTGATAGTGAGCCACAAATTCCGACCAAAGGCGAGCACGGAAGGTGATCTGGGCCTGGGATTGGTTGGGCATGTCTTTCTCCTCTCCCTTGATACTGGGGTTTTTGACTATGTGCTGTATGTAGTCCATGGGGGCCTATTTCGATAGTACTCCTGTACTAGTCAAAAAGTGCCATATATACTCTTCGCTCGTGAACGATCCCCGCTTCACGCTCAAAGAGATCATGGAGCAATTGCGCGACAAAGGCAGTGTGCCCCTCGGCGTTTTGAGTTTCTCGTTTGCCTCTGAACAGTTGGAACTTGCTGTTTTTCAAGGCGTGGATCCTTCGGAGGTAAACGCGCTCTTCGAAAAACTAGGAGTCAAGGTGAAATTTCAATGAAAGCGCTCTCGCTCTGGCAGCCATGGGCAACTCTCGTGGCGATGGAAGAAAAGCGCATTGAAACGCGCTGCTGGAAGACTGACTATCGCGGAGAATTGGCGATTCACGCGACGATGAAGCGACCTCCTAAATGGCTTGGCGCTTCCGCCCACAG
>Ga0137362_10003040_pt1 | contig 11114 bp, 14 predicted proteins | sample MadtaG_2_FD_104801 | JGI IMG/M metagenome (GOLD analysis project Ga0137362, IMG submission 104801) | Vadose zone soil microbial communities from Angelo Coast Range Reserve, California, USA - Mad1_100_16 metaG | ecosystem: Environmental > Terrestrial > Soil > Vadose zone | place: USA: California... | reverse complement strand
CGTTGCGGTGAAGTCCGATGAGTAATTCAAAAGCGTCCACTGCACGCTTTCCAGCGATGCGCGGTCGGACTTTTTCAAGTCGTCCCAATTGTCGAAGCGGAAATTTCCGACGGCCACAGACATGTTATGAAACGCGCTGGCGAGATCCCGCGCCTGGTCCGCTGTCAGCTTTCCCATCTGCCCCTCTATTGAAACGCCTTGCGCACGTCGTTGGCGGCATTCGCGATGTCTTCGATCTCCGGCCCCAGATCCTGAATCAACTCTTTGGCGCTGAAGCTGGCGCTGTGTTCAGCCAGCTTGTTGTGACCGTCCGCGATGCTGGACATGATTCTGGCGTAGGCCCCCGCGGCTTTGCGCCTCGCGTCCAGATCTTTCTGGTCGGCGGCCCAGGCCCTTTTCACCAACTCGGCTGCCAGCGGCTCCTTGGCGCCGTATTCGTGGAGCAGGGTTTCAAAGTGATCTCGCATCGCTTCGGACTCGTTTTTCAAGAGCTGGTCGTAGTCGTTGCCGATGAGTTTAGCGAGCGCCGCGGTCAGCGTCTTTATGTCGCCGTTCTCGGCTCTGACCAGCTTCCTGATTTCGTGCTTGCGGTAGCCCTTGATCGCCAGATTCGCGAGTTTCGCCGCCAGCGATGTTGCTGCTTTGGCCTGCGCTGCGTCCAATCCGGCCTCCGCGAATTTGCCCGGGAGCGCGCCCAGGTTTTTCCCAAAAGTGACGGACTCATTGGAGCCGAGTTTTCCCAGCGCCTCCATGTAATCGATGAGAACTGCCTGAGCAGCGAGCAGCCCCGGTGCGGTCTTGTCGTACTTGCTGCAATCTTGATGCATTTCATTCTTTGGGACATAGGAATTGAAGCGCAGACAGGAATCTTTCATGTCCGCGACGAGACCGGGAAAACTTTGATTGGCGGTTTGGGAAATTCCGGCGAACTTTACGACTTCGGCGAGGTCAACGCACCCGGCCAAGGCCAGCGTCAGAACAAAAAGGCCGAGGCCAAGAGAGCTTCTCTTGTGGATTCTCTTCCATGCGGCCCGGCCATTCATGATTTGATTATATATCACAGTGAGTATGCGAAGGGTAAAAATGGAATTTGCGGGCCAACTGTTAGTTGGTCTCCACTGCAAAATTGTGCGCGCGAGTTTCACGCTGCGCGATGTCGGCCACAATCGTCCGCGAGCCCATGTACAGAACGAACGCCAGCACAATAGAGAGCGCAGGAATGATCAGCATGGCCTGCTGCAATCCGATGGCGCGGAACGTTTCAGTAACCGTGGGGGAACCAGCCATGGCCGCCGCGCGATGCGCCAGCAGATCGCTCAGGCGTCCCGTCAGGAGCGGGCCAAAGGACGCGCCGCAAAGGTACATGGCCATGAAATAGAGGGCCATGGCGGTGCCCCGCTGGTTCGGAGCGACAATGTCCTGGATAGCCGAATACACTAAGCACCAGTAAGTAGTGACACAGGCGTAAGCGAGCGCAAGGAAAGCAATTGCCGCGAATAAAGATCCCACCGGCCGGAGAATGCCGAAGCAAGCAAACGGCACACCAAGAAGCGCCAGGATCGCCGCCGCCAACAAACGACCATCCTTGCGCCGATGCGCGATCGAATCTCCCAAATAGCCGGCGGCCGCGCCGCCGCTCACCCCGCCAACGAGGTACACGATGCCTGTGGCGATGCCCGAACGCGCGAGCGAGAGACCATGAACGCGGCTCAGAAAGGCCGGTAAGAACGTGCCGATGGCGTAGGCGTTGAAGTTGAGGAGCGCGCCGGAAACAATGATCCACCAAAGCGTGGGGATCCGGAGCACAGCCCACATGGAGCCAGAGGAGAGGGGCACATGTTGAATCTCGCTGGCGCCACGCTCTGGCTCGTGTAGCAGGAGCAGGGCAGGAACGAGCAATATGGCGGGCGCGGCTGCGAGAATCATGGCCACGCGCCACCCGTAAGCCTGGGCGAGCGGACCGCTGAAGAAGAAACTCAGCGCGCCGCCGATCGGCACACCAAGCATGAACAAGGCCAGCACGCGAGACCTTTTGCCCGGTGGAAAAAGATCGCCGAGCCAACTAGTCGCCGTGGGGGCGCAGGCAGACTCGCCGACACCGACACCCACCCGTGAAAAAAGGAGCATCGCGTAGCTTCCGGCGAACGCCGCCGAAGCCGTCAGCGAAGCCCAGACGATGACTCCCAAAGCCAGGAGCTTTTTTCGGCTCCAGGTGTCAGCGAGACGCCCGAGCGGCACGCCCACAATTGCATAGAGCCAAATAAACGCGCTCCCCAAGAGACCGATCTGCGTGTCCGCGAGATGGAACTCCTTGCGCATGGGTTCCACCAATGCGCCGGGAACGTGCCGATCATAAAAATTCAGGACATTGATGGCGAACAAGACCACCACGGAGAGAATCAGGCCGGTTCGCTGCTTCTTCTGCGACATCGTGCGCATGCTATCACGCGCGGGAAGCCAATTGGCAACGTACAACGCGACGCGCATCTGGTGAGCCGGTGAGGGCGCATGGCTTAGTAGATTTCGCAAGCAGCTTTTTATTTTGCGCTACCGGCGGTGGCGGCTTTGCAAACCGGTTGTGGCGTGCTCCAATGACCAGAGCAACGGCGTGTGATTGTTCCACTCGCGGAGAATTACGACAATGCCTTTTCCAGGCCAACACGACCAGCGGATTCGAATCGGCGTCGATCTCGGCGGCACTAAGATGGAATTTCTCGCGCTGGATGATCATGGCAGGGAACTGAACCGTCATCGCATATCCACTCCCCGCTTTGACTATGAGGCGACGGTGCGCGCAGTGACCGCGGGAGTCGAACAGATCGAAAGGGAGCTCGACGGGAGAGTGAGCGTCGGTGTGGGGATTCCCGGAACGATCTCCACGCAGACCGGCGTCGTGAAAAACGCCAACTCCACTTGGCTGAACGGCAAACCGTTCGACGGCGACCTCAGCCGCGCACTGAAACGCGAGGTGCGTTGCGCGAACGACGCCAATTGCCTGGCGATTTCAGAAGCGACCGATGGCGCAGGAGCTGGCAAACACGTGGTCTTCGCGGCGATCCTGGGCACCGGCTGCGGCGGAGGAATCGCGGTGGATGGCCGCGTCCATGCCGGAATGAACGGCGTCGCGGGAGAATGGGGACACAACCCGCTGCCGTGGGCCAGACCCGAGGAGTTCCCCGGCCCCGAATGTTATTGCGGACGGCGCGGCTGCCTGGAAACCTGGATATCAGGAACGGGGCTGGCGGCGGACTATGAGAGGGTCGCAAGAGAGTCGCTCAGCGGTGCAGAGATTGTGGCGCGCGCAGCGGCCAACGAACCCGCGGCGGTTGGAGCCCTCGAGCGGTTCGAGGACCGTCTTGGGCGCGGCTTGGCGCAAATCATCAACATTCTCGATCCCGACGTCATCGTACTGGGGGGTGGCGTTTCCCAAATCCCACGCCTCTATGCAAACATTCCGCCGCGCATCAGCGACTACGTTTTCGGCCGCGAAGCCGCCACGCCGATTGTCGCGGCAAAACACGGCGATTCCAGCGGGGTCCGCGGTGCCGCGTGGCTCTGGCCCCTCGAAAAGGAATAATCACGCGAGGGGCTGGTGCCGATCAGCAGACTTCACCAAAGCTGCCATCTGCACTAGAATGGCAGGCAAATAACAACCGGGAGGAAGGTATGCGCGCCGATCAAGTGGAACTCTCCTGGGACGCCGCGAAGTCACAATGGCTGGTTCGAATTGCGAGTGGCGAAGAGGTGATTCGCCGTCATTGCAAGATGCCTAAAGACGCCGACGAGCAAACCCTTCGCTCGGCAGCCCAGAAAGCCGTGCAAGACGAAGGCTATGAAGCGGACCCGGCGCAGCTGAGCATTCGCCGCTAACGCCACGGCGCCGCGCGCCATCTTTGGTGCAGTCAACAGCAGGTTCGTAATCTGCCCGTGCCTGCGTCCGCTCCGCTGCTTCCGCGCCATCGATTCGAAGCGAAACTCTGAGAAACCGCAGAACAGAGGAGCAGCCGAGGCTCGGCTGCGGAGGATAGATGCAACGGGTTTTCTTGCGATGAGGCGGCCAATGGTGGGAGCGAATCGTTTAACTAATCAATGAGCCCCAATTTCCTTGCGTGTTCTGCGCACAGAAACAGATTAAGGTACGGATTTTGGCGGGAGTTCCAATCGCGCCAGCGGCTCTCCCAATCGGGTCGCTGGCAATCGCAGCTGTATTCGCCCAGGATTTTCACGGGGCGAGGATCCCGCACTCCGGTTTGGGCGTAGAAAATGAATTCCGCCCGGCAACCCGAGATTGTAGTGGCCTTCTCTTGGGAATCTTTCGGCATTCTTCAAGTCCGAGTTATTTCTCAATGGGCTCATTTTCTGCACAACCGACCTGCGGCACGTCAGTAAAAATGACGCTCGCTTGGAATCAGAACCACCGCGGCTCAATGCGGGAGAAGTATCGGAGAGTCTGGGGCATGCCTGCCGGAGGGCGAAATGCACGGCACCGGGGGATGAGGATGAGAAACTTCGATTGCCGCAGAGAAACGATGCCGTCTCGCGAGGCGCAGGTGATGCAGCAAACGATGAAAGAGCAAGAAAAAAAGGCTGAATTACGATTCCCTTTCTACCGGAAGGCAATCCCAGCTTTCTAGCGAGCTGCGCGTTCCTAGTGAAGATCCAATCGGGTAAGTTACAGAGGTGATCTTTGCGCTCACGTTTCGCCCTGCTGCCTTTCCCATTTCCGGCCTGGGCTCTCTCCGTTCGAAGGACGTTAGAGAGCAACGTGGTTGGTATTACAACCACTTTGCAGCTCAAAACGGGCATTCCCGTTTTCTCCTCTAGTCTTGCGCACACTCTTGATGAGGGGCGTCAGGAGCCATGTTCCCCGGCCCCAATTTTTCGAAGGAGGAATACATGTCCAGGACGAAATGCCTCTCTGTTTTCGGTGTCATGAGTTTATTCGCTGTTGTGGCCCTATTTCCAAGCATCGCCAATGTGTCGTGCCTGAGCGGGGGAAAGTCGAGCGTACATTCATCCCCGATCACGAGCCCGGCTGTTTTGACTGCGGATGGAACTGATCCGGTGCCGCCTCCGATTCCCTTCTTCGTTTAGGCGTTGCTTAGTAGAGAAAAACTGACTCAGTCGAGGGCGGGGGACGGGTGCTCTGCATTCATCCCCTCAACTCATGTTAGCATTGCCTCCACGCGATCGTTTTTGGGCGGGGCACGGGGAGAATGCTGAACCAATTCATTTGGTGGGGCGGTATCGCACTCGAACTCCTTTTGCTGGTTCGGGGAATTCGAGGGAAACTCGTTTTCCAATACCCCGTCTTCTACGCCTACATTTCGTTTGTTCTATTGCAGTCTCTTCTCCGCCTTGCCACGTATCATTGGAATTCGTCAGCGTACCCGTACGTTTATTGGGTTACGGAGTTCGTGGGCGTCGCAATCGGGTGCGGGGTTGTCTTCGAAATCTATCGTGTGGGACTCTCTGCATTTCCCGGGACTGCGCGTGTGGCACGAAACTTGCTTTTCTTCGTGTTTGTCATGGCGATCGCGAAAACATTCGTAGATGTTTCGAACGATCCTCGGTGGCGCCCTGCAGCAACGACCATGGATCTCGAACGGATTCTGCGAATCGAACAGGCGTTTGCAATTGTTGCGCTTATTGCACTTTTCTTGGTTTATTCCATCCCCTTCGGAAGAAACTTGCGCGGAATCCTATTGGGTTACGGAATGTTCATCGCCATGAGCGTGATCTGGTTAACTTTCGGCACCTCTAGCGGGGATACATTTCGACATTACTGGTCTTATGCGCAACCGCCTTCCTATTTCATGACCTTGGCTGTCTGGGCTGCCCATTTGTGGTCCTATCGCGCAAGCCCAGAGCCGAGAGCGACCGTTCTTCTCGAGCAACAATATCAAAGAATCGCTGCCGCAACGACGCGCCGCCTCCAAGACGCGCGGGGGTATCTGGCGAGGGCGGTCCGGCCATGATCGGGATCTACGCCGCGCTGCTGATTTCTTTTCTGCTCCTAGTCCTGCTGCTGTCCGTGTGGCGAGGCAAAGCTCAGGCAGCGCAGCAGCTGCCGTCGAACTTCGGGCTGACGCCCGGTGAAGAGGGCGGCGAGCCCGAAGCTTGTCCGCCGGAAATTGTATCGAGGATATTTTCCGGCGACGACTGGGGTTTTGTCGAGGGTTTGAGATCGCCATTGGTGAAAAAGCTCTTCCGCCGCGAGCGCAAGGCCGTAGCGCTTATTTGGGTTCAGGAAACTTCGGCGGGAATTAGGCGCGTCATGCGGGAGCACTTGGAATCCGCACGGAGAAGCCACGACCTGGAGATCACGTCCGAGGCGAAGATCTTTCTGCAATACGCGCAACTCCAGTTTGCTTGCGGAGTCTTGTTTGCGTGCGTTGAATTGGCCGGCCCGCAAAGGTTGCGCGGCTTGGCCATTTACACAGACGCGCTTGCGCGGAGCATCGCCGACGCCCGGCTGACACTTACGGCGGCAGGCGTGCGTCACGAGATTCATGGGGCGGATTCTCCATAGAACCGCATCGAGCATCAGACAGGAAGACTCGGGAAGAATGGCAGCCACGGTGAAACTCGTTCCGGTGCAAGAGGCCTACGAAGATCTTTTGCAGCGCACACTGGTTAGGATTTCCTGCGACCTGGGGCGCCTCGTCTATCTAGCGTCTACCCGGGACTACAACAGCGGAGCCTACCATCACGAAGGACTAGCCGCGCGCTTTCGGCCGGAGGTCGCCCGCAAGGCTTTGGAAATCGCGCACCGGCAAGTCTTCTATCGCGTCTCGGCGTATTCGCTCGAAGAGCTGGTTGAGGAACTGCGACTCTATTTGCAGGCATCGCGGGAAACGCCGCAGGAAGTTGTTCGTACGTGGCAAAAGCTGGAACCTTACCGGATCGCGGTACCGATGGAAGTAAATCCCGTTGTCGCACGGCTCTTTCTCTCCAACGTCAGACTCGCCTTGGCAATTTTGCGCTTCCGTCAGGAGCCGGCTCCGGCGCATCCGTGAGGCGCATGGCCACGCCGGTGACCTGGCCGACAATCTCAGCGTCGGCTCCGTAGTTCAATCTTCGCACGCTGCAAGGGGACAAAGGGTGAGGCAGCAGCAGGAGCTGCCCGTCCAGGAGATCGCACCAGGAACACGCGTAGCCGTCACGCAATTCCACAAAGTAAATCGGCCGGTCAAATTCCGTGCGCCACCGCAGCGGCTGAACCTTGCGCACGCGGGGGTCAATCTGCACGAAAGATCCCGGGCGCAGAAGCGGGTGCAGGGTGAAATCCTGCAGCCCGATATAACCGTATTGGCTATGCCGGATGTCCAGATGCTGGATTAAGGCGATGGGCACTTCTCCCCACAGCTCCACCATGCGAGAGAGGAGATTCGTGCTGTCCAGATCGAACGACCGGTCGAATCGAACCGGGAAAGAAACGGTTCTCTCCTCATCATAGACTTCGAGAGTAGCCAGGTGCGTGTTAGGCAGCGGCGCGGCGAGCTGGTGCTGGCTGAGCTTCTGCAAATCCACACCGTAGAGGCGAAGCAAGTCGGTGAACTTGATGCGGTAAATGGAGCTCAGGGTGTAGAGTTTGTAGATGCTCGGGACGGAATCCGAGTTCTCGACCTGCGTGAGCCAGGCATTGGAGATCTGGAATTCGGGATTACCTTCGGCTTCCGCAATCCGCTGGCTGAATTCCGCGACCTCGCGCGTGGTTATCCCCAGCTTCGAGCGCAGCTCTTTCATTTGCTCGTTTGGGAGGAGGGGTGTCATTTGCCCGCTATCTTACCCCATGGCCGGTCGAATCGTTCAATCGTCACTGGCGCGCTACCTTGGCACCTGATTAACGCAAGAACGCGGGTCCTCGCAGTTTGACAATTGCCGTACAGCGACGAAGCCAGGCTCTTGATCACTCGCGAATCGGCCGCGTATGGTCGAGGGAGCGCTGAACATGAATCCAGAGACATTTGCATCCTGGCTGGAGGCTTATGGGCGCGCTTGGGAAGGCCGAGACCCGCAGGCCGCCGCTACGCTCTTTGCCGAAGACGCCACTTACCAAGTTACGCCGTTCCTTGAGCCCATGAGCGGGCGTCCCGCCATTCTGGATTACTGGTCGCACGTGGCACGGACGGAAGAGGACATTCATTTCGGTTTCGAGATACTTTCCGTCACGCAGGAGCGCGGCATTGCACGCTGGTGGTCCTCGTTTGTCCGCGTTCCGCCCGGCGTAGCAACCAAGCTCGACGGTATCTTCCTCGTCGCCCTCGACGCGGCCGGCCTGTGCACTTCCCTACGCGAGTGGTGGCACAAACAACAAACCTGATGGTGTTGTTGCAGGATGGGAAAATCTTCGACCTGCGAAACCGCATTGGGGCGAGCATGCAAGAGATCTTCTTTACATTTCGGGCGCTTGATACCAGATTTGCTCCACCCTCCCCGGACGGAGAGGGCGGAACAAACCGGCGGGATTCATGGGGAGGCGGTCAGTTTTGCCCTGCGCCAGCGGCTTTGGCCATGCTGGCGGTCCATTCGGCGGAACGGCGGGCCATCTCTTCGGGCGACACGTCTTCGACGTGGGTGGCGACGCCCCAAGAGTGACCGAAGGGGTCGGTGAGCTTGCCGTAGCGGTCCCCCCAGAACATGTCAGCCACGGGCATGGCGGCCTTGGCGCCCGCTGCCACGGCGCGGTTAAAGACGGTGTCCACATCGTCGGTGTAGAGGAACAGGTACGAGGACGGGGTCGCTCCCGGGGTGGGGGCTGCGGACATGCCGGGGAATTCGTCCGCCACGAAGATGACGGAATCGCCGATACGCAGCTCGGCGTGCATGATCTGCCCGCCGGGGCCGGGCATGCGGTTGATCTCGGTGGCCCCGAACACCTGCTTGTAGAAATCGATGGCGCGGGCAGCATTCTTGCAGGTAAGCGCAGGAGAAATCGAATGATATCCCTCGGGGATAGGCCGAACTTTGCTTGGCATAGAAGCCTCCTAGGAGTCTTGGATCGTGGCGCGGTGCTGCAAGGCAGGTAGAAGCGCGATCCGCGCAGAGGCTTGAATACTCCTCTAAGGCGCATGTGTCAACAGCGGAAAAAAGGCGCGGAATAGGGCAATTTTGCGGGTTCCGTGATATGTTCCGCGGAAAAGTGGTTGCTTGAACCCGGGATTTCGGTACCACGGAGGAGCCGCATGAGCAAGTACATTATGGAATTCGTGGGGACCTTCTTCCTGGTCTTGACCATCGGGTGCACAGTGATTGGTAACGGCGCCGGACCGCTCGCCCCGCTGGCGATTGGCTCGTCTTTGATGGTGATGATTTTTGCAGGCGGGCACATCTCCGGCGGACACTACAATCCGGCGGTGACGCTGGGTGTCTGGCTTCGCGGAAAGTGCGAAACGAAGTACGTCGCGCCGTACATGCTCGTTCAAATTGTGGGCGCGGCGATTGCAGCGTTGGCCGTGAAGTACGTGAAAGCCGGAGCCGTTGTCGCGCCAATGAACCTGGCATCCTTGCCGGCGCTGCTTGCGGAGTTCCTGTTTACGTTCGCGCTGGTCTTCGTAGTGCTGAACGTGGCGACCGCGAAAGGCACGTCGGGGAATTCATTTTACGGGCTGGCCATCGGGTTTACGGTGATGACGGGCGCCTTCGCGGTGGGAAATATTTCCGGTGGAGCTTTCAACCCTGCCGTGGCCGTGGGGATTTCGCTGATGGGGCTTTCGTCCTGGGCAAACATCTGGATTTACCTGGTAGCTGAATTCGCCGGAGGGACAGTGGCGGCTCTCGTTTTCAAGACAGTGAATCCGGGCGACAATTGAATCGCGGCGGCTGGTTCGAATCAAGGTGGCGGCAATGAGATACACGTTTCTTGTCGAAACGTACGAAACGGAGCGAGTCAAGGTAGTGAGCGTATGGAGCGAGTTCCGCGACGAGGATTTGGGTTTCCGGCCAAATGGGAATGACCCGCGCGGGCGGAGCGTTCACGAACAGATGGTGCATCAATGCGTGAGCGAGGACTTGTGGTTCCGCACGATGCTGGGAATCGACGCGGGCGCGCCTCCGCTGCCAGCGCCTGAAACGCGGCTTGGGTTCATGAAACGTTATGCGGAAGACAGCGCGAAACGGCTCGGCGCGCTGCGCGAAAAAGGCGAAGAGTGGTTCGAAGGCGACGCAAAGTTTTTTGATGTGAAACGGTCGCGAGCGTGGGTGTTGACGCGGCGCATCGCGCACACCGCGCATCATCGCGGGCAACAAATGGCCATGCTGCGCATGCTGGCGCGCGATCTGCACAGCAACTACGGGCCCACGGCGGACACGGGCGGGCTGATGCAAAATCACGCGCCGACAATCTATGCGTACGCGAGCCTTGAGGCGCTCTTTCAGGCAGAAGCGGCCGGCGGACGCAAGACGCCGCTGCCCGGAGGGGGTGGCAAGCCCGTCACCGAGCGCCCCGAAGCTAAATGAAGGAAGACGCCAGGAAAGGCATCACTCCGGCTTGGTGATGAGACCGCAAGCGATGCGCGGGGGAGAGCCGCTGGAGGTGCCTCCCGCCACGGCGTGAATTACGACGGAGGTACCGCCGTTGCTGAAGACGGAGCGCTCGTCGGTGCCGAGGGTGACATTGGGGGTGACGACGGATACGTGGGCTGTGCCGTCCGCTCCAACGATGAGGGAAAAATTGGGGATGTCACCGGCCGGGAGAGCGTCGTGACTGTGCTCCGCACCAGTGGGATTGAAGTGCGGCCCGGCGGTCTTGAAGTCCGGCGGCTCGCATTTGGCGGCTTGGTGAATATGAATCATGTGCTCGCCGGGCGGAAGATTCTTGACGTCGAGTGCAATTCTCACGCCCTGCGGCGTGGCGGAAAGCACTGCCGTTCCGACGCTCTTTCCATCCGTATTCCTGAATTGGACGGTCACCGGTTTGGAAGCGGCCTTGTTCTTGGTTTCCTGCGCGACGGCAGAGCAACCAAGGAGAAGAAACAGGCATAGCCCGCACATAAAAGTTTTCATCGAAATTCCTCGCTAATTTTTGAGTCGAAGGATTCGAGGCCGCAGCTTGGACGACCCCAACTCCAGTTTACAGGGAGCGTGACTGCAGAAAAACACGCTGTACTTAT
>Ga0137362_10003039_pt1 | contig 11115 bp, 14 predicted proteins | sample MadtaG_2_FD_104801 | JGI IMG/M metagenome (GOLD analysis project Ga0137362, IMG submission 104801) | Vadose zone soil microbial communities from Angelo Coast Range Reserve, California, USA - Mad1_100_16 metaG | ecosystem: Environmental > Terrestrial > Soil > Vadose zone | place: USA: California... | reverse complement strand
CTTCCTCCTCCAGGCGGCGAGGTTTTCCTCAATAAGACGGATTCTTGGTCGGGCGCCCAGGTTATCCAAGCGGTCCAGGATCTCAATTCCGAAATTTTGCAACTCTCTGCGGGTGCGACTGAGAGTGTGACAATTCAAGGTCGTGATAAGACGCCACAAGCACGCATGAACCAGGCAACCAAGGGTGTTTCGTCTAGGCTGGGTGCACCCTTTGCCCGCCTCCTTGCGTCGAGGGACCATACAGAGGAGCCCGCCCTCCTCCAGTTTGGTCTCCAGGCATGCGTCGCAACTTGCGTCTCTCGTCTTCTTGGCGTCTTCTGCGTTGGACTGCCGTTGAATACCAACGACTTGTTCCTGCAACTACATACCCTCATGCATGCGACAGGTCAGCCATTCTAATTAATACCGCCCTACTGCCATTCTAACCCTTATTGGGTCGCGTATGATATTAGAGCCCCAAGCGACGTCTGCGCGTTGGCGCGCTCTCACCCTTGGTCATCTTCGTGCACTCAACCCACGACTCGACGAGGGCGCAGTGCAGGATTTTATCACCCAGATCCTGCGCGCCTGGGCGGATGTCCTCACCCTTTGTGGTTGTGCACCCTCCGAACTTACCGTAGATATATTACGGACTCGCTTTGGAGCACAGACGCAGCGAGTGGTCCGCTCGGCGTGTGCTCTTGCGCAGATCCTACACGAAGACATCATGTCGACAAACTTTGAAGTCATTCTCTCTGAGCAAGGACGTAGTTTTGACCCATCTTGCATGACCAATGCGTTCGGTACCTTTGGAGAGTCATCCGGTGCGGTGTTATGTGCGACCGAACTCGGTCTGTGTTGTGTGACGAAGAAGAACGCAAGGGCGGCAGCGGACGGTCTGGTTGAAGGATGCCTCGATTCCACAATGTTACTTTTACCAAAGGTCATTCTGGAGGGTGTAGCCGACGTATTGGATGGGAAGGAAGGGTCAGATGAGCGATTCTGAGGGATTTATTGGAGGACTGGTATTTCATCTATATCGTGGAGACCGGATTTGATATCCATATTATTGTAAAGAAACATTGTACTCTTACACGTCACATCTTATGCCACTCTGCACCAACTGTGCCCAAGCTGTATCTTATTTATACACTCTATACCACTCGGTCAACAATGTCAGATTAGAACAGTGTGTCCGTCTTTGCATTTCCAATACCCGTTTGGACTCGTCATCTTACTATGCCCCCTACCCTCGTCGCAGCCTTCTTGCCATGCACCCGCAGATCCTTATGTCGAACATGATGCTCTGGTTGTCGCGCTAGACCTTATCCTCCTCAAGCCCGGGGTCTACAGGCACCTACTCTTTAATCGTGGCATGCCACCTAGAAAGGCGGAGGAACCTGCCCCTGCCCAAGGACAAGGCAATAGCCAACAGGCGGAACAGCGCGCAGAGGAGAAACGCGTGGCAGCGACGGCACAGGACACCGCCAGGGAAAGTGTGCGAGTCTTGACAACGTGCGCGCTACTGGACTTGAGAAGCTGATGATCGTTTTTCTTCGGCTTGTCGCTTTGCATTTTTTGCGGGGACTTAGACACGCAGATGGCTGATCGTCCGCGTTGGCGCGGGTGTCGTCCTGGTTGATTCGTGTAGGTGACCATCGATGCGCTTTCATCCTCCCTCTCTCACACCTTACTGATGTCATTATACTTCTTTGCGTAGTTGTGCGCTGGTCACGTCTTCGTAAGGACTCTCCTCCGCCTCACGCCCCGCCATTCTGAGCTTACTCACCACACATCGTCCTGGTTCTTTTTATTGAAAGGCGGGATTCATAATGGCTTGCTGCGAGGGCCTGAGTCGGGTTCCGAGTCCTCTTGGATAACGACGAGCGATGGAGAGGCTGCTGTTGCTTTTATGCATGTCCTACTGGGCTGCCTCGTCGGTAGGCGTTTTTCTCTTCATATGGTTTGTTTTCTGACTCTTTGTCTCGTAACTTGCAGAAACGGCTTCTTTTCATGGAGGGATCACCTTAGCCTCTTTCCTTGTTCTCAAAAGTCTGGATCGCATCGCGAGATGGAGGAAACACACAAATCCTCCATCTAGCATCCGGCAGCAGCTCAGGTACGCATTACTCGCTTTTTTTGCAGCTATAATATCTCATCTTATTTTCGGGAAATTTCTATGGTTTAGATACTCGCACATATCTTTGTGTCTATTCTACTCGTCGTTCCTCAAGTTCTTACTCCTCGTGATCCTCTCCATCTGGGGACCGCAGGTCCCGAGGAACGGGGACACGCCCCCTCCCGCATATGTATACAAGACGCCGTTGGAAAGTCCGCTCTGGCATCTCTTGGACGATGACGTCCTCGATCGGACATGGTTAGTCCGCAACTTACTGGGTGGGATGTCCACTGGGTTTGGCCTACGCGGTACGTCCTCGCCGTCGTACATGGCTTCAATAGACGGAGTTTTTACTAATTCCGAGATCTTGAAATAGTGGTGTTGGATTGTCATCCGGTTTTTACCAGCCTTATCATATTATCGGGAAGCATGGTCAAGACCGCCATTGTCGGCCTTGTGAGGGAGCTTGTTGGTCCAGGTCCGGGGATGGCCATCGAGGAGACGTGGCTGGCGTATAGTATCCCATGACCTGGAGTAATACCACGGGTACCCCAGCAAGCCCATTGTCTCGTTTTTGACGGCCACTGATCGATCTGTTATGCAGCTCCGATTTCTGGATGATCCGCTTGGGAATAGTACTTGTAGATATCCCGATCGCAATCTATCCGCTAACGTCGGGATCTACTTGTAAGCAGTTGTTGGTAGCTTTGCTCAGCGTCTACTCACCATATTATCCCCTAGTGCCCATCATGCTGAGACGATGACGATACTTTTCGGCACGAACATTCCTGTCGGCTGGAACGTCGTGACTTTTCTTCGTGAAAGTGGACTGGAACTTGAGCGTTGTTATATGCTAGTGTCGTCGTGATACCCATCGGACTTGTCTCCGTTAGTGCCCTACTACATGATAGAAGATGATTTTACTCCTAATAAAGCGACATGGTGAATTGAATGTCGACTGTGACTGTGGTGACCTTACCGGGAGGCTCTTTAGATGAACGAGTACCCGCTCCTTGGCGGGCCGATATAACTTCTCCGGGGTCCGCGATGCGGTCACGTCCCACTGGCTTGCAACTCCCCCAGAGCTTGCTGGACGAACTCAATGAGACAACAGGTGATAGAAATGTGTGTGTCCATCAACCATGTCTTGCTAAATGCTACATTAGATGCTGCTACATCCCGACGCCGTCGCGGTTCTCAGCACAAACCAAAACTCAGTCGGAAGGATGCCAGAAAACAAAGTCGTGAGGGGAAGAAACGAAGAAAAGCTGACTATTTCTCATCAACGTCAACGGGCTCCGGCCAAAAGCGTTCAGCTACCTCACCCCGCCCTGAGGCGCCCCCACCTAAACGGAGGACGGTGGTGGTGGTCCAGAGCTCAGGACCGCGATCCGAGAAGGGCCTATCTGAGAATTTACCTGGACTGGGATCGAAGAAGACGAGAGCTGTTGCTCCTTCAAAGACGCCTTCATCTCGTTTAGTATCCCGCCCTGCGACATCTATTTTGCCACGGAGTCAGCAGGAGGAGGACGAGGACAGATATATTGCTCTCCTCGAGAGGAGACTAGCCTCAGGAAAGGGGTCTAAAAATGGTCCTGGCTACTTCAAGGATATCGTGAATGATGGGTTAGGCGGTGGGTAGTCAGTCCTGCTTGCTTCGCGCGTCATAGCCTCGAATGACGGGCCTCAGATATTTTGGACAGTCTCGATGTTGCTGCCCCACGTTCGGTCAGGGTGTGTGCTGGGCTACAAGTGTCTATCGAACGTGCACTTACCACTATGCCACCAGAAATATTCTGACGAGTCCTCCCGCGGTTCAGGCCTTTCCTCCGAATCGGAGCTTGACTCAAGTGAACAAGGTGAAGACGCAGGAGGACATTCTGATGATGGCGGGTCCGCTGAACTCGAGGAGTGGCATGGGTTTCAAGATACAGCATTTGACTCAGCTGACCGCGATGATGGCGAGTCAAAACCTGTCTTATCCTCTGATTCTCGACCAGCTCCTGTACCACCTTCTTCAGGTACGTCAGACCACCTCTTGGATACGCATGTTTGACATAGTCACATGACAGGAACTTCACATTATGTCCCGCCTCATCTCAGAGAGACACATTTGGATTATAATGAAGTAGAGGGTAATGTCAAGTTGACCCGCCAACTCAAGGGTTTACTTAACAAGTAACTGTCTTGTCTTCCACACGGACAGAATACTTACGTGGATGCCGAACAGATTGAGCGAGCAAAACATCGGCACCATTGTCGATAATATTGAGGCCTTATACCGCGAACATCGTAGGCATGGTAAATATTCCATTTGATATCTGCGAAATTTTGCCCACCTTCCGTTAGACGTGACAGCATCAATTACTTCGTTTATCATTGAGAGTATATCCGCTCATTCCGCGTTGTTGGATTCCTACGTTGTTCTCCATGCCGCATTGATATCCAGCTTGCATAGGCTTGTGGGAGTCGAATTCGGTAAGAGCACTCACTGCGCCAGGCGTTGCGACCAACTCTCACTTTGAGCTGCCCTTTTCGTGCAGAATGTTGTCTCTTCTTACGAGCGTCACTATAGTATCCTATCTACCACCACCCACGATGCAACAAGCGACCCACTAGGAAAAGAGTGCTCCAATCTTATTGTTCTCCTGTCAGAGCTGTACAATTTTCAAGTCATTTCCTGTGCCTTGATTTATGATATAATCCGTAACCTTCTGTTGGCGGAGTTGACAGAATTTGTTGTGGAGCTTTTACTCAAGCTTCTACGCAGTACGTACCGGTATTTTTGGAGGTTTATCGTCGTGACTGAGTTGCTTCGAGATTCGGGGCAGCAACTTCGACAGGATGACCCAAGTGCGCTGAAAGATATTGTCCAGATTGTCCAGAGCAAGACGTCGGAAGCGGAAAGGCCTTCAAAGTACAGTATCCTTTGATCTCAATTATGAGTTTCCTCGTGCTGAGCTTCCTCCACAGTTCTAGAACCCGCTTCATGTTGGAGACGTTGGCCAACTTGAAGAATAATAAAATTAAGCGAGCCACAGCGCAGCAAGTCCAAGGTGGTACCGCCGAGCGTTTGAAGAAGTTTCTGGCTGGGCTTGGTAAAACACGACATTGTGGGTTTTTCCAGCTGATGTGGGCCATGATATAAAATTAACTCCAGCGCCCAAGTGATGCCGCATGATCCACTGCGGGTGAGTTTGGACGACTTGCACTCAGCGGAAACGAGAGGCAAGTGGTGGCTTGTCGGCGCAGCATGGAGCGGCGACCCTCTTGTGGAAGCGCAGGAGAACTCGAAGCGTGCATCGGCAGGACAAAACTCTGATGAGAATGCTCTATTGAAACTTGCAAAGAGGCAAGGGATGAACACAGCTATCAGACGGAGTATATTTGTTGTCCTCATGAGCAGCGATGTACGTCTGACCTGAAACAGATATGTACAAGTCAAGTTTGCTGACACGGGACAGGATTACGTCGACGCCTGTGAGCGGCTTGCCCAGCTGAACCTGACAGAGGTACAGCAACGCGAAGTCGTCCGTGTGCTTGTGAATTGTTGCGGTAACGTGAGTATTCACCCTGTAATCCGATGGCTGTTTCTGATCACAATTTCGCCATTACTACAGGAAAAGGTTTATAACCCGTATTACACATTCGTTTGCCAACGTCTTTGCCGAACATCCCGCTCGTATAAGATTACATTACAGTTTTGTCTCTGGGACTTCTTACGTGACCTCGGAGAGGCTTCGGTTGGCGGCATGGAAGTCCTCAAAAACTTGAAAGAAGACGAGGACGAGTTCGAAGCAAGAGATATCTCTTCGACCAAGATGCGTAACGTCGCTAACGCGTATGCGTGGTGGGTTGCGAAAGACTGTGTTGCGCTATCTATATTCAAAGTAAGCTCCATTGATCGCTCAAACTTCCGTTTGACTGAGCTATAACTCCCAGCCCGTGGACTTCACAGTGCTCAAGCCTCGAACACGCGATTTCTTATCATATTTCTTCCACCGGCTCTTCGCAAGCAGCCAAGTATCGGCTCCAGTTTTAGGCAGTGACTTGCCACCCACGCGTAATAAGGGCCCTATTGAAGAAATCTTCACCAAAGCAACGTGGATCCAGGCACTGGCCATGGGTCTCGTATATTTTCTGACAGAGATGAAAAAGGCTTCGGAAGAGGATTTTGTACAATGGGCCAGTGCTGTCGCGATAGATACTCTACGAACGGGACTAGATGACATACCTACGCTGCAATAACGACATGCTTGTGCCCTAATCCGAGGATTCCTTCTTGAATGCCACGGTGGTATAGACACTGCCAGTCTGCCCTCCAAAAGAGATGGATGGGTGCTTGACGTGCGAACTGCATGTCTCGTCAACTTCTGTCGAGATGCAGGAAAGCAAGGCTCACTGGAAACGAAAGTTCGTCTTTGGGTTCACGAAGCTAGCCTTCAACTCCTCTTCTGTAAAATTGCAGGCTACGGCACAATGGTCACCTATGAGTAATTAGATCGTCTTGCGACTCACAAGTGATTAAAAAATATCCATTTTCCCTTAGCAATTTCGAAGCCCGCACCGGATATGCCGCTATTGGAGATCCCCCAGACTCGTCCTTCTCCCCAAGAGCGATCGCATCGTACGTGCCCTTATCCAGCAGAAGGTCCCACAACCCCGGAGCATCGACGTCGTGCCGTCCGGATGCAGTAGGACTCGGAAGAGGAGGAGGAGGAGGCTGAGGCGGGAGCTCTGAGAGAAAATCACAGACGTAGAAAGTGATCTGTTCACTGTTTCGAGTCCGAGCTGCCATGCGGGCAAGTTTGACGGCGTCCGGACTGTAATCGATCCCGCTCAAGTGGGAAGCTGTGTACCCCGCCTCGCGGAGCGCGAAGAGCAATGTTCCGTTTCCGCTTCCGATCTCGAGGATGCTAGGATGGGAGGTTGTGGGGATATTTTCTAGTGTCCAGTCGACCATCTTCTTGACGCTGTCTTCGCCAAACCTGGAATGGTGCGTGCCATACCATAAGGGTGCTTTCTCCAGAATAAAAAAAAATCCGACTCACCAAATCTCACCCTCATCTCCGGTCTCCTCAAAGTTCGCGACCTCCCTCTTGTAGACGTCGTCCCAGCTGCGCGATGTGAATATCGGGTTTTGAGAGCGAACTGTCGTACATACTGAGCTCTAGTGCCCAGTTTTGACGACTCGAATTCAGTCGTGTCCATGTCCTCAGAATTGTCCCGTAGTCCCAGATAGTGAACGCGATGATGCGCTGCTAGACGGATTTGGTCACTTCAAACATTTGCTTAGTCATCACGCCAGTGTGTGTTGCGGCATGAGAGTGGGTGGCCGAACGGGAAGAAGTTAACAGACGAAGGATGGGATGAAGGGAAAATTGAACACAAAAGCTACTTCAGCTCGTCGCTCCGTGGTCTCCGAGAAGGAAGACGAGATAATTGGCCGTGCTTTCAACGGTTCTCATAGCTGGATAGTTGGGGCGTCAAAAACACTTCAAACCAACTCGGGCGGTGAATAGAATTCATGTGAATGGAGGTGAATTATGATGCTTATACAGAGCAAATATGTCTAGCAAGTGCAAAAAGAACTTGTGCGGGAGGTAAGCAAGGACAGTGGAAAAGGTGCGAGAGAGCGACCTACTCAAAGCATATAAGGATGTAACGCACGATGCTACCGACCTCGAAGCTCCTTTTCCAGCAAATCCTTGGCCTCGTTGATCTTGCTGGCCAGGTAAGGGGCGCCACCACGGTCCGGATGGTTAGCGAGCATGATATGTCGGTGCGCATCCTTCAGCTTCAGCTTGAGTGTAGGGCCTTCCCTGTGAAAATGCACGGGTTTAGTTGGCCAGGATGAGGTGATGACGACGAAAACAGATATAACACACTTGAGACCAAGGACTGCCAGAGCCTCTTTTCTGTCCATTTTGTTTTTGAAACCGCCTTTGACCCATTGATCTGCTGCGCCCATAGCTCTGCGACGGAGGATATGACGGCCAGCTAGACCAGCGGCAATGGCGCCGATTCCGACCAAGAAGGGAGTAGCCATGGGTGTTGAACAGACGCAAGTACAGCGCACCAGTTGTGGTGTTGGGACAGTGGTGGCGGCCCGATGCCGTATAACCCATTCCTCTTCATTCAATACCCCCAGACCGCGTGGCCAGTGTAATAAGGTGCATATTGGGATTGTTTCGTGTTCGGTATGCCTTTTTCTAACGAACCACAAGACTGAGAATATCTATGATGCTGCTTTCACAGTCCACGCTGAGAGCGCAATCGAGGACTCATTCCCGTGTCACCTCAACGCGTAGCGGAACGGCCCACTGTGTGGAGACACATCTCACCGACTCGGACGTCCCATGTTGCCTGATGTGGACGTTTCACCATCTTTTATTCAGGTTTGTTCTCGGCCCATGTATTCCGCGAAGGTGAACCGCTATAATTAGCCTAAATGCCAACTTAGGCCAGAGAGCACGTCGAACCCCATAACCTGATCTCTTGCACGGACGGGTTTGGTGCAGATAGCTAATTGTTGACGCCAATTATAGCCGATCTTCTCATGAGGTCGGAGGCCTATCTATGACGAACAACGTGAGTTTTGATAACTAGGTTCTTTATCCATATTCTCATCATCACGTATGAAGGTCAAACAACTATTTTGAGACACCTTGCTGCGGCGAAGCGGTATTCCTTGCAAGGTGAGCACCGCAGCAAATGTCCCAACTCCGATGCACATGCTGACTTTCCCCGTTCTGCGTATCATTCCATTCGAAACCCTCTTGTTTCCAAAGGACGTGTGGGGCGTTTTGGGGGTGTGATTGTAATCCGCCAGCGTATCAACCCCCCAGCCTACGCCAAGGTGCTAAGGTAAAGTCAATTTCCACCGTGTATGTGCAATATTTTTGACATCGTTATGCCAAGAGAACTCATGCGCACGGGTTGGCTCTACGATGTCAGCCTTCTGTGGCGGCATGGCTCGGGATCTCGGCTGAACATCGCCGAACATCATCATCGTATTTATCATGCTCCGAGTCGTACCCTCATTCCAGTTGCGCCCAGTTGTCAAATTTACGTGTGCCAGCAAATAAATGCGGCGTTTCGGCACAGCCAAGTCTCGTGATTTTCCTAATCGGTTCAGAATTCAGAAATCCAGGGTACTCATGCTGGCCACGACGACCATAGGCCCCCCACGATGGCGATAAGCACACACTGCGGGCAGACCACTATATAATTCAATTCAGTTGTGCTTGACTGACCAATCAGATTGCAGTATTTAGCCGACTGAATTGGATTATATAGTGGTCTGCCCACAGTGACAGACGTAAAAAGGTCACGAGTCCGAGTTGCTTGCGCGCTCATTTCCATCGATCGATAATACTTTAGTCGATTTGTTCGGTTGTTCCGCAACCACGACTATCCCCCAACTTGCTTCCCCACATCCCCCTATCCTCGCAGAATTCATTCCCGGTGTTCAATCCTTCAGCAATCCACATGCTTCATTCATCCGAAAATTCCACGGTCCCTCAGCCCATGTTGTTCAACCAAATCCTCATAGATGAAGACATCGATAGTATCAAAGCACGTGTCGTGCATGAAAAGGACTTTGAACTGGTCCACCTCCAGTGGCTCCTTGGGACCGATGGGAACTCTCCCCGTTCAGTGGGCATCTCCCCGGCTTATTCTCAGTCGGGTGGCATGCCAGCTCTTGCCTGTGCACTTGATACACGGGTTCTCATCATAAAATTCCATAGCTCGAGGCCATACCGTGATGGTGCCGCTGGCAGTGGCACCGTGCCACGAAACGTCGAACGCCGGAACCTACTCGAATATGAGTTTTTATGTCACCCTCTCTGCACATTCTATGCATTTGACCTCGCAAACATTGCACTTTCTCTCCTCCAACATTTCCACCTCTGTCTTACTGACGCAATTGATATACAGTCGGCACTTCGGATCCCTGATCGTTCTGTTCTGCTCTCGGTCCAGAGCGTCATAGCTGATGCGTGCCCGATCTTTTCAGAGAACATAGACCGCGCCTTCGAAAACATGACCTATCACTCCTCCAAGCACAAAGACCTGTCCGATCTAGTCCAGCGCGCATGGCTCTGTTCCTATATTGGTCGATATGATTTTGAAGCCATCAAAGACAAGTTCTACAAAGCCCCGAAAGTTGATACCGCAAAATTCTCACAATATGTAGGACATTTACTTCATCGGATAGATTATAACATATATCTCACTATGTCGCCTCAACAAGGAATTGAATGTTCTACAAAAACTGGCGTATGACATGCTACGAAAGGATAATATGAAGCCGCAGACCGTCACCCATGAGATCAAAACTCGATGGGACCCCAAAAAAGAAAAGATGGTAGCAGATTCACAACGCTATGCCAATCGTATAACACGAGATTCCACGGCAAGTACTCAACGCTTATCTAGAGACATCTTTCTGACTTGATATCTTTCAGCGAGTTAAAGTAACCTTGGCTCATGACTCGGATGCGTCATACTCACTCCCTGGTGGTGCAAGCAACGTTCACGGCAAGTCTGCTGGCCTGGATGTTGAGTACAACTTGGAGGGTAAACATATAACTTCGATAACCACTATCGGAAGAGGTGCTCCCACGCAGGCGGAGCTTGACCGCAGTCAGGCTATCCTGTCTATGCTACAAGGAACTCTGCCGCTTCTCGATGACCATTGGATGAAGGCTATCTGGTTACCCTCTGAACCTGTCGTTTGGCCAGAGTCCTTTACTCCTCGTTCTGATGCCCCCACCATAGAAGTCATTACACACCCCAAGGCACCTCTTAATACGTCTCAGCGAATTGCCATCACCAAAATGTTCTCATCTTCGCTTGACGACAATATTACTCTTATTCAAGGCCCTCCGGGCACCGGGAAGACAACCGTCATCGCCTCTTATGTGATTTCCGCCATCGAGGCCGGAAAGAAGGGTATCTGGCTGATGGCTCAGTCCAATGTCGCTGTGAAAAACATTGCAGAAAAGCTAGCG
>Ga0137362_10003037_pt1 | contig 11115 bp, 7 predicted proteins | sample MadtaG_2_FD_104801 | JGI IMG/M metagenome (GOLD analysis project Ga0137362, IMG submission 104801) | Vadose zone soil microbial communities from Angelo Coast Range Reserve, California, USA - Mad1_100_16 metaG | ecosystem: Environmental > Terrestrial > Soil > Vadose zone | place: USA: California... | reverse complement strand
GAAGCCGTCGTCATCGATGCGCGCCCAGTCGCCGTGCACCCAGACATCCGGGAACCATCGCCAATAGGTCGCGACATACTTCTCTGGATCGCGCCAGAAGCCACGCGTCATCCCCGGCCAGGGCCGGCGAATGACGAGCTCACCCACGGCGCCACGCAGTGACCGGCCCTCCGCATCGGCCACATCAGCCGCGATCCCGGGGACGGGGCACGCAAATGCCGTGGGCTTGAGCGGTGTCCAGGTCGTGCAGCCGAGGATGCCGCCGGAACATTCGGTGCCGCCAGAGTAATTGATCAGCGGCGCCCGCTTCTCGCCGACCACGCCGAAGTACCACCACCACGGCTCGGGATTCCAGGGCTCGCCGGTGGAGCCAAGCACGAACAGGGACGAGCGATCGTGTCGGCGTACCGGCTCTTCGCCGGCGCGCATCAAGCCGCGGATCGCCGTCGGGGAAATGCCGAGGTGCGTCACGCGATGCCGCTCCACGATCGACCACACTCGGCCCGCGTCGGGGAAGTCGGGCGCGCCATCATACAAGAGGATCGTGGCACCGTTGATCAGCCCACCGGCGATCAGCCACGGTCCCATCATCCAGCCGATATCGGTGAACCACCAAAGCAGGTCGCCCGATTGCAGGTCGAACACGTGCGCGAGATCCTGAGCGGCTTTGACCGGGAAGCCGCCGTGCACGTGCACCGCGCCCTTCGGCCGCCCCGTCGTGCCCGACGTGTAGATGAGCATGTAGGGATCTTCGGGCGAGGTATCGGCGAGACTTTCGTCCTCGCCCTGCGCCATCATAAAGTCCCACGTGACTTCGCGATCGCGGAGTCGTACCCCCCGGCCCAGCCGGGGCACGACGATGACCGTGCGCACGCTGGGCGCGCCGTCCACCGCGGCGTCCGCTGTCTCCTTCATTTGAATCACCTGCCCGCGCCGCAGGAACCCGTCCGCGGTGATGAGCACGCTGGCCTCGCAATCGCGCAGCCGGCCGGCAATGGCGTCGCTCGCATACCCTGAGAAGATGGGTGTGTAGATCGCGCCAATCGCGGCCACGGCGAGCGTCGCGATGGCGCACTCCGGCGTCAGAGGCAGGAAGATCCCGACGCGGTCCCCCGGCTGGACGCCAAGAGATCGCAGACCCGCGGCGCAGCGTCGCACGGCGGCCGCGAGCTCGCCATAGGTCAGCCGTCGCGTCACGCCTTCCTCGCCCTCGTAGATGACGGCCGTCCGCGACGGATCGTGACGCAACGCTGAGGCCACGAAGTTCATCCGGCCGCCGAGCCACCAGGTGGTCCACGGGATGCCGCGGGAGCTGTCGAGCACGCGGTCGTAGGGCTTTTTCCAGACCAATCCGAGGTCACGGTCGACGGCACGCCAGAAGCCGTCGAGATCTTCGATGGACCAGCGATGGAGGGATGGGAAATCGGTGTGGCCGTGAGACTCAGCGAAGCGGCGCAGCCCGCTACGCTCGAGGTAGCGACTCGTGGGAACCCAGGCGAAAGACATTCAAACGAACCTACCCCGGGCGCTGTCCTATGGCCATGAACTCACTCCTCGCGTTGCTGCTCGCGCTCGGCACGCCCGAGCACCCTCGTCCAGTCGTCAAAGAAGTCGTGCAATACACGCTCCGCGTCGACAGCACCGATCTGTCCGGTTGGACGATCGAGATGCGGTTTCAGAACAAGAGCGGAACGTTCCGGCTCGCCATGGCTGCGCATCCCGAGTACGACGACCGCTATTGGCGCTACGTGCGCAGTGTCGCGGTAGAGCCGAATGGCACCGTCACTCGAGTTGATAGCGCGGTGTGGGAGTTCTCCGCGCCTGAGGGCTGGGTGACCGTACGCTATCGAGTCGCGCTCCCACCGCCCGAGCCGGGGCCGCGGGCCTCGTGGCGGCCATTTCTCACTGCGACCGGCGGCCTGGTCGGTGGCCCGCACGCCTTCATGTATTTGCTCGGCGCCGAGAATATGCCCCAAGCTGTGATCCTCTCGTTGCCCTCGAGCTGGCAGGTGGCGACCGGGCTCACGAACGCGATGCCACGTGCGCCCACCGAGGTGAGGACCGGCACTCCTCGGATGTGGGGGTTGATCGCGCCTGACGCTGCGGCCCTGATCGACTCGCCAATTCTGGTCGGCCGCCTGCGGCAATGGAGTTTCGTCGAGGCCGGCGTGCCGCACCACGTGGTCTACTGGGCGCAGCCGAACGCCACGCCGTTCGATACCGTCGCATTCGTCGCAGGGGTTCAGCAAGTCGTCCACCAGTCGTTCGCGCTATTCGGCCGCGCGCCCTATCGCGAGTACACGTTCATGTTCGAGGACGGTGCCTACGGCGGCGGCCTCGAGCATCGCAATTCGGTGACGCTCGGCGCCCAGAGTGAGGAGCTGGCGCGCAATCCGAACGCGTTCATCCAGGAGACGGCCCACGAGTTCGTGCACACCTGGAACCTGATGGCGATCCGTCCGGTCGAGTATCACGGCATCGATTACCACACGCAGCCGCCCGTGGCGAGTCTGTGGTTCAGCGAAGGGCTCACGATGTACTACGCCGATCTCCTCCTCCGGCGTGCGGGCATTCCGCTGCGCGACTCGACGCGCACCGCGCATCTCGAGCGGCTGATCGGGAGTTATCTCTCCAATCCCGCGTACGCACGCTTCTCCGCCGAGTCGATCAGCCAGGTGGCGTACAACGCTCAGCCCGGTGAGCTGGGCGACTACAGCGCGAGCACCCATTTGCAGGGCGAGCTCATCGGGACGATGCTCGACTTCGTCATTCGCAATAACACGAACGGCCAGCGCTCGATGGACGACGTCATGCGCCTGCTGTTCAGTCGCGTGGAAGCGATCCGCCCGCCACCGTCCCGTGCCGTGCCGAGCCCATACCGCGTGGACGGGCGGACGATCGAGCAGGCGGTAGAATCGGTCTGCGGCTGCGACGTCACGCCCTTCTTCGATGCTCACTTGCGGCACGGCGCGCTCCTCGATCTCGGCCCCTACCCCGCTCTCCTGGGCATAACGATGCGCGTGACCCGGGCGCCCGCCGTCTATAACGGTGAAACAGAGCGCGACTTGCGGGTGTGGGGCTTCGAGTCGGAGCGGGACAGCTCCCTGCGGCTCGTCATCAATAACCCGGCGAGTGCCTGGGGCAGGGCAGGGCTGCACAGCCGTGACCGGCTCGTGAGCCTCAATGGCGTACCGGTGCGCACCTGGGCCGAGCTGCGCGCCAAGCTTCAAGTCTTGCGACTCGGCGACACGGTCCGCGTGCAGGTGCAGCGTGCGGCGCCGTTCGAGGCGACCGTCGTCGTCGCCGGATTCGAGCGGCCGACCGTGCGGATCGAACGGTTGCCAAATGCGACGGTGGCGCAACGACGTCTCGCGGAGGCCGCTATATTCTGAGGACACTCATCGTCTTCGGAGCGCCGGTGTTAGCAGACCTCAGCATTTGGCACATACTGATTTTGGTGGCCGTCGTCACGTTGATGTTCGGCACCAAGCGCATCCCGGAAATCGGGGCGTCGATCGGGAAGGGGATTCAGGCGTTCAAGCGCGGCCTGCAGGATGCGGGCAATGCGATCGAAGAGCCGCCCCCGCCCACGTCGCAGCAGTCGAAGTCGGTACCGAGCTCGGGCGCGCCGAAACGTCTCACCGAGTAGCGCTGCCGAAGTAGCACGCCGGGCGCGGACGCTGCATAATCCGCGCATGCGAATTTCACTCGTCATCCTCAGCGTTCTCGCGCTGCTCCCGGCCGGCGCGACGTCGCAAACTCCCGACCTCTCCACGGCACTCCGCTGGCGCACGATCGGCCCCTACCGGGCCGGCCGCGCTCGCGCGCTGGCCGGCACGGCGGGCCGCCCGACCGTCTTCTACGTCGGCTTCGACAACGGTGGCGTCTGGCGCTCGACCGACTACGGCAACAACTGGGTGCCGCTCTTCGACAGCGAAGCGACCGGTTCGATCGGCGCCATCGCCGTCGCGCCCTCGGCGCCCAACGTGATCTACGTCGGTACCGGCGCCGGCATTATCCGGCCCGACCTCGCGACCGGCAACGGCATGTACCGGTCCAACGACACTGGCCGCACGTGGACACACTTGGGTCTCGACGAGACGCAGATGATCGCGTACGTGGACGTCGATCCGACGAATCCCGAGCGTCTCTTCGTCGCAGCACTCGGCCATCCCTATGGGCCGAACGCCGAGCGCGGCGTGTATCGCTCGACCGACGGCGGGCGGACGTTCGCCAAGGTGCTGTACAAGGACGAGTACACGAGCGCGAACGAAGTGCGGATCGATCCCAGCAACCCGAGCACCGTGTACGCCACGCTGTGGCAACAGCAGTCGACGTTTTACGAATACGCCGCGTTTGGGCCTGACTCGACGTGGCCGGGGGCGGGCGGGATCTACAAGTCCACCGACGGTGGCACGACCTGGACGCAGCTCACGGGCCTGCCCCCGGTGCTCGAGGCGAACATCGCGATCGCGCCCGGCAATCCGCAGGTGATTTATGCGATGGTGGCGTCCGTGAATCCCGCGGGCGGATCGGGTCCGGTGGGCTTCTATAAGTCGAGCGACGGCGGTGCGCACTGGACCCTCCGCACGCGGATCCCCGGTTCGTCCGCGGCGCTCGGCGACACTACCGCCGCGACCGCCGATCCGCGGGCTTTGGGCCGGATCGGCGGCGGCGACCTGCCGCCCATCGTCGTCGATCCCAAAAACGAAAACGTGATCTACAGCGCGTCGATCGTGATGTGGCGCACGGAGGATGGTGGCACAACCTGGTCGGCCGTGCGGGGATCGCCCGGTGGCGACGACTATCAGCGCATCTGGATCCATCCGGACGATCCCAACCTGATCCTCGCCGTCTCCGACCAGGGCGCGGTGATCTCGTCCAATCGTGGGGAATCGTGGAGCAACTGGTACACGCAGCCCACGGCGGCCGTCTATCACGTGACGGCGGACAATGCGTTCCCGTATCGCGTGTGCAGCGGCCAACAGGACTCGGGTTCCCTGTGCGTGGCGAGCCGCTCCGACGACGGCGAGATCACCTTCCACGACTGGCACCCGGCCAACATTCAGGAGTACGGCATCGCGGCGCCCGATCCGCGCGATCCCGACGTGGTGTTCGGGAGCGCGCGCAGCAACGTCTCGCGCTACGATCGCCGCACCGGCCAGACGACGCCGGTCGGTCCCGATGTCACCCAGCGCGGCGACAGCTTCGGCCGCAATGTGCGCACGATGCCGCTCATCTGGTCGCCGCTGAACCCGAGCGTGCTGTACTACACGTCCAACGTCGTGTGGAAGTCGATCGATCATGCACACAGCTGGACGCGAATCAGCCCCGATCTTGCCCGGCAAAGCTGGGCGGTGCCGTCGAGTGCCGGCCGCTATGCGAAGAACGTGACGCCGACGCCCCGCGGCACAATCACCGCGCTGTCGCCGTCGCCGCGCAGCGGCGCGGTCCTGTGGGCGGGCACCGACGACGGCAACATCCAGGTGACGCTGAATGGCGGGACGACGTGGAAGAACGTGACCCCGGCCGCGATTCAGCCGTGGACCCGCATCTTCAACATCGAGGCGGGCCACTTCGATACGCTGACCGCCTATGCCGCCGCGAATACGCTGCGCATCGACGACATGCATCCGCATTTCTGGCGCACGCACGACGGCGGCCGGACGTGGACCGAGATCAACACCGGCATCGCGCCCAACGCCGTCGCCAACTCGATCCGGGAAGATCCGCGCGTACGCGGTCTCCTCTATGCCGCGACCGATGCACAGGTCTGGGTCTCGTTTGATGACGGCGCGAATTGGCAGTCGCTGCGGCTGAACATGCCCGCGATCTCGGTGCGCGACATTCAGGTAAAGGACGACAGCACCTGCTTGTGCGCCGACCTCATTGCAGGGACCCATGGGCGTGGGTTCTGGATTCTGGACGACCTGAGCTCAATTCGGCACGTGGCGAGATCTCGAAGTGCCGAGACGTATCTCGTGAAACCGAACACCGCGGTCCGGGTCCGCTTCGGCACCAACGAGCCGACTCCTTGGGCACCCGAGCTGCCGGCCGCCGAGAACCCGCCCGCCGGTGCAATCATCGACTACGCACTCGCGGCGGACGCTTCAGGGCCCGTCCGGCTGGAGATCGTCGAGCCGTCCGGCCGCGTGATTCGCTCGTACTCGAGCGATGATCCAGTCATCGATCCCGATCCGGGCGTCGATCCTGTCGCCTACAATCGGTTGTGCCAGAAGAATCCGTCCGCCCCTGACTGCGGGCTCCCGCTCTATTGGCCGGCGCCACAGGAACGCCTGTCGACTCGGGCGGGACTCCATCGCTTCACGTGGGACATGCGCTATCAGGCGATCGGCGACAACCCGCGCACGGGTGAGGTCGAAGCGACCGGGGCGGTGCCGCATCGCAGCGAGCACACGCCCACCGCGCCGTGGGCGGCGCCCGGCCGGTACACGGTGCGGCTCACGGTGGACGGGAAGTCGTACACGCAGCCACTCACGCTCCGCCTCGATCCGCGCGTGAAGACGCCGGCCGCGGGACTGCAGCAGCTCGCGGCGCTCACCCGAGAGATGTATGACGCGGCCGCTCGTACGCGCGTCGCGTATCGCGACGCCCGCGCACTGGTCGACTCTCTTTCCGGGACGTTGCGGGTACAAGTCGAGTCACTTGCTCCGGCCGCGGCGCGGCCCCGTCCGCGGGGACCGGCTCGTCCGGGAGCGCCCACGCCCCCGCCGACGCTCGAGAGTGCCGGCAACGCGGCGCTCGCCGCTGCGATGGCGATGCAGGACGCGGAGGTCACGCCGACCGCGGCGCAGGTCGCCACGTGTGTGGGCGCGCGCGCGCAGGTGAATCAGGTTATGGCTCGCTGGGTGCAGATCCAAAGGAGAAAAAGATGAAACCAGCCCTGCTCGTGCTGTCCCTCCTCGTCGGCGCACCGCGGATTGGCGCGTCGCAGACTCTGGAGACTGAAACCGCGCGACTTCTCCCGGCTCACTGGTGGAAGATCGGCAACGCGTTCGAATTCCAGACCTCGGGAGAGGGAACGGAGGCGGCGATGCCGTTCGCAATCGAGTACGGCATCTCGGACAATCTGGAGCTGCTGGTCGAGCCGGTGCCCTACGCGGCGATTCGCCCTAAGGTCGGACGACGCGCGAATGGTGTGGGCGACATCGAAGCGACCCTGACGGGACGCGTGCGGCAGGAGAGCCGGCGCGGTCCGGCGCTTGCGTTCGCGGCTGAGGTGAAGTTTCCCACCGCGCGCGACACACTCATCGGATCGGGAGAGCCCGACTACACCGGGTACGTCATCGCGAGCAAGCGGTTCGGCCGGATCGATACCCATGTGAACGTCGCCTACACGCTGGTGGGCCGGCAGGACAACGTACAGCTCAACAACATCGTGAGCCTCGCCGTGGCCGGCGTCTACCGGAGGAGTGCCACGGCGCGGACGCAGCTCTTTGGCGAACTGCTCGGCAACACCGCGGCCGTGCCCGGGAGCGAGTCGACAACGGCGGGAGCGCCGGAAGTGGCGGGCGGCGAGCTGGTCGGAACGCTGGGCGCCGCGCGAGACATCGGGTCGGGCGTACTGCTCTACTTCGCCGTCAGCTACGACAATAACAACGCGGTACTGGTCCGCCCCGGTATTACCTGGAGATTTCGGTAGCCGCTCAGGTCGCGCGCCAGCGGCGCGTCACCTCGAGCCCGGAGATACACGCGGACAACCAGAGCGTGCCGGCGGCGTAGCCGCCCACCACGTCGCTGAAGTAATGGGCGCCGAGGTAGAGCCGGCTGAATCCGATCACCAGCACCAGCAGCGCGACACACGCCACGATCCCGATCTGCGCGCGGCGATTGCGAGTGCCCAGCACGATCAGGAGGTAGGCCAGCATCCCGTAGGCGATCAGCGAGACCATCGCATGGCCGCTGGGAAAGCTCCAGCTATGGTACAGACCGGCCCCGGCGAGGGGCCGGGGCCGACGAATCGCGCTCTTGAGGACGTTGTTGAGCAGGAATCCGCCGACGAAGGCCAGGAGCCAGCCCTCGAGCAGCAAGCCCTCCTTCCGGATCACGAGAAAGACCGTGACCGCGAGGCCCAACGGGACGAAGACCCACTGCGATCCCAGGGCGCTGATCGCCCGGAATACCTGGTCGCGGACAGGTCCGTGATGCGCCTGCAACCAGTTTAGGAGTCTCACGTCGACCTGCGTGAGTGGATCGTTGTGCACGACGTCTTCGGTTACGCCGAGAAAGATCCACAGCCCCAGCGCGCTGATCAGAAATCCTATCGTCAGATGGAGCCCGAGGTATCCGCCGGGCGCAAATCGCGCCGCGAGAAAGGACCAGACCCGCGGGTACCGCTCCTTGAGGTGCTGCATTACTCCGGATGAGCGAGGGCCTTGCCATCGGGGCCGACCTGGATCTCGGAGCGCTTGGTGCCGGTGCGCACCTGTGCCTCGTACGCCACGAGAGCGCCGCGCTTGGTCAGCGACTCGACCTTGGTGATCTTGCCGGAACCCGCCAGCTGCACGAGTCCCGCCTTCACCGTCGCAGGTACGGAATCGAGGGCGACTTCCTCCTCGATCTCCAGCACGGAGCCGTCGGCGCCGATCAGGACGTCTCGGCCGTGGCCGTGCACGCGCATTTCGACCTCGTACACGCGCTGACCCTGGTCCGTCTCGCTCGAGTAGCCGCTGATGGTCGCTCCCTGGCTCTCCTGGTCGACGGTTTTCTGCACCGCGGCCGGAAGATCGGCGCGTTTCAGCTTCTTTTCTTTCTCTGGTGCGGGGGTCTGTTGTGTTGCTACCTGCGACGCGATCGCGCAGGTCAAGATCAGGAGGGGGACCGTCCATCGAGTGGTTCGCATGAGTATCCTCGCTATGGGTAGAGACTCAATTCTACCCGCGCGTACCTTACGGCGGGCTTACAGACCTCAAATGCGCGGACTAAACAGCGCGCCACACGCGCGCGTAGAATTAAGGCGTGTCTTCCCTCCGACCATCACCCAGGAGTCGTATGTACAAACCGTCAATCCACACTCTTGCACTGCTCGCCGGCGCCGCCCTGGCGTGGCCCGGCGTGAGCTCGGCGCAATCATTCAAGGTCGCGAAGTACAGTATCGGCGGCGACGGCGGCACCGATTACCTGACCGCCGAGCCCGGCACGGGACGTGTGTTCGTCTCGCGCAGCACGCACGTGATGGTGATCGACGGCAACACCGGCAAAGTGATCGGCGACATCCCCGACACACCGCGCACGCACGGCATCGCGCTGGCGCCCAAATCGGGACACGGATTCATCACCAACGGCGGCGATTCGACCGTCACGATGTTCGATCTCACGAGCCTCGCGGTGGTCAAGAAGATCAAGGTTCCCACCGGCGGGCTCGACGGCATCATGTACGACGACTTCTCCGACCGCATCATTCTCACGAATCACAGCCGTCCGGCCGGCACCGTCGTCGCCATCGATCCCAAGAGCGGGGATCTCGTCGCGACGGTGCAGCTCGAGGATGACTCGCCCGAAGGCGCGGCGAGCGACGGCAAGGGAAAGATTTTCGTCAACAACGAAGGCAAGAGCACGATCCAGGTGATCGACGAGAAGACGATGACGGCGATCGCATCGTGGCCGCTCGCGCCCTGCGAGGGCCCGACAGGCATCGCCTACGATCGCGCCACGGACCGGATCTTCGCCGGGTGCGGCAAGACGTCGGTGGTGCTCGATGCAAAAACGGGCAAGGTCGTGGCCACGGTCACCAATGGTGACGGCGTGGACGCCCTGGGGTGGGATCCCGTGCAGAAGCTGATCTACATCCCGGCGGGCCGCGACAGCAACGTCACGGTCGTGCGCCAGGATTCGCCTGACAAGTACACGGTGGTCGCGACGGTGTCGACGATGCGCGGCGCCAAGACCATTTCGGTGGATGCGCAGAAACACATCGCGTATCTGTTCCAGCCCGAATACGGTCCGCCACCCGCCGGCACGCCGCCGCCGCAGCCGGGCCAGCGGCCGGTGCGGGGTCCGGTGATCGGGGCGTATTTCTTCGCGATCAGTCACTGACGCAAAAGGGGGGAGAGGCATCATGAGAGTCGGCACAATTATTTTGACGGCGTGCGTGCTTGCCGTTCCGCTCACGGCGCAGAACACCGCGCCAGCGCCGTCGGAGCGTGACACGGCGGCCAAAGCCGCGGCTGCACCGATCCCGAAGGAAGCGTCGTCGGTCACCGATCACACCATTCGCATCGGCAGTCAGCTCGTGCCCTATCGCGCGACAGCGGCGACGATGCTGCTGAAGAACGACAAGGACGAAGCGATCGGGTCGCTCTACTACACGGCCTACACGCGCACCGGCGCGGGGGACCCGAGCCAGCGCCCGATCTCCTTCATCTATAATGGCGGGCCCGGCTCCGCCTCGGCGTGGCTGCACATGGGCGCCTTCGGTCCGCGTCGTATCGTGACGACCGACGCTGGGCCCACGCCGCCGCCCCCGTACCAGGTGGTGGACAATCAGAGCAGCCTGATCGATGTCACCGACATGGTGTTCATCGATCCCATTGGCACCGGTTTTTCCAAGCCGGTCGGCAAGGGTACCGGGAAGGATTTTTGGGGCGTGGACGAGGATGCCAAAGCGCTCGCGCAGTTCATCTCGCAGTACGTGAGCCGCAACGGCCGCTGGGCCTCGCCCAAGTACCTGATCGGTGAGAGCTACGGCACGACGCGCTCGGCGGTCCTCGGCAGCCGGCTGGAGCGCGACGGGATTTCGCTGAACGGGATCGTGCTAATTTCGTCGGTACTCGATTTCGAAACGCTGCTGTTCTCGCCCGGGCACGATCTGTCGTACGAGCTCTACCTGCCGAGCTATGCCGCGACCGCGGCATATCACAAGGTGATCCCGGCGCCCGCCAACATGAGCGCATTCTTGACGGAAGTCCGCCGCTACGCGATGGGTGACTACGCCACCGCGCTCGCCGCCGGCGCGACGCTGCCGGCGGACCGCAAGGCCGCCGTGGCCAAGCAGGTAGCAGCGTACACCGGACTCTCCGAGGATTATGTCATGCGGGCCAGCCTGCGCGTGAATCTGCGGCAGTTCATGGCCGAGCTGCAGCGCAGCCGCGGGCT